>Ga0209784_100314_pt1 | contig 25473 bp, 25 predicted proteins | sample AraplaCvi_mLB_r2_2_FD_184284 | JGI IMG/M metagenome (GOLD analysis project Ga0209784, IMG submission 184284) | Arabidopsis root microbial communities from North Carolina, USA - plate scrape CL_Cvi_mLB_r2 (SPAdes) (version 2) | ecosystem: Host-associated > Plants > Roots > Endosphere | place: USA...
TATCGAGCCGGCGGCATGGCTCCAGGACACGCTGAAAAAACTCCCTACCTGGCCCAACAGTCGTATCGATGAGTTATTGCCTCTCGATCCTACTGCCTGAGTAAAGGTGGGACGGCTGGACGCTTACGGTGAATGTTTCTGTCTGGCTGTTTCATCAGGTCGGAGGCCAACGTATGTCGAAACCTATGGGGAGTGACGCGCGCATTCACTTTTTTGGTGATTTTGCGGTACATCGCCTCGACTTGGTCCAGGGTCATCTCCCTGCAACTGTAATGCCTTGAGAAACGATTGACGTTGAACAGCTGATCATCCGGGCGAAGCCCTACTGTTTGAGCTCTGTCCAAGATAAGTCGTATATGAGGTGCAAGGCCTGGCATGATCGGCACGGAGAATTCCCTATGCGTCTTTTCGGTTTCTCCTCGAATCACGATCATTTGATTGTCCCAATCGATATCCCTAACGCGTATGTGCAACAAAGCATTCAGTCGTATGCCGGTGTAGTAAAACACTTCGAAGACGGCGAGCCAGAACCAGGCCGGTGTGATGTGGCTGCGCTCATTCGAGCCACGCTCTTCTCCCTCCATGGCAATGAGCCAGTTGCGCGCGCGCTGAATAACACTCCCTTCAATTGTCTTGTTGGCGCTCTTAGGAGGAGTGACACAAGTTTCGCTGAATGGATTTATTTTGGTATGCGTCAGTATTCCATGTTTGATGGCATACCCCCACATCGTACGAAGGTGGCTTGAGTAGGTATTCCAGCTGTTCTTGGACCGACCCCTTGTAAGAAAGCTTCTGCGCCACGCCAATACCGCCCTATGGTCAATCTGTTCTATAGGGGTTGCGCCGAAATGCACGAGTAGTGCCTTGGTCGCTGCGTGGTACATCTTTGCTGTGGCTGCTCGCAAATCTCGCGCAAAGATATACTCCTCCGTTAGCTTCAGAGGGGTGATCATTGTGTGGGCTCCGTCAATTCTGATCTGAGCGACAAGCTGACGTTGTCGAAAGGGACTTCCGTGAAAATTGTGAGCGGATCCCGAAGCAAGTAACCCTTTAGCTGTTTTGATTTGCGGGGACCAACAACGTCACACGTCCAGATGTTCAAGCTTTTCTGGGTTTTCTGATGAAGTTTCTGTTTCTCAAAGCTGCGTTGAACCATCTGCCAGGCGTTAACTTGCTGTACTTTGGCTTGTTGTTCAATGTGGGGAAATTCAAGTACGTAGCGCTTAAATATTCCAGGCGTTACCAGCATGGCGGTCCCTGCTACGGTATGAACCAGCGCTTTGGCATCGTTGATAATGATGGTTCGGGACGCGATGCCTTTCTTAAGCCATTCAACAAATCCCTGACCGATCTCGGTGTTAGTGCTTGGCATCGAAGTGACATCTTCATTTATTGCTAAAGGCGCACCCCCTAGATTGGAGGTTTGGCAAGTCTGGATGTCATCCAGTTTCGGAGGCGCGGTATGTGCCGCTGAGACCTCTTTGGTCTCTACTGATGGCTCATTGATGTTGCCAAGGAGTGCCAGTAGCTCGTCAAACTCATCGGAGCTGCTCGAGGAATGTTGAGGGAGTTCGAATGGTGATGGCTGTGCCGGGGCTAAAGACGCCGGTACAGGGCTGGATTGAATGTCTGAAGGCGATTTTTTTGCCGGTGTCGCGACGTTTTTTTCAGCAGCAGAGTCTTCTGCAGGGTTGCCAGCTTCTACCTCAAGAGTCCCCGCGTAAGCTGTGGGCCGGTCATTTGGATCATTCCAGATCAGTGCCGGTGAAAGCTTCAGCAGGGTGAAGGTGTTTCGCCAACCACGACCATTGTCTATCGTGGCTTTCCAGATGGCCTTGTCTTGGGCATTGGTTTGGACTACCCCCTGATCTTGCAGCATGTTGAAGAAAGGCGCATTCGAACTGGGTACACCTTCAACGCCTTGGGTCAGCAGATAGGCTCGCAATTGATCAGCAATAGGCTTGCTAACCAGCCAAAGAGCATCCTGTGTCAGCCAACCATCTGACGGTCCATCGGGTTGATTCAGTTTGAATGTATCTCGGACCAGGTGACGCAACCCATCTGCCAATTGACGCTGCAAAGACTGTTTGGGCGCGGACAGTGCACGGGCTGGGTTGCCACCGAGTTCTTGTGCGACGGACGCCTGATCGGCCTTGACCACGATCTCGCCCAAAATGCCGGCATGTTCGTACTGACCAGCCAAAATGAAGATTAACTGCGACCACACTTCGGGGAAATTACTGAGCCAATCTAAGATTTCTGAGGAGAGGATCTGCGCGTAGATCAGTGCCGCAGCGGCTCCGTGAAGTTGGTAATTGCGTCCTTTCACGTAGCGGAATCGATAGGGACGATCGATCGGACCGTGCCAGGGGTGCCAGGTTTTCCCTCCTACCAGCTCGACGTGCACGTCGACGGCGATCTTGCCCAGGTCGTGTATTAGAGCGCCGTAAGCTGCGGCGGCAGTCCAGGCCTCAGCCTGTGCTGATTGAGACTCCGGCGGTGCGCCTATAGGTAGCAGGTAGCTCTGTCGAATCTTCAAGGCGTAGGCGACGATTTCAAGCCCGTGATCCAGCATGCCACCAGGGTGTGCATGATGGTGGTTTTGCGAAGCAGGGAGCTGCTGGACCAACTCCGCGTAGCGCTCAAGTGGACGCCGATAGAGCTCGACAAACTGTGAGCGAGATAACGATGCGCGCTGCCAAATGTTCTCCAGTAGCTTCTGGCGGCGTGGTGATGCCAGTAATGCTTGGCTGGAGGCCGGCTGTATAAAATCGTTAGGGGAAGGGCCTTGGACGGGTAGCGCTTTATTGCGACGGAAAATAGAAAACATCGCCTGCTCCATAAATGATTCAAGGGGGCAGGCTTTTCTCCCATCAAAGGCGTTTCGAGCAAGAGGAAAAGATCACTGGTGGTCTCGGGTATTTCTTTGGTTATTTGCCAACTCTGACGGGGCGAGAGTGAATATTCTCTAGTGGTGATGGATTGGCGTCGTGCAGCCTTTTGCTTTTTCTCGCTGACGGCGGCCCTTTCGGGTAGGGCTTTTACCCTTGTGAACCATTCCATTCGCTTTTACAGCCCCTTTACCTTTTGGGCCATTTTTGCAGTGACGGGGGAGCAGGCATCGATGCAAATGGCGCAATTGTTGATCACGTGGTCTTGCGGCAGAGCGGAATCAGGATTATAAATAATGTCAATTCGCCCTTACATCGGGCTGGAAAGGAGAAGCACAATGACCACTCAGACCTCTCAGGGAGTCGCAAGTCGCTTGGGATATGGCCTCGGTCGGGTTGTGCGCCTCGTTTGGTTCAGCCAGAGCCGCACAGTTCGTTGGGTCAAGCGTCTGGCTCTGATTGCAGTAGCGGTTTATTCATGGAGCTGGTTTGTTCATGCGTTTCTGGCGGTTTTGACGGTTGGTCTTGTTATCGCCGTAGTTGTAGTGAGTTTTTCCTCACGCCGTGAAGGGGCCTCGAATGAGGTAGTCGGTGTTGGTTGGCAAAACGGGCCGGACGGTTGGGGTTATTACGACATGTATGGAAATTGTCATACATTTGGGGATGATGATGAGTAGCGTCTTGCCAAAGACGCTACTCATAACTTCAGATTATTTTCCTCAGTTCTTTACTACCCTGCGATCCCGCTTGTTTAACATCTTTAGTCGCGTTAGTAAGTCCTTCTAAGGCATTTCCAGCACTAATCCCTGCCCATCCCAACGCTCCTACCCAAAACACGGGTAGGATGATGAACATCGCCCCCATCACGAAATTCAAGATCGCATCCTGAGCGGTAGCGTTCAGTCCCATCACCGGGTCAAACGACAGATGCGGTGAGCCGGAGCCATACAACGCATCCAAGATTGTGGTATCGATCCACCTGGCTAACTGAAACCAGAAGTCCACGAAGATCAGCGCAAAAAACACCACCGTTAAGGTCATGGCGACCTGCAACTGATAAGCCCCGACAACCAATACCAAGGGGATGCAAATCACCATCGCCATCTTCAAGAACGCCATGACCATCGGCAATGCCTGACGCACCATGTCCATGGCCGGAAAATACGCCAATGAGCCCAGAGCCACCCCAAGGGTGCCTGTTACACGGGCGGCACCATTCCATACGGTTCCGTTGATTTGACCACCGTAGTCCGTATAAACATCCCCTTTCACCTGGTTTGACGGCGAGACCAGTTGCCGGACAAGCGAGTCGGTCACATCTTCCGGGGATATCCACTTTGCCCAGCCGAGCATTTTGGTCATGAGGTCCGGCGACACTTGAGCCTTGATACGATCTCGCAAGCCCACTCCGCTATCGGACCACCACTGCTTGCAAGTTGGGTATCCGCCGCCGCCGCTCACTTGTGGTAAGGCCACATCGCGGGTTGCGTTATAAGGCCATGAAGCTCTGGGGGTTTTAGAGTAGTCCGTGTCGTAGTAGCCCGAAGTGCTCAGCAAGAAATGAGAGCCTATCCAACTGAGGTCCTGCAAAAATTTTGGGTCATCGGCTTTTGCTCCCAGATTAGGCTGGCGCATAAAGAGTCGTGCGCGAGAGGGACCATAACAATCATGAGTGAAGTCGCCGATTTCCTGAGCCAATAACGGGTTGTTGATCTTGGTATTATTGACCTCCATCCGCATTTGCCGTAGATCCGTTCCGCAGGGAATTGCTGCTACAGCGGCACTGGTTAATCCCTTTGATAATGCATGCATTAATGCCCACCACATGGGCATCTGGGCACTCTTTCCAGCCAGAGAGCTGAATGTTGTGTTCCAGCCTGTGTCTGTGGGTTTAGGTAAGTTGTATTGACATTGCTGCGCTCTACTCTGATCAAATGCCAAAGTATCAAAACTTACATTTACGGCAGGTACAGCGAAGAATACGACGACGATGTAGCCCACGTAGATTTGGGTTTCTATACGGGCCAGTGAGAGCACCCCTTTGTTGCCCTCATCGGCTCCCTCTCCACGCACCTTCAGCCACTCTCGAATAACGATGATGCAGAAGGGCAGGGCGAATAGGCCGGTGTCTGAAATCATGTCCCAGATGCCGTTGTTGATGATCCAGCCTACCAGCGTAAGGTAGTACTCCAGGTAGTCATTAGTGTAGAGCGTCATTGGATGCCTCCACTGGGGAGAAAAGCTTTGCTCAGCTCGATGATTACGAATAGCAAGACAACCATCACCTCTAACTTCCTGAATTCTTTTCGGGTTTCAGTCCGTTTAGATTGGGACAATCGCGCTTTAAGTTTGAGCCAGCTCGCAACCAGGAGGGCGTAGACTACAAGGCGCCAGGTGGCGAGGATCCAGTAATGGTCGGTCCGCCAAGCTTGCCATTGTTCAGCGCTGTCAAACACACTCAACAAAACGGCACGGAGTAGTACCATGAGGGCGGTAGCTGAAAGCAGCGTGCCCAGTACCAACATGAACCATCGCACGACTCGTCGAATCTGCGAACGGCCGGACGTGGGGACAGAATCCTGATAATCGGTCATGGCCTATTTCTCACTGTTTGTTCTTGGCGGGTGACTGCAATTGGTCCAGGCGATCCGTTTCAGGGGCTCCCTGAGACACGCCACGCGAATCCTCGGCCCGTGCCTTGCCGCGCTCAATGATGGTGAGCGGCGAGTTCTTCGCGAGCTGCTGACGTATGTCCAGCTCCATTTTCAGATTGCCAATTTCCTGCTGCAGCGAGGAGCTCTGCTGACCGATTGCCTGGATGGCGAGGTTATTGGCCGCGACGTTCGGTTCGCGACTGCCTGCCATCAAGGTGCGCTGCAGAGTCAGCGCTTTCTCCAGCACATCGGACAACGCGACTTCGGAGGCAAGCCTGCGAGCGAGTATGTCCTGATCACGCTCATCCTTGAGGGCTGACACCACGCCTCGGGTAATGGGCAGCGAGTTGCTGCTCGCGGCTTCCAGGTTCTCAACCGACAACGTTTTGCTTCCGCTCAGCAGTTCCTGCAGGACCTTCAGCTTGGTGTCGTACGTTTCCTGGATCAACGGCGTAAGACCGACGCCTGCGGCTGTCACCGTTTTAGGGCAGCTGTCACAGGTCTGCTGTTGCTGCTCCCCCAGCACACGGTTGGCGAAGGTGATGGCTTCCTGGGGGGATGACCAGACATTGCAGACCATACCGTTGTTGCAGTTCGCCTTGCTGATGGAAGCGGTGTCACCGGCCGCACGCTTGTTCAGAAGGTTGTAGCCCGCCTTGGTGACGTCGCCTACGATACGAATGGGTTTCTGACCGGAGCCGCCAGCTCGATCACCGCCGACCCAGGTGACACCATCGTTGCCGCCTTTCTTTTCGACTTGTTCCACCGCCGAAACTGCGTCTGTGTTGGATGTCAGCGTCTTACTCATAGCCTGACCTTCAGCAAGCTTGCCCCAGCCCATTTGGTTACCGGCGATATCCGCCATCTTTTCGCCAATGGCGCGGCAGGTTCCTTTGGAGCGGTCGAAGTCCAAGCGGGCCTGCAAGATGCCGTTGGTGATGAGGTTGTATAGCGCCGGGTTCGCACGTTGAAGGATCAGTGCCGGCAGAGAGGCAACCGCACCGGTGGCGCTCTGTACTACCGAACTCATGATGTTCTGGAACCCGGAGGTGGCCCCATTTAACTGATTTTGTAAGGTGTTGCTCAGGTTCATGTTTCCACATACCAGGTTATTGTTCCAACCGCCTCCCACAGAGATGCTATCCATGTTTCCAGCGCTCCCCATGGTGACTGCGTTGCCGCCGCCAATGCTATACAGCACCTTGTCTCCAATGACGCTTCCGGAGGATGTGACGTGGATTGGATCAGCAGAGAGCGCTATTGCACTGCTGAGGCTGCAGGCGAGCCCTATCGCCAAGGTAGTGAGTTTCATGCTTTGCTCCGATCGCTGTTTCATTGGAAGTCCGTACTGCCGAGGAAGGTCTGGCCACGACGCTGGCAGCACGAATAAGGGCGCCAGAGTGCCCAGGCGTAGCCGCCATCCTGCGCATCGATGTTCGGACCGATGGTGGGAAAGGTTGCGCAAGTCGGGTTGAGGACTGGAGTAAGCTCTTGCCACTTGCCAGTGGAGGCGTCACCTTCGCGTAGCGGCCCTGCAGGCCAGTAGCCGGGGGAGGGAGGGGCGAGCATCGGCAAGTAGACATGTACCTGGCCTGGGCGGGTGACCACGTCGCCGGCACGCTGCGCAATAACTGCGCCCGTTTTGTAGTCGTCAGTCTGGTTAAGGAAACCGCTACGTGGGTAGACGTTTCCCCAGCTGCTTGCTGAGAGCAGGCTACCCACTTCACGCTTACCCGGAATGAGCGCTTCGGGGTATACGGATTCCGGAACGCCATATCGCCAAGCAATGGGGTCAAGGGTGCTGAGGAAGTAAGGCACAAGCGGTAAGGTTGCGCCTTTGCAGACATAGCCCGAGGCGCTGGCAAACTGACTCAACGCCGCACCACCTGGATGGCCGATGACATCGGCTTCCTTAAATTTGATGATGTTGTTCTCGGCAACGTGATTGGTAGTGCCGTCGTTACCCGCTTGTGCCATCGGATTCGGAGTGCCAAGAGGTGACATCTCTACCCAAGGATTCATCCCGGTATTCGCATAGGCAGACACCACCGCGTCCGGTACGTAGTGACGAACCTTGGTCGAGGTTTTGACTTTGCATCCGAATGGCGTGCAGAGCAGCCAATAGCAGATGCCGACCACTTTGTACTCCAGGCAGGTGGGTGACAGGGTCGAGGCAATAATCGCTGCCGAGTTGATCGCAGCCGATGCGCTGAACGACAGGCTGAAAGTGATAGCCAGCGACAAAGGTCGGATCGCTAAACGTGAGCGTCTCATCGTGACAGGCTCCGTGCTCGTTCGATCAACGCGACGGCTTTAGCTACGTCAGGCTCGCCGTACAAGACGTAGCGACGATCTACGACCACGGCTGGGAGCTTTTCAACACCCAGACTCCAGGCGTCCGTGACGCCCTGCTGGGCTTGAGCTAGGTCGCTTTGCAGGCGTTTGCCGGCAGGACTGGCCAGGTAGCGTTGAATGGCCGCTTCTGCCTGGCGTGGATCTGCTGGAAGCTGACCAGTCAGCTGTTCTTCAAGACGTCGTTGGTCATCGAGGCGAATGGTGCGAACGTCGGCAGGTGCGGACACAGGATGTGCTTGATTGGTGATCACCCAGGTTTCTGCCTGGGCTATAAGGGGCATGAACAGCAGAGGCATTTGGAGCAGCCAGCGCCGAATTTGGCAAAGGCCGGGATGGATGTCGGTCATGGCACCGTACCTGAAGTGAGTTCAGGTATAGGAAACCGGATGATGGTGGTGGGTGCAGCATGAAATAGGAGTTGGGAGGGGAAAGTATTTTGGATTGATCAATGTCAGTGCGGACTTTTGGATACTCTGATTCCGCGCTAGGGCAATGCCCTCAGAAATACCCCAAGCTTCTGGTGTAGGGCCATAGGCATGGTTGGGTAACCATCTCTCTGTAACACCAGGTGACGGGCCAAGTTGACGCTCGTGCCAATTCTGCGTAGAATTGTGACCAACCACAACCTCCACGCCTCGGGTGGGCTTAGGCCCGTACTGCGCACCAGGGGGTTTCTTTTTGCCTGCAGAAAAGTAAGCAGGATGCTGCCGATGCCCCCACGCATAGCCTATATCAAACAGGCAAAAACCACGCCTGACTTACTTGCTCACTTGCTTGCCAAGGGACTATCTGTACCAGATCAAGTTAAGGCGTTGCATGCTCTTGATATAATCGGGTACTACCGGTTACTGATATACATGCGACCTCTTCAGAACAGCCAAACTAGGATTTTTTATCCGGGTGTCGAATTTGATGACGTAATGGCGCTGTACGACTTCGACCGCCGGCTTAGGCTTATCTGTCTCGATGCTGTTGAAAGGATTGAGGTGGCGATGCGAGCAGCGATAACGAACGCACTTGCTCCAGATCCTGCTGCTGGCCCACATTTCTATCTTGACGCGAAACACTTTGTGAGCGCGAAAGGCTTTAACTCGTTCATGGATGCTGTTCGTCACCCAAATACAAAGAAACATCAGCCAGTGGATCACTATCTTAAGACCTATCACACTCCTGCGGATGCGCCTATCTGGGCTATCCTGGAAGCGATCACGTTGGGGCCACTTTCCCATTTGTATGCAGATCTTCAGATTGTGCACAGGAAGGCAGTCGCCACAGCTTTCGGTTTCGACGAAAAGGTACTGGTCACCTGGTTCAAAAGCATCAACATGCTGCGCAATGTGTGCGCGCATCACTCCCGATTGTGGAATAAAAACAACTTAGTAAACGCGCCTCTGCAGGTTAAGGCGCTCAGAGCCGAATTCCCAAACAACGCAGACAGAGGGCGTGTTGCCGCCCGTGCGGTCACTCTAGTCGCACTACTCGCAGTAATCGACCCTACTTCTGACTGGAAGCAGCGATTTAAGTCCGTGATCTTGAGTTGCCCGATAGGCTCCTTGAAGAAGGCAGGCCTGGCTGAAACAGTTATGGGATTCACACCCGGCTGGGACCAGAGAGTATTTTGGAACTGAGATGTGATTCGTAGGACATTCTCGATAGATTAATCCGGCGATGTCTTTTTATTTTTCTGGGCCAACCAGCCAATGGCAGACAGCAATAATACGCCGTCTGCAGGGCCTTCAAGCTTTATGGTCCTGCCTGTCGTGTTGTCCGTAATTATCACAGTGGGCGTTGCGGTGATCCCAGCTCTGCTGGCTTCTTTTGCTTGTTGGCTAATGTGCAGGGCGATCTGTTTGTCGTTGGCCGTACAGGCCATGGCCGGCCCGTGCTGACCACTAAACAGCCGTCAGGTGCATGAAACCACCGGAGAAGCGCCCGCTTTCCGGGACGAAACACAGCACGCACTGCCCTTTGTGCAAGCGTCCGGACTCTAGCAACTCGTGGATCATTATGTAGATCGATGCTGAGCCGGTGTTGCCACGCTGAGACAGGTTGGTGAACCAGCGCTCTTGGGGAATCGCCAGGTCGGTGTTTTCTAGGCACTCGACAATCGGTTTGCGGAAGTATTCCGATGACATGTGTGGCAGGAACCAGTCGATGGTCTCGGCCGATAAGCTGTGCTTGATCATTACCTCCTTAAGTGGCTTGCCGAGGGTGTAATTCACCACGTTATCGTTCAACAGCCGCACGTCCTGCTTAATTGCGAAAATCGAGCGCGACGCCCACAGCTCAGTCGGTAGCAGCTTCCAGCCGGTCAAAGTGCCGTCCTCGGCTTTTTCCGCCCCTGCGTACATGCAGGTCGGCAATTCGTTGGCGTAAGAAAAGATGTCTATCCAGTCGATACGCAGCGACAGGCTGCCGACCCGTGGTTGCTTCTCGAGCAGGAAGGCACCGGCACCGTCGGACAACATCCAGCGTAGAAAGTCTTTATCGAAGGAGATTTCCGGGCGGGTCGCCAGCTGCGTCACTAGCGCCTCGTTTTCTGCATCGAAATTGCGGGCATGCAGCATGGGTGAAGCCGCCTCTGATGCTGCGGCTACTGCATTGCGGCTGGCTCCCGCAAGCACCGACAGGTAGGCATATTTCAGCGCGGTGAGACCAGCGAGGCAGATGCCGGCGGTGGACACTACCTCACATGGTTTGTTGCCTAATTCACCATGTACCATCACGCCATGGTTGGGCATCAGTTGGTCCGGCGTGGTGGTGCCGGTGGACAAGCACTCCATAGAGTCCAGGGTAAAATCGTCGCCTACTAGGCCCTTAATCGCCTCGGCGGTTATTTGTGCGTTAGTGAAGCGGGGCACACCCGTTTTCGGGTCCAGCACATAATAGCGTTGCTTGATTCCATTATTACGCAATACCACCTTTCGAGACCGTGAAGGTCGCCCGCCAACATACCCGAGAACGCTTTCCATTGTATCGTTATCCACCGCCTCTCCCGGCATATAAATGGATGTTTTCGTAATATAAACAAATGATTCACTCATGATGATTTTACCTTTTCAGATTTAAGATGCAGTTGCGAACCGGACGGTTGCTCGTAATAACGCTGTAACTCTTTGAGACGCGTTCGTGTAAAAGGATGAAGGAACCAACGCAACATCATTGAAATAGGTAGGACGACCATGATGGCCAGCAATAGATAAACGATAAATAAGCACAACAAGAGTTGCCGTAGCCATTGTCCATACTTACCGAAACGGCAAATTATCCCCGACCAGAACTTGAAGCCTTTATAGGCCGCACGCTCGCCGAGTATCAGCGCGGGATTGACGCTGGCCGCCCCCAGCCCGGCCAGCATGGGGCCTTCGGCTTTCTCTTCATTGGCATACAGGGCGGCACTCAATGCCCGTCCGAAGCGTGCGGCGCCCTGGACATCTTCGGTGCTGATGCCGGCCTTGGGCAGGCCAAGGAATGACTCGCGGTTGCCAGTGAACATCCAGCGCGGCGTGGTAATGAGGGTGGCAAAGGTATTGGCCCGGTCGGTTAGCACCACGTTGTCGCGCAACCGTGCGCCAGCCTCGTCCAGCAGACGCTTGACTGTCTCCTGGGCCATCAGCCACATGTTGCGGCAGGCAATTACTGTGACTACCGAGCGCCCGGCCAGTAGACGCTTGCCTTCGCTACTTTTGAGAAACGCAGTGATCAGCGGTGACGGCGACAAATACCAGACCTGATACGCGAGGATCACCAGGTCGAAGGGGCGGGGGTGATTCGTATGCACCGGTTCGATGGCTGGCGGGCTGAGCTGCACGGTTTCGGGAAATACGTCGAAAAACTTGCTCACCGGCCAGGGAAAAGGATAGGCAACCAGGGGTTTGAGCACCACTTCATGCACCTTGACCTCTTGTGTCGAACGCAAAGGCGAGATCAGGCTTTCGACCACTTCGCTCAACTGACCGCTTTGCGAATAACGAACCACAAGAATATGTTTCATAAGTGCCGTCCATTTTGCTTTTCAACCAAACACTCCAGAGATCCTAGCAGCAATTTTGAGGGGGCGACGCAAAAATACTGAGGAGTTTTCGATCATGAGTGTGTCGAGCACAAGAGCCGTTGTCAGGTGTATTCTGCAGCCTTGTATTCGTCCTGCCAGCATGGCATGAATGAAAACTAACGGTTTTCTCCGTCAGTATTTGTTCCACGGGTAGCGACTTCAGAAAGCTGACCGTTGCAGCTGTAAACCGGGTGGTAGTGCAGATCAACTTACGCGCTCGCAAACGCCTGGTTTGGAAGAGGCCCTACGATGTTTCTACAGGGGTGAGCGTTGCACTTATGTGTTGAGTTCAGACCTCTATTAGCCAGGAAGACGAGATGTGCAATTGCTGATACATCAGCGATAAGCGGCTTTGAGCTGGCCTTTGATGTTTTACACGCCAGTTTTTACGCGGAAAGCCTTGGCCTCAACTGGATCTCCAGCCAGGATCTGTGGCCGCGAGTTGCGGCAGCGGCGTTACCTCGGAAAGCAGCCCATCAGGATTGGCTTTCAAAATACCTGCCTAAGAATGGATTTGAATACCTCCTGAGTTACTTGTTATTATCTGGCTAAATATTATTCACGATTGATTGGAGTTTTATATGTCTCGCCTAGCTGAATTTCGTCAACTGGAAAAGCACCTTGCTGAGCAATTGGCTGCCCTTGAAGCCATGAAAGGCGATGAAGGATTGAAAAAAGAGGTGGAGTTTGAGACCAAACTGCGCGACCTCCTTGCCGCATACGGCTACAGTCTGCGCAACGTAATTGCCATCCTCGATCCTCAGGCCGCCCATCGCGCTCCTACGGCTGCTCCGAAAGGGGGTCGTAAAACGCGTGACGTTAAGATCTACAAAAACCCTAACTCAGGTGAGCTAATCGAGACCAAAGGCGGGAACCACCGATTGCTTAAAGAGTGGAAAGGCGAGTTTGGCGCGGACGTTGTTGAGTCTTGGCGCACCCAGTAAGGTTAGATTGAGTCCCGGTCAGTATTTCAAATTGTAGGTGGGTGGGTGAATCCTCCGTGCAAGACGGAAGCCGGAGGCAATGAATTTTTGAGCTATGGATACGTATATCCCAGGTGTTCCGGTTGCCGGGGATAAGTCGCTCAGTGCACCGCAAGCCCCTTCTCCTAACTATGTATTGCGAGCCCGGCGCCGTCGTATTTGGGGATCCAGGTGGGGGGATAACTCAAAAGCCGGGGCCGAGGACGTAGGCTTGCCGGCAAGCTGCGCAACATGAAGATACCCAGCCTTAGAGACGCCTATGTTTGTCGTGAGACGACCTATAACGCGATCTACGCCCTACCGGTAGGACTGCGCAAGAAGTTATCCTCTGCCTGCGCCAGGGTAAGGCGGCTCGCAGGCCGCGCTCGGGAGGTGTAGATCGACTTTGGCAGATTCCCGGGATGCTAAGCATCCATGTGCGTCCACCGGAGATCGAAGACAGGCTGATGCCTGGTCATTGGGAGGGCGATCTGATCAAGGGCAAGGCCAACGCCAGAGACGCCTATGTTTGTCGTGAGACGATCTATAACGCGATCTATGCCCTACCGGTAGGAGGGCTGCGCAAGGAGTTGATCCTCTGCCTGCGCCAAGGCAACGCAACTCGCAGGCCGCGCTCAGGAGGTGTAGACCGGCGTTGGCAGATTCCCGAGATGCTAAGCATCCATGTGCGCCCACCGGAGATCGAAGACAGGCTGATGCCTGGTCATTGGGAGGGCGATCTGATCAAGGGCAAGGCCAACGCCTCGGCGGTGGGTACGCTGGTAGAACGAACCAGCGGCTATCTGATGCTGATCAAGATGAGCGACGCGACGGCAACTTCGGCGGTGGAGGGGTTTAGCGCGGCGCTCAACCGGATGCCCCTGGCAGTACGCAAGAGCATGACCTACGATCAGGGGCGGGAGATGGCGCGGCACGCCGAGATCACCCAGCAGACCGGGGTGGCGATCTACTTCTGCGACCCGCATAGCCCGTGGCAGCGCGGTAGCAACGAGAATATCAACGGCCTAATCCGCCAGTACCTGCCCAAGGGTACGGACTTGTCGACACATAGCCAGGAAGAGCTGGACGCCATCGCCTTGCAGTTGAACATGCGACCGCGCAAACGGTTCGATTTCAAATGCCCGATCGAGGTCATGGGTGAAGTGATGCAAGAAGCCATGGCCAGGTAGCATACTGCCCCGACTTCAATTCCATAACCGTGTTGCACTCAGCTCCAGCATCCGCCCTGTATCCAACCACCGCTCCCCATAAGGCGTCAGCGCTTGACGCGAACAGCCCATATTGATTGATGATCAGTCCGGCCCAAAGTAGCGGATATACGATGATGTCTGGGAGTAACAGGTGATCCCAATCAATCAAGCTCAGGGTCAACAGTGTCCAGCTCAGCAGGACAAATGCAACACCTGGCAGGTTTGGACCAACGTGATGAATGCCGATCATCGATAGAATGGCGCAGAGTGCGCAGACCAGTACACTGCGTAGTCTAATGGGGCCGAAATGAGTTCTTGCAGGCGGTTCATGATCTTTCATCGCTATGCCAAGGAGTTCTTGTGCTTCTCTTCTCCAATGGCAGTGAAGCAACGGGGGTAGGCGAGCCGCCAGTAGGTTGATGCAAATGCCTGCGAGTGCCCCAATCACGGAAGCCAGTAGTAAACTGCTTATTCGCTCTGTCATGGCATTACGCCTTGTTTAGCCTGGGACATTTCGCGCAGTGTTGGTGGCACCATTTGAACCTCCCAGTCGGGCTCCCGTTGCATGTTGTCTATCTGCTTGCGTTTACGGTTCATTTTTCACTTCTGCCCCGCCTCTAATGTCGATAGCCAGTCAATGGCTGACAGCAGCGTGGTGTCGTCCGCCATGCCCTCAAGCTTCAGGCTGCGCCCGGTCTGATGATCCTCGATGATCAAGGTGGGGGTTGCAGTTATACCGGCCTTGGCTGCTTCTTCTATATGTTGGTCAATAAGCAGAGCGACTTGCTTGTCAGTGGCCGTGCAGGTCTTCAGCGTCTGATGATCGATGGTATTGATGTCGAGGTGCCCATTAAATCCTAAGCCATTGCTGCGGGTGAGTTCAAAGGTTTGATCGATGGCTTGCCAGAATGCCGTTGCACCACCGAGCTTTCCTGCGCACTCAACACGTTTGGCTTCCTGCACGGCGACGGTCCCATGAGTATCCAACGGCAGGTGGTGCCACTGCAGGTTTACATCTTTCTGCTGCTGTATCCAGGCCTTCAATACCGGTGTGTAGGTCTTGCAATAGGGGCATTCCAAGTCCGCAAACTCAGTCACAGTCCAGCGAGCGTCGGGCGGGCCGTACAGCCATGGGCCTGTGTGTTGTGGTGTCTGTATCTCGTCCTGGATTAGGGCCGCGCCGCCCACAACTAACGCACCCGCCAAAAGGCTCCCGAGTATCCCCCATCGCTTTCGAGTGTTTGTCATGCCTTTGTCTCATAGGAATTTGAGGTACAGAAGAATCGATACAGGGCACCACGTCAGTAAGTAATCATCACTGGGGGGCTAACGATTTTTTAAGCCCGACTCTAACCGGCGATCAGGCCGCTATACAACGGGCCTATGAACTGGCAATGTAGATACTATGTTTAAACAATGCGCTTGCGATTCTTGCGCAAAGTATCTACAGTATATCTACTTGTGAGGTGTTTTTATGGACGTGAAAATTCAGCAGTGGGGCAATAGCGCGGCGATTCGCTTGCCAGCAACCGTGCTCAAGCAAATGAGTCTGTCTAGCGGTGATGTGTTAAGGCTCGATGCGTCCGCGGAAGTGATGACGCTCAAACCGGCTAAAGTCAAGCTGCATTATCGGTTGGCTGATCTGATGTCCAAGTGTGATTTGAATGCGCCGGAGCCTGCGGAGCTGGCCGGGTGGAACGGCCTGCAGCCAGTAGGACGTGAAGTTTGAAGCGGATCAAATTCAACCGGGCGGATGTTGTGCGCCTGAACCTGAATCCAACCGCTGGCCGCGAGCAGCAGGGTGATTTTCGCCCAGCGCTGATCCTCACACCAGCGGCTTACAACGCATCCGGCCTCGCGGTCATTGCGCCGATCACGCAGGGAGGCGATTTTGCTCGGTACGCAGGTTTCGCGGTGCCATTAAGCGGTTCAGGCACCGAGACACAGGGTGTTGTTCTGTGTAACCAGATTCGTACCGTGGACCTTGAGACCCGTGGCGCCAAGCGCATTGAGTCGGTTCCCGAGATGGTGATTGACGATGTGCTGGCTCGTGTCCAAGCACTCTTTGAATAGCAGGGGAACTCCATGGCAAGCACAGATGTGGTACCGAACTACGCGGCCGATCATTTGGAGACGGGGCGGCCTGCGCGTGTTCAGGGGCGGTAGAGTAATATGAAACGGTTAAAGGAAGTGGCTATAAATAAGCCTTGCTCATTTACTTTCATAATGGCATTTGTTGTATTAGCTATTCTGCAATACAAGCCTGCCGTACTCAATTACACCACGCGCTTTGTCGACTTTGCTCAGTATATGCTGCAGCATGGGGTGACGCTGTTTCCAATCGCTGATGATCTGCAGCCATACCCTGATTATACGGTACTAAATACGCTCATCGTATATCTGGTTTCTTTGCCGTTTGGCCGTGTATCCATTCTTTCGATGGGGTTCCCTATTTGTGTTGCCGCTGCCCTGATGCTGGTGTTTATTTACAAGCTGGGTGCGCTGCATGAACAGAAATGGGGTGCCTATGGGGTTGTGTTTGCTCTGTTCACTTGGTCATTCCTGGACGGCGTAAACTCCTTGGCGCTGGATGTATATCCTGCACTTTTTACAGTGATGTGCTTTTACCTGGCCTATTCGGGGGAGGTGCATAAACAACGTTTTCGGTTGCTACTGGTACTCGCCGGACTTGCACTGGGCTTTGCATTTCGCGGCCCTATTGGCCTTATCGGCCCTGCCAGTGTAGTTGCTTCCTACTATCTGTTAAGCCGACAGTGGCGCATGCTGGTGGTGTTCTCCTTGTTCGCGAGCCTCGTCCTTGCCATAGGTATTGCATTGCTGGCATGGGCTGCCTACGTACAAGGTGGTGACGCCTTTTTACAAGAGGTCTTGATCATGCAGGGGCTGGGGCGGTTTGGCAGTGATCACGCCCCCCGTTATTACTTCTATTTCTCTGCAGGCTTGCTGACCTATAGCGTAACCGCTTTGATCGCTTTGAGCGTCATTGTCAAGAAGGGTAAGTACTTTTTTGAGCGTTCAGCTCATCCGGCTACGAACATGCTCTTGTATCTCACAGGCTGGCTCCTTGTGGTAATCGTGCTGTTCACGATTCCAAGCTCTAAAAAGGCGCGTTATGTACTTTCAATTACACCCGCCATTTCCTTGTTGGCTGCCTACATTTTTGTAGATCGCAGCCAACTCTTTGTAAGCGTCAGAGATAAACTGTTGGGGTTTTGCTTGAACTTGCCGATTATTGGGTTGGGGCTGTTGCTGCTTGCATTTATATATGGTCTTTATGCTACAGTCCCTCTTCAACCCCACTATTTCGGTGCGATCGTGGGTTTGATTATCCTTGTTGCAGTTCGGCCCTGGATGCAGTCACGCTTCTACGCGCATCCACATCGTGAGTTTGTGATTTTCTCTTTTGGTGCTGTCGCCTTCCTTACATTGGATATGTTTTTCTTTAACTCTATTACTTACCACTTGGAGTTGGCCAATGAGCCGACACCAAAGTTTCTGCCGTATTGGTTTTGGTGAGGTGTACGGTCAGAGGGGCTGAGTTAAGCCCGGGTTTCACAGTGGTACAGAAGCATGGCTCGTGCTTCATGTTGTTCATAGTTTTATCTGTTAGATAGCATTGAACCCTAAAGCTCTTCCGCGGTTCGCTCGCTGCCCCGAGGGGAAAATAATCCAATGCATAACGAATGCGTTCGCATACTTCATGAACAGTTATCTGATGTTGATGTTGCAAGGATCTCGATTTCAACCTATCTCTTTTCAGAAGGGGCCCGTGAAGAACAGGTCATTTTTTCTACACTTCCTGGGAGCGATTACCGATGGTTCATGGAGGCTGACGCAAGAGTGGCGTTCGAGAATGTCACTTACATTCAGCCAGACCTCGGAGGACGAGACGCCAGTCGGTTTTTTTACAAGAGCTAGTTGCCCCAATATTATTATCGAAGTTGTTCGTACTCACGAGCCCGATGAGAAGACCTTTGAGCGCCTTTACGAGTTGTCTCGGACTAACGCGCTCGTAGTTTTTTACATTATCGGAGAAGGACGTCGAGGCGGTAAACTGAATGATTTTCGTAGAAGCGGCGCAGAGCTAACATTACGAGTTTCCCACTACTTTATCGCTGGCCAGCCATACTTAAATGGAGTGGCAGTTAAAACCCTCGGCGAAGATGAAACGCTAGCTCATTGGCACGAATACCTAACAAATAGCTATTTAAAAAAAGCGAAAGAGTCCGCCTCATGACTACACTCAGATCAGGCCAAGGGTTTCAATATTGATAAGGCGCTGTTAATTATACCTGCTATCTCCTGTTGTCGCTGGTCCTTTCCTAACCAGTACCCGCGCCGCTCAGCTAAGGACAGGGCTAATTCAAGGTTATTACTTTCAATAGCCTCTTTAAGGTAGCTATCTACCAAGTGACCATAATTTGCAAATAGGTTTTTTTCGGAGGCAGAGATTGCCGCTGATTCACTTCTGTACGTTCCAAGGCCTGATAGCTTCTCGATTTGGAAGGACCAATCGTCACTGCAAATAAAGTCGGGGTGTTCACACTCGGCCGCTTTGGCGAAATCGACTGTTCGCCCTATTTCGATGAAGGGGAATAGAGGGTGTTTTTTTATTGAAGATGAATGCATTTTTTTGCTCCTATTGAAATATTGCTCAGCCCTTGAATTGCCCCTCAACGGCTGAGAGTAAATCTGGAGTTGCCCATCGTTTGCGAAGCCGCGTCACGCCCGAGCGTCGGCTGGCTTCGATGAAAGCAACGCTTGTTTACGCAGGGCCTCAAGAAGAGCGTTCTCAGCATTCTCGGGTTGTGGGTGCTGTCGCAGCCAGTTGGCTAACACCGCGTGAAGTTGGGACTCGATGTCACGACGATCCACCGCACGAACCAAAACCTGTTGCAGTTGCTCTATCAAAACGGGGGCACACACCTCAAGAGTTTGAAGGGCGTCTTCACCCGGTTGTTCAAGCAGTTGGGTCAGACTTTCAATCAGATTCTGGGTCAGAGAATTCAATGCTCTCATGCTTGGCGCTCCAAGGCCGTGACTTGCTCGGGGAAAGTAATGATGTGAGGTTCGATACCGCGATAGCGGTCAAGCGTTGCACCAACTTCAATGGCGGCATCGAGCTCGCTGCAGCCTTTGGCTTGCATGATGTCGAAGCGTTGCTTTTTCTCTTCCGGTTCGGTCATGGCCAGAGCCAGGTACAAACTCGGTGGTACCGCCCGGAATAACATTTCCATGCTTTTGGACAACACGACGCCCTCGGTGAATTTGCCGCTTTCTTTACGCGCTGACAGCATCATCGACTTCTGTGCAGGAGTCAGTTCACGAAACCGCGCGATCTTCTCCACCTCATCAGGCGGCATGTTTAAGCACATCCACCATTCGATCATGTTGAGTAGGGCTGAGGCTTCTGGCGGCACGTCGTCAATGTTCTGAGTGGCCATCCAGAACCAGGCGCCGAGCTTTCGCCACATTTTGGTGATCTTGACGGAGTAGGGGGATAGGAGTGGGACCTTCAACTGGATGTGGCCTTCGTCGGTGAAGCAGATCAGTGGACGGCCTTTAAACTGGTCACGCTCGGCAATGTTGTTGACCGTGTTGAGCAGGGAAATATAAGCGATGGCCATCTGTGCGCTATAGCCTTCTCGCGCATAGGTGGCCAGGTCGACAATGGTAATGTCCGCTTCTGGCCATGGGGTGCCAGGACGGTTGAACATGTCGCCTTCGGTGCCCATACAGAACATGGACAAGGCTTCCGCCATCTCCAAGAATCTTGTGCTTCGGGCGTCTGGAATACCGGGTTCGAGTCCCATTTCTCGCAGCGCTTCACGGATATCTTCGGGAAGAACGATACGTTTTTCCGTCACGCATTTTTTCGCTGCATTCAGTATGCATTGGCGTATGGCGCTACGATCGGCACGAGTAAGTCGGGCATCCTCTTTTTCTTCACCACCGGTAATCATCAGCCTGGCCGCAATTTCCATCTCGCCCAGGATGTCGCGTTGTTCATCCTCGGTCTGGCTAGTCAGATGTTCGTCCGACGCCTCAAGATCATCAGCTTTGATAATCTTCACGTTCTGGGTGGGTTCGATGAGCTTCACGGCATCAGCGAATGGCGCGAGGCTGACACCCGATCCAGGGGCAAGTCGAACCCGGTTTACCGTCAAACCCAACTTTTTGGCGAAATCACCGAGTAAGCCGAAGCTGTTGCCAGCCTCCACAATGAACAGACGTGGCCGATAGATGGCAATGATTTGGCTAAGGATGTTTGTCGCGCTGGCCGATTTACCTGAACCCGTAGGCCCAAAAATGAACAGATGCGCGTTCATCTGCCGGTCCAGCTTGTTCAGCGGGTCGAAGGTTATCGGCGCTCCCCCACGGTTAAACAGGGTAATACCCGGGTGCCCGGTTCCGGTCGACCTACCCCAGACGGGGGCCAGGTTCGCAATGTGTTGGGCGAACATCAGTTGTGCGTACCACTCCAGTGCTTTGCGCGCATTGGGGTCGAAGTTGCCGGGTAGCCATCTAAGGTAGGAGTTCAGCGGGGCCACTTCATCCCGAGGTTGCACCGGCTCCATGCCCGCACCCAGCAATGCGCTGCTGAGTTGCAAACTGCGTTCGTGCAGCTGGGCATCGTCTTTACCCCGCAGGTAAAACGCTACGCTACCTCGGTACAGCTTGTGCTTGCGCCCGAGCAACTGACGGGCGGTGGCGACGTCTTCGCGTGTCAGGATCGAGGCCTGAGTGTCTCCAACGGCCTTGCGTGAAAGCTGTTCCAGATGCCCTTCGAGAATGTCCTGCGGGGTGATCACGAGAGTGATACAGAGAATGGTGTCCTCTGGCATTTTGTCGAACAGCGCGTTGAGCGCATCACCGCCCTTTCGGGTTTCACCGGTTAAGTGCCCGGTCTTGGGAGCATCCCTCAAGCGGTCGAGCATCACCACCTGATGAGGAAGGCCGTCGAAATACCACAGACCTTTCTCTATATCTGACAGTGGTTCGCGATAAAACAGGTTTTGCGAGAAGTCAGTACCGCTGGCGAGCGGCAGCTCGCCCTCTGCAGCACCAGATGCTTGCTTGCACACCAATTCGTAGAAGCGGCGAATATCTGCATCGGCAGGGCCAAGATGATCGGGACGTGGATTGAACCAATGAATCAGCCAATGGCGAATGGCGTGGCCATCCATGCGATGGGTTTTAATGCCGGCGTTCGCCAAGCCGCCCACCAAGCGATCGCAGATGATTTTCAGGTAAGGACCTGGCGCCTGGCCTCGCACATCCGCTTGCGCGCCTTGGGTACGGCGGTAGACAACAACACGGACGCGGCGCTGCTGGCCCCTCCAGGGCAGTTGGCTGACCTTGGTGTCTTCAAACAGCCCGCCTGGTTTGGAGATGGATTCCAGGTGTTGCTTCATCAGCTTCAAATAAAGCTCGGTGAATGCACTGCCTTGTGCGCGTGGTTGAACGTAGTCATGCAGTTGCTGAAGGTAATCGTCCCAGCTGGTTTCGTCCTGGGCATAGAGCTGAACCACCCAGGGTGAGGTTTCAAGCTCGTCGAAGGAGTCCTGGAGGGCGTTCTCCAGGGCGTCGCGGGCCTTGCGTAACCACTCGGGATCTCGACCTTCCGTACCAATCGGTGTCAGCTCAAAAAAGGCAGCGCGTGACACGCCGTCTTCCAATAGCATGGCTTTTTCTGCAGGCAGGTAATCCACCCAGGGCAGCAAGTCTACGAAGGAGGGGTTGACGTCGTATAGACGGTCAGCATCAGCGGTCGTGGCTGGTTTTTTCTTTGGATTACGCCAATCGCTCGGCGAGGGAACACCCATGGCCGCAAGGCGTTCGTAGTAGCGCTCCGTCGCGGCCTCAAAGGTTTCGGTTGCTGATGGCATCGCCTCGATAGACTCGCTTCCGCTGGATGAGAGATCAGGCTCGACGCGGTCAGATGCACTGCGTGCTTTGAAGAAACGCTCAAAGAGCCCCATCAGTATGCCACCGTACGTTCGCCTGGCATGGCGTACTGCACGCGCTGGTACAGCGGAAACACGGTGGTGTAGCCCGGAATTGGTGCGGGATCCGAGCCTGCCAGGTGAGGAAATACATACATCACCAGGTCGGGGTTAGGCAGACGTTTGAACTGACTGTAAATCTCGTTCTGTGCGGTGCGGGTAAACCTGGTTTTGTCCTCCCCCTGTACTTCCAATGGGCGTCGAAGATCTTGACGCGCATCGAGCAACAGACGGTTACTGGCGCTGCTTGAGCCACTGGAGCCTTGGTTCCAAACGTCCATCATATTCTTGTCGCCATGGGGGAGCAGTTCGTCCTTGCTGGTGGAGCAGCCAGCCCCTAGCAGTGCGATCCCCAGGTAGATCGCGATTTTCAAGACATGGTTAGTCAAGCGCTGTTGAGGCATGACGGGCTCCTGAGCGGTAGTCGACCTTACGGCCATTGAGTTCGTAGTCGATGGTCAGCTGTTGGTCCAAGTGCACGGCAATCTTTGCACCAGGTTGCACGTACACTGCCGCGAAGGCCTGCCCGTACAGTTTGTTCACCCAGCTGGAGACGTCATTGACGCCCTGACCAATGATTTTGCCCATGGCTTCGCTGCCCGAACCGCCGACAGAACCGATGGTCCCGGACTGAGGGTTTATAAAAGAGCCGCTGTTTCCATCTGACTTGATGAGGGAGGCAGCACCTGCGCCGGCGGCGGTAATCAGTACCTGCGAGCCAATGTATTGCGAGGCGTTGCTTTTGCGGACGCCACTGATACAAGGAATGCCATAGGCATCGCTTATCCAGCCCAGGCCCCCCTGAATGGTGGTTTGGTTGCCATTGTTCTGGTTGTTATTATTTTGACTGCTATTCGTTTCTTGAGGTGGTGGCAGCGTGCGCACAGTGCCGTCATTGAAGACGAACGTCAGGCTTTTGATCTGACCGCGTACGCAAGACAGGGTCCAATCGCCGGAAGCCGTTCCGCTGGCCACCGCGCCGGCGACGTCGGGCAAGTCGATGCCGTTGGCCGTGAGATTGTCCGGTCCGATCAATACCTTGAACGGGTAGGGGTCGTTGACAGTGCCGTCAATGGGCACCCGGCCGATCAGCGCGGACATGGCCACCGACCCCATCAATGTCGAGTTCTGCGGCAAGGTGTAGACCTTACGTACCTGTTTGCGAGCCTCCTGTGGCGAGATTTCATTCGCAACACTTTGAGCGCCCGTGCGCAGTGCATTTTGTCCTCGGTCCACGGACTCGCCAAAAGAGGTCGGGAAGTTGAAACCGCTGGCCGTTTGATTTGACCCTGCAGCGATGGGTTTGCCGTTGATATCGACCGGTGTTGCGTCCTGCGGCTCTATCCAAACGACGTCCGCGTCAGGCGCGCCTTTGAAGCCTTGACCGTCACCTGGCTGTACACCAAAGCCGATCGGCAAATCCCCCCCAGATGAACTACTGCTTTCGGCTTTTTTGCCCAGGGCGTTGTATTGTTTCTGAAGTGTGTCCAGGATGGTTTGGCTCTGTTGTTGCGCCTCCTGCTTCATCGTTTGCTGAACATTTTGCAGTTTGTTATCGACGTTGAGGTCGATGTTCTGCAGGCGTTTTTGCAACTCGATGTTCTGTTGCTTGAGCTCGTCATTGTTCTTCAAAGCATTGGAGACTTGGTCCTTGAGCTGTCGGCTTTCCACAACAATGGTGCGCAATGTGTCGCCAGGCGTATCGCCGTCAACCCCCAGCTTCTTTGCCTCACTCGTACTGAGCACGACTGTTTTTGGTGCACCCGCCTGCTGTTCCGCACCGCCGTGGCTGAACAATTTAACCACGACGAAAATTGCTAGAATCGCGAACGGGATGACCAGGAATTTAATCAAAGGATTATTCTTCACGGCGGGCTCCCTTCGGATCGATCTGGCTGATGGCGGCCGGCAACAACGATTCGGCTAGACCATGGCCCCGAGTCACCAGGTAGACCGTTGTGGTATCGCTGGCATCACCCTTGGCGCCTAGGTAGGGATGCTGGAAGGTCGCGCTTACAAAGTCGCCCATCAGATCTCGAGGATCGAGTGTCAGGGTTTGGGCGCTGGTGTTGCGCAGCTTCACTGCCGTCACCCAGTAGTCATCCAGTCGCCACGATCCCAGAGCAGACGCTTCGACCGTTAGTGTCGGCAGTAGGGTGGTGAGGTCCAAACCGCGCTTCAGATTGATCTGAGCAATCCCCTCCACGGGTTCAACGGTGCGCAGGGGGGCATAAAGCATCTGGGCGGCGTAGCGCGTCATGACCACCGGAAGTGGGGTCTCACGACGCGGTTTCGGCGCGTCCTCATCCTCCTCGGTTTGAGCGCTGGCTTGGGTCGTGGAAGAAGATGCATGGTCGCTTGTAGGTTTGGCGTTGACTTGGCCGTAACGCGGGGCGGGACTGTCCCCGGCTACAATTTTAGCCGGCTCGGGTGCGACCTGATTCGGCTTCCCTACCGTTGCGATGATATCTACGAGCATGATCTCGCCAGAACTCATGTTTTGCAGCTGTAGGCGAGTCGGTTCAATCGGCTCTTTCGCCAACAGGTAGAGGGCACCACCGGTGCTCTGCACGCGCAGTTTGTCGACGAGGTTACGAGGCAGACCCACCCGTACGTTTTGATCCACAAAGACAATACGCTCCTGGCCCACGATCAAGGGCAGTGCTATAGGGATTCGATCCCAGCGCAGGATTTCGACGGCGTTGGCCAACCCGCAGAAGTGAAGGGCTAAGAGCCCGATGATCAGTAGGCGGCGTGTCATCATTTGCCTCCTGCTCTGATCGTTTCTGCGGAGACTTCGATGCGTTGTGGATTACTGCTATAACAGTCCCAGGCCAAGCCGAATGGGTTTTTTTCCGGATCGACGTCAGATCGGATAATTCGTAATGGATAGCGAGCAAATGCCCGCTTTACGCGCTCCCCGCCGTAGTGCTCGTCAGCGGTGATATCCAGGTTGACGGTCCAGTCATTGATGCTGTGCTGTTCAATATGTTGCTCAGACTTATCGTCGATGCCTCTGCCTGGAATTTCAAATACACCCCGTTCACGCTTGCGCAGTTCCCCGCTATTGCGGCGTAGCTCGAAATCTTTCTGCAAGTAGGCTTTGCAGCTGGGAGTCGAGCTATTGTCAAATCTGGTGTATGAGTCGGTCAGGCGGCATTCCTATCTGACTCATCCAGCACCTGTGCTCCGTCCTTGAATTTCACGTTGTTTACCACCAACGTCAGCAGCGCAAATCCCTTGAGCCGTTTCCACTTCTTCTGTGCCGTCCCAAGCAGCTTGTAAACCATCGCTAGCGTGGTCTCCCGAGAACCACAGT
>Ga0209784_100315_pt1 | contig 25280 bp, 19 predicted proteins | sample AraplaCvi_mLB_r2_2_FD_184284 | JGI IMG/M metagenome (GOLD analysis project Ga0209784, IMG submission 184284) | Arabidopsis root microbial communities from North Carolina, USA - plate scrape CL_Cvi_mLB_r2 (SPAdes) (version 2) | ecosystem: Host-associated > Plants > Roots > Endosphere | place: USA...
TCGATCCATAGTCTAATCGTATGCGACGAGATGGAACGGCTGAGCTTATGCACTTTTTTGCGCTTATGGTTGTGCTTCTCTTCAGCCAGTGTGACCCATTCCTCACCGATGAGCGCTTCTATCCGATAAGCTCGGACGAGCTCGGGAATCGCTTCGAAAGCGGTGCGGTGATGGTGCAAATTGATTAAGTCTTCATTAACATCGTCGTTAAAGGTGACGTGGATCTCGGCGATCGATTGCACTTCAGCCCACTCCAGCTGCAGCCATTCCGGTTTGCCTGGTGACATCGGCTCGGACATCCATAAATGCGGACCGGCGAACGGCCGAATATACCCGTCCGTCACCGCTGCGGCAGCGTACGCTTCCGTATTTGGCGTAACCTGCAGACATAGCGGCTTGCGGTTCCAACGGCGCATGCTCCACTGTACGACCGGCTGATCCGGCTGACGATCCTCTAAAAGAGTCGAGACGATCGGCTTTGGCCCTTTCTCAAAGCACAGCACGCCGGTCATCGGAGAATCCGATCCGTGAAGTTGAATCGCTTCGTTTGCTTTAATAATAAGGAATGCATTGCAGGGTGCATCGGGCTGCCAAACTAAGTCCAGCTTAGCCCACTGCCTGGTACCTTCGGCTACTGACACCGATGCTTCAGCCACCATCTGCTTTGGCACGTAATTTTCACCTTTTTCCGTATGCCACAGCTCCACTTCAAGAGTAGCAGCCTTTGCCGCATCGATCAGCAGCGCCACTGATTCAAGCGAGGGATTCACGGGAAACAGGATGCCCAGTTCTTTGTCCAACGGGTGTGTATAGGTTGAGTCCGTCAGCGACACTTTGGTCATTGTGCTGGATGCCGTAATTCGGGCCGATTTGGCGAGATCGTAAGGGTCGTCTGCCGCGATCCCGATAATCGACGCATCCTGCCTGAGCATCGTCTGCTGCAGGTCGTTCATATGGTCACGGTGCAGCGCACGCGGCGATATCCCTTTCTGCACGCACAGTGCAGCCCCGCTTCCGGCTGCTTCGCCGATGACCGCACAGGTTGCCATTACCCTCGTGGTACCGAATGCGACGTGAGTTGCGCTGATATCGCGGCCTGCGAACATCAGATTGCTGACGTTGCTGGAGTACAGACACCGAAAAGGAATATGATAGATGCCGTCCGAAAATAAATGCTTTGAGCCGCTCTCTGTCGAATACATGCCTTGCGGCGGATGTAGATCTATCGACCAGCCTCCGAAGGCGATGCGATCGGTGAAGGGCTCCTGCTCGATGATATCGTTTTGGTTCAACATATAATCTCCAGTGAATCGGCGATACTCCCGTTTGCCTGGGAGCGATCCGACCCATTCCAGCGTCATGCGATCGGCATCGAAATTGCCGGAGTTTTTGATATAATCCCATACTCCGTAAATGACCGACCAAAGCTCATCGCGTATTCGTTCATTATCATGGACCGTATCCAGCTCGCCGCCCCATTCGATCCACCAATAGTGGCAGCCTGAGTCGCCGCTGCGAATGATCCGTTTCATCGGGATCGCCGTTTGCGTAATGTCCTTCGCAAAGCTCGGCGGAATGTACTTGACCGGCCGATCGGCTTCCTTCGTATAGAACAGGAGCGTGCTGCCAAGCGTAATATCGTCAGCCGTCTCCGGTGCCCAGTCCTCGTTGTATTCCTCTGCGGCCTCGCGGCCGATCCGGTATTTAGCGCCTGCCAGAAAACCCGCAAGGCCATCTCCTGTACAATCGATGTACATATCACTTTCAAACCGGATTTTCCGCTCGGAGCCCATCATCCAGCCTGTGACCGACTTCATGATGCGCTCCTCCTCTGCGCCCTCCGCTTCGACCTCGTGCACATCCGTATTGAGAAACAAGGCAATGTTCGGCTCTGCTCGAACCGTCTCGAGTACGACGAGATCCCATAAATACGGATTTCCATCCGGGTTCCGGAATTGATTCTCGACGAACATTTCTCCCATGATGCCGGTTTCTCTCGCATAACGCTGCGTGCCATGCGCCGTAGCGCCGCATACCCACACCCGTACCTCGCTGCTAGAATTGCCTCCGAGTACGGGTCTGTTGTTCACGAGCGACACGGTTTGGCCAAGACGTGCCGCTGCAACGGCAGCGCATACGCCGGCCAGGCCTCCGCCAATAACGGTAATGTCGGATTTTACTAATTCAAACTTCAATCGAATCCCCCCCATGCCTAGAATTACTATCATCTTAATCGAGGGGGTCGTTATTTAACATGCACTGCGCTATCATATTGGCATATACTTTATTTCATTTGGGAGGCTGATTGCGGTGATGATGTTGAATCGAAGCCCCATCCTATATCCTAGTCTAATGCATCATGTCTTTTGGAATCATAAGAAACAATTTCAATACAGCGTGGACACCTACGGACATTGGGTTCTATTTGCGGTGGAGGGCGGCAGCTTCCGTTATGGGATCGGCGATAGCGAGGGAATGGCGCAGATGGGCGACGTCATCGTTTGCCCGCCGGGCGTCGATTTTCATCGCGACGTTATCCATGCGCCGTCCTTTCATTTCATCGGATTTTCGTTAGGCTCTACATCGGGAGAGGCGGTTGCAGGGCAAGCGGCAGAGCAGGACGTCCACCATCGTTTAGCGGCTTCTGCCTACAAGCCCGCCGTCACGCATAAGGAGAGGTTTGCCGATAATTTGAGATATTTCAAGAGGCAGGACGAAGCTGCCGCGGAGATCGATCAGCAGGGCTATTGGCAAAACCATGCGCTGAACGATATTTGGCTCTTTTGTTTGCAGTCGATAGCGGCCGGCGTGGTTGGCGAAGACCAAGAACCTGCCGATTCTCTGATGGAACAGGCACGGCTCTATATCCAGCAGAACGCCTATAAGGACATGAGCATGCTGGTGCTTGCGGACGAGCTGGGCATCAGTCCCGTTCAGCTTACCCGCAGATTCACACGAAGCGTAGGGATGACTCCTTCGCGCTATTTAAGCCATATTAGGCTGGAGCAAGCAAAGTCCTTGCTCGTCGATACCCATCTGAATTTAGAGCAGATCGCATTAGCTTGCGGCTTCAACAATGGGTTCTACCTCAGCCGCGTGTTCACGAAGCTGATGAAAGTCAGTCCTTCCGCTTACCGGAAAACGAACCGGGTCTAATGCCTGCAACAATCCCCTCCGTGCCGGACTTAATATAATTAATCTCCAGTACGTTGTGCCAATGAAGCACTGTTGACTTACCAACGATTCCTCTTTATAATTCGGACATCGAGAGCCAAGGCGATCCCTAGTCGGTTATCTCAGTGTTGGAGAGATTTCTGACAGCTTTCGAAGAATAGAACATGGACTTTATACAAACTCAAAAGTGAAAGCGGTGACGAAATTATGATTAAGCAGAAAGTATATTACGGTAAAGATATCGAGGTAATGTTTAATTCGGAGGTATGCATTCATTCCGGTATTTGCGTAAAGGGCCTCCCTGGTGTTTTTGATTTAAGCAAGCGTCCTTGGGTTAATCCCGATGCTGATACTGCGGAGGCAATTGCCCGGCTTATTGACACTTGTCCAAGCGGAGCACTGACGTATAGACGTCTGGACAGTGATTATTCAACAGAGAAAGAGTGATAGACATGCATATTGTAGAACATGATACCGCTAATAAAAGATTTCTTATTCGAGATAACGGTGGCATTGCTGCGGTGATGACGTATGTTATCTCAAGTCCGGAGCTTTACATTATTGATCACACTTTGGTCGAAGATGCTTCCCGAGGACAAGGGCTTGGCGATAAGCTGATCAAAGCTATGGTGGAATACGCGAGGGAAAACGGTATTAAGATTTTACCCTTATGCCCGTTTGCCAAGGGACGGTTCGAACGTATCTCCGAATACGCGGATGTTCTCCATAAATAATCACGAATCATATTATTATAAGGTGGCAGCCGAAGATCTCGGTTGCCTATTGTCATGCTATCGTGTCCCGTTAGTTGAATGGCAGGCTGTCAGAATATTGCCCGCTGCGCGTACCATTGATTCAAATCAACAGACCCTTGTACTCCTAATAAGCGGTAGAAGTAGCGGTACACCTTACGATATTTCGATAAATCGGGGGGATCCAGGATCGTCGAATAACCTTCAAGGAAAGAAGCTGCAGATATCTCATCCAGCACATACTCTAGTCCGACAAAATCAAATTCGCGTGTACCTACCGCATAGGCTTCGACAACATTATCAGTGAGCTTTTTATTCTGCCAGTACCGGATCATTTCTGTCCCGTGTTTATTGATCTGGATCCGTCACAGTCCTTGCATATAGCAATTCTTCCCCACACGTCCTAGCAATTGCTCGAGTATACTATTACGTTCTTCTTCCTGCCACTCATACGCATCGCTATAATGATGGCTTAGATTATGAGCACTTCGTTTTATCAGTTTTAAATCAGGGTGCGACGGGGCAAACAACTTACCTTGGAAAATGCGTTCTTCCTCTTTCATATTTGTCAAATCCTCTCTTTTGAATCTTGTGTTCCATTCATGGTAACTAACCCTTTGAATCAGCGGATAATGTACTTATCCAGAAACATATTTCGAAACCTCCCTAATGGATCGTATCGAAGCAGCAACTGACGAAAATCCGGTAACCGCTCATACCGAGCTTGTATCATTTGCGATTCCATCGTAAACAGTTTCGCCCAATGCGGGCGTGCTCCAAACGGTTCCAGTTCACGTTCAATAAGCGGAAGTAACTGGCGCACGCGCTCCCAATCCGGCTTCCATGTAAAATGAAAACCAACACTGTCTTGCCGATAGCATGGGCTCATCCAGAAGGTATCCAAAGCAATGCTTCGTATCTCGGAAATGAAGAGCAGAGGCGCAATTCGATCACGCAGTTTACCTAACGCACGCATCGCTTCGATCGCATGCCGCCTAGGAACGAAATATTCACTTTGCAGTTCGTTGCCCGCACTGGGGGTAAATTCCATGCGGAAATGAGGCAACCGTTCATACCATGGTCCAGGAGCGCCCATCTGCTCGCTGCAGTTCACCACAGATTGGCCAGTTACCATATGCCGTTTTTCCTGCGCTGGTAAAGCCCCGAAGAAATCGGAAGGTGCCTCGTCCTCCCCGTTTATTCCCACCTTTCGTTTTACCCACACTTGATTGAATATAGGCTCTGCCCAATCCGTGAACAAGCTGACACTGTATGCTGAAGATAGATTTTCGTCTAGGCCATGTTCCAGTACAGAAAAAGGAAGACGATCATATACGGTCTGACTTACCTGAAACGAGGGGACTAAATCCAGTGTAAGCTTAGTGACGACTCCCAGTCCGCCAAGTCCGACGACCGCCCCATCGAACTCGGGGTCGATCCCCCGCGTGAAGACCGTAACTTCTCCATCCGCTTTCATTAGCTCGATAGCACGTACAGAAGACGCCAGGCTTGCATTCAGATCGCCCGAGCCGTGCGTGGCCGTCGCCACGGCGCCAGCCACGCTAATGTGCGGAAGCGATGCTAAATTATGCAACGCATAGCCATGATCATTAACATATCGGCACAGATCGCCATACCGAATGCCACCCTCGACGGTTACGGTTCTCTGTACACGGTCGAGATCGATTACCCGATTCATCTTTCGAAGCGAAAGTTGGCTGCCCCCGGTGTCGGCAATCCCGTTAAAAGAGTGGCGCGAGCCAAGCACTCGCATGTTTGTGCGGCTAACTACTAGGTCCTTAACTTCTTCTAGACTTTTAGGCTCAAGCAGCTCCATCGAACAGTAGCGATAATTCCCCGCCCAGTTCAACTTATCTCCCATATGAACTCTCCTATTCAGCATGCAGGTTTTTGTCTTGAATCTATTGATCAATGGTTTACCAGAATGTCCAAATACTCCTTGATTCTGTCAAACTGAATCGGCACTCATAAATTTCAACAAACCCAGGCCATCGCACCATTGGGTTTACTAACCAGTAATTTACAGGGAAATCGTCTTAAAACTAGGTATTCGGCATGGCGTCCCGCTTTCCTGCCCGTTAGTCAGCAACCTCTTTTCGATTTCATATGGCAGTCTGCATATCCACCCCGCCAGCCATGCCGGCTATGGCTTTTGGATCATATGCTTTTCCTTGTATTCCTGCGGTGAACAGCCGGTAGCTTTTTTGAAAAAACGAGTAAAAGAGGATGCGGTTTCGTAGCCCACACGGCGGGCAACTTCACCGATTCGGAGATTCTCGCTATGAAGCAGACGCTTCGCTTGCATAAGACGGGTGGAGTCGATAAAATCCGTCAGATTGTTTCCGGTTTCCTGTTTGTAGATGCGGGATAAATATGACGGATTCAAATATACTTGTTCCGCCAATCGTACCAACGACAGGTCTTCATCCAAATGATTCCGAATGAATTCCTGCAAAAAATCGATGATATGATCCGCGCGTTTTTTCTGCTCTACTTTTTGCATGTCGAACAACACAGACGATAACTCCGTCAAATATAAGGAAGCTTCGCTCCAGCTGTCAAAAAAATCGATCCGCATCAGTTTGTTTTGACCCACCTGAGCTTCAATCTTCTCATTGAGTGCCCATCGATTGATATAGGACATCAAATACAACGACACGGTGTAATAAATTTCCTGGGCAAAAGCATTATTTTTCGTGCGAACGTCTCTGATAGGACCAAGAAGCAGCTCCAAGGCTTCAAAATACTTACTCCTTTGTCCTGCCTCCAGATATTGCTCGATAAGCGAAAGATCGTTGGACTTAAGCACCCGCGCAAGCCTTTCTCCTTCGAGATCCTCTTCCTTTAATCCCTGAACATTGCCTGCCTCATCGGGTTCATCATGACTAACCACATCGTCGATCAGAAGAACTGTATTTTCGAGTCCGATCCGGTAATTGAGCAAGTGGTGGAGCGAGTGATACTTATTGGAAACTGATTCCCAACCATCCGCTTGGCTGCCGATTGTAAAGCTGATCGGAATTCCGATATTTTCCTGGCATGCCGATTGGATGACCTCCAATATTCCTTTAAGGAACGACACTGTTTTATTGAACGTCTGCAAGATCGTCTCCGCATTCTCAGTACCGGTGGCGGACAACGACTCCTTAGGCTGAATAAAAATCACGAATCTGCGACTATCATCCAACACAACCACGAAATTGACACGGGTGGCTAAGTACCTGTGCATGATTTGCCGTACGGCATAGATTTGCTGCATCTTCTGCATATAACCGGTCGAGTCGGGGAATTTATCGATCTTGCCCACGACCAGGGCAACCGGCCACTTAACATTCAACGGGATCGACAATTCTTCGAATTGTGATTGGCTGGCTTGTAACCCGCGGCTGCCTTTTAACATGCCTAGAAGATAATCTTCTTGAAACAAATTCAGCGCTATGTTTATTTGCTCTTTGGCCTCCCGGATCAGATCTTCCGTTTTGATTTCCTGGCGGATTTTGGATACGGTCTCTTCGACCACCTGAATCACTTTGTCGATGTTCTCAGTCTTCAGAATATAGCTGACATCCTGATACTGAATCGCTTTGTATACATATCTGAATTCACTGTGCCCTGTTAAAAAAATCACTCTGCACTGAGGCCAGCTTCGAAAAATCTCCTCCATGAGCTGCAGACCGTCAATGTGGGGCATGTCGATATCGGTCAGCACGATATCAATTCTTGTACGGTTGAGCCACTCGATGGCTTCTTCTCCCCCATAGGCTTTATAGACATCGAGATCCAAATGGTCAAATCCTCGAAAAATTTCATAAAGATGATTCACTATGATCTCTTCGTTATCGACAATCAGGAGTCTGTACATCCCTTACACACTCGCTTTCGGGTCAAGTTGCAGCGTCACCTTCAAGCCGCCCATTGCGCTTCGTTCCAAAATCAGGCCGTGTTCATCACCATATATCAAACGAAGCCGGCGATGAATGTTAATCAGACCTGAGGTCTCGATATTGGACGTATCGTTAAGGAGCTTTTGGAGCGCGGATAATTTGGACTCCGACAGATCCGTTCCGTTGTCCTCTACAATAATACGCAAAGCGCGGTCCTCCTGCTGAAAGCGCATTGTGATCAAGCCTTTGACTTTGGTTTGTTCCACAGCATATTTGAATGCATTTTCAAGAATCGGTTGAAGAATCAATCTAGGCACCGGTATTTCCTTGACCTCATCCGGAAGATCTTCAAATTGGATCGTCAGCCGGCTTGGAAAACGCATGAACTGAATCTCGCTATAGGTCCGTGCGTGCTCTACTTCCTCGCGCAGCGGCAAAAAATCCGATGCATTTCTTGTAATAAACTGAAAATAATCACCCAGCAGCTTAGTAAAAGGGATTAAATTATCGTCCCCAAGTTTGGCCATCGTGTTAATCAAAAACAAACTGTTATATAAAAAATGCGGACTAATTTGCGATTGCAATTGCTTTAGCTCCGCCCTCTGGTTAAGAATTTTCTGCTTGTACACCTGCTCGATCAATGCAGATACGTTCTGTACCATGGAATTAAAGCCTTGATAAAGATAACCGAACTCGTTTTTGCTGTTTACGTGGATCGAGACGTTAAAATTTCCGCTTTCGACGTGTCGGAACGATCCGACTAGCTTACGCATGGGCTTGTGAATTAAGTTATAAGTGTAGATAGAGTAAAACAACATAATCATTGCGCCTGCACCGGTGAATACCCACAGCCAGATATAAAAATCCCGCAACGGTACAAAGATGAGCTCTTGGGGAATATAACGCAGTAAGAGCATATTCAAATAATCCGATTTGACAGACACCACATACATTTTCTGACCGTTTATGTTGCTGTATGTGACATTCCCGCTCTTAAGTTCATGGTAGTTTCCCGCCAAATCTTGTAAACGTACATTTGCATCGTTGCCTTTGCCGCTAATGACGATATCGTGAGTCAGATCAATCAAAAAGGATCCGCTGTTGTCGTAAGTATGAAACTGGCCCAGCGCCTCTTGAAACGCCGTCGTATCCAGCTCAATCTCGATCATGTACTTTTGAGGCAAGCCGGCATTCTCGGTATGCAGAGTGGTTATGTAAAGATTATTTTTGTATTGTACCAGCTGCGCGCCAGTTTCCCCCGCCCGAACGCGAATCTGATCGAATTTGTTCATATCGATCGGACTTACGGTAGCGGTGGAGGAAATGGTTTTTTGAATCGGTAAAATGTGTGCGCTTACATTTGAGGTGTAGGAGCTGCTGTTATGAATAGTGACGAGACGCTGATGGAGCTTTCGCATGCTTTCCATGATTTCATACTCGTCCATGATGGAATACCGTACCGCGAGTTTGCCCAGGTATTCATCAGTCAAGCTTTCGTGTTGCAAAATTTTAATGCGTTCGATCTCCTCCTCCAGGCTTGTAAGGTAAAACGAAACCTGTGCAGTCGAAGAATTAATAATTTCATTTTTTACGGTGTTCAAGCTCCAATTGTACATATAGATGCCCAAGAAAATAATTAGGACGATCGCCAATAAGAAGGACGCGATCAATCGTGCGAAAATGCTGTTCTTGATCTGCCCTCCCTCCCTTATTCACGATTATTATTGCGGGAAACGAGGTCGGCCTTTCGTGTTTATCCCTTCACGCTCCCAAGTACAATTCCTTTGACAAAGAAACGCTGCAGGAACGGATACACGCAGATGATCGGCAGAGCTCCAAGGAAAATCTGGGCCGAACGCAGCGTCTTATCCGAAATGTCTGCCATGAGCTTGGCTTCTTCCGGCGTCATCGTGGCTAACGAGCGCTGAACGACGATCGTCTGAATGTAGCTCTGGATCGGGTAATGGCTGGGATCGTTCATATAGATTAACCCATCGAACCAGCTGTTCCAGTGCGTAACCAGTGAAAATAGCAGAATGGTCGCAAGAGCCGGCAAGGATACCGGAACGTAAATCTGCCACAACGTTCGCCAATGACCGGCACCATCGATAAACGCGGCCTCACTCAGTTCCTTTGGCACTGCTCGAAAAAAATTCAACAGCAAAATGACGCTGAATACAGGAATCGCGGTTGGGAAGACCAGCGCCCAGATCGTGTCGATTAACCCGAGCTGTTTGACAACCATATACGTCGGAATTAATCCAGCCCCAAATATCATTGTAATAAAAAAGGCCCATGAATAAAAGGTGCGCAGCCGGAATTCTCCTTTTTCTTTCGAAAGCGGATATGCGACAGTAGCGATCAATACGAGATTCAGCGTCCCTCCCAATGCGATGCGCTCCAGGGAAACGAGCATCGATTGCCAAAAGGCTGAACGATGTGCGACAAATTCATAGGATTTCAACGTAAATTCCTTCGGCCACAAGGTTACGGTTCCTGTTGCAGCGACAGCGCTGGAGCTTAATGACACGGCCAGGATGTGGATCATCGGAATCAGACACAGCATTCCGACTGCGATCAAGAATATACTATTGCACACAACAAACCAATCCAGCTTCTTTTTTACAGGCATATCAGTCCCTCCTTAGAAAATCCTGTAGTCCGCAACTTTATAGGCGATGTAGTAGGAGGCGGACACGAGAACAAGCGCGATAACGGACTTGAATAATCCGACTGCGGTTGCAACCCCGAATTGCGCATCCAGCAGTCCGATGCGGTACACGAAGGTATCGAGAATATCCCCGCTTTCATATACCATTGGGCTGTACATGTTAAAAATCTGGTCAAATCCGGCATTCAGCAAATTCCCCAAATTAAGTACCATAAGCAATACGATAACCATCTGCATCCCGGGCAGCGTCACGTGAAGCGTCTGCCTCCAACGGCTCGCTCCGTCGATTTGCGCCGCTTCGTACAGATTCGGGTTGATGCTTGTAAGTGCGGCCAGATATATAATGGTTCCGTATCCAAACTCTTTCCATACGTCTGTCAAAATCATGGTGTTTGGGAACCACCGATTGTCCCCAAGGAAAAAGATCGGTTCAATCCCGAACGATTGAAGCGCCCGGTTGACCAAGCCGTCATTCGGTGACAGAATTTCGATAAAGATTCCGCCCAATACTACCCAGGATAAAAAATGGGGCAAGTAAATCGCGGTCTGCACTCCTCTCTTCAATGCCATATGCCGGACCTCGTTTAATAGAATCGCAATCACAATGGGCACAAGCAGTCCTAGAATGACTTTCATCATCGCGATATAAAACGTATTCCACATGATGTTATCGAAGCTCGGCAGGTTCATCACATATTCGAAGTTGCGCAGACCAATCCAGTCCTGATCGCCGAACAAACCTTTCGCCGGTATAAACTTTTGGAACGCAATAATGATTCCGCCGATGGGAAGGTAATTGAATATCAGCAAAAAAAGAAAACCCGGCAAAATCATTACATGCAGAGGCAATTCCCTTTTCCAGCTTCTTATTTGCATAATAAATCACCCGTTTCTTAAGATGAGAATGAGGAAGGGAAAGGATGCCCTTGGTCAATGCAGCATCCTTTCTCATGGTCCTAGGTACTTATTTTACAGATGCGTACCACTCGTTGACTTCCTTGGTCATATCGGCTCCCCCAAGCTTATTCCAGTTCTCTACAAACTTGTCGAACTCATCAATCGAAGTGGCGCCCATAATAATTTTGACAAACACCTCGGTTTCCAGTGCCTTTAGCGTGGACTGCTTTTCCGCCATGGTTTGGGTAGGCGGTCCGGCAAACGCCTCAAGCATGAAATGGTCGTTCTCCAGGTAGTTCACGCTATGCTGGAACACGCCGTCTTCCCCGTAAATTTTAGGCCATCCCCATAAAGTGGTTTCTCCATTGTTGAAGGCTTCCATATTTTTCTGAATCGACAGTGCCTCACCGGTTAGCTGATCCAAGGTTTTATTCTTACGCGCCTCCTCGATTTCCTGGAACGCATTCACGTTTTTAAATGGCGGGTAGGGTTGTACCGGCGAATATTTCCACACACCTACACTGTCATTGGCGGAAGGCATATAATAATAATCGAAATCACCGCTTTCTCCCCAGTTCAACTCAATGTGCAAATTAAACATTTTCACCAAGGCTTCCGGATTGGAAAATCCTTTTCTGACGACCCAGAACTCCGATGCGGCAAATTTCTGCGGTGAAAGCACCGGTTCCCCGTCCACCGAAACCAAGGCGTAGCCTTTCCAATCTGCACCCGGATCGTTCTGATAGTTGCTGATGAGCGGGTACATCGGATTCCATTGTTGCCCGAACTCCATGCCCACCTTGCCGGCGGCTATCGTCTCAGCCACCTTGCCGCCGTCCTTAACACCGAATTCCTTGTCGATTTCACCGGCCTTATACATCGAAGACAGCGCTTTCAATCCCTCCTTTACTTCAGGAAGCGTACTGCCCCAAACCAGATTACCCGATCCGTCATCGATCCACATGTTCGGGTACGCGTGGTAGCCGGCAAAAAAACCTTCCAGCCCCATGGCTCCGCCGTACAGATCCTTCGTAATTGCTAGACCGTAGGTGTCATTGACTCCGTTCCCGTCCGGGTCCTGCGTGGTAAACGCTTTACTGATTGCAATCACATCATCCATCGTTTTGGGCTCTGAAAGCCCGAGTTTCTCTAACCAGTCGGCACGAAGCCAGATAAATACGCCGTCTCCGTATACCTCCGGCGGACCTAGGCCCATCATCTTACCATCAACCGTAGCGGCCTGGAGGACCGCAGGCCCTTGCACTGCGTACAGCTCCTTCATTTGGTCAGAAGCATATTCGTCCCAGTACGGTGTGAGATCCTCGATCATATCTGCTTCAGCCATCTGTTTCATTTGTGCGGCTGTGACGCGAATCATGTCCGGAATATCCCCAGATGTCAACGTTACGTTAACCTTTTGGGTATAAGCATCCCCACCGCTGACCGTCCAATCGTATTTTACGTTGATTCCCAGTTTTTCCGAGAACGCTTTCAACCAGCGGTTGTCTTCCACTGTTTCGCCAGGTGTTTTGGGTATGATGTTATCCTGCATATCGTTGTCTACATCGCGGGCAAATCGAATCGTAAGCGGTTCTTCATATTTGCCGAACGGTCCTTCCGCTGCGGCGGCTCCCCCTTCAGCTGATTTGCCTGAACTGCTTCCTGACGGATTGGTTGACTGTTGATTGTTTGAGTCGGAACTACATGCGGCGATCACTCCTGTTAATAGTATTGTCGCTAAGATGAGGACGACTTTCGGGTAAATCCTTCGTTTCATGCTAATAACCCCCTTGAAATCGATTTTGCTTTGAATCACGTTTCATTTTAACCCTCAAGTTTAGGAATGAATACAGGCGAGCTGTTACATTTCTAACATTTGTTTACGCTTTTGTCTCGCCCTATGCTCGCAGTTTTCAACAAGTTTATCATTTCTTTACGACCTCGTTCGGGAGCATGAAATCGGGTTGAACCGTTAAAATGAAAGCGCTATAATGGAACATCGCAAGGAAGTTCACAGGTCTAGCAACATATATTATTCCGAATGGAGAGGAAGGCTATGGCGTTACTGTTCATCGATTCAGGGCGGAAGTACGGAAAAATCAACAAAAATGTTTACGGGCATTTTTCAGAGCATTTGGGACGAGGAATTTATGGCAGCATTTATGTCGACGAAAACAGCCCAATTCCCAACGTCCGAGGGATACGCACCGACGTTGTGGAGGCATTGCGGCATATCCGGGTGCCGGTGCTGCGTTGGCCCGGTGGATGCTTCGCTGAATATTACAATTGGAAAGACGGCGTAGGTGCTGAGCGCAAGCGCATCGTGAATGCAGGCTGGGGCGGCGTCGTGGAGGACAATTCATTTGGCACCCACGAGTTTTTGGATCTATGCGAGCAGATCGGCTGCTCGGCTTATATCGCCGCCAACGTCGGCTCCGGTACCCCTAGAGAAGTGAGCGAATGGATTGAATACATGACCTTTGACGGAGACTCGCCAATGGCGAACTGGAGGCGCCAGAACGGCAGGCACGAACCGTGGAAGGTTGAATATGTCGGCATCGGAAATGAGAATTGGGGATGCGGCGGGCAAATGCGGCCGGAATATTATGCCGATGTGTACAAGCAATTTAACACTTATGTTCGCAATTACGGCAATCATCGGATTTTCAGAGTTGCTTGCGGTGCCGATGGTAACGATTATGCCTGGACCGAAATCTTGATGCGCGAAGCGGGCACAAATATGAATGGATTGTCTCTGCATTATTACACCATGCCGGGATATTACAAATCTGACGAATATCCCGAGGAGCGCAAAGGTCCGGCTCTGGAGTTTGACAAGCCGACCTATTATCGCACCCTGCGCCGAGCGTTGTATATGGATGAATTAATTACCCGGCATAAACATGTCATGGATCGCTACGACCCCAAAGGCGAGGTGTCGATCATTATCGACGAGTGGGGAACCTGGCACGAGGTGGAGCCCGGGACTCACCCGGCATTCTTGTTCCAGCAAAATTCGATGCGAGACGCCATTGTCGCCGGGGTGTCCCTGAATATATTTAACGCCCACAGCGATCGGGTTCAGATGGCCAATCTGGCACAGCTGGTCAATGTGCTCCAATCGGTCATCCTGACGGAAGGCGAGGATATGGTGCTCACACCGACGTACCATGTATTCGATCTCTATAAAGGGCATCAAGATTCGACACGGATCGAGAGCTATATTCAGCAGCACCTGACGGGGACAACCGAAGCCGAGGTGCCGGCACTGCACGTCAGCGCATCGAAACGGGCGGACGGCCGCGTTCACGCCACAGTGGTGAACTTGTCCGCAGATGAGTCCCAGCAGCTCCTTGGCGTGTTAGATGGTCAAGCGTTTTCCTCTGCCGAAGTTCGTTACATATCTGGGACCATGACGAGCCACAACGCGTTCGGACATCCCCCACAAGTCGAAATAAAAATGATGCCGGTTATTCCCATTAAGGACAACCGCTTTGATATGCACCTTCCTGCCTGCTGCGTTGCTGAAATCGTTTTGTCTTAATGCATCAATGCTAATTGGTGTCCGAGTTCGTTGATTTGTCGATAGCTCCACTTCTCCTACGCATGAAGTCGGATGGTTTCTTGCTTGAGTCTTCTGAAAATGTATGAATTTTATTCTTTGTTTGCATCATAAAATGCACCCCTAGAAATCATCGGAATAGCCAGAGGATTCCAATGTTATTCTAAGGGGTGCACTCCATGGTCTGATACCGCCTTTGCCATTCACATTTCTTTATAAACAAAATAATCAAAATCAGCGTGTTTCCGAGTCCCGCCAAGATCTTGCACGCAAAGACCGATGTAGGTTCCCGTAAACCGGATATATTCAGGAGATTCATCGGACAGATGCGTGATATCGCACCATCCGCCTGCCGGTTGCCAGGACGGATCATCCTGTAATGCATAGTAGAAGCAGGCACGGTCATGATCAACCACAACCTTTAACCGGATTCCGTTCACCGATTTCAGCGGAATATCCTCCAGCAGCTCATCGTAAACCCCATATCTGGACTGAATGATTCCCAGGCACAGTCCTTTCTCTTCGTGATAAGTTACCCGTAAATAGAGATAGTCTTTCGTATCGTAATACAGAATCAGCCCTGCCATTTGCTGCGGATGGTCCGGTGCAAACTCCAGACAAATTTCGGCTTCGCACGCAAAAGCCTGCAGTCTTCGGGCGACCATGCTTTGCCTGTGTGTCGAGCTCATCGACTCCATGCCGCGCAGGCGCAAGTAACCGGGACGTTCCGTAAGGCTCAGCCACGTCGGGTCCGGCGGAATACGAAGCGTATTCCAATCGCTTCGGAGCATGGCTTGATCAAAGTGGTCCATCTCCGGTACCGGTTCATAAGGGTGTGGCTTGATTTTCGGTGCGGGCACCTGAACCTCGGGATATCGGTCACCGCCCGCAAGCCGCAGCCAGCCGTCCACGCTCCAAATACATGGCTGCAGCGCCGTCTCACGGCCAAGTGTGCAAAACTGTCCATTGACGGGCCGGCCGACCAGGTGGGCCATGTACCATTCGCCGGAATGCGTCTCGACGAGGCTGCCGTGACCGGCCTTCTGCAGCTTTAAATCCGGTCTGCCGCATGAAGTCAGGATCGGATTGGCAGGATCGACCTCATAAGGTCCTTGTAACGAGCGGGATCGTGCTACCGTCACCGCATGCTCGTAACCGGTTCCCCCTTCAGCCGTGAGCAGATAATAAAACCCCTTATATTTGTACAGATGCGGCGCTTCCGTCAGCCCTAATTCCGTGCCCTTGTATATGTTAACGGCGGGCCCGATCAGTTTTTGTTCCTGAACGGAAAATTCCTGGAGCACGATGCCCGAGAACCGGTTCTTTCCCTTACGGTGATCCCAAATCATATTGACCAGCCACTTGCGTCCGTCCTCATCATGAAATAAGGAAGGATCGAACCCGCTGCTGTTCAAATACACCGGCTCGGACCACGGGCCTTCGATATCCGTTGCCGTCACAAGGTAATTATGGGTATCTTTAAAAGCGCCGACCCGGCTTTTGACATCCGTGTAAATCAGGTAAAACACGCCGTTGTCATAGCTAAGGCAGGGAGCCCATACGCCTCCGGAATCGATGTTGCCTTCCATATGCAGCTGCGATGTCCGGGTCAGCGGAGATTGTATCGGCTTCCAATGAACCAGGTCCCGGGAATGGTGAATCCGTACGCCCGGGAACCATTCGAAGGTGGATGTGGCGATATAATAATCTTCCCCCGCCCGGCATATGGACGGATCGGGATGAAAACCGCGAAGAACGGGGTTCGTGATCATATTCATTGAAGCAACCTCCGGTATGAAAATGATGTTTGTACAAAAAATGTTTGATTTCAATGCCAGCCCAGTGCTTTTTTGCCGGCTTCCAGAGCGGTTATGATCCGCTCCACGTCGTACACATTCCCTCTCCATGTCCCTCCGCTGACGGACTGCAGCGCAGCCCACAGCCTGGTGTCATCCGGTAGAGCTTCATCAGGCCGCATATCCGGATGGAAGGGCCTTTGTGCCAGGATGAGAGCTCCCTCCTCCGGCGAAACCTCGATTTCCCCTTCACCGACAAAGTTCATGCTGCCTTCCAGCGTGTTGCGATCCACGACAATATCGATCAAGTCACCGTTCCGAAGCTTGCCGATTGGCCCGCCTGCCAGCGCTTCGGGGCCAACATGGCCAATGCACGCGCCGGTGGAAACACCGGAAAACCGGGCATCGGTAATGAGCGACACGTATTTGCCGAAAGACAGATGCTTCAGCGCAGACGTAAGCTGGTAAGTCTCCTCCATCCCGGTCCCTGACGGACCCCGCCCGAGAAGTACGACGACGTCGCCTGCCAGAACTCCGCCGTGCTTAATCGCACGGATCGCTTCGCGTTCGGTTGTAAATACTTTGGCTCTGCCTCTGTGACGATACACGCCATGGTCATCCAGTACCGTAGGGTCGATCGATGTGGATTTGATCACAGAGCCTTCCGGAGCGATATTCCCGGTCGGAAACGTTACGGTAGAGGTAATGCCAAGACGCTGCGAATATTCCGCGCTCATAATGACACTGTCCGGATCCACCCCGTCCTTCTCTTTCAGCTGCTTCCGCAGCAGATGACGGCGTTCCGACGATTCCCACCAGTCGAGCACCTCGCCCAGCGTTGTACCTGTTACAGTAAGCACGGACTCATCCAGTACGCCAAGCTGCCTGAGGTGAAGCATCACTTCAGGCACGCCTCCGGCCTGAAACACCCGAATGGTCGGGTGGAAGATCGGGCCGTTCGGCAGGGCGCTGACCAGTCTCGGCACATCTTTGTTGACCTGGATCCAGCCCTGCACCGCAGGCACGGTTAAACCGGCTGCATGGGCAATGGCGGGAATGTGGAGCAGCAGATTGGTAGAGCCGCCGAATGCGGCATGAACGACCATCGCATTGCGAATCGCCGCATCGGTGACAATGTCCGCCATTCTTAGCCCGCGGGACTCCATCACCATCAGTGCGCGTGAGGATTGCCGAGCCATTTCGATCCAGATCGGCTGCCCGGATGGTGCAAGCGCGGCATGCGGCACCGTCATGCCCATCGCCTCGGCGACGACCTGGGCCGTTGCCGCCGTGCCCAGAAACTGGCAGCCTCCCCCCGGTGTAGCGCATGCCCGGCAGCCGAGCTCCGCCGCCGCTTCCAGGGAGAGCTCGCCGCTGACGTAACGTGCGCCGATCGTCTGAATTTTGCCGGCGTCCTCTCCATCGACAGGCGGAAGGGTGACGCCGCCGGGAACGATCACACCCGGCAGCTGTGGCATGCCCGCAAGCGCAAGCATCATCGCCGGCAGACCTTTGTCGCAAGTGGCGACGCCGATCACCCCTTTGCGCGTCGGCAAGGAGCGAATCAGTCTGCGGAACACCATGGCAGCATCGTTCCGGTATGGAAGGGAATCAAACATGCCTGTCGTTCCCTGTGATCGGCCGTCACAAGGGTCGCTGACATAGCCGGCAAACGGAATTCCACCGCGGCCCGATATCTCTTCCGCCGCGGCCTTCATGAGCAGGCCGACCTCCCAGTGGCCCGTATGGTAACCGAGGGCGGCAGGACTGCCGTCCTCGTTGCGAATTCCGCCCTGCGTGCTCAGGATCAGAAACTGTTTTCCGTTCAACTCCCCGGGCTTCCAGCCCATTCCGACATTCTGGGACATGCCGAACAAGTCGCCGCTCGGAGCGTTCCGCAGCAAGTCATCCGTTAAAGGCAGCCGTCCCGCCGCCCCGGGAGCATACGCCATAATATCGAAACCGCTTGAGTCTTTCTCCCCCATAATCGACATAATCTGTTCGTGCATGGCACCCTCCCGCAGCTTATGACTTCACGAAAACCGTTTTGATGGAAGTAAAAAACTCGATGGCCGCTTGACCCTGTTCCCTGGAATGCGAGCTTGACATCTTCATCCCGCCGAACGGTGCCTGCAGCTCTACGCCGGCCGTTTCCGCATTGATCCTGACCAATCCGGCATCCATATCCCGGATGAAAGACAGCATTGCCCCGACATTTTGCGTATAGATAGAGGCACTTAAGCCAAAGTCGCTGTCATTAGCCATCTCTATGGCTTCCTCCAGGGAATCCACTACGATCAATGCAAGCACAGGGCCGAAGATTTCTTCCCGGGCTATGGACATATGCGGTTCGACCCCCTCAAATACGGTTGGCTGGACATAGAATCCCTCTTCAAGTCCTGGACCTTCCGCTCTTTTTCCACCGGTCAGCAGCACGGCACCTTCATCCTGCCCTTTCTGAATATAGTTCAGCACCGTTTCGAGCTGTCCTTCGTTTGCGCACGGTCCCATCCAGCTTTCGGAAAACATGCCGTCGCCCAACCGGATCTCCCGGATTTGCGACAGGAGCTTTTCTTTAAAGGCTTCAAATACTTTCCGCTCAACGATGACCCGGCTGGTGGCAGTGCATTTTTGGCCAGTGGATTTCAAGCCGCCGCTGATGGTCGCCTCGACTGCCAAGTCCAGGTCCGCATCTGCCGCGATAATGATCGGATTTTTGCCGCCCATTTCAAGCTGATACTTGGCTCCCCGCCCCAAAGCGGAGGCGCCGACCCGTTTTCCGACTTCGTTGGAACCTGTAAACGTTATCCCGCTGACATCCGGATGCTCGGCAAGCGCAGATCCGATCACCGAACCTCTGCCGCATACAAGATTGAGAACGCCTGCGGGAATTCCCGCTTCCTCAAAGCATTCCATCAGTTTGGCTGCCGTGACCGCCGTTTCCTGCGCCGGCTTTAACACAACGGTATTGCCGTATATCAAAGCCGGGGCCGTCTTCCAAATCGGAATCGCTACGGGAAAATTCCATGGGGCAATCACGCCCACGACGCCAAGCGGTACACGGGTCGTAAACATCAACGCTTCGCTGTCCGTCGAAGGAATGACATCGCCGATTTTTCGCATCCCTTCGCCGGCGTAATACCTTAGGATCGCGACGCCGCGCATTGTCTCTCCCTTAGCTTCTGCGAGCGTTTTGCCCATTTCCCTCGTCATCGCCTCGGCGACCTCGTCGGCCCGGCGTTCCAGTACATTCGCCGCCTTGAACAGAACATTGCCGCGTTCCGCGCCAGTTAATCGCCGCCAGGCTAGGCCTGCCGCTTTGGCCGCTGCGACAGCACGGTTCAGATCCTCTATACCGGAAACAGGTACAAAACCGACTACCTCATTACGGTTTGCCGGATTGATGCTGGGTTCGGTTTCTCCGGACGCAGCCTTCATCCATTCTCCGTTGATATAGTTCCTGTATACTTGCTCTCCTTGAAATGCCGTCATGGAAATACGCCCTCCTTATTAAAAACTAATTTGATATGACAGGGTTCACCAGCGTACCGATACTACTGATCGAAATTTCAATCCGGTCCCCGGGCTCAAGCGTGAACTCATTAGGCGGCACAATGCTTGTGCCTGTCAAAAGCACCGTACCGTCAAACAAATCATTGTCCTTTGCCAAGAACGAGACCAGTTCATCCAGCTTTCGGTTTAATTCACTTGTACTGGCCTCGCTCTTAACGACCATACGACCCTCGCGGTAGATTTCGCAGATGATGCTGAATGCATATGGATTCTGCACCGTTTCCGCAAGCCGGATGGCCGGTCCGATGGAGCAGGAATTGCGCCATATTTTTGCTTGCGGCAGGTACAGCGGGTTCTCCCCTTCGATATCGCGGCAGCTCATGTCATTACCCACGATGTATCCCACTATACTTCCATCAGCGGCAAGGACTAGTCCCAACTCAGGCTCTGGAATCTGCCATGTGGAATCGCTGCGCAGCGTGACGGCCTCGTTCGGTCCGATGGTGCGGGCGGCTGTGGATTTGAAAAAGATTTCCGGCCGCTCAGCGTCATAGACTTTATCGTAAAATGTCTCCGCATCCAGCCTTCCATCCGTAGCTTCATAATTTCGTGCTTCGCGGCTTCGTTGATACGTAACACCCGCCGCCCATACTTCCGGCGCGTCCACTGGCGTGACAAGGTGCAAAGAAGTCCAATCGCCAGCCAGCTCGTTTGACGAAATAACAGCGCTTTCAACCAGTCGAACAGGTGAAATATCCCACTCCCTAGCTTGATGGATCAACGTCATAAAATCCGGCTGCGGCAGACGATAGACTCTCTCATCATCCGTGACTGCTGCCAGCCGCTTCTGTTGTTCGTCCAGAAATCGAATAATTCTCATTCAGGCTTGCCCCCATTTCTTACCCATCGGGTTGATACTACTACCATAGCACCACCGATCGTCCATGACGATGCGCTAATCTCTACGACGATTTACCCTTTTCACGCATAATTTTTCTGTTAAGATGAGTCTAACCGTTACCGGAAAACAGGACATACAGAGGAGGTTTGCTGTGACCAAGCTTTCCGAAGCCGTTTATTTAGGTCGTCTGCCCGATGTTCGCATGTCTTTTCAATTATTGGGGCTGCATGCAAGAAAAGTGGATTCCCGCTGGACTTATCCGTCCCACGAGCATTCCATGTATGAAATTCATTGGATGATGGACGGCGAGATGAATATGGTGGTCAATGGACAGCTGTACAAGCAGTCCGTTGGAGACTTGTTGTTCATTCGTCCCGGCATGACACATTCCTGCACGGGCGCCGGTCCGCAGGGTTTCACTTACTTCTCCGTTCATTTTAGCATTCACGATACATCCTTTTGCAGAGAACTCAACCGCTGCAAGGACATTTATTATCCGGCTGATTCGGCGTTAGCCCAGGGAATGTCTTCTTCTCTGTCTACACTGTACCATCTGGCCACAGAGCACTTATCCAGCCCGCTGCCGGCCTCCAAACAGATGAGGGTCCATGCCGCCGTATTCGAACTGCTCGGCTCCCTGGTCGGACAGCTGTCGCAGACCACATCCGTCACCTTATCCAGAAAAGAATCCATCGCGCGTCAGATCGCCGAGCAAATCGAGGACTCCGTAAGATATATCCATCTTCACGGTGAAATTCAGGAGACCGAGCGAACCTGGATCCAAGACATCGCCAAGTCGCTGAACCTTAGTCCGTCGCAGGTGAATCGGATCTTTCGGCAGGTATACGGCAGAGCACCGCGCAAGTTTTTATCCGAAACCCTCCTGAATGAGGCCCAGCGGCTGTTGAAGCAAACAGACCTAAGCATTGACCATATTGCGATGATGCTGGGGTATAAAACCAATGCGCATTTCAGCCGCCAATTCAAGCGGTGGACGGGGATGGCGCCCAGTGAATACAGAAACTGAGTCCAGCAGCAGTCATTAGATGATGAGCCGGATCCGTAACCTCATTAAGAATGCGTATCTCGATCAATAAAGTTATTTGATGCTCACTCAACCCTTTTCTTGGTGAACGTGTAGGTGCGGCCGGCTTCTCCCGTAAATGAAACAGGGTCAAGTCCAGGTGCTTTTATACGGCATGGACCGGAGACTGCGCAGAACACGATCACTTCAGTAACCTGTCCCTTCGTCCAGGTGAAATTCAAGGTGAAGCCGCCTCGTGCCCGCAGCCCTCTGACTTCCCCATCGCTCCAGCTGTTTGGCAAAGCGGGCAGCAGACGGATCAAACCAGCGTGGCTTTGCAGCATATCTCGGCAATGCCCGCTGTGCCGCCGAAATTACCATCGATTTGAAACTTGGACGGTCTCCAGCACAAGCTTTAAATTGTTGTGGCGTCCGATCCGAAAGGCAACCACCTCGTAGTATACAGATCCAAAATAACCGATAGGTACAGAAAGCGAGAACCGATTGGCAGATAGGTCACATCGGTGACCCATTTCGTATTAGGTGCCGTGGCGTTGAAATCCCGATTTAGCACATGGGTTGAGGTAATCCCAGCCTCCCGTCGGCCAAAGTATGGCTTCCTGCGCCTAATGCGCGCACGAATCCCCAGTTCTTTCATCAGCCGGTACACACGCTTGTGGTTGACGTTCAAACCAAAGGTTTCTTTAGCAAGACACAAACCCGTGGGTATCCGTAAATGCCCTTTAACTGGGTATGGCACTCTAGAATCTCCTCTTTCAAAGCCTGCTCTTCGATCTGTTTGGGCGTTGGGTTATTCTTTCTGGCTGCCCATTTGTAGTAACTGCTTCGAGCGATACCTGCCAGTTCACACAGCAAGGCCACGGGGTAGTTACTGGTTAGCGCTTCGATGGCTTGGTAGGTTTGACGTCGCTTTGCTCTTGCCCCCTTTGCAGTTCCCATAGCTTTTTTAGCAAGGCATTTTCCGCTCTCAGCCGCAGGACTTCTTCCTCCAAGGTTTTGGCCTTCTTCGGTCTCCCGTTCTTCGAACCCGTCGAGGTGCCTCTTTTTTCCTTGAGCCCCTCAATTCCTTCCCGCTCGTAGTGAGCTACCCATCTTCGAACCATCCTATCATCGATGCCCAAGGTCTTGGCTACCGTCTTGTAGCCAAGACCTTCCTTCAGGAACATCGCAACAACCTTGCGCTTGAGTTCGATGTCATATGTTTTACGTATTTCGCCCATGAAAAAAATCCCCTCCAAGTAGACTTAAATGCGCTTTTTACACACTGTCTACTTAAAGGGGATAATATCAAATCAGCGGCTTCTAATGTTACTATGTTTTTGTCACCCGACAAAGGTTAAAGTAGTAGAAATCACACCGGATTTGGTATGTAATCTCCGCCGCGGCACCGTTTCAAGTAATGGAGCGCATGCACCTGTCCGGTCATCTCCAGCTCCCCGTTATAGACGGGATCATGCCATCCCTCGATATCAATCGTGCCCTGATAATCCGCCTGGCGCAAAATCGTAATGATATCGGTCCAGTCGGTGTCGCCGAATCCCGGCGTACGGTGCCATACGTAAGGCTTGGGCCCGTGAATGCCGTATTCCCTCACGATATCCCAAGCGATCGTCGCATCCTTGCCATGGATGTGGAATACTTTAACCACCCACTTGCGCAGCTGCGGAATCGGGTCGATCAAGGACACCATCTGATGGCAAGGCTCCCACTGCAGGCCGATATGGTCCGACGGGATGGCGTTGAACATCATCTCCCACGCCGTCGGGTTATGGGCGATATTCCAATCCCCCGTCGCCCATGTTCCGCCCATATCGCAGTTCTCGAACGCAATGCGGACGCCTTGATCCGCCGCCCTCTTGGACAGCTCGCCGAACACCTTCGCATACTGCGGGATCGAGGCATCAATGGATTCGCCCGTCAGCCGTCCGGTAAATCCGGATACGATATCGGTGCCGAACAGATGGGCATGATCGATCAGACGCTCCCAGCTTGCCAAAGTATCTGCATTATCGCCTGTTCCAGTCAGCGGATTGCCAAAGATCCCGAGCGTCGACACGATGAAACCGTGTTCAGCTTGCAGCTCGCGAACCCGCTTGGCCGTCTCCGCAAGATCGGTCGCGCCCGTCGTCTGCCAGAAGGTAAGGCTGAACGATTCGAAGCCGTGCGGCGCAATCTGGGGGATGACGCGGACAGCGTCCCCGCCGCCGACCAGCGTCCCGATGCGCAATGAATTCGTCGTCATGTTGATTACCACTCCCATTTTGACGTTTAGTATGCCTAAGCAACTTCAGTATAGCCGGATTCTCCGGCCTTTTCTCGTCGTATCTTGTGCTTTACTAGTTCAATTTTGCGGGAGTTTATCGGACTTGACTCCTCCAGCCAATCCGGAACGTCGCCATAGTAATTGGATCGTTGCATTGGATCGCTGCACCCAATCGCTGCACCCAATCGCTGCACCCAATCGCTGCACCCATTTGCGTCATGGAATGCCTCGAAGAAGTCCCGCACGCTTAACGATCCAAAACCGCCTTGTTTCCGAACGTATAGGATCGTCCGGCCTCGCCCGCAAACGATACGGGATCGAAACCGGGGGCTTCCAACCGGCATGGGCCGGATACACTGCAGGTTACGACGGCTTCCGTAACCTGTCCCTGCGCCCAGACGAAGTCGACAGTATAACCGCCCCGGGCCCGCAGCCCCTTGACGCTTCCGTCGCTCCAGACGTCGGGCAAAGCGGGCAACAGCCGGATCGCTCCGTCATGGCTTTGCAGCAGCATCTCGGCAATCCCCGCCGTGCCGCCGAAATTGCCGTCGATTTGAAACGGCGGATGGTCGTCGAACAGGTTAGGCAGCGTGGAGTGATCCAAGAGCGCCTTCACGTTGTCGTAAGCTTTGGCTCCGTCCTGCAGGCGCGCCCAGAAGTTAATGATCCACGCCCGACTCCAGCCGGTGTGCCCCCCGCCGCTGGCCAGCCTGCGTTCCAATGTCGTCTTGGCGGCCTCGGCCAGCTCCGGCGTGCGCTCCACGCTAAAGCTTTCGCCAGGGTATAGGGCAAACAGATGGG
>Ga0209784_100317_pt1 | contig 24989 bp, 21 predicted proteins | sample AraplaCvi_mLB_r2_2_FD_184284 | JGI IMG/M metagenome (GOLD analysis project Ga0209784, IMG submission 184284) | Arabidopsis root microbial communities from North Carolina, USA - plate scrape CL_Cvi_mLB_r2 (SPAdes) (version 2) | ecosystem: Host-associated > Plants > Roots > Endosphere | place: USA...
AATAGTCTAGTGATGATGGCAAAGAGGTCACACCCGTTCCCATACCGAACACGGAAGTTAAGCTCTTTAGCGCCGATGGTAGTTGGGGGCTTCCCCCTGTGAGAGTAGGACGTCGCTAGGCATAATACCCAGGAGGATTAGCTCAGCTGGGAGAGCACCTGCCTTACAAGCAGGGGGTCGGCGGTTCGAGCCCGTCATCCTCCACCATTTTGGTCCCGTGGTGTAGCGGTTAACATGCCTGCCTGTCACGCAGGAGATCGCCGGTTCGATCCCGGTCGGGACCGCCATTTTTATGCCGGTGTAGCTCAGTTGGTAGAGCAACTGACTTGTAATCAGTAGGTCGTGGGTTCGACTCCTATCGCCGGCATCATCCCTTGGAGGGGTAGCGAAGAGGCTAAACGCGGCGGACTGTAAATCCGCTCCTTAGGGTTCGGCGGTTCGAATCCGTCCCCCTCCACCATTTTAGGGGCATAGTTCAACGGTAGAATAGAGGTCTCCAAAACCTTTGGTGTGGGTTCGATTCCTACTGCCCCTGCCAGGTTTCGAGGTACTCGTTATCAAAGACTACTATCATTACATATAGTGGCGATTGTGGCGAAGTGGTTAACGCACCGGATTGTGGTTCCGGCATTCGTGGGTTCGATTCCCATCAGTCGCCCCATTTAATAATTGGGGTATAGCCAAGCGGTAAGGCAACGGATTTTGATTCCGTCATGCCTAGGTTCGAATCCTAGTACCCCAGCCATTCATTTTTTAGTTTGAGCCATTAGCTCAGTTGGTAGAGCATCTGACTTTTAATCAGAGGGTCGAAGGTTCGAGTCCTTCATGGCTCATCATTTTTTATAAATGCGCCCGTAGCTCAATTGGATAGAGCGTCTGACTACGGATCAGAAGGTTATGGGTTCGACTCCTGTCGGGCGCGCCAAATAAGCAAATAATATCGGAATGTAGCTCAGCTTGGTAGAGCACTTGGTTTGGGACCAAGGGGTCGTAGGTTCGAATCCTGTCATTCCGACCATCTTTCCTGATTATGGGGCCTTAGCTCAGCTGGGAGAGCGCCTGCCTTGCACGCAGGAGGTCAGCGGTTCGATCCCGCTAGGCTCCACCATTTATATAATTTCCGGAGGTATACCCAAGTCTGGCTGAAGGGATCGGTCTTGAAAACCGACAGGCGGGTAACACCGCGCGGGGGTTCGAATCCCTCTACCTCCTCCATTTTTCCGGGTCAGTAGCTCAGTTGGTAGAGCATTAGATTGAAGCTCTAAGTGTCGGCGGTTCGATTCCGTCCTGACCCACCATCTGCGGGTGTAGTTTAATGGTAAAACCTCAGCCTTCCAAGCTGATGTCGTGAGTTCGATTCTCATCACCCGCTCCAAAAAATAATGGGCCTATAGCTCAGCTGGTTAGAGCGCACGCCTGATAAGCGTGAGGTCGATGGTTCGAGTCCATTTAGGCCCACCATTATTCCGAAGTAGCTCAGTTGGTAGTAGCACCTGACTGTTAATCAGGTTGTCGCAGGTTCGAGTCCTGCCTTCGGAGCCACGGCCCGTTGGTCAAGTGGTTAAGACACCGCCCTTTCACGGCGGTAACACGGGTTCGAATCCCGTACGGGTCATCAAGCATGTTGCACATTAGTGTGACATGCTTTTTTTTATGCCAACTATACTGACAAACAAAGGTCACCAAGCGTTAAAGAAATGCCATAGTATTAACGTCTATACCTAAATACTGCAAAGGGAATGTAAATGTCTCCTAAATCGCGTGTTACCTACTTAGGAATAAAAAACGTTATAAATCCATGCTCAATAGTTTTCCCTCTTAAATTCCCGTAATGACTACCAAAAATAAGCAGCATTATCCATAAATAATTATAGTTTTAGAAAGATTAAAGAGAAATGATATAAAATATTGAACAAAGTATTTCATATATTAAATATGTATGTTTTCTGGCAGATTTTTTCGTGGTGATAATAGTTCCATTCCTCTAATATGAGGGTAGATGGAGGAATTCGATATGAATTTACAAGAAGTACAGCGGTTTTTAGAACTTTATCAAATAGAGCAAAATGAGTCTATAACATGGCTTGAAAATAAATTACAGCAAATTACAACGGCAGGAGAATATATACCGACAACGGAAGAATTAATCTTTGGTGCTCGAGTTGCTTGGCGCAATAGTAATAAGTGCATTGGCCGACTGTTTTGGCAATCATTGCATGTTGTAGATGCCCGCGATATTTCAAATGAGGAGGATATCTTCAACGCATTGCTTAAACATATTCAATATGCAACAAATGGTGGAAAGATTCGTCCAACAATAACGGTTTTTGCACCGGGGCGCGTTCGTATATGGAATCATCAACTAATCCGTTACGCTGGCTATGAAACGGAATCTGGAATCATTGGTGATCTGCATTCTGTTGAGTTTACAAAAGTATGTGAGTCACTTGGCTGGCAGGGAAAGAGAACGGCATTTGATGTGCTTCCACTTGTTATACAGGTGGATGGAAGGGAGCCACAAGTGTTTACGATCCCTGACGAGTATGTACTAGAGGTACCAATTCGTCATCCAGAATCCTCTCAAGTAGCGAAGCTAGGATTAAAGTGGTATGCAGTGCCGATTATTTCGAGCATGCGCTTCCAAATGGCAGGTATTGATTTTGAGGCGGCCCCATTCAATGGTTGGTATATGGGTACCGAAATAGGGGCACGTAATTTAGCAGATCATGAGCGTTATAATATGCTGCCTGCTATAGCAGAAATTTTTAACCTTGATACAACGAAACAGGCTTCTTTATGGCGTGATCGTGCATTAGTTGAGCTGAATATAGCCGTTCTACATTCCTTTAAAGAAGACGGTGTCAGCATAGTAGATCACCATACAGCTGCACAGCAATTTAAATTGTTTGAGGAAACAGAAGCAGTAGCGAATCGTGAAGTTACAGGCAATTGGACGTGGTTGATTCCACCTCTTTCACCAGCTACGACCCATATTTTTCATAAGCCTTATGTTAATGTTTACAATACACCGAACTATTTTTATCAGAAACCACCTTATTAGGAGAAAGGCAGTTCACTTTAATTTCCTTCGCTGTCCAAACATCGGCTGTAATAGAGGAACTAAGGATTTTGTGCAAATACAAAGCACCTCATGATTATGCCTAGGCATAGATCATGAGGTGCCATTTTTAATTTACATATTCATTTTTAGAAGCCTTAAATGAACATATGAAGAGTATCAATACAACGACAACAAATAACCAACCAGCGGTATTCCAGCCACCGAATAAATCATGTAAATAACCAAATAAGATCGGACCGGTTGCGGCTAATAAATATCCTAATGATTGTGCAAATCCTGATAAATCGGCTGCCTCAAAAGCTGTACGGGTACGTAATGTAAAGAACATCATCGCTAATGCAAATGAAGCACCTCCGGCTAATCCTAGTAGTACCATCCACAGTACAGCGAGGCTTGTCCATTCCATGACTACTCCGATAAAGCCAATTAAGTAAAATAGCGTAAACATTAAAACGAGAGGACGTTGAGATGTCATTTTACTAGCGATAATAGGCACAGCTAATGCCATTGGAACTTGTGAAAATTGCATAATGGAAAACATCCAGCCTGCACGATCTGCAGCTAATCCTTGTGATATATAAATTTCAGGAATCCAAGCGGCAGTTGTGTAGAATAATAATGACTGAAATCCCATAGCTCCCGCTACTGCCCAAGTAACAGGTGATTTCCATAATGGTGTACGTTCTTTCGTAGTCTTAACAGTCGGTTCAGGCTTATTAAATTGCAATTGTGGAATCCAAATTACAATGGTTAACACCACAAGAACAAGTGAGATTGCCAGTGCGCCTTGCCAACCAAGTGATGAATTGGCAACAGGATAGCTAATGCCAGCACCAAGTCCAGCCGTTAAATTCATCGACATTGTGAAAAATGCCATAAGTAAACCTACGTGATAGGGAAATTTCAATTTAAGTAATCCTGGAATAAGTACATTACCGAATGAAATGGCTATACCAATTAGCATCGTACCAAATACGAGTAAACTAGTTGTGCCAACGGAGCGTAGTACAATTCCTCCCCCTAAAAGAACAGTTGATAACAATAATGTTAATTCTAGTCCAACTTTACGTGCGACAACTGGTGCGAATGGTGAAATGATTGCAAATGCTAGCAATGGGATCGTTGTTAGAAAGCCTGCTAGTATATTGGATATGCCGAGGTCTTCGCGAATAAAGGAAATAATTGGTCCAACAACTGTTAGCGGCATCCGTAATGTCGAGGCAATACAAATTACGCCGATAACGAGTAATAAGGTTGTGCCTTTCCAATTAATTTTCCTGCTAGGATAAGTATCGGTATGTTCATGAGTAGTCAAATAAATCTCCCCTTGGTAGAACAATTCTAATTGAATCACTATAACACTTTATCACATAAATAAAAATAGTGGAAAATTCATAAAATATAGAATATTACTCGGGTTATTGAAATGCCATAGGTCGTATGTTAAACTAATACCCATCATAAATTTAATATTTAATGCCTCATGTTTGTAATGAGGTAGAGGTCGCGGTATTTAAGAGTATGTTAATGGAAATGACAAGCATTAGAGAAATTAGCTGAAAGGAAATACTGCCGAAGTGTGAGGGGACTTGAAAACCTCATGCTGGGGCTGTCTCCGAAAGGAACAGAACTGTCACGTTTGAACAACGTGTTGAGCTATCATTTTGAAGGAACAGAGGATTTACTTAGCCATCACAGCAATGTTCATGTGATGGCATTTTTTTGCCTCTTAAAAAGGAAGGAAGCTATATCGTGAGTGAAATAAAAGTCAATCAGCTCGGTCATAAAGCACCGAAGCTGAAAAAAGAATTAAAAAGCCGTCATATTACAATGATTTCATTAGGCGGTACAATCGGTACAGGGCTGTTTTTAGCTAGTGGTGGTGCCATTGCGCAAGCAGGTCCTGGCGGTGCACTACTCGCTTATGCATTAATCGGAATCATGGTGTATTTTTTAATGACGAGCTTAGGGGAAATGGCAGCTTATATGCCATCATCAGGCTCTTTTAGTACGTACGCTACAAAATTTGTAGATCCAGCTTTAGGCTTTGCACTTGGTTGGAACTATTGGTACAACTGGGCAATTACAATTGCAGCGGAAATTTCTGCTGTCTCATTAATTATGAAATATTGGTTCCCAGATAGCTCATCAGCACTTTGGACTGTTTTATTTATTGCTGTAGTTTTAACGTTCAATCTATTATCGGTAAAAAGCTATGGTGAGAGTGAATATTGGTTTGCAATGATAAAGGTTGTTACAGTAATTATTTTTATTATCATCAGTTTTTTAATGATTTTTGGTATTTTAGGAGGACAAGCTCCTGTAGGCTTTACGAATTTCTTCATTAGTGATGGACCATTCCACGGAGGTCTCCTTGCTACATTTGGTATTTTCTTAGCTGCGGGATTCTCGTTCCAAGGGACAGAGTTACTTGGAATAACAGCAGGTGAAACGGATGACCCTGGTAAAAATATTCCGAAAGCCGTTAAGTCTGTTTTCTGGCGAATTCTTTTATTCTATATTTTAGCGATTGCTGCAATCGGGATGCTAATTCCTTTTACAGACGCACGTTTATTATCAGAAGATATCGCTGTTTCACCATTTACACTAGTGTTCGATCGTTTAGGAATTGCCTTTGCTGCATCATTGATGAATGCAATCATTTTAACGGCAATGCTGTCAGCAGGGAATTCAGGGCTTTACGCATCGTCACGTATGCTTTGGCAATTAGCGGTAGATGGCCATGCACCGAAAATTTTCACTAAACTAAGCCGTCGAGGTATCCCGATTTACGCATTACTGGCAACTTTAGCTATAGGCTGCCTAGCATTTTTAGCTTCATTCTTTGGTGATGGTGTAGTCTATATATGGCTTCTAAATGCCTCAGGGATGTCTGGCTTTATTGCCTGGTTAGGTATTGCATTTAGCCATTATCGTTTCCGTCGAGCATTCGAAGTACAAGGCTTAGATCCGAAATTATTGCCGTATAAAGCAAGGCTATTCCCATTCGGCCCACTATTTGCCTTTACGGTTTGTATGATTGTTGTTATTGGACAAAACTACAATGCCTTTATGGGTGAAACAATAGATTGGTACGGAGTCCTTGTCTCATATATCGGTATTCCACTGTTCTTACTGTTATGGTTTGGCTATAAAATTAAGCATAAAACAAAAATGCTTCCATTAGAGCATTGTGATTTAAAAGTCGAACAATAAAAAATAAAACTGTCCTGTGAGTCATAGAAAATGACTTGCAGGGCATTTTTTTTAGGTAAATAATAAATTAGTAATTCTAGACGTACAATCAACATACACCAAGTGAACAACTGGCGAGAATAAAAAGAGAACTTTAGTCTGTCCAATCGTCGCGCACTTTTGAAGCATAACCTTAATATGGTAAACTGATAGATAAATAACACATCAGCGAATTTTGGGTAAGGCATTTGTTACAAATTGGAGTGGAGGCTGGACCACTCCTTTGGGATTAGCGTCACAGATGAGACCTTGGAGCGTAGCGAATGTTATCAGTGCGGAAGTGAAGTGGCATTAACGAAAGCGCCTGCCAGAATGGAAATCAGTCCCTTGTTATGGTGATGATACAAAGAAACGGCAAGTCATATATAGACTACTTTAAGTTAGGAAGAGGTGCAGGATAGTGCAAAAGCATATTTTACTAGTAGAAGATGACGATGCTATTCGTGAAATGGTGGAAAATTATTTAACGATGGAGGGATTCCTTGTCACCTCTGCAGAAAATGGAGAAGAAGCAGTACAAAATTGTTTAAATAATTCTTTTGATTTAGTGATCTTGGATATTATGATTCCGAAACTTAATGGATTAGAAGTTTTAAAGATTATACGAGAGCGAGCATCACTGCCAATTATCATTATGTCAGCCAAGGATAGTGATGTTGATAAAGCGTTAGGATTAGGATTAGGGGCAGATGATTACATCGCGAAGCCATTTTCGATGCTGGAATTTTCGGCACGTGTGAAAGCTGCAATTCGTAGAGCTACAAAATACTCTAGTCAAGTAGAAGAGAAGAAAGATATTGTCGAGATCGCCAACTTATCGGTTGACCTAGTTAATTTTTCAGTTGAGAAGGATGGACAGCAAATTAAGCTCACATCAAAGGAATTTGGCATCTTAAAATTATTCGTGACAAATCGTAACCGAGTTTTTACAAAGCAGCAAATTTACCAATTGATTTGGAATGATGCTTATTATGGGGATGAAAATATTATTAATGTACATATAAGAAGATTACGCGAAAAAATTGAAGACGATCCATCCAATCCTCTATATATTAAAACACTTTGGGGAATCGGCTATAAATTCGAAGGATAAACAGATGATGATATTACTATTACTGATGATTGTGTTACTTGTAGGTATAATTATTTTTCAGGTGAGAGCAAAAAAACAACAGAACGCTATGATTCAATACATGCATCAAAAACTGCAAGCAATCATTAACGAGCAATCGAGCGAGAAGATTTTAGTGTCGACAGCTAATCATGAATTACAGCAGCTATTAATTGCGGTGAATGCGTTGCTAGACCACAACCAAAAAGTACTGGCGACACATCGAAAAATGGAAAGCTCTATGAAAAAGATGTTGTCTAATATTTCCCATGATCTTAAAACGCCCTTAACAGTTGTACTAGGTTATACGGAAATGCTTAAGCTTAAGCAATCACTTAATGAAGAGGAGCGGCAACGGTTGCTCACAGGCGTTCATTCGAAAACATTGGAAGTATTGAAAATAATTCATACATTTTTTGACCTGGCAAAATTGGAGGCAGGAGATACAGATTATCCAATGACGAAAATTAATGTAAGTGAAATTTGCCGCAAAAATATTTTATCATTTTACGATATGATCACATCTATGGGACTAGAAATCGATATAGTGATACCAGAGATATCCGCATATGCACATGGCAATGAAGAAGCGCTAGATAGGGTTTTGAATAATTTACTATCAAATGCGGTTGCCTATGGGGCAGCAGGAAACATCATTGGGCTCACAGTAAGAAATGATGATACGAATATTTTTATTGATGTCTGGGACCGTGGGCAGGGGATCGACGAGTATCATATTGATAATGTTTTTGAAAGAATGTATACACTTGAGGATTCCAGAAATAAATCCTTCCAAGGGAGTGGCCTTGGTTTAACCATTACAAAACGTCTTGTAGAATTAATGGAGGGTTCCATCCAACTTTCTAGTATCCCATATGAGAAGACCATTTTTACAGTTTCTTTAAAACGAATGACATATTGAGCAGTCATGCTTGTAGGGCAATTTTATAGCTTTACAAGCTTTTCTTATGCGCTTAAGAAATTTGTAAGAATCAAGTAATAAATTAGAGAGTTTCATTTTTTATAATAAGGATAGCTAAATTTAAGGGAGAGATCTACATGACATATATTGTGAAAACAAATCAGCTTACGAAAGTGTTTGAAGGTAAAGAAGTCGTTTCTGCTGTAACTATGCATGTGAAAAAGGGGGAGATATACGGTTTTTTAGGTCCTAACGGTGCCGGAAAAACGACAGTTATGAAAATGCTCACAAACCTTACGAAGCCAACGAGTGGAGATATTGAAATCTTTGGTGAAAAATTACTGGACCGCTCATTCGACGTGCTGAAAAGGATGGGAACAATTATTGAATACCCGATTTTTTATGAAGATTTAACAGCAAAGGAAACCTTAGAATTACATTGCGAATATATGGGCTACTATGACAAGAAAGAGATTACGCATGTTCTAGATTTAGTAAAATTAACAAATACGGAGAATAAGCGTGTAAAAGACTTTTCTCTTGGGATGAAGCAACGGTTGGGTATTGCGCGTGCAATTATTACTAAGCCGGAATTACTTATTTTAGATGAGCCGATTAATGGACTAGATCCAGTTGGCATTAAAGAGCTTCGAGAACTATTCAAGATGCTTTGTAAAGAGTATGGAATTACGATTATTATCTCTAGTCATATTTTGGGTGAAATTGAACAATTGGCAGATACAGTTGGGGTTATTAAAGATGGAAGATTGATTAAGGAAGTTTCAATGGACGCCGTCAATCGTAGTCAAACAGATTATATTGAAGTGATCGTCAATAATGGGCAAAAGGCTGCCTTTATTATAGAAAGTACATTAAATATTACTAATTTTAAACTAATGGATGACAATTGCATTCGAATTTATGATTCGACAGCTTCACAAAAGGTGCTATCTAAAACATTGATTGAGCATGATATTGAAATTGAGGGCATTAGCAAAAAAACAAGCTCATTAGAGGATTATTTCTTGAAGTTAATAAATGGGGGTGTAGTTAGTGCTTAATTTAATGCGTCTAGAAATGAAAAAATATCATATCGGTTCATATATAAAAAAAGCTGTTTTTGCAAATTTTATATTACTAGGTGTTACATTTATGCTTATATTTATTACTAAAGTAGAAGGGGATCAAGATCTCCGAAATTATCAGGCGGCATTTGGCTTTATAGATTCTGGTGTAAGAGCAGTGTTTATTATTTTCGCCAGTGTGTTAATCGCCAAATTCATTATTGGAGAATTCAAATATAAAACTATCACTGTAGCATTTATGTATCCATTAAGTAGAAAAAAATTAATTGCTTCAAAGCTAGCCATTGTTGTTCTTTTCACTTTCTGTGCAATTATTTTATCGACGATTTTTATAACAGCGGTTTTTTGTATTGTTAGTGAGAGTTTCCAACTGCTTTCAGATCCATTGTCGTTCTCTTTCATAATACAACGAATTCCCGTTGTGATCATTAATGCAGTTGCAGCATCATGCATCGCATTAATACCATTGTATTTTGGCATGAAAAAATACTCCGTTCCGGCAACGATTGTATCATCTATATTAATTGTATCGGTTGTTTCATCAAATACGGGTAACTTCAGTTTGTATGATATTATTTTCATCCCAATCACTTTAGCTATTATCGGTATAAGTGTGGCCTATTTATCATTCCGAAACATTGAGAAAATAGATATTTAACTTCTTTCAGCAAATGTTTTCTGTAGCGAAAGTAAAGCGTTAGCAAAAATGTATTTTAACTGTGCGAAAGGTGTAGAGAAACGAAGCGTCAGAAAGCGTGAAACCACTCCACGTCCTAAAAAGGCCCCTTACATGTAAAAATGCCAGACACAAAACCAAATGAAGGTCTTTGTGTCTGGCATTTTATTAACCAAATACCGTTTGCCATAATAAATAAAGATTTAAAACGACTACAATCACCACGACAATCCATCCTAATATAGTTGTAATACGATGGTTGACGAGGCTTCCCATGATGGCACGTTTACTTGTAAACATCACAAGTGGTACAAGGGCAAACGCAATTCCGAAGGATAAAATAACCTGACTTAGGACAAGCGCATATGTTGCATTAACGCCGGATGCAATGATCACGAGAGGAGGTAGCATTGTAATAGCACGGCGTAAATAGAGTGGGATTTTCTTTCTAATAAAGCCTTGCATCACAACGTCACCTGCGAGTGTACCAACTGAAGAGCTAGCAAGACCGGCAATAAGAAGCCCAAGGCCAAAGGACACGGCCGCCATCGGACCAAGCGCTGCTTTTAATCCGTTATAAGCGATATCTAAGTCTTCAACTACTACGCCTTGAGTATGGAATACTGCTGCAGCAATAATAAGCATACTCATATTGATAGCGCCTGCGACAATCATCGCGATGATAATATCAATAAATTCAAAACGGAATATACGTTTTTTTTCAGCATCATTCCGGCCGATGATACGACTTTGAGTTAGTGAAGAATGTAAGTAAATAGCGTGTGGCATAACGGTTGCTCCTAAAATACCTGTTGCCAGTAAAATCGAATCTACACCATCAAAGCGTGGTGTGAACATGCCTATTGTTACATCAACCCAATTTGGCTGGGCCAAAAATGTTTGGAATGCAAACGCTAATACGACAATAAGCACCATGCCAGAAATACCTGCTTCAAACGCTCTAAAGCCTCTGCGCTGTAATTCTAAAATAGCAAATGAGCCGACTGCAGTAATAAGTGCTGCAGGCAACATTGGAATGTTAAATAACAAGTACAGCCCTAGTGCAGCACCAATAAATTCTGCTAGGTCTGTTGCGATAATGACCAATTCAGCCTGTATCCATAAAAATATAGAAGTTTTTCTAGAAAAATTTTCACGTGCTATTTCAGGTAAATTTTTGCCTGTCGCAATACCAAGCTTTGCCGACAAGGATTGAATTAACACCGCCATTAAATTGGAAAAGGCGATTACCCACAGAAGTAAATATCCATATTGTGAGCCTGCTGTTATATTTGTTGCGAAGTTGCCTGGATCAATATAGGCAACTGCTGCGATGAAGGCTGGGCCAAGAAATGGTAAGATTCGTCGCCAACCTTTTATATCTCCATCTAAAACCGCCTCAGCGGGCGACTTATTCATTCGTTTGTAAACCATGTTGTTCCCTCATTTCAAAGAGTATCGCAAGTGAAATAAAGTTTCCTAGAGGAAAATGATATTTTATTATTATTTTATAGCTAGAAGAAGAAAATGTGAAGGAGTTTGCTCAATGTTTTTCTAAATTCGAAATGTTTTTGATTTAGTGAAGGACTTTGATTTTGTTTATGTATCCTAATGTATTGAAGCATCATTACAAAATATTCGCTTCATTTTAAAATGATCCAAGGATTAATGTACTTAGCCATTTTAAAAGAGGGAATATACTTATAAGGTGGCTTTTAACTTCTTCCACCAATCAGAACGAAAGTGAAACAGCAGTACCAAATGTCTCCCTTCTTTATAGGTGGTAAGATGAATGGCGGTTAGGTACTTTTCAGCGGGTGTTCAAACGTCTACGCTACGTTTTCGGGACAAAAAACGTCTGAAGCTGCTGTTTTGCTTTCGCTATAGAAAACATTTGCTAAAAGAAGTTAAAGCGTTATTCTCCAATGCCGAGGTTGAGGAATGATAGCGGGAGGCTAGGCGACTCGGTGGGAATTCATAGAGGTGACCCTGAAATGCAAGCGAAGCGCTAAGCACCCAGTTGGAACGGAAGTCAACCACTCGTATGGTATGCGTAACTAAAATATTCGAAATATCAAGTGAAAAAAATTTTTTGTAACCGTTTTCTTCATCTTTACTTTTTTTTAATACAGGCGTAATATGACATCATTATAAAAGTTTCAAATTTCTAAATCGCTGAAGCAATTAGACGCGGGGGACCCAATTTTTTGGATTAGATAGGTAATCCTTGGGGTGAATCTCTTCATTTATTGAGGGGTAGGGCTACTCAGGCCCGAATCCGACAGCTAACCTCGTAAGCGTTAAGAGCAGAAAAGTGGAGCTTGGCAGACGAATGAGCGTCTACAAGTCTTATTTAGTGATGACTTGTAGACTTTTTTATCTTCATTTTATAAAACAAAGCCCCGGTGATTGGCACAAAACCGATTATGCTAAAGTGTAATCGATTTAGAAATGCGAAACACATTCTATGAAACTAGAAGGTGTTGAATATGAAATCCTCATTAAAACGTTATATTATCGGTAAACCATTAAGATCTGATGCGTTAGGGGAACAAAAGCTTAGTAAAACAAAAGCTCTTGCCATACTATCATCTGATGCATTGTCATCAGTAGCGTATGGACCAGAGCAAATTTTAATTGTACTCATGACGGTCAGTACGGTTGCCTTTTGGTATTCTCTACCGATTGCTGCTGGGGTAGTTGTGTTACTGACAGCACTGATTTTCTCGTATCGCCAAGTTATATATGCGTATCCACACGGTGGCGGAGCATATGTAGTTTCTCGGGAAAATTTAGGTGTCAATGCTGGTCTAGTCGCAGGTGGATCATTGCTTGTCGATTATATTTTAACAGTTGCGGTAAGTGTATCGGCTGGAACAGATGCCATTACTTCGGCATTTCCAAGTTTGCATCCCTATAACGTGATGATCGCAGTGTTTTTTGTTATATGTTTAACGATTCTAAACTTACGTGGTGTTACAGAATCGGCATCCGTTTTAGCGTATCCGGTTTATTTGTTTGTGATCGTGATGCTAATGTTAATCGGGGTAGGGGTTTATAACGTAGCAACAGGGCAAGTTCCTGCAGCGTTACATCCAAAGGTCGGTACACCAGTTGCAGGTATTAGTTTATTTATATTATTAAAAGCATTTGCATCAGGAAGCTCAGCTTTGACTGGTGTTGAAGCTATTTCAAATGCTATTCCAAATTTTAAAGATCCAGCGCCGAAAAATGCGTCTAAAACATTACTGGCTATGGGCGGTATTTTAGCAGTGCTATTTATCGGTATTGTGAGTCTAGCATATTTTTATGGAGTTGCTCCAAATGCGAAAGCAACGGTTGTCTCACAAATTGCGGAGGCAAGTGTAGGTCGTAATATTTTTTACTATATAGTACAAGGAACAACAGCGATGATATTAGTACTCGCTGCAAATACAGGGTATTCAGCATTTCCTTTACTGGCTGTCAATTTATCGAAGGATGGATTTATCCCAAGAATATTCCAAATTCGCGGGGATCGACTTGGTTATTCAAATGGCATTATGATGCTTGGTTTAGCTGCTATTGTCTTAATCTTTTTATTTGATGGAACAACAGAGCATTTAATTCCACTTTATGCAGTAGGGGTGTTTATTCCGTTTACTTTAGCACAGGCTGGAATGATGCGAAAATGGTGGCGTGAAAAGCCAAATGGTTGGTTTGCTAAATTTACGATCAATACGGTTGGAGCGATCATTTCCTTTATTGTAGCCATGATGTTTTTTGTGACAAAATTACCTCAAGTATGGCCTGTGTTTATCTTTTTACCAATTATTATTTGGACGTTCCATCGTATTAAACAGCATTACAAAACAGTTGGTGAACAGCTAAGATTAGATAATGTGGAATTACCGAATGTGGAGGGGAATGTTTTCATTGTCCCTGTTGCCGGTATTACGAAAGTGGTAGAAAACACTTTGCATTACGCGCAGACATTAAACGTTGATAAAATTATTGCCTTTTATGTAGCCTTCGATCAAGCGGACGCAAAAGCGTTTGAGGAGAAATGGAAAGCTTGGCAGCCGGATATACGGCTTGTAACATACTATTCACCGTATCGAAGTATTACACAACCGTTGATGAAGTTTATTGATAAAGTTGAACATCAATGTACGAAAACAGGCTATCAAGTAACTGTTATTATTCCACAGTTTTTACCGAAAAAAGGATGGCATCATATGTTGCACAATCAATCGAGTCTATTAATTCGCGCTTCGCTGTTATTTCACAGAAATATCGTCATTATGACAGTGCCCTTCCATTTATCAAAATAATGACTAGCAAGCTCGAAAATAGTCTGATATAATCATTACATTGATTGTAAAACACGAACGTTTACGATTGAAACTTACTAGAATGATAGTAAATTCCGAAAATATAGACTTTATTTAGTATGAGAATAAGCACACACCGAATAAAATGCCATTTTTGGAAATAACGCCAAGGCGTGATAAATATTAGGAATTTCTTTAATGGTTCATCACCAAAAGTTGAGAATGACTTTTGTTAAAATGTATACTATGTAAATTAGTTGATTGAAGCGGTTCATCGGACGCCCCCAGGAAGCTTTGCTCTGTGCGAAAGCGAAGCGTCAGCAACAAATGTTTTCTGTAGCGAAAGCGAAGCGTCAGCTACAAAGCGCCCAGTCGGAACGGAAATCAACCACACGTTTTGGTGATGATACAGTTTAATACTATTTCACTCATATAATAGCGAGAATATGGCTCGCAAGTTTCTACCGATTTACCGTAAATAAATCGACTATGGGTAGCAATGCTTTAGAAGGCTTCATATAAGATGTTTTCTATTCGTTTCGACGTTTTTACGCTGAATGCTTTGCTCCACTCGTAGATGATTGGAATCAAAGTATTCAGCGTTTTTTATTACTTGCATTGCTTCTGGCGATTGCCTGTAACGGAATGCGTTGCTCATGAAGAGCTATTACTATAAGAAAGAAGGCTATCAAGGAAATGAAGTTATTACACGACAAAATTACACAAGAGGGTAAAGTTTTATCTTCATCTGTATTAAAAGTAGATTCATTTTTAAATCATCAAATTGACCCAATACTTATGAAGGAAATTGGTCATGAGTTTGCAAATCGATTCTCTGATCAAGTCATCACAAAGATATTAACAATCGAATCTTCAGGTATCGCACCATCTGTAATGCTAGGTCTTGAAATCGGTGCCCCTGTAGTGTTTGCACGTAAACGTAAATCACTAACATTATCAGATAATCTGTATTCTTCAAAAGTACATTCTTTCACCAAAAATGAAACAAATGATATTTCAGTATCACGTAATTTCTTAAATGAAGATGATAACATTCTAATTGTTGATGATTTCCTAGCTAATGGGGAAGCTGTCAAAGGTTTGCTTGATATCGCAGCACAAGCTGGTGCAAATGTTGTAGGTGTAGGCATTGTTATTGAAAAAGGCTTCCAAGACGGTGGAAAATTATTACGCCAGCAAGGAGTACGTGTAGAATCATTAGCAATTGTAGACTCTCTTGAGGATGGCAAAGTAACATTTGCTACGGAGGCTAATGCGTAATGAATACCGTTAAATCGACGACGCTAGCTATTCAACATTTACTTGCGATGTATGCAGGAGCCATTTTAGTACCACTGATTATCGGTGGGGCAATCGGCTTTGATTCAACACAAATGACGTATTTAGTAGCGATTGACATAATGATGTGTGGGGTCGCAACACTTTTACAAGTGTATTCAGGTAAAATGATCGGTATTGGTTTGCCAGTAGTACTAGGCTGTACATTTACAGCAGTTAGTCCAATTATTGCAATCGGTACAAATCCTGAACAAGGTATTACTGATATTTATGGATCTATTATTGCATCAGGTATAATCGTTATGATAATTGCAGGCTTTTTCGGTAAGTTAGTAAAATTCTTCCCACCAGTTGTTACAGGCTCGGTTGTGTCGATTATCGGTATCTCTTTACTACCAGTAGCTTTAAACAATATGGCAGGTGGACAAGATGCAGCAGATTTTGCATCTGGTTCTAATGTAACTTTAGCGTTTATTACATTAGTCATTATTTTAGTCGTTTATCGTTTTTCTACGGGCTTCATTCGTGCAATTTCCATTTTAGTTGGATTAGTTGCGGGGACAATCCTAGGCGTGTTTATGGATATGGTTGATTTTAGCCCAGTTTCAGATGCTGACGTAGTACACATGGTTCAGCCATTTTATTTCGGAATGCCAACATTTAATGCATCTGCGATTATTACAATGACGCTTGTAGCAATGGTTTCCTTAGTAGAATCAACAGGGGTTTATTTTGCGCTAAGTGATATTTGTAAGAAAAAATTAGATTCAAAAGATTTAGCACGTGGGTATCGTTCGGAAGGTTTTGCATCTGTGATTGGCGGTATTTTCAACGCTTTCCCATATACAACATTTTCACAAAACGTGGGACTTACGCGTATGTCAGGCGTCAAAGATCGCAAAGTCATTTACATCACAGGTGGTTTACTAGTAGCACTTGGTTTCTTACCAAAAATCGCAGCATTAACAACGATTATTCCAACACCAGTACTTGGTGCGGCAATGCTTGCAATGTTCGGTATGGTCATTACGCAAGGTATGGGCATGCTAGTACCTGTTATGAATGAATCAGCGGAAAATGCGATGATTGCTGCCATTGCAGTCAGCCTTGGTGTCGGTGTATCAGTTGTACCAGGAATTTTTGATGCACTACCAGAAAGTGTATCTCTTTTAACATCTAACGGTATCGTCTGTGGTTCGGTTACAGCGATTATCCTTAATATTTTATTCAACATGATTGGGCCAAAGCATAAGGAAGACCCGATGCATGGAGAAGCTTAAAGGAAATAATTAAATAACATTCATCTAAATACCCCACATATTTTGATGAAAAGAACGTTGTCACCTACTTTTATCTATTGATTTAGATATGAGGAGGTGGCATTTTTTTATGCGGAAGAAAGGCTATTTAATGATGATACTGTATCTTACTTTACAGCTCTTTATTTCACTAAGGGGGCAGGAAAGCAGCAGAAGAAGAAGGTTACTTTAAACAGATATACCAGAGTTGAATTATAAATTCCTTCACTATATTGAATGAATATCTGTAAGATATTGTTCAGTAAAATTATTTATCTTTTTGGGGTTTTACAAAGAATGAAATGAAAATAACAAAAACGCCTATAGAAATGTATATTAGTGCAACAGATTTATTTGGAATAGATGAATTGTATTCGAAGGTACCTGATACTCTGCTCCATCCGCGTGAAAATAAAAAGGTGCCTAAGAAAAATATTATCCATCCCATTGTAGACATTGTTTTCATTGCATAACAACTCCTGATATATAAGTTAATAACTTATATAAGGATAACATAATTAGATAATATTTGAAAATATGGATTGATTCAATTACTGCACAATAAGAGTAAATTAACTAAATAATAATCCACTACTTTTGCGGAGAACTATTTGAGGAAGATTGAAAAAACTTTATAATCACTTTACAGAAACAAGAATAATTTATCTCCCTCTGATTTTTCATTTAATAATTCATAAAATTTCTCAAGTATATTAAACATACTATCACCTCTATTTTAGTAGCATAACAATTATTAGGGTCATTTAGTTTTGAAGAAGATATCCATAAAGTATTTTCTTTTAGCTGTTTAAGTCGGCTTTCTTTGTTTCTCTATCACTAAATTGATTGATTTTATGTAGCTTTTTGGGAATCCTTTTATGTTTAAATCATAACATCTAACGGTATCGTCTGTGGTTCGGTCACAGCGATTATTCTTAACATTTTATTCAATATGATTGGGCCAAAGCATAAGGAGACCCGATGCAAAGAGAAGCTTAAAGGAAATCTATAAAAAATGTCGTCTACTTCTATAGTAGATGACATTTTTTTATGCGAAAGAGGGGGAAGTACTTATTTTAATCTATCACCAATGAAGTTAAAAAGAATATCTATTTTTATTTGGCTTGCTTTGGTCAGGTTTATTCTTTTTCATCTTTATTACCGGAGAATATTAAATTTACGGCTGTCTCTTTATTTCATAAGACTACCCTATAAAAGGGTAAAATTAGGTATTGTAATGCAGTTTAAAATGGAATATCATGAACCTTATGGAAAGGTTGGGTATAAATGAATCTAAAGACTGCTAAAGAAGTTATTGAAGAACTACAAGTAACTATGAATTCACATATGTGTCATGAAGAAAGAATGAAATTGGAAGTTTGGTTAAAAGAGTATTACATAGATGAACTAATAAAAAATAAAGTACCAATGAATTCGGATTGCTAGTCATTTAAAAAGGGTAACCATTAAAGTGGACACTTCATTTCGGAGGTGTCCTTTAAATACCCACCACTCAAAGTTCCCCGCCCAAATAGTATTGGGCAAAAGTGCATGGGGACACTTAAAAGATTTCTATAATAAACAAAATGTCATCTACTTTTATAGTAGGTGACATTTTTTTATGAAAAGTAGATGTTTAAATATTAATTGTTAGGGAATCTAGAAAATAGATAGAATGCAAGTCGATGTCCCAACATATATATTTAAAACATATAAAACTACTTTTGAAAGGTCTCTTACAAAATGCAAAGTATATTTCTGATTTTAATACTTCAATTAATTTATGTGCCTTTTTTAACGTTACGTACAATACTTTTAGTAAAGAATGTTACTTTCCTTGCCGCCATATTCGGTATGCTGGAGATGTTAGTGTATGTATTTGGCCTTTCACTCGTCTTTAGTGGGAAGCAAAGTATGTTAGCTATGGTCTTTTATGCAATTGGCTTTGGGTTGGGTATATTTTTAGGGGCCAAAATTGAACGTAAATTAGCGATTGGCTATGTTTATACGACTATTAATACGCAAAATAAGAATGAGGAACTTGTGAAATTTCTTCGGAATGAAGGGTTTGCGGTCACGATTTACATTGGTGAGGGGAGAGATAGTAACCGCTATAAATATGAAATATTAACAAAGAGAAACCGTGAGGCGGAATTGTTCCAAATTGTTGAGCATTATGAACCGAATGCTTTTATTATTTCGTACGAGCCTAAATCATTTAAAGGTGGATTTTTACTGGATCGAATGAAGGTAAAACATAAATAGTTTTTCCTTAACATTGCCCTTTTGTCTATATGCAGAAGGGCATTTTTTTGTGAATACAATCCATTGTAACGTTGTACCATCACAAGCAATTATGCCGGGCATAATTGCCGCTGTCGCCCCGCTTTCGCGCAGAAAACATGTGCCGCTGTCGCGCAGATAAACAAAAGCATCTGGAATTAGCTTTGTGCTTAGGACTGCACGATAACTGCTAACATTCTTTACTGACTTCTTTCCGATTCTGTGCCATCCGTTGCAAGAAGTTAAATGTGAGAAATTTAAGAGACCAAGCTCGATAAAAAATATGATTATTATTATACCGACAGACGTGAAACAATAACATGTTCAAAATGATTTTTTCATATTATAAAAACATGCAAGTCTCGGAAGGGGTGTTGTATGTATTTTTTTACGAAAGGCTTGGTCATTCTTATAGGAAGTGCAGCAGTAGCTTTAGGGATAAACTTATTCTTAACGCCCTATCAAATTTTAGATGGGGGCGTTGTAGGGATAGCGCTTATTTTACACTATATATATAAGCTTAAAATAGGTTTAATGATCATCATTATTAGTATCCCCATTTTCGTTATTTCTTGGTATAAATACAGAGCGTATTTTTACAATAGTATCCATGGATTATTCGCATATTCTCTTAGTATCGATTTACTAAAGCCCGTTCGGAATCTTATTCATGTAGATGCCATCTATAGCGCCATATTTGGAGGGGTACTTATGGGCTTTGGTGTTGGTTTGATGCTTAGATTTCAGACAAGCACTGGTGGTACAGATTTGATTGCCCAATTTTTAAGTGATAAAACTGGAATTAATGTTGGGATACTTATTTTTATGATAGATTCAATTGTTATCGTCATAGGGGGACTGCTTTTATCGTCTAATACATTATTGCTTTCTATTATGACAATTTTGGTAGCAGGGATTACTACAAGTATCATAACTAGCCGTGTTTAATAAAAAATAGCTTCAGTAGGACTGAAACTATTTTGAAAATCGTTATCGGGAGCTCTTTATCATACGCTTTTTAGGATGTGCGGGCTTTACTTCCGCAATTAATATGGCGAGTAAAATCAGTACTGCCCCTACAACCATACGACTTGTTAATACTTCATGTAAGAATATAACGGATAATACCATGCCGAAGAAGGATTCTGTTGACAGGATAATCGCAGCCTTTGTAGCAGATGTATATTGATTCGCAATATTTTGAAAAAGATAGGCGAGGGTAGTTGAAAAAATGGCTAAATAAACGATTGAATAGATTGCCTCTTTTTCAAGAGTAGTTGGGATATCGCCTTGACTGACTACGACCAAAACACCTAAAAAAGATGCTGTGATAAATTGAATAATCGTCAGAGCAATGGCATCTTCCTTTTGGACAAAGAGGTTCGTACAAAAAATATCAAAGGCAAAGGCGACAGCACAAGCTAAGGAAAGTGCATCTCCGATATTCATTGCTAGTGAGCCCTGCAAAGAAAGAAAACCAATACCAACAATAGCGATAAGTGAGCCGATAATCTCGTAGCCATCTATACGACGCTTGTAAACCGCAAACGCAATAATTGGGACAATAATGACATTTACAGCAGTTAAAAATGCATTTTTAGATGGTGTAGTATATTGTAACCCTACTGTCTGAAGGGCAAAGGCAATATACAAAATGCTTCCTAACAAAATACCTTTCCAGATAACTGATTTTGAAGCTTTTTTTAATTTATATCCAAATAAGACAGTCAGGATAATTGAAGCTAATAAAAATCTACCAGCCATTACTTGATAGGCTGTTAAATATTCTAATGCAATAGCCGTTATGACAAAACCGCTACCCCAAACGATTGCAGTGACTAATAGCATACCATCAGCTATGTATTGTTTCATCATTCCTCCTCCTAACTTCAATAGAATAACATGAGATGGGAGAAAATAGTTTGATTTTAATTCTAAAGATTCAGGCGTTTTTTTGTACTTATTCCAAAGCTGTCATTCAACAATCGTTTTGCTATGTAATAAGTACAATTTAACGGCTGCAGCTAGACGCTCATAAAAAACATAATCATTTTCTAAAGGTGCTACTAGCTGACGTATTTTTGACATACGATAACGGATTGTATTTGGATGGCAAAAATGAGCAACGGCTACTTCTTTAATATTTCCTTGTTTTACGATATAGGTAATTGCTGTTTTCATTAAGTCCAGGTCAACTTTTTCCTCGAATAGGGGACCAAGAAAGCTATTGACATAGTCCATAGCAAATTTAGTGTCCTTACGATGCAATTCAATTAATAACGAATCGGAAGCGAGGTTCTCATAATGACATATAGGAGCCATTTCAATTTCAGCCATGATGCGTGCATAAAAGGCTTCATGAACAGCAATAGGGAATTCTGTTTGTGTGATATGACAACGACTATAGCCGAAGGTCATGGAATCCGTTGAGATCGCAAACAACGTTAACCATTCATTGAGCGTTTTTGTAAATTGGAATTGCTGTGATGGATGGGTCATAACAATGAAGAGACTCTTTTTATAGGTACAAATTATACCAGATTTCAATAGAGGCTCTAATTGGAAAAGGGATTGCATCCATTGACTATTTGCATGATCTTGCGTTTGAATATTAGCAACAAATACATATTTTTCAAAGGGCTTATTGATTTGCTGTAAAATAGACTTTATTTGTTCATCAGTTACTTCTTCCTCCATAATACGTCGCATAATCGTATCTAAAAAGAATGAATAGTCCTGCGTTTTTGCATAGGCCATCGTTTCTAAAATAATCTTTTCAAAAAATTCATCTCCGCCAAATCGCAATATCGGGAAATTGTGTTCATCTGCATAGACGATCACTTCCTTAGGCAAATCCTCATAGATAACAGGTTTATAAGCAAGAGCACTTGCCCCCAGCTCAATAAGGTTTTTCACGGCATTCCATAAATATTCTGGCTTTTGTTTTGCGAATAATAAACTACTTAAAATAACACTATTCGGTGTGAAAATCGTTTCTCTCACAGTTTGAATATCAGGTGAAAATTCAAAGTCAAGAATTTCCACATTTTGAACGGGTTTATGTAAACCATTGCGACCAGCAATAACTGTAAAATCTTTTGTAATAGGTAATCGTAAAAAGTTCTCTACGTTCATTAGGATATCAAACAACCTTTCTTGTGATTGAGCTTCTATTATTTATCATAAAATAGCTGATAAGACAATGCGAATTACTGATAAATCAACCAATTAAAAAGAATCTGCTGAAGTTCTACAGACAAAGTCCGTAAAGCAAGCAGATTCGCCCACATTATTAAAATTAGATATTAGCGAAAATATTAGGTTTTCTATTTTTCATTGGGTTCGTTTGTTCAATAGCGTAACCAACGTTAAGAATACGACCTTCTTTAAAGGCAGGACCAATGATTTGGAGGCCTACTGGTAAATTACCTTTAAAGCCACAAGGAACAGAAAGGGCAGGTAACCCTGTTAAGTTACTTGGGCCTGTAAAACGAATAATATTATCAATTAAATCAACTTTTTCACCGTTTATATACGCAAAGTCATCACCAATAGTACTTGCCACTACAGGCAATGTAGGTGTAATAAGTACATCAACCTGATTAAAAATCTGTGTAAATTCTTGCTTTATTTGTCGTCGTACCTGTTGAGCCTGTAGGTAATCAACCGCAGATGGTAATTCACCTAGTTCAAATAACAGACGAATATCATCTCCGAAATCCTGTGGTCTTTTCTGTAAATCGGAATGATGGATTGCAGCTGCCTCCGAAAGGGAAGTAACGAGCTCTGCCCACTCTGCATATTGCAAGGCAGGAATTCGAACGGTCTCAACCTTTGCTCCTTGATCCACTAAGCTTTGAATACTTGCCCGAACAGCCTTCTCCACATCGGAATCTACTCTGTTAAAGAAATATTCTTCGTTGATGCCGATGACTAAATCCTTCACATTACCCGAGATTTGCTGTACATAATTCTCTGTTGGAACGTCTGTACAAGTAGGGTCTCTATGGTCAAATCCAGAAATAATCTCAAGTAAGCCGGCGGAGTCTTTTACTGTCTTTGTCATTGGACCAATATGGTCTAAGCTCCAAGCAAGAGGGTAGCAGCCATATTTACTTACGCGCCCATGAGTAGGTTTTAAGCCGACAATTCCACAGGCTGATGAAGGGATTCGAATAGAGCCTGCAGTATCTGTACCTAATGATGCAACGCTTGCCCCTGCTGCAACTGCTGCGCCGGAGCCGCCACTAGAACCGCCAGGGATTTTATCCAAATCCCATGGATTGCGAACGGGTCCGTAATGAGGATTATTATTCGTGATGCCCCATGCGTACTCATGCATGCTTAATTTACCTGTGAAAATAACACCGGCATGACGAAGTTTTTCTACAACTGTCGCATCATAATTTGAAACGAAGTCCTTATGAATCTTTGATGACATCGTCGTTATCTTATCTTTAAAGTACAAATTATCTTTTAATGCCATAGGAATCCCGTGATACATTCCTCGATACTGCCCATTCAAAATTTCCTTTTCTACCACTTGTGCTTGTGCTAGGGCTTCTTCACGATAAAAAGCCATATATGAATTAATTTTAGGCTGACTTTCTTCAGCAAAATCTAAAATTGCTTTCGTCAACTCGACAGGGGAAATTTTTTTAGTTTCAAGTAAAGGTGCTAACTCTTCAACGGATTTTAAGTGTAAATCAGTAGTCAATGTGGTCACCTCCAGGGATGCTACGGATAGCGATATCAGCATCATCAATGGCGATGCCTTCTAAATTACCACGAAGGGATTGCATACCTTCCCAACGCACTTTTAGAAGTTCAAGGTGTTCAGATTTTGGTGTAATTCCTTTGTTCTCCAATAATTGTTGAATCGACAAACTCATTAACAGGATCCTCCCTTGAAAATAGTTTTTATCTAAATAGGTTTCCCTATAAAGAACAAATCTTTTTATTATAAAGAATTATTGCCATACATGGGGTCGATTTCCGCTCCGATTGGGATCTTCCCTAAGGGAGTCCGATGAGGCTTGTGCTCCTTGGGTTGCATTTGTAACGCTATGATCCCCAAGGAGTTGCTCAGCCTTCACCCCAATATTTTACTAATGGGGTCGAATTAGTATAGTACTATAAAATAACAAATTCCTATAAAAGTTAATAAAATACTATTAATTATAAGCATACACTATTTACAATTTATATCAATGAGTTGATTGAATATATTGTATATTGTGAAAAATATACTACGCTATCAAGTAATTAAGATTACTTTTAATAGAGCCATGTCAACTGTTGAAAAGGATTTCTAGTGCTAGAGCCACCTCTTTGTATTCGGGAGCTACTGTTGAAGCTCGTAGACATACAAGTAGCTATTGCAAGTTTTTTTAATCCATTAAGCAGTCTTCCTGGCAATAAATTAATTGATGAAAAGCTAGAGGAAGCATTGCAGTTACCGCAATATAGTTTAATGTATTTTGATTTAGACCATTTTAAATCATACAATGACACGTACGTTTTTAATAAAGGGGACAAGCTATTACTGTATTTAACCGATATTTTGAAAAGAAATATCGTAGGTACAGAAGATTTTTTAGGACATATTGGTGGAGATGATTTCGTTGCGATTCTTCCGCATTATAAGGCTGCTCCGATCTGTCAA
>Ga0209784_100320_pt1 | contig 24675 bp, 30 predicted proteins | sample AraplaCvi_mLB_r2_2_FD_184284 | JGI IMG/M metagenome (GOLD analysis project Ga0209784, IMG submission 184284) | Arabidopsis root microbial communities from North Carolina, USA - plate scrape CL_Cvi_mLB_r2 (SPAdes) (version 2) | ecosystem: Host-associated > Plants > Roots > Endosphere | place: USA...
GCTCATCCCATATCTCGCTTAATTCAAACGTCCCCTCTTCGAAAAACAAAGGAAACCTTCGTTTAAACCAATCCTGCATGGGCAGTTTCAACGCCTCTTCTCGATCCACCCATAACAGCTCCCCTTCGGGAGGACGCTCCAGCAGTTCCCCTTCAAAGGAAGTGGCCAAATAATTAAATACCATGTACCGAAGCCCCGTATTCGGTTCACAGGATTCTTCAAGACCTTTATAGATGATGTCCTTCACAATCAAGCCGGTTTCCTCCCGAACCTCCCGAATGGCTCCGTTTACAATGCTTTCCGGAAAATCCACCTTGCCGCCGGGGGCAATATATCCGGGGAATCCTTTGTCGTCCGGTCTGTTCATCAGCAAAATTCTGCTTCCGTCTTGTATCATGCACATGGTGTACAGCTTCACTTCGGCCTGCAACCTCATCCCTCATTCCTGTCCGATCTGTTTGTTTATAGTATACAACCCCAAGCGCTGGAAAACGATACGACGGACGGAGATTCATGCATATCGGTTGCCCCTATTCACCGTTTGTTAATCCTCGTCAAAAAAGGCCGGAGCAGCTTCTGCTCCGGCCTTAACGGCAATGTATGATCCACCTGGTCGAATCTTCGCTTTACGCGGCCATTCGCATGTCGGCCGAATACCCGCCATACATCATATAACTCGCGGTCGGCGATTGAATCTCCATCGGAGCCATGCTTCCAATGGCCGATGCCCCGCTGTGGTTCCATTGAATCAGCCTAACGACAGCTTCGACATCCCCGGATTGGTATGCCTCTGCCAATGCCTGAAGATTCAGGGTCATCTCTGCCTCTTCCGGCATAACCAATTCAAGCTCCTCTTCCTCCGGGTCCAACGATTGCAGCACCTTTTGAGCTCGATGAAGGGCCGCTTTTACCGCTCCGTCCGTCGTTTGCAGCATATTCGCGGTTTCCGAAATGGAATATTCGTACACCTCACGAAGCAGCAGCACCGTTCGCTGCAGGGGTGACAAATGTTCCATCAGGCATTGAAAGGCGAACTCGATGTTCAGCTTGCTGTCCTCGTTCGAGACTTCTTCTTTAGGCAATACGTGTTCCAGCTTCTCATCCAGAATTCGTCGGTAGGTCTGATCCCGGCGGACCCGGTCAATCCATGTATTCTTGGCGATCCGAAGCAGGAGGGCTTCGGGATTGGCATGGCTCCGCTGCTGTAAAAACTCCAGCGCCTTGATCCATGTGTCCTGCACCAGATCATCGGAGTCCCATGAGGAATTTGTAAGGGACAGACAATACCTGTGCAGGGCAGCATTCAGCTCCGCCAGGCCCTGTTCGGCTTCCGTGGTGGCGCTCGGTCGATAGATGGTCATCGGAATCCACTCCTTTCCACATCTCGGTAGGATATCTTATAGGTAAACGAATGAAGCGTGCTTTTCGTTACGCTGTCATCAAAAATATATTTCATGGTTTCTTTCGTATCTTTTGCAGCGGTCTCTTCGTTTACTTGCTGAATCACGAAAACCTTACGAAGATGGAGGATGAAACCATGAATATTGTTCCTTATGTTGTTGAACAAACCAACCGTGGCGAACGATCATACGATATTTATTCCCGACTGCTGAAGGATCGGATCGTCTTTGTGGGCGCAGCCATCGATGACGCCATCGCAAACAGCATTATCGCGCAGCTGTTGTTTCTTGCGGCCGAGGATCCCGAGAAGGATATCCATATGTACATCAACAGTCCGGGCGGCTCGGTATCCGCGGGCTTTGGCATTTACGATACCATGCAGATTATCAAACCACAAGTCAACACCATCTGCACGGGATTTGCCGCATCATACGGGGCGATCCTGCTGCTGGCCGGCGCCAAAGGCAAGCGCCTCGCTCTGCCGAACAGCGAAATTATGATCCATCAGCCGCTGGGTGGTGTACAGGGGCAGGCCACCGATATCGCCATTACGGCGAAACGCATCCTGAAAACCCGTGAGAAGCTGGCGCATATTATATCCGAGCGCACAGGTCAGTCCGTCGAACGCGTCGAAAAGGATATGGAGCGGGATTATTTTATGTCGGCGGAAGAAGCGAAGGAATACGGGATCATTGACGACATCGTCACCAAACTGTGACGCTATCCGATGAATGCCCATGGTCCGTTTAGCCCCGATACTCTATTTTATTCACAAGGAGTGAACCGTATATGCTGAAAAATTTGCTGAATCAGGAAGTGAGCATCTATTTTACGGATGGAAGTTATGTGCGGAACGGCACGCTGGAGGAAGTAGGCGAACAATTCATCCGATACAAAGATGAATACGAGATGCTGTATGTACCGTTAACCGCGATCCGCTACGTTTCAGTGAATACCAAGGAACGGGACAAACCAAGAGTTGGATTTGCGCCAACTTCTTGATAAGACAACAAGAACCGCATGGGCTCTTAAGCTCATGCGGTTCTGTTTGCATCATGCTTTATTTTGTCTACTATGAATGAAACCATGCGCTGTTTGCAGGCCTCGTTCTGCTCCCTCTGATGATGGCCGATAAAAGCCAATGCATGAATGACGGAGTAAAAATCAATCAGTGCCCGCTGTTCCCGGTCCGCTCCCCACTGCCTGCATAACGCCTCCACGTAGGCCATTCCCCGGTCTCCGATATCAGAGACCACCGCCGTTTGGGTGAGGGCGATCATGTACAGCGGGTCTCCATAACAGACCCAATCGAAATCCACGATACCTTGCAGCTTGCCATCGGACACAATCACGTTCTTGATCGTGAGATCATCCAGGAAACAGACAGGCTCTATCCGGTCGAGATCAGGCTCGTATCGCCGCTTGATCTGCTGCAATTGAACGATGATGTCCGGAGCAACCTCACCGGTTATGTTGCCGATATGATTGCGGATATCACGATCGATGATCTCCGCCCAGGATGTAAAAGGCCCCTGCTCTCCGATCGGAACCCATCCGAATCCGGTGCCCAAGGGAAGCTCGGACACCTTGCGCTGGAAAACGATGATCTGTCCGGCGAGATCGTCCAATTGTTCATCCGTCATGCCCTCAAGCTCATATCGCAGATCACGGCCCGGAACATGCTCCAGCATCATGTAAGCATAGGGGACCTTCTGAAGGGACACATCCGTTCGAATCACGCTCGGTACCGGCAGGCCCAGCGATGATAGGATCGCTATGTTGTTTGCAGTATGCTTCAGGACGTCGGGCTTGCGATTGGTTCGGAGAATGATTTGCTCGTCCGGAAATGTTACGCTGTACACCTGATTGGTATGGCCGAATGACATAGGCTCGACCCTAAGCGGCTGAATGCCGTATACTTCTATCATCAACTCTTCGACGATCAACATGAACACCTGCCTTAACGGTTATTGATTCGCCTCCCGGATACGTCCCAACTGTCTGATAGGCAGGGTTTCGTGTATTGCTATAAAATGGGCCCATTGTGCAGCATTCAGCTCGAATCCATACGGGTGAGGATCGTGCAGATCATTCGTATTTCGCTCAGCCAGCTTCGTTATGATCTGATTTGTTGTTTCCCGTACTCGATTCAGTATCTTCGAGATGATTCCTGACGCGACTTGGAAATTCCGTTCAAAATCCGACGTTTGGCCCTGCTTTATCTGCAGCATGGCGACTTCGAGTATCATACAAGCCTCCTCCTTTGGATTAAGTTAAAGTATGACGGTCTTTCTATGCTTCATATTCAAGCTCAGGAGAAGCCTGGAACGCAAAAACGCCGTCCTTATCCGCCTCCAAACGATAAACCTTCCGGACCGCATTCAGGTTTAACCCGCCATAAATATGCGGATACAGCTGATTCAGCTCATATAAATCCTCAAATATGATCTCCGCGTCCACCTGATCTTCCTGAATCCCCAGAACGAGCAGATCGGTTCTGCCTGTATACATTGTGTTAGCTACGCCGCTGACTTGCGCCTCGGTTGAGCAGTGAATAAATCGGTCCGTCTGCAGGCTTGGCGGTTCGTACATGTCCTTACCTTGCGCTTCCATCCATGCTTGCTTCGAAATAATATGATAGATCATTCCGTCCAGTCCCTCCATTTATTTTCCGTTTATCTTGACACACTTGCGATAGAAAAACCAGATCCCCGGTACGTAATTTCCAGGTGACCTTATTTTCGGATGTCCTATAAAAAGAAGACATCCTTCAAGATGTCCTCTTCACTATCGTATATCGGTCCTCGTCAAAATCCTCGTAGGTTACGGTATAGACGGATTCCCCCAATGAGGACGCCAACTGTCCATTGATAAAAACGGCGCATGCCTGCTCATCGATGCCGATGCCGTAACGCACTTTCCCTGTTTTCATTCCTTGCAGCAGGTTGGACTGGTCGTCCCACTCCGTATAATGAACGCTGATCAAGACATTCGAGAACAGCCCTACGCCTTGCTTAAACATCATGATGCCTTGATCATTATCAAGCGGGGATATCAGGCATGTCTCCGGAAGAATTAAGGCACCTGCCGAATTCCCCGCAATCGGAACGCCGTTCTCATAGCGGTCGATTAACAGCTCTTTAAAAGCCCCCGTCGCGTAATAGTGATGATATTTCTCCGTGTTGCCCCCGCCAATAAATATTCCCGTGGCCCATGACAGCACCCGCCCAGCTTGGTCCATGTCCAGATTCCCGTCTTCATCGGGAACGATCACGCTCACGTTCTGGGTCATTCCCGCTTCAGTCCACATCTGCTGAAACAACGGAACATACTCCTCCCAGCCCGGCCGGTTCATGATGCATAACGCAATCCTGGCATGGGAACCCCCCGCTTGCTCTAGAAACTGTCGATTCGCTTCGGCTTGAAAGGAATGACCGCCAAGCAAAAATAGATATCGATCCTTCAAGATATCCCCCCTTACTTTTTCTTTCCCGGATTTCGTTTGTAAACAGAGTACAGAAGTACGGATATAAAATAGATCGGCAGCAGGATGATGCCAATCACGGCGCTCAACAGAACGATGGAGAGTTGGCCGCGCTCAGCGATTTCGTCATAATTCAAATAACCGTATACAATCCAGATCAGCCAAACCAACGTAACGGCATAACCTATTTTATAAGGTAATCTCACAGCATCCATCACATCCTAGAAGTTGTTTGGAATTCGGGGGAGTTAGAGACCATGTGCTACAGAGTCAAGCTGGTAATCAACCAGAATAATGAATCTCTCCGGCAGCTACCAACCGATCTATGCGCCTTGCTCCTCCTTATAATGACTGACATCCCCGTGGAGGAGGATGGAAGGGACGTCATCGGTCAGCTCGATCTTGCTCAGGCATGTCGGATGGATGTAAGGCAGATCCCACAGCCGATCCAAACTTCTCCCCTCAAAATAAGCCATTAACAGCTTAACCACCACGGTATGCGTGACCAGCAAAATACGGGAACCCGGATATGAAGAGACGATTTCGTTCAGCTTGCTAACCGCGCGCTCTCTGACCTCGTGAAACGTCTCGCTCCCCTTGACACCGAACAACTCCGGATGATTCCAGAAATGATCGAGCTGCTGAGGATACAATTCGCGGATCCGTTCCTGGATCTCTCCTTCCCATACCCCCAGATTAATCTCTCTGAATTCATCACATGCCGAAATTTGCACATTCCGGTTCCCCTTGATGAGCTCGGCCGTATGGTATGCCCTTGAACTGGTACTGGAGAAGATAAAGTCAAATGGGTCATGCTGCAAGGCTTCGCCGAGCCATTCCGCTTGCTGAATGCCCAACTTCGTCAGCGGCGAATCCTTATGTCCTTGAAAACGATGCTGCACGTTCCACTCGGTTTGTCCGTGCCTGACAAGATAAATGGTGGTTGTCTCTTTCATGTTCCTTCCTCCCTACCTAGTGAGTCATCGTCGATTACAGCGGTCACCTTGCCGTATGGTATATGCCAGCTTGTAAAGATCCGCGATATCCTGCCTGCCCGTCTCCTCCAATCTTCTTACGGCTACCTCCAGATCAACCGCCTCCACTGCGATGACCTGCTCCCCATCCTCGGGATTCAGCGGCTCCCCAACGATGCGTACATCCCCATACCCAACCAATCGGACAAAATGAGGATGGGGAATATGCGGCCGATAAGGCGTCTTGCTGCTGGACTCGCAGCGAAACCGGCCAAAGACCCGGTATGACTCGAGTTCTGCGCCAAGCTCCTCCCTCACTTCCCGCCGGAGTCCCTCGATATAATCCTCGCCAGGCTCCAAGGTTCCGCCAGGAAGCTCCCAGCTGCCGTCCGCTATCTGAAAAATAACGCAGCGTTCCCCGGCGAATGGAATAATGGTGACATTGCTGACCATCGATTCTTCGAAATCTTCGCCCAGTATAAACCGGGCTCGTACCACGCCCCAATGGATATCATTCGATAGGGCCGGATACAGGGTCAGATCCGTGCTTTTTCTCATAAGCGTAATCCCTCCAGCCTAGCAGATATTCATACAACCTATGTAGCGTTGTAGTCGCGGACCATAAGCACCTGCTCCATCGAGCTGGCGAACCCAAGCGCCTCCAGCACATCCACCAATTCCTTATGCGAAGCCCGGATATTGAATGCGGATCGCTTGCAAGTGGAACCAGGCTGCATCATTTCGAGCGCGGCTGCCTTTAACACGGCTTGGGCATCCCGGTAACCAGGAGCGGCTTCACAGCGGAACAGCGTGGTCGCCTGCAAACGGCCCGCGGCATCGAACGCACGCTTAAACAAACCGTAGCCCACAAGTTCTTCCCCTTCATAAACAAGCACGCACTCGCCGTCCTTGATACTGGCAGCGTCTGTCTGCCAGACTTCGCCGGATCGATAGAAGTCTGCGGAGGCGGCCTCCGCGGCCAGGCCTCTGACCAACGTAAACGGAGTCGATGCATTCTGATGATCCTGCGTCTCTAACGATTGATCATTTGTCATAATGAGCAGCCGATCGATGATTTCATATCCGACGCTTTCATAAAGGCGAATCGCGGCCGCATTCGTGCTGATCGCCTCTAAATAGGCACGACGCACGCCTTGCTCCTTATAGAGGGCGTCGTTTTTCTCCATCATGGATTTGCCGATCCCTTTGCCCCGGAAATCCGGAGCTATTGCCGTCCCTCCATTACGCGCAATGGATTCGCCGTCATCCAATCGAAAGCTGTTCATGACGATGCCGGCGGGTACGCCATCCACGTAACAAGCGAGTGAGCGCTCCAGACTTAAAGCATCATTCCCGATCCGGGCAATGAAGCGGTCCAGCGGCATGGAAGCGTTCACCATATAGCCTTCAAACGAGAGATTCCACAGCTCGGATACTTCCCGGATTGGAAGCTCGCTCAACGGTTTGTATGTAATCATAAACTTTATTCCTCCTGGTTTATGGGCATTAAATAAGCGTGCATATTTAGCGATGCTCACACTATGAAAAACATGCAGGAAACACCTGAGTATGTACCCACTCGTGTGCTCCTGCATGTCTTTGCATAACTTATTTACGATTTAAAGAGCTGCATCGTCCACGCTGTCCAGCCAAGCTTCGATGCTGCCGATGACGGAAGTGACGCAGCCATCCTCGAATGGAGAGATCAGGCCTGCCACCTTCACCAATTCAGTGAACGACTTGCTTCCGCCTTGGCGGCACAGGTGCAGATAATCCGCCCATGCCGCGGATTGGTCCTCGTGCATCTTCTTCCAGAATTGGAATGCACAGATTTGAGCCAGCGTATAGTCGATATAATAGAACGGCGTATTGAAGATATGTCCTTGTTTATGCCAGAAGCCGCCTTGCTCCAGATACGCATTATCATCATAGTTCCGGTGAGGCAAATATTTCCGCTCGATCTCGCGCCATGCCTGTTTCCGTTCGGCGGGCGTAGCATCCGGATTCTCGTAAACGAAGTGCTGGAATTCATCAACCGTTACCCCGTAAGGAATAAAGATGAGTCCGCTCGCCAGATGGTCGAAGCGGTATTTATCCGCCTCGTCCTCGAAGAAGCGGTCCATCCACGGCCAGGTGAAGAATTCCATGCTCATGGAGTGGATTTCGCAAGCCTCATAAGTCGGGAATCCATACTCCGGTACCTCGAAACCTCTGCTCTCGTACACTTGGAACGCATGACCGGCTTCGTGCGTCAGCACGTCAATATCGCCGGAAGTCCCGTTGAAGTTGGAGAAGATGAACGGTGCACCGTACTCGCTGATATAGGTACAGTATCCGCCGCTCTGCTTGCCTTTTTTGGCAACCAGGTCCATAAGGCCGTTCTCCTGCATGAAGGTGAAGAACTCGTGCGTTTCCGGAGACAATTCCTCGTACATTTTCGCGCCGTTGTTCACGATCCAATCCGGGTCGCCCTTCGGCGTGGCATTCCCCGATTTGAAGGAAAAATTCTCGTCGTAGTACAGCAGTTGGTCCACATCGATCCGCTTCTGCTGGCGTTCTTTCAGCTTGGACGCAACCGGAACGATATGCTCCAGCACCTGGTTACGGAAATTAGCCACCATCTCCGCATTGTAATCCGTACGGGCCATGCGAGCATAACCCAGCTCCACGTAATTGTTGAAGCCAAGCTTCTTGGCCATCTTGGTTCTCACTTTGACCAGATCATCATAGATGCGGTCGAAAGTGGCTTCGTTCTCGGCCATGAAACCGCTTGAAGCCTCCATTGCGCGTTTGCGCATATCGCGATCCGTCGATTGCTGGAACGGAATCAGCTGCGACAGGGTGCGTTCTTCGCCTTCGAACTGGATTTTTGCAGAAGCGATCAGCTTCGCATATTCCGTCGTCAGCTTGTTCTCCTGCTGCAAATCCTCGATGATCTCAGGACTGAAGGTCTTGAGCGACAGCTCTGCCAGCTGGAACAGCTGCCGTCCCCATTTGTCCTCCAGCTGGGCTCTGAATTTCGAATTCACGAGGGCCCGGTAATAATCCGTTATGTATTCCTGGATGACCGGTCCGTTCTCGTCGAAGAAATCCTGCTCTGCCTTATAGAACTCGTCGTTCGTATCAATCGAGTGACGGATGTGCACCAGTTGACTCAGGGTATCCATCTCGCTGCGGAGTTTGTTAATCCGGGTCATCGCCTCATCCTGTTCCTCGTACGTGCCGGCGGAGGTGAAGGCGTTCAGTTGTTCCTTGAACTTTTGCTCAAAAGCTTTTACGTCGGGGCGTTCATAGCGATACTCGCTGAATTTCATAAGATACACCTGTCCTTTCCAAAATAAAAAATGCATCCTGGCGTTTGATCGCATGGCTTCAAATCACCAAACTATATGTAAATTCTATATACCAATCCGAATATCCTTCATAGTCTATTAAATTCTGTACGCCCCGACTGGTTACGTCATAATCTTAAGTCCGATGGCTGAAGCGAGAATCAAAGCGATGAAGAACATACGGCGCCATTCCTTCGGTTCTCCGAACGCAAACATCCCCAGCATCGTGCTGCCTGCCGTCCCCATTCCCGTCCAAATCGCGTAGGCGGTTCCCATGGAAATGAAATTCATCGCATACGTCAGCAGCAGGAAACTGGAGCCAAGCGAACAAGCTAAAAAAACGTAGGATCCCAAGCTGCGATGCAGGGTTACCCGTCTTAAGGCAATGACACCCAGAACCTCGCACAACCCGGCAGCAATCAGAGCGATCCATTCCATTAGACGCCACTCTCCTTCGCTTGACGATCCGTATCCTTCGTGACCAGCTTAAGCCCCAGCACGCCTGCCGCCAGCATGCCGATCAGTAGGAGCTTGACGGGATTCGCTTCCTCGCCAAACACGAGAATCTCCACCAGCACCGTGCCGGCTGTGCCGAGTCCTGTGAAGATCACATAGACCGTGCCGATGGGGAGCTTCGCCGCGGAGTCCAAAAAAACTTTAAAACTGAATACGATCGATGCGATGGTGATGACCCACTGCCACCATACATCGGAATGTTTTAAACCGGATACCCAGACAACCTCCAGCGCTCCCGCTAATAATAAGAGCCACCATGCCTTCTTCATCCTCCAACTTCCCTTCTACTCTGTATTTGTTTAAATCGGTTTATGATGTCGTTGTGATTGTAATCCAAATTTGGCATGTCGTATAATGATCATTAATAATGATGTCATCATTTTGGGTGATGTCTAAAGGAGAGGAGTGCTGGCATGGAGCTTACTGATCTAAGGATTTTTCTTAGGATTGCGAAGGAAGGAAACATCACCCGCGCCGCGGAGCAGCTTGGGTATGTGCAGTCGAATGTAACGGCCCGGGTCAAAAAGCTGGAGGATGAATTGGGGGTTCCCTTGTTAAACAGGCACTCCAATGGAGTAACCTTGACAGAGAAAGGGCGTACGTTCCTGGACTATGCGTGTACCATCATCAACCTGTCCGAAGAAGCGGTGAGAACCGTGCAGGAACAGCCGTATCCAAGCGGTTCATTAGCCATTGGCGTCGTGGACACGGTTCATTGCGGGCACTTCATTCAATCCTTGTCCGACTATCAATCCATGTACCCTGACGTCAAGCTGTCCCTGTTGACTGGCAGCTCTTCGGAGCTGATTACTCAAGTTCTGAACTATCAGCTGGACGGGGCATTTGTGACAGGAACCATTCCGCCGAAGCTGGTAGCCGATTATATAGAAGAGGATGAAGTCATGCTTCTGAGCAAATCCAAAGAGCAGCCCTTTCCCGATCTTGCGGTGACCAAATGGGCCGTAGCCCCCGCGGGATGCCCGTTTCGAAATGCCCTTGAAGCATGGCTGCTGAGCGAAGGCATTCCGCTAACCAATATGATCGAGGTCTCCTCATTGGAAACCCAGCTCAGCATCGTTCGGTCAGGACTTGCGGCTGCGCTGCTCCCCAGCTCCGTCTTAAGCGGAGAATATGCCAGTATGGGCAGCTACTCGATCCCGGAAACCTTCCGGCACACCACGACAAGCCTGGTCCGGCGCAACGACCGGTTCAGGAACAAGGCGTTTTCCGCTTTTGCCGAGCTGGTTAAGGTCAATTTTGAGATGAAATGAAGATCATGAGTTATAAATAACGACGTTGGCCTGAACATCACCGTGACATTTAACCAGCCGTGAGATGCAGGCGATATTTCCTCTTGAACAAATCGTCTGGCCGTTGAAATGTTTCGTTATGTTCATCTCAAGCCTAATCAATATTCCCTGCAGCTAAAAGCTCCTCCATTTTGAACAGGGAATGCAAAGCAAGACCGGCTTCCTCCAGTCTCTGTCTTCCTGCCGGATTACGTTCAATGACGCAGATGACATGCTCGACGACCGCTCCAGCTTCTCTCAAATCGTGAACGCTTAACAAGATTTGTCCGCCGGTCGTCACCACGTCCTCGATAACACATACGCGTTTACCCTTAATGTCCGCACCTTCCGCCAATTTGCAGGTGCCGTATTCCTTTGCTTTTTTTCTTACAAATGCGGACGGAGTGCCTGACTTCAAGGATAGCGCAGTTGCAATCGGAATTCCCCCCATTTCAAGTCCTGCTAACACTTCCGTATATTCAGGGATAAGCCCGACCAGCTCCTCAGCTACTTGGGCCAGAATAGCGGGATCTGACTCCAACAAGTATTTATCAAAATACTCATGGGACGTTTGACCCGAGCGTAAAGTAAAGGTTCCTGTTAAATGGGTTACATCATAGATTTCCTTTGCCAAATTCAACGTCATCATGGTCCTCCCAGTGTGGATATGATCGTATGCTCTCCCGCCAGTTCCATCTGCTGCTCGATATAATGCGCCACGCCGTCCAGCTCATTCGAGTCGATAATATGATCAGCCAGCTGCCGTATCCTTTCATGCGAGTTCCGGACTGCGATCCGCGTGCCTCCGGCCTCGAACAAACCGACATCATTGATGTGGTCGCCGAACACCACCGTGTTCTCCAGATCAATTCCCATGTGGGCGGACCATAATTGGAGACCGTCTCTTTTGTTTGCTTGGGCATGGCTGAATTCGAGGAAATAATGGTTGCGAATGTAATAATCCGGCATCATATGCGCATGAATCACGTCGCCGTATAATGCCGTGACCTCTTGCCGAATCGGCTCCAATTCTTCATATAATCCGATGTAGGTAAGAGCCAACGTCCGGTAATCCGGCGGACAGTTCAAGTTCTTCACTTCCAGAAACCGCGGATCATGGGGGCGGCCGGCATAGAAGGTCATCTCTCCCTCTCTGCGCAGCGTCTCATGCAGTACACGCTCCCGCTGGTCCTTATCGAGTGAGAAATAAAAGGGCGTAATGCCGTGCTTTCTCCCGACGTCGATAATCTCATTCGAAATGTCGCGCTCCAGCCAGGATCCATCCACAACGGTTTGACTCAACCCGTCATATATCAAAGCCCCGTTATATAGAATCACGGGGTATTTCCACGGGATATCCGAAACGACGCTCTGAGCGCTAATATATCCGCGGGCAGTCGCATACGTGACGATCAAGTCCCGCTCCAATGCATCCATGACAACGTTCATCGTATATTTTGATAAGGTTTGATCCGATCGCAAAAGCGTCCCGTCGAGATCCGTAATATAGGCTCTCTTTTTCATAGTGAAGCAGTCCTCCTTCGCCGTCCGGTATGTGACAAAACCCAGCCAGCCTTAGAACAGCTCACGCCAAGACTGGGCCATACGTGTGAGTTAGACGTCTTCCATGATTATACAACTTCCGAGATGAAGATGGTAAAGCTTAATTGCTTATTTCGCTTCAATGTGCGTTTATTTCTGAGCCAGGGCTGTTAGCGCCGCATCGGGAAGGCTTCACCGCTCGGAATGAAGGCCCCCACCGGGCAAATGAAGCCGTTGAATCCTAGTACATCGGGTATTGGATACATTGTTTGCAGGCATTGGGAACGAATGAACGGAGAACAGGCATGAATTGCCCTTTCTTTGGTACCTTTACACTCCAAGAATCAGGTACCCCAGTGTCATAAATAGAAAAAGAAATAATAACAGCACGGAGTGGCCTACAATGGCTGTGATGCCGATTCGCGAAAGTTCTCCTCGAGTTCTGCTTATGAGTGCCAACAGCATCCCCACGGGCGACAACAGAAGAATCGACGCATACGCCAGTCCCTGTAAGGGACTGCCTGCCTCCGGCGGAAACATGAAGCTGTACAGCGTGAACAGGGTGATGCAGATAAATAAAGTCAGAGACACATGGGACAAATACCATCTCATCACGTAACCTCGGCCAGCGTGCCCGACAGAATACCGGCTCTGCGAACGACCTCAATCTTTTGAGGAATTTCTTCCCTTATAAAACTCTGCACAGCGGATGTCCCTCCAAAATTTATTTGGTGATACGCGGCTGAAGATACCCCAAGACTTCTTGTATGTCCTGAATCTCGGCAAACGGAAAAACTCCCATGCGGTTCATGCTCGCGATGTCCCCACGATATGCGATAAATGGAATTCCGGCGCTCTCGGAGGCCTTGCCGTCCACCCAGGCATCTCCGACAGACAGCCATTCCATCGGCGATGTATGGTGAAAATGCCTCAGCACCGCCATATATCCATCCGGTGCAGGCTTTAATAAGCCCATGGCTTCCCTGCCGATAATGAGATCGAAGTAATGAGCAATCCGGTTCTCTTCGAGTGCAGTCATCGCTGCTTCTACCGCGTTATTCGTCACGATAGCAAGATGCAGCTGTCCATGTAATTGCTGGACGAGCTCCATAGCTCCATCTTCAAGTTTTGCTCCCATCATCCCTTGGATCTCATGTTCCTTGGCGATATCCCACATCATGCAGCTCAGCTCCTCTGATAGCAGTTCCGTATTCATGGCTTCAGCGATGACGGTTGAGGTGGTATGGGTATCCATGGACAGGCCTGGGGACAGAATGCTGTGACTGCACAAAAAGGCATAGATGTCTCTTTTCATAGCTCCAAAATCAATGCTGGAATGCAGCAGCGTATTATCCATATCAAAGACAATCCCTTTTATCTTAAACTCAATATCTAATCAACTCCCGTCATGGTAACGCCATGAATGGCTGCCCCGCTAGGTAATCCTGATTTGGGTATGGCGACCAAGGATGTGGCGCTTACCTGGCTTGGATAACCCTCTGTCCCATCATCCTCATATGAAGTTAAAGTGATGTATAAATGATTCTTTTGATCCCCTATCTTTTGGTCGGTCATCTTCAAGGATGCAATCCGAAAACCTTTTGCCGAAGGAAGCTGCCCACCGCTGACCAACAGGTAAATTTCCTGATCCGTCTCCTTAAGCACCCATCCGCCGGGAGCCCGATTTATGCCGTCATCATAAAGCTGTTGAATATCCGGATCAAGGTGCTCGACCGAACGGTGCTCCCAGGTGAATTCCGGACCCGTTTTGGTATATAAGAGCTGCGTGTACGGAACCTGCGTGTATTTGATCTCAGCGGCTTTGCGCGCTTCCTTCGTCACCGTTTGTGCTTTTTTGGAATCATTAGTTCTCTGCCCGTGGCACCCAGCCATCAATAACATGGTAGCCATCATGGTGAGCATTAGCCTTCTGCTGATATTAACTCGCATATCCTTGTTGACCCCTTCATTCCCTAGTCATATACAACTTCCGTACCGGCGATAAAATCGTGCAGGGAACGCTTATCCTCGCGCAGCGCAACCATAAAGATGCTCACAATAAGCCCGATTCCTAACGTTAACGCGTATACGATACCCGCCACGAGATTGCGAAGCAGCATCGTCCCCAGGCCCGGCGGCTCAAGAAAATCGAATTTGCGGATATGAATGCCGCACATGCGCTTGCCGATCGTATACCCATTCCAATACACCGGAACCAGGATACCGTATAAACCGAAGATCAAGTTACTGATCGGCTCATTCTCATAATTTCCCGTGATTAATCCAGCTATGATCGTTAGCGGAAGCGACACAATAAGTCCATCCAGAATGTTGGCTCCTAGCCTGATCCAAAAGCCGGCCACTTGGTTATCGGTCATCTCGATTCCCCCTTAGATTCGCTCCCTACCCCAAAAAAGCTACCTGCCTCACATTTCATTTGTTATTAGGCGGATCGAATTCCTTCCAGTTCTTCTTGATCTTGTTCAAATCTTCCGAATGCCATTTGCCGATGCTCGGACCTAAGAAACACAAGATGCCGACAATCAGGCTGATCCAGCTTAATACCAGCGGGCCTTTGCCTACATAGGTCAACATCGAATCAAACATCTCTTTGCTCCACGACGTGAGATTGGAGCCGAAAATAGCAGCTGCCAAATACCGCACAGCATACAAGAACACCGAAATGCAGATAAATATCATACCCATAGTTTTATGGTTCATAGAACGCCTCTTTCCACACAACATTTTCCAAATCCCTGATATCATTGTAAGCTTCGGCTCCTGATCGAACAATAGTTTTTCCGCTTTTCCCTATTCCGTTGTCATCATACGAAGGAGTAAATAACCTTTACGCAACGACATTCGCTATATAAAAGAAAGGAATGACCTCCTACGTTGTAGTGAAGCCATTCCATTCTGTTTGTTATACACTATTGTGCCGTTGGCCGGATTATGCAGCTATCCGCTCCTCCATTTCCTGACGACTCCCGGCAATTCACGAATATTTGTCCAAGACAAAATCCTCGATTATTTCAATATTTCTGCGATCCCTAGCGTACTGTCTGATGTGTTTCTTAATATTCGGATACAAAATAATGTCGTCCAGCTGCTCGAGCGGTATCCATTTCACATCGGTTTGATTCGGATCTGGCACCGCCGGAAGCTTTGGAAAGGACCCTTCAAGCGGATAACATTCGAACACGATGTATAACGTATGGATGCCCGATATGTTATCTCTGGACTGTTTATGCGGAGCATACTCGTACACGAATGCGACAGGCCCCACCTGCGCCTCCAGCGTGGTTTCCTCACGCAATTCCCTCAAGGCTCCCTCCACGATCGACTCCCCCGGCTCCGCTCCGCCCCCTGGCAAATTATAATGCAATCCGTTCTCATCTGCATACTCGACTAATAACACAGACTCATCCCTCAGAACCAAGGCTGTCGGTCTCACTCGAATGTGATACGTCATCATAACCACCTCTCCCGGCTTACAAAAAACGGCCGAACCTACTTGATCTGTCTATCATACAATCAACGCGGCCGATATGGAAATATGATGTATCCTTTACTCAGTATATCGCTAGTCAGTATGTCCCGTGTTTGTTCTGCTATCATTCACGTTTGATCGCTATCATCTAGTCTCACGTTTTCTCCCGTTTCGCGGGAAACATTCGCCGTCTCCAGAAAACGAACGATCTCCAGCGTTTCGGATAAGGGAACATCGGAAACGCCCGTCGTGAACATCTTCATGATCTGATCCAGCAGACTGGCATAATAGGGCTTGGGGTGCTCCATGATGTCCACGAAGCTGCTGGCCTTCGCGCGATGAACGGTCAACCCGAAGCGGTCATTGCCTGCCCGATTGCCCCGTATCGTTCCGATCCTCCCGTCATTCCAAACCGCTGTTAACACCTCATGCGGCTCCGTTGCGGCTACATGGACGCTTACGCATCCGGGTCCCAGAACACGGTACAGCATTTCAGCCGCATGAATGCCGTACCAGAAAAATCCCGGCTGCGTAGGTTGAAGGGGAAGCGGTCCTGCGCAATCCACGCCAATGATATGATCAGCTCCGCCCCGAGCCAATTCATCCTGTAATCCTTGCGCATACCGGAGAGACGAGCAACTCATAACGGTCACCTGATACTGCTCCGCCAATTCGGCAATTTCCCTTGCATCCTTACTGCTCACCGCAAACGGCTTATCAATAAAAACCTGTTTGCAATAAGGCGCAATCGCGCGAAATAAAGACAGATGCGACCTTCCATCCACCGCTTCCAGCATGACGGCATCGACCTGTTTGGCCACGTCTTCCGGACTCTCCAATATCTCCGTTCCCCATGCCGCGAGTTCCTTTGTATATCCCTCCACCCGGTTGATGCTCAGCTCAAAGTCCGGAGACCCTCCGGGAAAAGCCGCCGTCACCCGTGCACCCGGAACGTGATATGGATGCGCCTTGTCATGGAGCATCTTCGCGAAAATGGAAACATGGGATGTATCCAAACCAATCATACCGATTTTCATAGTCATAAGTTCATTCTCCTTTACCTTCACATTTTAGAGGATCACGCTGGCTTTTCCATTTGCTGCCTTACTGAGGATATCCAGCAGCCGGACGTAGGCTTTTCTTTCAACCATCATATCATCGTGAACGACTAAAGGACGTGACTTTAATTCGTCTTTTAACCTGCACCTGGATCCAATACAAAAAGACCGCCTCCATCTGTCAACCAGATGAGGGGCAGTCTTTCGCATGAGCTTATAAATGTGTTATGTAGTTGCATAAAGCGCACTTCAATATTCTATGGCTGCATCCTCCACTTGATCACGAAGAAGCGGTTGGCCATAGCCACCAAAGCGAACACGATGGCAAAGGTTATTAAACCAGAGTCAATCAGGCAAGCAACCGCGGTCGCAAAAATGAGGAATTCAATTAGCAGCACGACGGCAAGCGGCAGCTTGACCCTTGCCTTCGGCGATATGGTCATGCCCCAGATGACGGCTGCCAGCAGCGGCAGTCCAATACCGAGAGCTGCCTGTGCCACGAGCCCGGAACCATAATGGAAGCCCCAATAACCTATCGAAAATAACAGAATCAATTCCAATATAAATCGGACGGCGAGATTCAGTACTTTGAACATGGAGGAACACCTTCCGTTTCATGTCATGAACCTATTTATTGTGCAGGCATTAAAGCTCGATTTGCTCCAAATGGTGGATCAGGTGATCAACATAATCGTTAAACAACCACTCCAGCGTGACCTCCGTTTTATCGGGCAGCACGCATTTCTTCTGGAAGTCGGATGAATCGGCTCTTTGCATGACCCGCAGAATCATCCGGTTAACCTGCTGCCACAGTGCCAGAACATCCGATTGATCATATCGATTCTGGTAATCGTTCACCCGGACCCAATCGTTCTGCGCGTAACCTTGAATCGCGATAGGGTAATCCGACACCAATATTTTTACAAACCGGATATGGTTATTGACCGCCGAATCGCATAGATGGCCCAGGATCTCCTTCTTGGACCATTTATCAGGCGTAAGCTTCAGATTGAATTCCACCTCGTCAATTGCCGTTACAATCTCCGTTACTTCAGAGATCAAAGATTCCAGCTTCATAATGGATTCCACTCGTTATCCCTCCTTCTCGTTCATGATTCTATTCGTGTAATCGGCAGGCCCATGAAATCACTGTAATGTTTAGCCGCTTCCCGAAACTTCTCATCTCGATCGCCAAGCGGCGAGAACGGGCTTAACGTGATTTCGATGCCGCTGCGCTTGATCTCCCGCTTCCAGATACCGACCACTTCTCCTCCTGCAGCCATGATGGGTTGGAAAACCCCGTTGCGAAAGGGAGCGATTTTGGCATCATGCTCTGACTCCATAATTGCGCTGCGATCCTTGTACCCCAAGTAATATTCATCAAAACCCGGAAGCAGAACCGCCGAATCCGCATCAGCGGACGCGGATGGCCCAGTAACAGGGCTCCAGTATTCCGTGCCGTTGACAAAATCTAAACGAAAATTGGATTGGACGGCCTCAAAGCCTCGTTTAGCTTCTGTCAGCGTTAGTCCGACCCACCATGCAAAATCCTGGATCGTTGCAGGCCCGTGACCTGTAAAATAGCGGAGCGCAAGCTCCGCCAGCGATTCTTCTAGCGATAGCTCCCTTGAATTCGGGACCCACTCGTCGAGCAGCACGAAGCTTTGCTGTTTGCCTTCATGCGGGCCGAAACAGATCATGCCGGTCCGCCCCAAATATCCGAGAATGTAATAGCCGCGGCCATTCTTGGTGCTGATCCCCGCTTCCTCCAGCAGCTCTATCAGTCTGGGACGGGATACGGGTGAACAGCCTCTCAGCGCGTTGCCTATGATCGCACGGCATTGATGGAGCGTACCTTCGTCAAGCTCAAGTTCAGCCTGCTTCTTCTTATCATTCGTGTGCAACCGCGATGCCGTCAGCTTCAGCATCCACTTGGCATCCTCCGCAGGCACGAAGAAAATCGTTCCACGCATCGGCCAAGTCAGCACGATTTTGCGATCGATCACGGCCTGCTCCACATCGGATATCTTGGCGGACTGCGTACGGAGACCGATTCCCCATACCGCTTGGTGGAAATCTTGTGCCTGCACAGCGCCGAGATTTCTGACGACTTCCTCGGGAGTCTCATGCTTCATGCCTGTTATCCCCTGATTGAACAGCCTTCGATTCGCTATGATTCGACTTGGCACAATGGTCACTCTCCTAGGTCATGAATATCTCGCGAGTTTCGAGCCTTCATTATAAATCCGGAATGGACATCCAGGCCCGATCATTCTGCCAGTTCACCTCGACCGGCGTCTCAAAGAACGAGGTCAAATTGTTGCTGGTCAGCATGTCCCGGGAACGTCCCTTTCCGAAGACGGTGCCCCGGCGGATGAGCAAGGAGTGCGAGAAAATCGGCAGAATTTCTTCGATATGATGCGTAACGAACAGCAGGGTCGGCGCATCGGGCTTTGAAGCCAGTGCCGTAATGCTGGACAGCAGCGCTTCCCTCGACAGAAAATCCAGTCCGTTGCAGGCCTCATCCAGTATCAACAGCCTTGGAGAAGCCATAAGCGCCCTAGCGATCAGCAGCTTCTGCTTCTCCCCTTGCGAACAGGTTTCATATGTACGGCCCAGCAGATGAATGCAATTAAAATCCTTCATCAGCTGCTCGGCCTGTTCCCGGTCTGCTTCATCCACCTTCTGATACAGCCCGATCGAGGCGTGTTTGCCGCTAATCACGACGTCCAGCGTGGATTCGCTCGGCCGGATTCTTTCCTGCAGCGAGGAGCTGACCCAGCCTATCGATTTACGCAATTCTCTTAAATCCACCCTGCCAAAACGATGCCCGAGCACCGAAACCGTGCCGCTGGTCGGCCAGATGTAACCGTTAATCATATTCAAAATGGTTGTCTTCCCGGAGCCGTTCAGTCCGAGCACCGCCCAATGCTCCCCTTGCTGCACGGTCCAATCCACGCCTGTAAGAACGGTTTTTTGCTCCCGTCTCCAGGTTACGTCATTCAGTTCAATCATCGTGCTCATAGCCGTTCCCTCTCCTTCTTCAATCTGCTGCGCCATTTCGTTTCTCTTTTCAAGAGATTATACCAGCAATTACATATTCCTCAATAGAAAGATGAAATCCGCCTTGTGATCAGCCTACGACTTGGAATCATGCGAAGTATGCCAGGCAGGACATTTCATGCCTAAACCAGGATTCTTGTCAATAAATTATACATTGACAAATAATTATTTTTATGTTATGATTAAATATTTAGATATTTACATTAATTTGTTGATTTGATAATCTACTTCTGCTCGTTCTTCTCTGGAGAATGAAATTGGGAGAAGACATTCCAATATATTGGGGGTATGTAAACATGCTACTAATCGATCAAGGCATTGCCATGCTGGAAATTTCCGCAGCCATGATGGGACGCATCGAAACGATCCACCCGACATTTCTCTGGGATCATCAGAATCGGGTGCTTATCGATACTGGCTATCCCGGTCAGTTCCCGCTGATTCAGGAGCAGATATCGGACTGCGGCTTTTCCGTTCAGGATGTAAGCAAAATTATTATAACACACCAGGATTTGGATCATATCGGCAGTTTGCCAGCTATAATCCAGCACGGCAAACAAGCCCCGGAAGTGTTCGCCAGCGAAATCGAAAAGCCTTATATCGAAGGCGATACAAGGCTTGTCAAATTATCGCCCGAGGCTATCGCGCAAGCGCTGGCTTCGTTGCCGGACAACGTGCCGCCGGAGTGGAGGAACGCGTTTAAACACACGCTGGAGAACCCGCCTACCGCACCCGTGAACCGCATGTTGCACGGCGGCGAAGAGCTGCCGTTTGGCGGCGGTATCATCGCGATCCATACGCCGGGCCATACCCCCGGCCACACCAGTTTATATCATATACCAAGCAAAACCCTGATTGCAGCGGATGCGCTCAACGTCAGAGAGGGGCAACTGATCGGGCCGGATCCGGCAACCACTTTGGATTTGGCGTTCGCCCGGCTCTCCTTGCAGAAGCTCACCCACTATGACATCCGCAACGTGATCTGTTACCACGGCGGATTATTTACGGACAATCCCAACCAGCGCATTCGTGAATTGGCTTATGCTTAAGCGATTGCCGGTCCACTGTCGATCAAGAAGACTTCTTCTGCCGTTAATCCAGCTAATCTCAAGGTACCACGTATACGTGCCGCCGGCCGGCACTTCGGCCGCGGCCTGACGATGCATGGCATACGAGAGATCATCGAGCAGCCCCGTCGCAGGCTCGAGCGCAAGATGGTACTGTCCCTGATAGCCGCCATAGTTCGCCCATATCGCTAGATAAGGCACCTGTTCTTTAGGAAACATCATGCGGAGTCCTTCCCCCGCAACCGGATCGTAAATGGAGGCTGTCCCCTCCGGCAGCTCGCCAGCAAAATAAAACTTCTCCGCCGATGCTTCAAGCCTGCTGGCGGTACGATTCAAGCGCACATGAGGGTGTTCCTCCCATGGCTGCGGCCATATCCGAATATCGCCGGATTCTCCCAATCGACCGTTCGCCGAGTACGATACGATAATCTCCCTCAGCTCGTGTGGAACGATAATCTCTGCGCCTTCATCGATTTGAAACAACGGATGCGCAGCCCACAGGAAAGAGAATGGGAACGGACTCGAATTATGAACAGCATATTCGATCCGTAAGGTATCTTCACGGGGGAAGGAGTAGGTTTTGCGCAGCAGATAAGGAATTCGGATTCCCTGCACGCTGCAGTGAAGCTGTTCTTCCTCGCTGTGCGCCTTCCATGGAATGGACCATACCTCGCCATGATCCGGAAGCTCCGTTCCTTCCCATGGATACGCGGGATACCGGCAGACATTGATCGTTGGAAACATTTCGTCCCAGCCGCTGCCGTCCCGCTTTCCGAAGGAGCTTGCATACCCGTTCGTTTCCAGAGCTCCAACAGGCTGCACCAGCCATTCCCGGCCAGTCATTCGATTGCGAAGCGAGATGACCCTGCTTCCGAGTTCAGGCACCACGGCCATCTCCATCACCTCCGTGCGCCCTGTCCAAACCTCATATCCATCCAGCATCCCTTTGCTCCAGATCATCTTCGTCATCCTCCTCCGTTGTAGTCAAGGCATTACCCGGAATACACAAATTCTCAAGGACCGTTCATAACGGTCCTTGAGAATGAAGTTGCAATCTCTAAATCAACCTCTTGCAAAGCGACAAATGCAACGCAGCTCCTTGATGGTGAGACTCCAGCTGCAGCACCTCGCGAAACAGCTCCTCCGCGGACTGCCGGTCACCGAGACCAAGATGCCCAAGCCCCATCATGTAGCGGCAATGAATTTCGTTTCTTCGGTCCAGATCTTCATCAAACACCAGGAAGTCCGGCAGCGATACGGCAAAGTAATCGATGCTCTGAGGCTCGAATATATGCTTCTCCCCGTAATCGATCAGCTTGTTAAACCGGCTGCGGGCTTCATTCTCCCGGCCCAGTCTCCGCAGCGCGGCCCCTTGATAAAAAATCATGTGCGGCGGCTGATCGTTGTAATACATCGCGCTGGCCGGCTCATCCAGTCCCTCGGAAGCTTTCAGGAAATACGCCTCCGCCTCATCAGACCGGCAAAGCCCTTCGTATGCGCAGCCCAGGTAATAGTCGATGTTGTTCTCCTGCGCTCCCGTGAGCTTCCCTTCATTGATGTTGAGCGGATATTGCTTGGCAGCAAGCAGCTGCTCTACGGCATCCTCGCAGCGACGCTCCTGAAGCAGCTGCTTCGCAAGCTCCACACGGGCCAAAACATACTGGGCCGGAACCTTGCCCTCGCCGCCTTCCCATGGGTGAAAGTTGCGTTTCAGAATCAATGCCAATGCCTCCTCATAACGATTCAGCGTATTATGCAGCGTCAAATATTCCAGATATAAATCATCTCGCTGCTCGACCAGCTCCATGTGCTCCTCCATCGCTTTCAAGCGATCGGCTGGAGCATGACCGAGCTTTTTATACAATTGGTCCAGCTCGTAGAAGACCCTGGCGTCCGCCGGATTCAGCGAGAAGGCGGTTTGCAGGGATGCCAATGCTTTATCGCGGTCCTGCCTCTTGTTATAGTAAGCGAGCGCCAGATTCCGATGCGGCGTAGCGAAGCTGCCATCCAGAGCGACGGAAGCTTCCCAGCTGCTTATGGCTTCCTCGCAGCGCTTCTTGTCGTACAGCAGATTTCCCAAGTAGTACAACGCCTTCGCATCCTGCGGCTGTACGCTGAGCGCCTGCTTTAACGTCACGTAGTCATGCAGGGAATTCGGGAAGCAGTACGAGGGATCGGCCTCCGAGGCCAATCGGTAGCAAGCGGAGGCCTCTTCCGCCCGGTTCATCTTCATGAGTGCACTGCCTTGGTAGTAATAAACCATCGGATAGACGGCAGATGCCGTAAGACGTTCGATGCGCCGCAGCACATCCAAAGCGTCGCCATATTGGCCTGCATCCGCATAGTCCTGAGCTATGGCAATATAATGGTGTGGATCATCGCGCAGGCGCTGGACAAGCGATTCGTAAACATGCCGGCTCTTGTCCTCTTGCTTCCGTTCTTGATATACGGCTGCCAGCTCGTTCATCGCGCCCGCATCCATGGGATCCAGCTTGAGCGTTTCCTCAAGCCATGACTCCGCATCCGCCAAGCGTCCCAGCTTTCTTAAGACAACGCTCTTGAGATGCCGCGCCTTATAATTACGGTACTGGGCAGCCAGGGATCGTTCGATCAGCTCGAACGCTTCCTCATATTCCCGCTTCTCGCAGGCAATCTGGGCCAAAGCCAGATATCCCGCCCCTTGCCAGGCCCCCGACCAGACCGATTTGTACAGATAAGCGTACGCTTCATCCAAACGGCCCTGCCACTTCAAGGCTTTGCCCAAATGATAGAACGGTTCGGTGTCATAAGGCCGGGCGTTATGGCGGGTCAAGGTTTCGATCGCTTTTTTAAAATAAACCTCACTCTGCGTAAAGCACCCTCTGCGCAGCAGGAGCAAACCATAGGCATTGTTCAGCCTTGCGTCCCCCGCATCGCGCCTTAGACCTTCCACATAATAGGCTTCCGGTTCATAGGTTGCATGCCGGTACTGCTCTAGATGCTGCCCAGCCAAAAACAACGCTTCGGTATTCTTCAGCTCCTCCGGCTTGCCAATCGCCGCAGCCGGGTCCGGCGTTCGCTCCAAGGTACGCGGCTTGGGCTGGTATGCGACCAGCTCTCTGCCGTCCGCAGCGAGTACCGCGACCCGTACATCTTCCTCCCTCATACCTGAGGCAAGTTCGATCTCGGCCTGGAAGGTGTCGGCCGGCGACAGGTTGACCTTTCGATCCAAGCAGATGCTTCCCGCTCCGGTCACCAGAATGCGAGCCTCTTCGATAACCGAGGTTGCATAAGCATGTACGACGGCCTTGCGGCCATGGACTTCGAGATTCACGGCGGCGTCAATGGACGCATTCTTCACGAGGCCAATGTCTTTATAGGGCATGAAGTACTGCTTGAAGCTTTTCTCCTCATACGGCGCCAGCCAGGTGAAATCGGGCTGGTTATCGGTATACACGCCGGTCATGAGCTCGATGTACG
>Ga0209784_100321_pt1 | contig 24498 bp, 22 predicted proteins | sample AraplaCvi_mLB_r2_2_FD_184284 | JGI IMG/M metagenome (GOLD analysis project Ga0209784, IMG submission 184284) | Arabidopsis root microbial communities from North Carolina, USA - plate scrape CL_Cvi_mLB_r2 (SPAdes) (version 2) | ecosystem: Host-associated > Plants > Roots > Endosphere | place: USA...
GCATTTGCTGATCTTCTGCAATGACGATTCGAATCATGATGCGTCCTCCTTTTCATGCCGGCGAAGCGGGAGTTTCAGGGATACCTTGGTGCCCCCCTGAGGCAACGGGTCGATGGCGGAGGACCCGCCTAGCGTCTTCATCCGCTCCATGATCGACGGAAGGCCGTTTCCGCCGCCGTGGCCCGCAAGCCCCACGCCGTCATCCGCGATATGGATCACGAAGGCATTATTCTTCGTTTCCAGCTTGACGGTGCAACGCTTGGCCCGGCTATGCTTGATAATATTGGTCATGGCTTCCCGGACGCAGAGCGCCAGCATCGTTTCTTCCACGCTGGATAACAGCGGGGGCTTCTCCGGATTCTCGATCGTCAGCGCAATTCCTGCCGTATGCAGCAGCTTGGCCGAATGCTCCAGCTCGCTTGCCAGCGAGATGAACTTCATATCGGATACCAGCTCCCTCACCTGCTTGAGGGCGGTTCTGGAGGTATCCAGAATCTCGCTTAACTCCCGTTTGGCCTGACTTGGATCCTTATCCACCCATTTCGTTGCCAGCTCGCTTTTCATTTTGATCATCATGAGGGTCTGCCCCAAGGTATCGTGAAGATCCCTGGCGATTCGCTGTCGCTCCTCCTGCTGAATATACTTTGCGATCTGCTCATTGGCTTCATCCAGCTCCCCCTGCAGGCTTTTCGCTTTCTCCTTAATGTAGATGACGAGCGGATACACCGACTGAATGATCATGATCGGAAGGTAAATGGCACTGGACGTTTCGAGCAGCGGTTCCTTTCGGAAAACGAACACGAGCAGGAATGATAGGGCAATGGCCGCACAGCCGATGGCGATATGTACCTTGGACTTGGACCGGCCCAGCAAATCGGCAAAAATGATCCCGAACAGCAGGGTGCTCGGCCCCGTATACACCCCGAGTACGCCTACAGCGAACAGGCCCGCCAGCACGGCAGCCAGCAGCCAGCCGCCCCGACGCCATAATGCGACATAGAATGAAACAAGGAACAGCAGGAGCAGCAAAAGGCTGCCCCACAGTCCCAGCGCCGTATCCGAACGAAACACCTGGTAGCATAAGAATACGGTCAATATGATATCGATGAGCAAATAACTTTTGATCTGATCCCTCGGGTACAACTTGTAGAACATATCGAGCCCCCAATTTCGGCTATCTTGATTCGAAGAAACCTATCGCCTGTTTGCGGGCGGTCTCCATGGGCCCCAGCTTAAAGCGGCGGAGCCATAGGGACGCCATGCCCAGCAGAAATGCGGAGATAACCAGCCAGATGGCGATAATGGCCGCTGAATTCAGCTTGCCGGCAAGCCCCAACCCCCAGCCGTAAAAGATGGTGGATGCGATGATGTTCTGGAGCACATAGCAGCTCAGTGACATTTTTCCGACGTTCTCCAGACGGCACCAAAGCCATTCCCATTTCGTATATTGTATCATTCTCGCAATGATTGCTATATACCCCATAGACATAAGTGGAGCGAATAAATAGCGCACCGGCAGATCGAAAGCGCCGCCGGGAACGAATATGAGCAGGTTGAGCGGCACGCCGACATATATACCCAGCTTGAATAGCCTTTTTCGCAGTCTTTTGCCGTTGTCGTCCGGGGCGAATACGCCTGAGCGCATAAAGCGAACCCCTAGCAGGAACAGAAACACGTTCGTCGGGATGACGAGGATGGCCTCCGCTCGCAACGGGAGGAAATTCGCCAGCCGGTACCGGACCTGCTCGATCCAAGTGCCTTCCTGATAGAGAGCAGCGACATCGTCAAAGCTGCCCAGCGATACGCTGGCCCCGCTTGCCAGCATGAGTCCCGCAAGGGCCAGGATCGCGATGGCAAAGATACTGCCGATTACATTCATCGTGCGGGCGATGAGCCGGTCGCCGCCCTTTACGATAAAGGCTGCAATGATGGCGGTAATCCCGTAACTCATCAAGATGTCATACTCCATGACTAATATAAAATGCAGCAGGCCTTCGAGGATTAAAAACAGAACGGCCCATAAATAAACGCCAGGCCACGGCTTTCCTTTGCGCTTGGCCTGCCGGTACTTCATTTCCAGACCGACCCCGAACATGATCGTCAGCAGTCCGAGCAGCTTCCCGTTTACCAGAAACAAGATGATCATCCGGAGAAGATCGTCCGCTCCCCACCAGCCGGAGTGATCAAAGGTGGTAATGTAGCGTAGATCCCCCGCATGCGCGAAGATCCAAATATTCGTCCCGAGCGTTCCCAGGATCGCGAAGCCCCGCAAAATATCCAGCAGGCGAATTCTGCCCGTTCGTTGTTCCATTCTTCCATTCCTTCTTTCTTCTAGGTTCTCTTGTCTTTCTATTGTAGGTACGATCTCCCTGGCGCAACATTCACACCTGTAAAGAGATCCGTATGACACGTGTCATAAAAGCAGGGAGAACGAACGGAAGAAGTCGGATGGGGTTCTCGTCATGGCTTGAAAATTGTGGAATAATAGAAGAAAACAGGAGGAGTGATCATGTACATCGTATCGGGACCGAGGCCGCTGTCGGATGGCCAAAGTCAAGTGCTTGGAAGAGAGGAAGAGGGGGTTTATCCGCCGGGCTACTTCCGGTTTATGCAGCGATTCGGCGAAGGGACTTACCGCGGGTGGATGAATGTCCAGCAGCCGGATAGGGAGGTGCTGCAGCCTTTTGCCGAGTACGGGTTATGGGAGCATGACGATGACAGTCCCATTACCGAGCCGCAGATTGCAGAGTGTATCGCTATAGGCACAACGGTGGACGGTGATTTTCTGGCGGTGCATCCCCAGACGGCTCAGTTGCTCTGGCTGCCTCGGCATGCGGAGCATATACAAGCAATCTTGCTGCAGTCACGGGAGCGGAACGATGAAGGCCTGTACGCCGCGGTGCTGGATGAAATATACCGTCAGATGTATGGAAGCAGCCAAGAGGGAGCCGTCTATTACGAACCGTGGACGGGTACGCGGAGCCATCTCTTTTTGCGTTTGCCGCCAGGGGAGGATCAGCCTTCGCTGCCCGAGCTGGCCGGTATGTGTCAAGCGTCCTTTCCGCCGGATTTGTGCGTGGAAAACGAATACACATGCAGCTTGTTCTACCGGGAACTGGGCGGATATGTACGATTCAATTATGCTTATCAGCAAGAGGTAGCCGTCTTCTATGAACAGGATGCAGGGCAGGCATTTGCCGATATAGAGGCATGGCTCCTGTCGAAAGGGTGCGAAAGGATATCATAACATTGGCTCAAGACATCGCCTCTATGAAATCAGCCGAACGCTGCAAATGCCGCTGGAAGAAGTGGAATATATGTATTTCCACATGAATGGCCATGAGCCTACAGACGTTAATCCCGATAACATCGCAGCAGGAAAAGCCCCGTATACATACACAGGTTTTACGCAGGGAGGAATATCGATGATCGTTCTGAAAGATATCGGCAAATTCGAGGAACTGCCGGAGTTTGCGATGCACATCTACCAAGGGAACATTCCGGCTTTGCAGGAGGCAATAACCGCAGGCTGGGATATCGAGGAGGGCATCGAATTAAGCAGATATACGACGGTAAGCCCGCTCGATCTGGCGCTGATCTCGCAGCGAGCGGATGTGGTGAAGCTGCTGGTCGAGCACGGCGTTAACCTGAATGTACATCATAATCCGGCTTTTTTGCGAGCGGTGCGGTACGGCAAGGAAGATATCGTTCGTTATATCGCAGCGCAGGGCGCCGAGCTGGACAAACTCAATCAAACCGGGTCCGGCGCATATGAACAGGCCTATTACGGCAACAAAAAAAACATCCCGCTCATTCATGAGCTGGGATTGGATCTCAAGCTGCATGGCAGCGCGGTGCTGCGCCAAGCCGTGTCCGACCATGATTATAAGACACTCGATTATCTACTCGATCATGGGGCGGACATCAATTATAATCAGCCCGATATGGTCTATCCTTATCAAGCGACTCCGCTAACCGTGGCCACGCGGATGGGGAATCAGCGCATGGTCAAGCATCTGATTGAGCGCGGCGCTGACGTGACGTTGGCGGAAAAGGGCGGCGAGCGGCCGTATACGATTGCGGTCAGCAATAAGGATACGGTCCTGGCCGACTACTTGAAATCGCTGGAGCCGGCCGAGTTTCATAGCTTAGAGAACAAGAAGTATGCGCTGAAAAAGTATAAATTGACCGATGAATTGGTCCGTTTTCTGACAGGAGGCCAGCTGCGGCTTGAGCTGCCGGAGAATGAATATGAAATCGGGTATATCGACTTCTTTGCATTGACCGACACGATCGAGATGAAGGTCGGGCGCCAGCAGCTTCTGCGCCTGTCAGCCGACATTGACAATTACTCCGATCTGCAGCTCGTATGGAATCCGAAGAAAAAGGGCCTGATTGGCTGTTATGATGTGGAGCATCAGACGTACGCCGATCTATGCAGCTTTACTGAGTTCCTTGCGCAGCCTGAATCGTATCTCATCCGTTTTCTTGAGGGAGAGCTGTAATCGAGAATTCAGGGTCAAGGTATATAGGCGCCTACGACCTCGAATTTCAACTCATTATCTATGGTCATATGCCTTACTTCGATGATATTGCCTCGTTGGAACGTGGGGATGCTTATGATCGGGATAACGGTTCTTACGACGGTATGGATCGTCCCGCCATCCGGTTTCGTGACGCTTAGGTCCAGCAACACTTCAGGTTGATCGTCAACCTGCACATTCGTTTGCCGGATCGAGTTGATCTGTGCTTGAGCGGGCGTACCGCTCGCGAGAATCGTCTTGCGCTGCACGTTTCGGTTGTTGTTCGCCCGTAATTCCTTGGTGAATTTCGCGATGAAGAAGGACGGCGTGATCAGTGAGAAAATGACGATGATCACAATAAGGGTCGTCAATGGCTGCACCTCGCTTTCCAATCATGATCGGGAATTCGAAAATCGTACGGCTTCCATTTTAAGTTTATTTTAGCAAAAAAGATAAGTCTAGGGGTTTCGCTTTTTTTGTTCTAGTCCCATGAAAATAAATAACACTTACCAAAGAAGCGATTGCCGCGACCTGCGGCGGTCGCTTTTTCATCATGATGAAGAGTAAAATCATTCCTAATTTTCCACAGTCGTAATACTTTCGCCCTGTTGGCCGACTGCAAGGTATGGGATGATGGGTTCATCAAAGGTTTGAGGTCATGGACTTCAACCTTTGGCCTTCAGGCTATTGCGATCCTTCCTTCTATTTCAATTGGCGAACCTAGGGTCGCAGCTTTCCTGAGAGAGTTTGATTCAAGAGAGGAGGCGTCCAGGCTATCATATTCCTTCCTTCTATAATTCTTTCAATGACATTAGGGATATGGCTTTCCTGGACTCTTGATATGATGAACTCGATTTATTTACGAAGAGCGAACAAATGGATGGTTGATGCAGAGAATGAATCGGATCGTCTCCCAAAAGCCTATCTGGCGACGGCCGTGAAGAATATCGAGCACCTTGGGTATACGTTCTCGTATCCATTGCTGCACGCCGTGCGAGCCTTATCCAAAGAGCAGTTCGAAGCGCTTTATCAACCGCTGATTGACGATTTACGGGTGATGGTAGGCGCACATGTAAACTATGAGCCGATGTATCCCGCGTTTCCGGTGCAGGTGATGGAGGAGGACGATGCGGAGCTGTACTTGAATGCCATCTATCATGATCTGACTTGGGATCTGCCTGTATATGAGCATGAGGAAAGACCTCCGCTGCAGGATGAAGTCAACGTGAAAACCATTGATCTGGGAAGCAAGGCGGATTTCTATGCCATGATACGACAGTTGATCCAAGCTAAAGGCTCCATCTCCCCAACGGATAAACAGGATATAGAGGCCGTTATTGAGCTTGTCGACCCCGAGGAACTGGATGTCATTCTCCCTCCCGAGATTCCGTTCAAGGAGAATGCGGGATTCGTGGCAGCTGCGTTAATGAAGCATGACAAGGGGGATGTCGAGCGGATCGGGCGTTATTTCAAAACCGCGACCGATGTCCTTCGTCTAGCGGTGGCTTGGTCAGGCGGAGATGTCAGTCTGGCGGAAGCCACCCGGTTTCGGAAATTTAAGCGGCGCGAGAGACGGCTGCTACTGGGGTTGCTGGAACGCTGCCATCCGATAACGGAGGATATGCTCAGATTTAAGGGTCGCTGGATTCGTTTGGGCGAAATCCTCCATCCTTCCGAATATAAACACCGGTATAGACGCTGCGAGGAAGCTTTTGATATTTTGCGGAATCACAAGCCCTTTACCACCTATAACGGGAGTGTCGAGCTTGCATTTCAGTACGATCAGGTCTGGAACTTGATCGATTTGTTGATGCAGCGTCCGGGCGAGTTTGCCCGCAGATTGGATCAGTTGCTACGCTCCACCGAACATACGGAGTATGTCGTTCTGGCGTTTGGCGAGGTGGCGAATCAAGTATCGACGCCTGTCTTGCTGCAAGTGAAGAATCATTTTGCCCGCCGCTGCGAACCTCAAGAGCTGCGCGTCTTTTTCCCGAAAGGAAATGTGGCTAAAGCCTTTGCCGTATCCCATACGCTTCCTGAGATCGATGAAGCGGCATGTCGAGACATCATGCAGGTATGCGAGCAGGCGTTGGTCCAGCGGTTCGCCGCGCTGCCGCCCTTGGGGAAGGCCTATGTCGATAAGCGATTGAAGGACTATCATGTGCCGTTCTCGCAGAGATCGGCAAGCAAAGCCCTGCATACGTTGGTTCGGGGAAGCCGCGTGCCGATGACGGAAGGGGATACCATCCGTTTCTTCAGTTGGTGGAAGGAAGGACGCGTGAACGGTGAGCCTACGGGCCGCGTGGATATTGACCTGTCCGCCGTCATGTATGATGACAACTGGCAGTACGTCGAGCATATTTCTTATACGAATCTGCGGTCTTCCCATTACAGGGCCGTGCACAGCGGGGATATCGTGTCAGCTCCTCAAGGAGCATGCGAATTCATTGATCTGCATATTCCATCGATCGTCCAATACGGCGGACGTTATATTGTGGCGACTCTTCATTCGTATACAGAGCAACCGTACTGCAACCTGCCGGAGTGCTTCGTGGGCTGGATGATGCGGAAGAAACCCGGTTCGGGTGAAATATTCGAGCCCTCGACGGTGGCTAATAAAATCGATGTCGCCGCCGATACGCAGATCGCTATTCCCGTCATCCTGGACCTGGTGGAGCGTACGGTCATCTGGACCGATCTGTCCCTAACCAGACATCCACACTACTACAACAATGTGGAGGGGAATCAGAAGGGGATGGTCTTGATGGGCAAAGCCATGACAGCCCTGCGGAAGCCCGATCTGTATGATCTGTTCATGCTGCATGCCAAGGCAAGAGGAGAGTTTGTAGATCATGCGGAACAGGCGGAAACGATCTTCTCGGTGGAACATGGTGTGACCCCGTTCGATATCGAGCATATTATGGCGGATTATGTTGTGTAAGTTCATGCGGATGCCGTTTTGATTAGGAGCAGCTTAGGCTGCTCCCTTTTTTGCTGGATCGAAGAGTGAAGAAGCATGTTTCTGGTTACCCCTGGATTCTGGAATTCAGTATCTCTAGGTAATGAGCATTGTACATGATGCCAAGTATGTTGCCGAATGGATCGGTGACGGACGCCGGCTGACCAGGGGCAAAACGGCGATCGATGAGACCTAGCTCGTGCCGGTAGTCCCCAATCCGAAATTTTCGGCGTAAGCCAGTTTCCCGTCGGGACCTGTCCTTTCGAAGTATGGCGTAATACCCAGCAGGTCGGAATACCAAGCCTTTGCCGCTTCCATATCATCTGCCCAGTAAATGATGGTCGCAAATCCCCGCAATGTTTGGTTTGTGTGCATCATTTATTCTCCTCCTAACACGATTAAGAATGGTTTTATGGCTATTATGAGCGGTGATGACTGACGTCTTTATGTCAGTGTTTTGTTTTTTTCTAAGCATGGGAGTATTTCATTTGAATTATTGCGATCTTTACTGGCTCTTCCATGCTGGAGAGGGCTATGCTGGAATGGTATAATTTCAGAAAGGATGAATAGAGTGGGAGGCATGAACGATGAATGAGGAGCTTTTGGAGCAGCTGGAAGAGTGGCATGAAGAGGACGAATTTGAAGAAATCGTAGATGCGATTTCGGAGATCCCGGAAGAAGAGCGGGATTATGCGCTGATCAGCCATTTGGGCCGGGCGCTGAACAATCTCGAACGCTACGAAGAGGCGGTTGAGCAATTTCTGTCCATTCAGGAAGAGGGCAAGGACGATCCGCTGTGGCATTACCGCATTGGGCTCGCGTATTACTATTTGGACCGATACGAAGATGCTCGGAGAGCGTTTGAAGTGGCCGATCATTTAGAACCTGGAGATGAGGATACGCTGGAGTTTCTGGAATGGATCCGGAACAAAACGGCTCCGAAGCCAGCAGAGAAGTCCAGTGCCGCCGTGTCTTATACGGATCCTGACGTACTGAATTTCTGGGATGACGGCGCCCCTGAGGCCGATAAATACGTTTCTGCTCCGCCTACAGACGAGCTGATCGAATCCGTGGAGGAAGCGCTGGTCTTCAAGCTGCCGGCATCTTATATTCAAGCCATGAAAGTACATAACGGGGGGATTCCCCGAAACCGGAAATTCCCTATAGAGGATGGAGCACAGGATTTTATTGAAATATCAGGTATTCTGGGAATCGGACGAGACAAGAAAAAATCCTTGTGCGGAAGCCTGGGCAGCCGCTTTATGATCGAGAACGGCGGGTATCCTGAGATTGGCGTGGTGATCTGCGACTGTCCGTCCCCGTCCGAGGTCGTGATGCTGGATTACCGTTCATCGGGGAACGATGGGGAGCCGGAGGTTATTCATGTGGACAAGGCCAGCGATTACAAGATCACCCGTCTTGCCGCGAACTTCGAGGCCTTCATTAATGGATTGGAGTAAGGCAAGGCGAATTCACGATCCATGATCTCGCTTCTAACAAAAAAAGCATCCCCTGCAGGAGATGCTTTTTCTTTTTGCATACCGTTATCGTCATCATAGCTAGTTTCTAGTTCGGTTGGATTCGTCCGTAATGCAATATTTTGCGTATCCTAAAATATTCCAACCTATGTTAAAATGGATATAAAACAGACAGTTAGGGAGGCAATTTATTTGATAGGGCGCAGTGGAAATCCGACACTCAACGAAGATACCTTCGAGAAGAGTGGGTATTACAACAATCAAGAAACGATGACGATTGGCGGAACGGTGAACAAATCGTTCATGCTGCTCGCGCTGCTGATCGGGGCAGCGGTCATTTCTTGGGTTATGTTTTTTAACGGGTATGAGGTATTCCCGTTCATGATCGGCGGAGCGATCGGCGGTTTTGTCCTGGCGCTGATCATCAGCTTTGTGCCGAAGGCAGCACCGTATCTGGCGCCGATCTATGCGATCCTGGAGGGCTTCTTCCTGGGTGCATTATCCGCGCATTACGAATATTTGTACTATGGCATCACGTTGCAGGCGGCTTTACTGACGATGTGCATATTCCTGGGCATGCTGCTCGCGTATAAGACAGGTTTGATCCGGGCCACGCCAGGCTTCAAAAAGGGGATTATCGCGGCAACGATCGGCATTGCGCTTGTCTACCTGTTTAGCATGGTTCTCGGCCTGTTCGGCGTAGCCGTTCCTTACCTGCATGACAGCACCCCGATCGGTATCGGAATTTCCGTTGTGATCATCATCATCGCCGCACTGAATTTCGTGCTGGATTTTAACTTTATCGAAGAGGGCGCTCAGCACGGAGCACCTAAGTATATGGAGTGGTACGGCTCGTTTGGTTTGCTGGTAACACTCGTCTGGCTGTACATCGAAATTATCCGGTTGCTGGCGAAGCTGGCGAATCGGGACTAAGGATGCGTTTGAACCAAACATCGCTGTCGAGGGATTCTCGATGGCGATTTTTTTATGAATGCAGCAATTAACCAGCAGAATAATAAATTTCCTTCAGTAAACCCTACAAAGAGCGACTTGTGTTTAAATAATAGGTAGATACCGTCATTATCAAACTGCATGAAGAAGGAGATCCCATGACCAACCGGAAAGCTTTGAACGATATAGGATGGAATTTTGACAATAGTTACGCGAAATTGCCGGAATCTTTTTTTACCAAGCAAGATCCCACGCCTGTGCGCTCGCCGGAGCTGATTGTTCTAAACGAACCGCTGGCAGCATCGTTGGGATTGGACGCCGATGCCCTGCAAAGCGCGGAAGGAGCGGAAGGAGCGGCAATGCTTGCTGGCAACGAGATACCCGAGGGGGCCGAGCCCCTCGCTCAGGCATATGCCGGGCACCAATTCGGATATTTTACGATGCTGGGCGACGGCCGCGCGATTCTTCTAGGTGAACAAATCACGCCGCAGAAGGATCGCATGGATATTCAGCTCAAGGGCTCGGGCCGGACGCCGTATTCCCGGGGAGGCGATGGCCGGGCTGCACTGGGTCCGATGCTGCGCGAGTATATTATCAGCGAAGCCATGCACGCGCTGGGCATTCCGACTACCCGCAGCCTGGCGGTTGTGGCGACCGGCCAGCCTGTCACCCGTGAAAGAGATTTGCCGGGCGCCATCCTGACCCGCGTGGCCTCAAGTCACGTGAGGGTGGGGACGTTTCAATATGTTAGAGGAGCGGGGACAACCGAGGATTTACGGGCTCTGGCCGATTACACTCTAAAGCGGCATTACCCGAAGGCAGACCTTGGTGATGGTGCCAACCGTTATCTGGTCTTGCTTCAGAAGGTCATCCAGCGTCAGGCGGTTCTGATCGCCAAATGGCAGCTTGTCGGTTTTATCCACGGGGTGATGAATACCGATAATATGACCCTCAGCGGCGAAACGATAGATTATGGGCCTTGCGCCTTCATGGATGCCTTTGACCCGAATACGGTATTCAGCTCCATCGACTCTCAAGGCCGCTATGCCTATGTCAACCAACCGTATATTGCTGCTTGGAATCTCGCAAGATTGGCAGAAGCCTTGCTTCCGCTGCTGCATGAAGAGGAAGAGCAGGCAATCAAGCTGGCCGAGGGTGCGATCGGGTCCTTCACCGATCTGTATCACGAGCAGTGGCTTGCAGGCATGAGAGCCAAGCTGGGGATCTTCCATGAAGAGGAGGAGGACGAATCTCTAATTGAAGACCTGCTTAAGATGATGAAAAATCATCAGGCAGACTATACCAATACCTTCCGTGCGTTAACGTTTGACAGACTGGAGGACACGCCTCTAAACGGCACGCCGGAAGTAGCTTCCTGGTACGAGCGCTGGCAAGCAAGACTTGGCCGCCAGCAGGAATCCAGGGACCAATCCCATCAGCTGATGCGCAGCAGCAATCCTGCGGTCATTCCGCGGAACCATCGGGTGGAGGAAGCGCTGGAAGCCGCGGAGAACGAAGGGGACTACAGCGTGATGAAAGAACTGCTGAACGTTCTGTCTAATCCATACGCGCATTCCCCGGAACAGGCGGAATATGCGATCGTGCCCGAGCGTTCCCGCCCTTACCGAACCTTCTGCGGCACGTAAGGGAGATTGCCACCCGTGGAACGTCCCGAAGATGATGGCTGGATAGTTGATCATCGTGTACCACGGGAAACGAATGCGAGATCCCTTAAGAAGACCGAGCAAGAAAGACCTTGCTTGGTCTTTTTTTATATACAAAACACATCAAAAAAACCCCTGGACCAAGCGTCCAAGGGCTATAAATCGTAAGGCTATTTTATTCAAGACCTAATTCAACATCATAGCAGAGCCGAAAGAAATAGTCTATATTTTTGCCCGGAAATGCCATAGAGTGGGGGAGCCGGCAAAAACAATGGAATGGGGCGTGGTTTCATGAGTGGGACTTGTCACCTCGATGAAACAGATGTACAGGAGTATGTCGGGAAGGTTTTGGGTACTGGATATATTGTGGCGGATGTAACGAAGATGCATGGCGGAGCGCAAAAGGTGGTCTATAAAATTCACTGTCGCAATGGATTTGCCTGCGTGCTGTATGTGTGGGATTTGACGAAGAATTATTTTCAGGAAGAAATAGCGAACGAGCGTGTGCATGAACGATCCTTTGGCGGTCATTCGTTCGAAACCAATAACCGATGGTTAAGGAATCATGGTATTTCTACGCCTGCTCTATATGATCTTCACACGAGACAGGACCGTTACCCGTTTGACTATGCTCTTGTTGAATGTATTGAAGGACAGAAGGCAGAAGCTTACTTCCAAGATCCGGATCAACGGGCCCGGGATGAGGTCCTGGAACGGATAGGCAGCATGATCGAACGCATGCATGCAAACCACAGGCAGAGTTACGGAAAGCCCGATCAAAGCGGGAACCAACGGGAGCGATGCCATCTTGTACAGCTGGAAAATGCCAAGGAACAGCTGTCCTACATCGTCCTGCATAACGAGAGTATCCGGAAGAATCACAACAGACTGCTCACTGTGCTGCATGAACTGGAATCCAGAATAGATTCACGCAAGCGATATGGCTTTATCCACGGCGAGTTGGGACCCGACCATGTCCTGGTCACAGACCGTTTAGAGCCCTATCTCATTGATATTGAAGGTGCGCAATTCTTAGACATCGAGCATGAGCATACATTTCTGGAGCTGCGATTCGGGAAGCATTATCGGTATTTCCAACAAAACGGGCTTGATCCGAATCGGATGCTATTTTACCCTCTGCATCACTATATCTCATTAACCTCGGGCGGCTTGAAGCTTCTTCACCGAGGATTTCCGGATCAGGTCTTTGCTTCAAATTTGGCTGAATATCATGCGCGGAACACCCTACGATTCATGGAGGAATGGCAGCTCGATAACTAGCCTTCTTGGGATCGACTGAAAACATCACGGACTCTCCGCTGCATAGGTTCTAAGACTTGGCTGCAAACTCCTGCTTATAGATTAGCTCGATCGTGCTAAGCAGCTCTGCACCTTGGCTTGAGAATTTCAAAGGCGTTGCTTTACCCTTGTTGAGAAATGCCCCCGTCGATTGTCGGGATTGACCTAGCGCTGCTTCATACAGACGTGAAGCTCCTTCACTGGGATGGGAGAAGAACAGGTTACGGATCGGGATCATGAATTTTGGCATCCCGGCGTTTTTGGTCATGGTTGTTTTATTCCCTCCCGGACAGACGCTTCGGATCGTAATGCCCTCTGCCTGCATGGAAGTGGCGATCTCCTGAGTCCACAACGATAAGGCTAATTTGCTCGCAGCATAAGGCCCAATCAGCTTCTTGAACCCGACAGGGGACGCCAAGGTACGGTGATCGAACTGTTTGAGATGCAACAACGCATTCGAAGACGTATTGATTACCGTCTTGAAGCTGCCCCTCCCAAGAAGCTCCTTCAGTTCCATCAAGATGATATAAGGGACGATAGAGTTTACTTCAAAATGCATCTCGCGCCCTTGTTGGGAGTAGGATAATTCGCCGAAGGAGACGCCTGCGTTATTATACAGCAAGTCAATATGACCCTCGTGTTTCTTGATCTGATCCAGCGAGGCTTGGAGCTCCGTGAAAACCGACAAATCAGCCTTGTACGTTCTGAGCTGCCGCAATCGCAGTGCATCTTGAATCCGTGCATCGTCCGTTGGAAAGGCAGAACGGATCAAAGCGAGGACTTGCCAGCCTTCGGACAACAATCGCTTGGTTAGCTCCAAGCCAATGCCGGAGCTTGCGCCCGTGATCAAGGCGACGTTATTCATTCTTTTCTCAGTCATGTGTAAATCTCCTATACTTCAGATTCTTTGCTGGCCGCCTTGTCGGGATTAAGCAGGGACTGATTTTGGTTCAACTTGTCATCGATGAACCGCAGAATGCGCTGCAGGTCCGAAATCTGTCTGGTAATTTTTTGACGGTAATTCTGGAGCATGGCATTCAGCTCCGGAACGGATTGAATATTTTCCTTAAAGGGAAGATGCACGTAGGCTTTCATATCCTCCAGCGACATTCCTGTCTTCTTCAGGCATGTGATCAACTCCATAATTTCGGCATCCTCTATGTGATAGACACGATGGCCGTTATCCTTTCTTTTGGGAGAGGGAAGGAGCGCGATTTTTTCGTAATAGCGAATGGCATCCTCGGTCAATCCGGTTCGTTCAGACACTTGTTTGATGGAGAATGTTTCTCCCATGAGGTCACCTCTTTTCTGCAGCTCGTAACGGGGTGCAACGTTATCGTACAACTTGGTGTTAACACCAAGTCAATATCTTATTTTTTATTCATGGAGCGGCCCTTATTGTATTTCGGTCATCCACCTTCACAGATCTTTTACGTCTCTGTGCCCTTTGATGAAATGGATCATAACGTATTGCCAGATCAATCTTATGGAAATGCTTATATAAACGACTAAAGATTATTTATCTTTTCATTTGCTATTTCTCTAGTTGCTTCAAGAAAGGGAGAATGAAATGCAAGCTTATGTATTGCCTATTTTCATTGCGATCTCCGTATGTTTATTATTAGCGTCCTTTCTGACGATTCCTTGGGCCGTTTATCAGTATCGTAAACATGGGTACTTTAGCTTTTGGAGAACATTACTTATCTTAAGTTTTATCTTTTATGGATTAAGTGCTTTCTTTTTAGTGATTTTTCCACTCCCCAGTGCTCGGAATAATTGTGCTTCAATGGATCCCGGTACGATTCTCATTCAATATCGTCCTTTTCAATTTATCCGGGATATTCAGCGTGAAAGCGGATTTCATTGGACGAACCCTTCAAGTTATCTCCATTTGTTAACAACGCGGGCCTTTTATCAAATGTTTTTTAATGTTTTGCTTTTGTTTCCCTTAGGTGTGTTTCTGAGGTATTTTTTCAAGGGTAAAGTAAAATGGTTTCATGCTGCTCTTATTGGCTTTGGTGTTTCGCTGTTCTTTGAAATAACCCAACGAACCGCTTTGTTTGGCTTTTTTGAATGCCCCTATCGTATATTTGATGTAGATGATTTGTTGACGAATACGGTTGGGACTGTACTTGGCTTTATACTCGCCCCCATGTTTTTGGTGTTAATACCATCGCGGGAAACCCTTAGTGAGCAAAGCCACTTCTTTCACAACCAGAGAAAAGCAACCTTTGGAGTCCAACTCATGGAAATTCTTCTAAATATTATGATTGCCAGAGTGATAACCGGCTTTATATTCGGGCTGCTGAAGAGTAGAGGATTATTTGTTGACGAGATCGTCTTTGCCATTGTTTTCTTTGTGTTGATGGTCGTTATCCCTGTGATTTGGAAGGGAAATACGGTGGGCTCTAAGATCGTTCGCATGAGATTACTTCCGGAAAAGGGGAATTGGCTAGGAAGCTTGAGCCGACGTTACGCCATTGTCTATTTGCCTTTATTTTGCTCAGCCTTATCGGAGATATTTTCGAATCATATGGGAGAAGATCTTCTAGCCAACCTTTTTGCAATTGGGGTGGTTTTCCTTACAGGTCTGTTATGGTTCTTTATCTTCTGCCATATCGTGATTCGATGGATCAAGAAGGACAACGTTCCTTACTTTAATCGATACAGTCGCATAGAGGCTGTTAGAATCACGGGTGGAAAGTGATCAGAAGTGGCATGGTGAATACGGAACAGATGGGAGCTGAGAGAGCATGAATTTTGATATCAAGGAAGCCGTTGAGATTCTGGAACGAACCCCCGTCACCTTGGAGCACATGTTATCCGGTTTATCGGATGGATGGCTTAGGAGCCATGAAGGGGAAGGCACCTGGAATGCCGTGGAGGTAATCGAGCACCTTATCGAAGCTGAGCGGACCAACTGGATACCGCGGCTGGAGTTTTTGCTGCAAGAAGGGGAGGGCAAGCCGTTTCCGCCCTTTGACCGTTACGCCCACTTGAATGAGGCGGCTGAGCAATCCATCGATCAAAAACTGCAGGCGTTCCAGGCCATCCGTGATCAAAATCTGGCTAAACTGGAGGTTCTGATGGATTCGGCGCCGGATTTCGAACGGACGGGTCTGCACCCGGCATTCGGCGTGGTGAAGTTAAGAGAGCTGCTGTCGACGTGGGTGGTTCACGATTTAACGCATACGTCTCAAATTGTGCGGGTTTTGGCCGAGCGTTACCGGCATGACGTGGGGCCATGGATCGAGTACTTGGGAATTCTGAAGAGACGATAATGATGTCAATCGGCAGGCCCTACCCTCTATACAGCCGGGGGTAAGCACCACAGGAGTCTTGCCTACATATAAAAAGCCGATAATCCGCATTCGACTCCGAGGATCACCGGCTTTTTTCACGTATAGAGTTAGTTGCTACCAGAACTACCGCTCCCCCAAGACGGGGTGCAGCTCTGCTTTAGGCAGGCACCGCATGTTACCGTTTGGCGGCTTGCTGACGCTTATTCAAATGCTCGCTCAAATATTTCACGATGCCATCCTCCGCATCCTGCGAATACTGCCAAACCATCGCACCCGCGAGATTCTTGCTTTGGATGTAGCTCACCTTCTCCTTCAAGGCCTCCTGATCCTCGTAACTGATGAAGGTATGGCCGTCATAGAGGTAGGCAGCCTTGGCTTTGCTGTCATAGTAGCGCTTGAAGCCATTTTTGTTCAGGTAGGCTTTCTCGATCTGCTTATAATGCAGATTTACCTTGTCGATGTCGATGGGCGTCCCGGGAGCAAAGAGGCCGTTCTTGGCCTCCTTGTTTTCCTTCACGTTCTTCCAGCCGTACGAGTAGGCAGGGATGCCGAGCAGCAGCTTCCTGCTGTCGATGTCGTGGTCCAGGTACATGGAGATGATGCCGTCAACGGAGTGTTTGGATTTCCCCTGGCTGTCCGCGTACAGATTGGAGTTAAAGCCCGTGGTGTCCGACCACTTGCCTGTCAGGTCGTAGGTCATGACGTTGATGAAATCCACGTATTTCTCCACTTTTTTGACCTCGACGTTCTGGAAGTACCAGTCCTGCGTTCCGGAAGCGAAGGTCAGCAGATACTTCTTGTTCTTGTGAGGCAGCCTGTACAGCTTTTCCCGCAGCTCCTTCATCAGACTGGTAAAATTCTTCGTATCCTCCGGCCGTGCCTTCTGCGTGTTCCAGGCATGGAACGCCGGATACTCCCAGTCGATATCCACGCCGTCCAGGTCCAGCTCCTTGACCAGGTTGATGATGCTCTCGGTGAAGAGGTACCGGTTGCCGTCCAGCGCAGCGTCCGAGAAGCCGTCGGCTCCGTAGCCGCCTACAGCCAGCACCATTTGGGTCTTCGGATTCGCCGCCTTCAACTGCTTGATGTTTTCTTTGATTTGGTTGTTGGTCGTGCTGTCTTCATGGAAGTAGAGCTCCGTTCCCTTGATCTTCGCAAAAGCGATAAACGCAATGTCCACGCCTTTCTCCGATAGCTTGATGTTTCGGTAATCCTGCCAAGCCTCCACGTAGACCGCCGTGATTTTCCGGTCCGCCGCCGCGGAGATCTGATAGAAGTAAAGACCCATGCCTGCAAGCAGCACCACAATGAATATTTTCGTATATATCGTTATTCTCATCGTCATTTAACCCCGCCCGCCGAATAGAATGTAGGTTGCCGTTTTGCTTAGGTTTAACACCTTGACGGTGATATAGCTGATGGCGAAGATAATGGTGATATTCACGATCAGACTAAGGGAGGCTTCCAGGAACGTGGCCTCGATTTCGGTTCGGCCGGATAACATCATTTCAACCAGCAGGTGAATCAGGTAGATGCTGAAGCTGGCCCGGGAGAGTGAGCTGATCAATTTCTGGATTTTATGATTCACTTTATCGCTGATTCGGGCTTCCTTCTCCTTGAAGAAGATAAACAACCCGACAGCCATGAAGAACGTGGTGATGGAGTAATTGCCATAGAACATCTCATCCAGTACGCCGCTGCGCAGCGATACGAAGTAGGTGGCAACCGGCGTGATAAAAAACGAGACGATGCCCAGATTGTACAGGATGTTTTTGGCTCTAATCGGCAGCTCGAAATGGAAGAGATAGTACCCCAGGATGAAATAACCCAGAAATCCCATGAAGAACGGGATGTTCATGATCGGAATGTTGATGTATTGATCCGTTGCGCGGAAGACGGCATCCGAGATGAAACGATAGGCGATGCTGACGATGAACCAGAGCAGCAGGTAATACCGCATATCCTTCTCGCTGCACGATTGGATGAATTTGCTGATCAGCGGCACCGTCATATAGATGGCAATAATAGCGTACAGGAACCAGAGATGGACGTAATTTCGGTCGGTCAGCAGCCGGTAGCCGAAGTCGATAACGAACTCGTATGCACTCAGCTTGCTTCGCATCAGATAGTATTGATTGTACAAGCCGTAGATGAGCGACCAGGTCAGGAGGGGGATGAGCAGCGGCACGACGCGCTTCGCATAGAACTCACGGTAGGATGTAATCTTTGTCCGCAGAATCATCGCTCCGCTGATCATGAAGAAGACCGGCACGGCAAAGCGGGAGATGGAGTTAAATCCGTTGCTGATCCACCATGAGGAGGAGTGGAAATCATTCGTGCTGGTCAGCACCTCCGCCGTGTAGTGCAGGATAATGACGGCTACGATAGATAGAATTCTTAGAATATCGACATAGACAATTCGTTTGTTGGGAACCATGCGGTTTCGACAGCCTCCTTGTACTATAATTTAGTTCGATCCAGCGGCAATGTTCTGGCTGATGGCGGCCACGCCTTTGCGCTCCACGAATCCCCAGCCCTCATCATTGTCAAAATATTTGAACGTGCCCGCAATATTGATGTACAGCAGCAAATTCCGATAGGTTAGCAGCTCCGCTTGGCTGAACAGGAACATCCTCACGTAATCGCTAAACGCATAGGTGCTGCCATATTTACGGCATAAGTACAGGGAGATGACGATCTGCGCGGCATTCATCACCACGCTCATCAGCAGAAAGATAATGGCATGCCACAGGTTCCCGCCCACAACCAGCGTCTGCCCCAGATAAAATATCGTGGTAAACGCCGAGAGCGTCCCCAGCATAAATCCGTCAATCGCAAAGAACAGGCTCACGCTGACGCTGAACTTCCGGGACAGCCTGGACCAATAGATTAGGATGCAGTCAATGAAGGCCTTCTGCCAGCGAATGCGCTGTTTATAGAAGTTCGGAAGATTCTCCGGACACTCGGTGTAGCATACCGCTTCCGGGGCGTAGACGAGTTTTTTCTTCAATTGATTGGCTTTGATGTACTCGTGAATTTTGAGCGTAATGTCGATATCCTCGCCCACCGTGCTGCGGAAGCCGTCGACATGAACGAGAACCTCTTTATAGAAGGCGCCAAAGGCGCCTGAAATCACCACGATCGAATTAAAATACGATTGCGTGAGCTTGCGGACGTAGAAGCCGTGCGTATAATTGATGATCTGGCTTTTGATGAGTCCTTTCCCGCGGAATTTTTCGACGACGGCACCGTTCTTGTCCCGGACGGCACCCTGCACGATTTTGACCGTGCCGCCCAGCGCAATGATATCGTCATCGTGAAAATATTGATTCACATACTTGAGCGAGTCGGCTTCCAGCATGCTGTCCGCATCCAGGGTGATGACGATGTCAGAGACGGCGTAATCGATGCCAGCATTCAGCGAGTCGGCTTTCCCGCCATTCATCTTATCGATAACGTAAATATGGCGGTACCGATTGGAACGATAGAATCCTTTTATTGGCTTATAGTTCAGCTTGCTGTCGGCCGTCCGGGTACTCGGCTCCAAATCCAGGAGCCCGTCTAGGGCGGATAGGGTTCCGTCCTTGGAGCCGTCGTTGATGATCATGATCTCATAGTTGCTGTAGTGCAAGCCTGCCATGGCATCGATGCAATTTCGGATCGTCAGTTCTTCGTTGTAAGCGGGGACGAGCACCGTGATTGATTTTTCGGCAAGATCGGAATTCAGTTTCTTCACCTTGCTGCATAGCAGCGGGATGAATGTGTAGAGGGCCTGAAACACGAGAAACACGCCGGCTAATCCATAAAAAAAGTACTGCAAACTCCTCACTCCTCTCTTCCTCTGTCTTTTTGTAATGAAGACCAGTATGGTGCGCCTTGGGCCTGCTCTATGAGTTGCGGATCAGGCGAGCGCTTTTTCTGTCCATTCGATGTCAAGGGATAAAATCGGGCATAGAGGGATAAAATCATACATTTATAACCTCTAATTCCATATAAATACAAATGACATCTTATGTAATAAACTATCGCAATCGTCCTACAAATGTAAAACCGCTTCATGGATCAAGAAAACGAATACATAGAGGCTTTTCGAGAACAGTCTCTGTATAGGTTCGTCTTTCTATATTTTAGGCGGCTAAAGCGAGTAAGCATCTATGTCCAAGAAGCCGGTTCACCATTTCGTCTAACTTCGGCACAACTCGTCTTAAATCGACAAACCTTCGGTAAAATGACTTGATATTTACATAGGGTCCCTTAGAATGGAGAGAAAGAAGGAAGAGCATAGAGGAGTTTATGTCATGAATGAGGTTATTCGCCTTAATACATTGTATTCATGAAAAAAGCCATAACCAAGTTGAGCCTAAGCTCGCATGGTTATGGCTTATAGAGGTTCACGCCCCCGAACCTTGTTAACCTGTTTTTTGCGTGAGAGCCGAAACTACATAAAATCGTAAAAGTAACGGATGAAATGAAAAAAGATCGGCGAGGTATACGTCAGGCTGTCGACGCGGCTCAGGTAACTTTTCTTCAAAGCATCGAATCGTCCGTCATCCCCGATTAATAAATCGCGCTTCAGCACGGAAACCGTCAAGCTGCCGAAGAAACCGGCGAGGCTGATCAGCATGCCGGATAAGAGTCCGAAGGTCGGGCTAAGCGGCGTCAGATAGGGATAAATGAGATAGGAGCATCCGGTGGTAACGAGAAATGCGCACGCAAAGCCTTCCCAAGTGAGATTCGGGTTCGATGTCGGTACAATTCTCCGTTTACCGAAATAGAGGGAAGCGATCGTGTGCACCACATCGTTCAGCTGCGTTAAGACGACGAGAAACAGCACGAGCCCAGCTCCATACTGGGGCGTGGCAAATTGAAAATAGGCCAGGTGGCTGAGACCGAATACCATAAGCATGAGTCCCCACTGGGTCGAGCTGACGCTGCGCATAAATCCGACGGTGCCCTTGTTGATCAACCGCGGAAGCGGCAGCACCAAGAAGACATAGATTGGAATGAACACGATAAACATCCCGTACCATTCGATATAGATCCAATAGAATTGGACGGGTATGGTTAGATAAGCCCACAGAAATAAACGGCGGTCGGCCTTCCGGGTTTTGATCATCGAGAAATATTCTTTGAGCGTAAAGAAGGTCAGCACCATAAGGGATAACAGGGATACGACGGGATTCAAAAGGGTCGCCAAACAGAAGATGACGAGCATGCCCCACCAGGTTTTGATGCGAAATCCTACTTCGGTATAGTCGATATTCGGTTGCGTCTTACTCATCACGTAATACAGGAGCTGGATGATCGATAAGACGGAGAATATAAGGATCAAGGTTAAAAGCGAGCTTTCCATATGCCTGTCATCACCAACTTGTCACGGGGTACGATTCTTGTTCTACTAAAAGAATCATATGTTATTATGAAGGAATAATTCAATACGGGTAAGGGGAAATTTCGTAAATGGTAGACGATCAATCGGTCTTTATATTGCTTACCAATACCGGAACGCTCTTTACGAAAGTCATTCAGGGCTATACGAGAGCGCCTTATAATCATGCTTCGATCTCCTTTAACCGGGAGCTGTCGGAGTTATATAGTTTCGGGAGGAAGAATCCGAACAATCCCCTGAACGGCGGGTTCGTGAAGGAGGATTTGAAGACGGGAACGTTCAGCAAGTACCCCAACACGACCTGCGTGATCTATGAGCTTCAGGTATCCGAACGCGACATCGCGAAGATGAAGCGGGTTCTGCAGGCTTTTATCCGAAAGGATAAAAAGTATTTCTATAACATATTGGGCGTACTGGGCATTGCCCTGAAGGAACCGATCGAATTCAGCAATTCCTACTTCTGTTCGCAATTCGTGGCCGAGATTCTGCAGCGTTCCGGAGTAAGGTTATGGGATAAGCTGCCTGCCTTGGTGACGCCGGACGATTTTCGCCAAAGCGAGCGCCTGCAGTTGATATATCAAGGGAAGCTGAGCGAGTATGAGCCTTGAACTTCACAAAGCATTGTCGAGCATCCGGCGCATGGCCAAGCTGTACGGCGGACGGTTGCCAATACATTCAGCTTGTTCCATCCGAATGACCACGAAATAAGGAAAAGCCCGCTTAGTCTTCATCCAGATGAGGCCGGGCTTTTTGCAGTTCCCGTTATGAAGAAGGGCGGGAACCCCGCCAGCAGCAAGTACTGGAGATTAAACAGCATTTGCTATAAAATGGAGTTGCGAAAACGAAACAAAGTTTCATCTAATGAAACGATAGACTGACGTAGTCAGGATTCGCTTATATCTTGGATGGGAGCGTGGTTTAGGATGAACAGCAAGGAACGGTTTTCGAATCGCGTGGATTCGTACACGAAGTATCGCCCGAGTTATCCGCAGGAGGTCATGGATTATCTGTATGACACGGTGGGACTGGATGGCGAGATCGCCGATATCGGCGCAGGGACGGGGATATTCACGAAGCTGCTGCTGAAACGGGGGAATCATGTGACCGCCGTGGAGCCCAATCAGGCGATGCGGGAAGCCGCCGAGTCGGACCTTGGCGGCGAGCCCGGCTTCCGCATGGTTTCGGGTTCGGCCGAAAAGACGGGGCTGCCCGATCTATCGGTGGATCATATCGTGAGCGCCCAGGCTTTTCACTGGTTTGACCGTCATGCCGCCCAGTCGGAGTTTCGGCGGATCCTGAAGCCGGGCGGGAAGGTTGCCCTGATATGGAATTCCAGGCTCACGGAGGGAACGCCGTTCCTGGAGGCATATGAGCAATTGCTCCTTACCTATGGCATTGACTATAAAGAAGTGGATCAGAAGAATATGGGGCATGAAACGCTGGCGGCCTTTTTCCGGTCTGGAGATATGAAGGAGGCGAAATTCTTCAATCGGCAGATATTCGATTATGAAGGCTTATGCGGCCGCCTTCACTCGTCTTCTTATGCTCCCCTGCCCGGGCATCCGAACTACGAGCCGATGATGAAGGAGCTTCAAACCATCTATGAACGGAATGAGCAGGATGGCTGCGTGTTTTTTGACTACGAGACGAAGGTGTACTGGGGAGAGGTTTAAATCCTTTCGGAGGTAAACACAGAATGAACAAAACCGATCGATTACTGGCCATCCTGCTTGAGCTGCAGCAGCGCAAGGTTATGCGGGCCGAAGATTTGGCACTCCTATTCGAAACGAGCGTCCGGACCATTTACCGGGATATTCAGGCTCTTAGCGAAGCAGGCGTACCCGTGATCGGAGCCCCCGGGCAAGGATACTCGTTAATGGAGGGGTACTTCCTGCCGCCCATCATGTTCACGGCGGAGGAAGCCGTGGCGCTGCTCGTAGGAACGGATTTCGTCGAGCAGCGCTTTGACGCAGACTATGGCGAGAAGGCTAGGGCTTCCCGCAAGAAGATAGAGTCCATTCTGCCGGACGGTGTCCGCGCAGACGCTGCCCGGGTTCGAAAGACCATGCGGCTCCTTGCTCCCGGCGGCAAGGCAGCTTTAGGAGAAGATAGGGATTATCTGGAATTGGTTCGTAGGGCCATACTTGAGGAACGGAAGCTAGAATTCCATTACGTGAAGAACATGCCGGATTCCAAAGGCAACCGAAAGAGCTTTCGCTCGGCGGCCCCTTATGGCCTGGCCTTTCTTCAAGGCTCATGGACATTGATTGCCTGGTGCGACCTCCGGCAAGGCATTCGTCATTTTCGGTTGTCCCGCATGAAGGACCTGACGATCCTTGAGGAGCGCTTTGAGATGCCGCCGGATTTTCATTTGGAGAATTATCGGCCACGGGATGACCGCAATCTGCTGGTGCGGGTTCTGGCAAGTCATGGCATCGCGGATCGAGTTAAGGAAACCGGCAACTATTACATAGAGACTTTAGAGGAATGCGAGGATGGACTGCTTGTGAGCTTTCGCGTCCGTCGTCCGGAGGAGATCCTGCATTGGGTGCTCGGCTGGGGATCGGATGTCGTTGTGCTTGAACCGCAATCCTTCCGAGACCGAATACGCGACGAAGCGAAGAAGATGTTTAAACGCTACTGACATGACGTTGTCAGTAGCGTTTTTGTATATTCGGTACAAAGACGATGAAGGAGTTGTTGATATGAATACAAAGGAAGCATTGCAGCGCTTGGAAGAGACGGTGAAGGCTTATGTGCTGGAGCTGGATGGATTCAGCGTGGAGCAATTAAGATATAAGCCGGAGGAGGACGAGTGGTCGATCGGGCAAATGTACCAGCACTTGATTCAATCCGCACTGTATATGCATCTGCGCAACATCGACCAGTGCTTGAACATGAATGGAGATGCGGCAGCATCCCCGGCGGGAAAA
>Ga0209784_100324_pt1 | contig 24284 bp, 19 predicted proteins | sample AraplaCvi_mLB_r2_2_FD_184284 | JGI IMG/M metagenome (GOLD analysis project Ga0209784, IMG submission 184284) | Arabidopsis root microbial communities from North Carolina, USA - plate scrape CL_Cvi_mLB_r2 (SPAdes) (version 2) | ecosystem: Host-associated > Plants > Roots > Endosphere | place: USA...
CCCGCAGCGCCGATCCAGGCGATGGACGACAACGAAATTCGTTCGATCGCAATTCCTCCGATACCCGCGCCTGCCGCCATGGACAGCTGCATCATGGACTGGTTCAGGCCAAGCATGACCCCCGAGGAATTCGGCTCCAGCTGGACGAGATTATACTGCTGCGTGGGCCCGGTTGACCAAGCGGCCAGCGACCAAATCACAAGTACGGCAAACACCAGCATAACGGATGCGCCCGCATCGGTAAAAGTCAGGACGATTAAAGCAGTAATATGCAGAAGCATGCCGCCGATTAAGGTAAGCGGTACTCCCCATCTGTCCGTGCTGAACCCTCCGAACTTGGAGCCGATGAGGCTGGCAACGCCAAAGGCAAACAAGGCTGAACTGATCCATTGTTCATTCAAACCGCTAACGTTCAGAAGATAAGGGGACAGGTACGTATAGGCGACGGAATACCCGCCCAGCCAGAAGAACGTAATCGCCAAACCAAGTGCCACTTTGGATTTCTTGAGCAGTGCGAACTGCTGGAGCAGCGGGACCGGGGCATCGCCTGTTGTTTTGGGAATGGCCTTATGCAGGACAAACATCGAAAGAATCCCCAGGACGGCAATCAACCCGAACACCGACTTCCATCCAAAAGCAGCGGCTGCGATTCGCCCGAGCGGAACGCCTATGATGAGCGAAGCCGTGAAGCCCATGACCACCGTGGCGATCGAGCTCGCCTGCTTGCCTGGCGGCGCGATTTTGGCGGCGATTCCAAGCGCCGTGACAACCACCATGCCAGCGCCCATCGCCATAAGCACGCGGGCAATGACAAACGGGATATATCCCGGCAGAGCAAATGACAAAAGATTGGCGACCACAAACACGCCCAACGAATAGACCAGCAGCTTCCGTCTCTCCACCTTAGCCGTCAATGCCATAAGCACGGGAGTCAAGATTGCGTACACCAACGAGAAAATCGTGATCAGCTGGCCGGCAGCGGTGATGGTAATCTCTAACGAAGCCGCGATTTTATCCAACACCCCCGATATGATATACTCCGATGTCCCAACTAAAAAACTGACAATAGCCAAAACATAAATTTTCCATGAACCCGTCATGATTCCACTCCTTTATTTTATATTTATATATCGTGAAATGTCGATATATCGAACCAATAAAAATACATATCGCAATATATAGATATGTAATGCGAAACAAAACTGAATATTCCTTATTTTAAGGAAACATTCAGTTCCTGTTCTATATCTCCTGCTTCAAATACTCTCCGATTTCCCGGATCACTTCTTCATCCCGCTTATAATACGTAAATTTCCCCAAGCGTTCCGTCTTGATCAGGCCTGCCCGATGCAGAATCGATAAATACTGCGATGCCGTGGACTGCGTCATGTTCAATTTCTCGGTCACCTGGCTTACGCATACCCCGATTTCCCTCATATCAATCCCTTCGTGGGGCGTAAAATGCTGTTCCGGTTCCTTGAGCCATTGCAATATTTCCAGTCTTGATTCATTGGACAACGCTTTAAACACCTCGATTGGTTTCATACGTATCATTATATCTAGATTTATCGATATGTCAATCCCGATTTCTCTGGTTCTTGTTTAACCAGCAAAAGCCGATCCCGTCAGGATCGACTTTTGCATAAATCCCGCCGACATGAACGTTCGGGAAATTCCAGGCGGCCTGCACCGCTACAGATTGTTCAGTTCCGATGCAAGCACAAGCTCAAAAGGACAACGGTATGTCTCGAATAAAGCGCTTAGCTTCAGGATCCGCTCTGTATCGTTGGCAGGGAACGCCGTGCCGCAACATGACCTCTCGACGCCCAACCTTCGGCGGAAGCATCGTCAGATGAATGTCCGTATTGGTCAGCTTCTCAAGCTCCTTCACCCTCTCTCTTCGTTCACATCCTTCGAACGCTCGGCGTGTTTGTTTCCGCTGGTTTATATTGATAAAGAAACCTGATTGCTGTGCCCCATATCGGCCAGCATATTCTGGACCTGCTGGCCGCTTTCTTAAAGCTTCTATAGGGCAGCCCCTTATCGTTATCAACCATCTGGATCCTTACGACGGCATTATCGTGCACTCACCGGCGCCTGCGCCTGCGAATCGTGGCCGGCATCAAGCAATACCGCGTTGATCCCGTTAAGAAATGCCAGCGCGCTGGCCTTGATTATATCCGTATCCATCGCGCGTCCGGAATAGATTTTGCCCTGGTATTCGATACGGATGTTTACCCGGCCGATGGCTTCTTTTCCTCTCGACAGACTGTTGATTTTGTAATCCTTCAACTGCACGTCCAAACCGACCAATGCTTTAATGGCACTGTACAGCGCATCGATCGGACCATCCCCCACCATACTGTCCCTGAATGTGTCGCTGCCTTTCTTCAGCTTCACGGTTGCCGTCGGATACAGATCATTGGTGACGACCTGGAAGGAGTCCAGCTCGTACAGATGGCTGCTGACTTCTTCATGGGTGCGGTGCTGGGTCACCAGATAAAAGACGTCATGGTCATATACTTCCTTCTTGGCATCGGCCAACTGCAGGAATTTCTCGAACAGCGCTTCAAAATCTTCGCCTTCGCCCGTCTCGAAGCCCAGCTTCTCCACCGCGTTCTTGAACGCATGCCTTCCCGATCGCGCCGTCAGGATCAACTCCATGCTGTCGGCGCCGACTTCCTCCGGCGACATAATTTCATAGACCTGCTTATCCTTCAGCAGGCCGTCCTGATGAATACCGGAAGAGTGCGCAAATGCGTTCTCGCCCGTTATCGCTTTGTTCACCTGCACATCCAGGCCCGTCAAATGCGTCAGCAGCCTGGAGGTTCGGATCAGCTCCTTGTGACGGACATTGGTGGAAGCTTTGAAATGATTCTCCCGGACCTTCAGTCCCATGACGACTTCTTCCAGCGAAGTATTGCCTGCGCGCTCCCCTAAACCATTGATGGTGCATTCCACTTTCTGGGCGCCGTTCCGCACGGCGCTGAGCGTGTTCGCCGTAGCAAGTCCCAGGTCGTTATGACAGTGAACGCTGAGGATTACCTGATCGTTCAGGTTTTTCAGGCGCTCGTTGATTTTGCGGATCAATTCGCCGAATTCGTCCGGAACGGCATAACCGACCGTGTCCGGCACGTTAATCATCGTTGCCCCGGCCTTTACCACGGCCTCAATCGTTTTCCACAGATATTCAAAATCGGACCTGGATGCGTCCTCCGTCGAATACTGAACTTGAGGCAGCAGCGTTTTGGCGTACTTCACGGCATCCACGCCCATCTGAAGCACGGCATCCTTGGAGCGGTTGAATTTCTTCTCCACATGGATGTTCGAGGTACCGAGCACGATATGAATCAGCGGGTTTTGCGCAAGCTTAATGCTTTCATATACCGCATTGATATCGCCCTTCACCGCGCGCGCAAGCGCAGTGATCGAGACGCTGTCGCCCACGGTGCGTGCGATTTCCTGAACCGCTTGAAAGTCTCCTGCCGAAGACGCGGGAAAGCCCGCCTCGATAATATCGACGTTCAACCGCTTCAGTTGCTGCGCAAACTCAATTTTTTGCTGTACGTTTAATTTGGCGCCCGGAACCTGCTCTCCGTCGCGCAAGGTTGTGTCCAATACGATAATATTTCGTTCCATTCGGAATTCCTCCTTGGTCGCTGATCTTGGTTTATCTATATCAAGCAGGGTTGGTTAAACCCGGAATTTAACCAACAAAAAAACCCCGCCTCTACGTATAGAGGCGAGGTTGAACCCGCGGTACCACTCTAATTCATTTTATGCAAAATGATCTTCTTCGATGGCCATCACCATCTATCCCTGTAACGGTGGAACTCCGGCTAACCCTACATGTTCAGGCAGCTGTTCATAGACGAGTTCAAAGGGAACGACGTTACCGTTTCGCACCTGCCAACGGCTCTCTGAAAAGTCATTTCGCTTTTACTATTTCTAATCAAAACATTTCGATATGAATTTTGATAACTATCTTAGGGAATGAACGGCGATTTGTCAACCCTTCATTTTCCAGAAGTTAAAAACGATGCTGCTTACAACAATCCGGATTTTCTCACGTTAGCCAGGAAATCATGGAATTCCGGAATATTCAGCTGCTGCGCCGCATCGGACAACGCCGTGGCCGGATCGGGATGAACCTCGACCATCACGCCGTCTGCACCCGCAGCCAGGGCCGCTCTGGCACATGGGGCCAGAATGTCTTTGCGGCCCGTGGAATGCGTCACGTCCACCAGCACCGGCAGATGCGTTTCTTGTTTCAGGATCGGCACCGCCGAGATGTCCAAGGTGTTTCTCGTTGCCTTCTCATATGTCCGGATGCCGCGTTCAATGAGCATAACCTGCGTATTGCCGCGGGAGACGATGTACTCCGCAGCGTGCACGAACTCATCGATCGTGGCCGCAAGACCGCGTTTCAGCAGCACCGGCGTTTGGACATCCCCCGCCGCTTTCAACAACTCGAAGTTCTGCATGTTCCGCGCACCGATCTGAATGACGTCAATGTATTCGCACGCAAGCTCGATATGGGCAGGATCCACAATTTCGCTGATCGTCTTCAGTCCGAACTCGGACGCCACTTCCTTTAGAATTTTCAAGCCTTCCACGCCTAAGCCCTGAAAATCGTAAGGCGATGTTCTCGGCTTGAACGCTCCTCCGCGCATGACGGTAATGCCGGCTTCCTTGAGCGCTGCCGCAACCTGGCGCACCTGCTCATAACTCTCAACCGAACAAGGCCCTGCAATCATCGCCGGCGTGCCGCCGCCGATCACCGTATTGCCCAGCTCAATCAGCGTATCCTCCTGCTTCTTCTTCCGGCTCACCAGCAGATGCTTCTTGTGATCGACCTGCTGCAGCTTTAAGGATGCCTGAAAAATCTGTTTAAACAAATGACGCACCGTCTCATTATCGAAAGGCCCTTGGTTATGTTCCACCAAGGTATCCAGCATTTTTTTCTCGCGTACCGGATCGAAATCAGGGACTCCCTGCTTCACTTTCTCCTGACCGATTTCCTTGGCGATCCGTGCCCGCTCCGACAGCAGCTCCAGCAGCTGAAGATTGACAGTATCAAGCTCCGATCTCAATTGCTCCAAACGTCCTTGACTCACCTAGAATCTCTCCCTCGCATTTTTTCTGGTTTATATAAACAAAAAAGACCCCCCGCCCGGAAAGGGACGAGGAGTCGTGGTACCACCCTTATTAGATATGCGAAAAATATAGCAGGCACATCTCACTTGAACCTCTTAACGCAAGGGTTACGGGTAAACCTACGGTCTGCACGAAACATGCAAACGATCAGAATACCAGCTCCGGAATGAACTTCGGCGGAGAACCTTCACTCGGGCGCTCTCAGTCGGTGGCTGCCCTTTCCTGTCAGGAACGTTCTTTCGCTTACTCTTTCCATCATCGCTTGTTATAACATATCGTGTTGATTATTTAAGAAGCATTGTATTACACCCCGAATTGAAATTGCAAGGGTTTTATTTAAAGCTTGGGTGCTTTGATGCAGCGATGGTTTAAATGGGCAGCCTTGTTCTTCAGGATCGAACATGCACCCTTTCTCTTTGTTTCACGGGGGTTCCCCAATACGTAAACAGGCGCCAAACATATTCGAACGGTCCGATCGGAAGCCGCTTCAACCAGACTCTGCTGAAGGCCGCTTGCACAGCAAAAATGACCACAGCCATCAGCATCTGCCATACCGGCTCGATGGTTCCGTACCACCCCAGACCGTAGCTGTAAAAAATCAATCCGCACAGGATCGATTGAAGCAAATAGTTGGTGAAGGCCATTTTGCCGGGATAGGAAAACACATGAAGCACCTTTTTACAGGAGTTATTTTGGTATAAAAGTGCAAACATGCCGATATAGCCCATGGTCAAGAGCGGCGCCCCTACGAATATAACTACCGCCTCGCCCCAAGATGGAAGTCCATCCACTAGCGTCATTGCGAGTTGAAGGAGAAGACCGAGGCTTCCGCCAATGACGACCAATCGGATGATCCCCTTCCGGTTCTTCTGGACCTCATGCAAAATACGGCGCTTGCAGAAGTAGGCGCCCATCAGGAACATGCCTAAAATTTGCGGGTAAAAAATCACCATATTGAATATCGAGCTGATATAATCGTTCAGCCGCTGAGCCATGATCTGGGCCGTTGACCCTTCCCCGTAAATAGCGGCATCCCGCTCCTGGAAATAGACCCCCATCTGATGGGCATCCGCTGGGCTAAACGGCTCGAATACCTGGCCCGATGCCGGGTTCAGCAGGCTTGCTCCCGTTAGCAGGACGGGAACGAGCAGCAGCAGGGATATCGACCAGATCAGCAGCGTTTTCGGATTGCAGCGCTGAAACAGCATCAAGAGGAATCCCATAAACGCGTAGTGCGTTAGAACGTCCCCGTACCATATCAAAATCCCATGGATCAGGCCGATCAGAAGCAGAGCGGTTAATCTTCGGGCATAAATGCGGTTAAAACTGCGGCCTTTCGCCTGGCTGCTCTCCCGTAACAGCACCATGCCGTAACCGAACAGGAAGGAAAAGATCAAAATGAATTTGCCGTCAATAACGATCCCGCGCAGCGTCATCAGGGCTTCATTGTACCCGCCCGACCATAATTCAACCCCGAACGAAATGGTTTGCAGCGATGTCGTAAAAAACGTAATGTTCACCAAAAAGATGCCTAATAGTGCAAATCCTCTCAAGCTATCGATGAGCTGTATTCTAGGCTGTGAATTCGTTGCCATCATCGTACCTCCTTATCATTGTGCCTACAGGTTAAGGTACAATCATAAAGAAAGGATAAAGAAAAGTTCCACTGTTTGAGGATCTATGAAGTGCCCCTACATCAACGGAGAAGGCGGAATCGTTCTGGAGAAGCGACAGCGGTCGCCTTTGCACCTGGATTTCAACAATTTTTAATTGATTGATAGAAATCTGGGGGCAATAGCGATCGGAAGAATGATCCGCATGCGCAGTGATGCTTAAACTACTGAATTTTAAAGGCCATTTCTTTATTCTTTCTTTAGAAATGAAGTGCACACTAATCAGATAGACCTTATGAATAATAGCTATTTCTTGGAGGATGTAATGATATGGCAAACGAAACGATCCTATTGGTGGATGATGAAGAAGACATCATCTCTTTTATACAAGATTCATTGGAGCTGGAGGGCTACCACGTACTCACGGCGGGGAGCGGACAGGAGGCGTTAATCCAGAGCAAGCAGCAGCCGTCCCTGATCATACTCGATGTGATGATGCCCGAGATGGATGGTATCGAGGTCTGCAAGCAGCTAAGGGAAACGACGCGGTGCCCCATTGTGTTCCTGAGTGCCTGCCAGAGTGAAGTGGACCGAATTAAAGGTCTGGCGGCAGGCGGGGATGATTATCTGCTCAAGCCCTTCAGCCTCGCAGAATTAAAAGCTCGGATCCATGCCCATCTGCGGCGGGAACAGCGAATCCACACGCAAAAAGAACAGGGCATCCTGCGGTTCCAAGCCCTGACGATCGATTGCAAGGGGCATGCGGTTAGCTGCAACGGGCACGACCTCACGCTTACGAATAAGGAGTTTCAGATCGTAGAACTGCTGGCGATGCATCAGGGGCAGGTCTTTTCCAGAGAGCAGATTTACGAGAGGTTATGGGGATTGGACGCCGATGGGGACGACTCTACCATTACCGAGCATATCAAGAAAATCCGGGCCAAACTGGCCGCTCACGCACAGAACCGCAGTTTTATTCAAACCGTCTGGGGCATCGGCTACAAGTGGGATCCCCAATGATGAAACAGCGTTCCATCAAAAATACGTTCGCCCGACATTTCGTCTCGATCCTAGTCTGCAGTTTGCTGGCTACGCTTGTAACCTGGGGACTGCTCGTGCTGCTGCTGGGTTACTTGTTCAACCATGACATCGCGCTCCCGGCAAATCATTACGAGGCGCAAATCCCCGTGATTACGGAATACGCCCAGACCCGGGGCGACTCCATCATGGGCACGGAGGGGCAAGCCGAGCTGGAAAAGGTGATTCCCTCACAGGGCATGTCCTACCTTGTCGTGACCCTTACCGGCAAACCCTTGTACGGGGATCTTCGTATCCATGAATCGCTTAGCCGGCAGAAAATCCTGGCGCGATTAAACCAGACGCGCAGCGGCATGAATGAAATCGTAGCATACAAGCCGGTTGTCTCCGGAGACGGCAATCTGATCGGAGCTCTTCTGGTTGGATACAGACTGAAGGTAACGGCGGCCAATCCTGCGCTGAATCCCTTGGTGACCTTTGGGCTCCTTGCGTTCTTCCTGACGCCATTTTTGTATATCGTCTTGTTCACCTTGGTATTTGGCAGGCGGTTCAGCCGAAAAATCAGTGCTCCGCTACAGCAGCTTCTGCAAGGGGCCGAGAAAATTAAAGAGCGTAATTTACGCTTTAGCATGTCCGGGGCTTCGTCCATAACGGAGGTAAACCGGCTAACAAAGGCTTTTGAAGACATGCGTCAGGAGCTGGAGCATTCCATCGAGCGGGAGTGGAGAATGGAGCAAGAACGAAGCACCATGTTTGCGGCCCTCGCTCACGACCTTCGGACACCGCTTGCGATTGTCCAAGGCCATGTCGAGGGGCTGGAGCAGATGAACGTGCAGTCTGATGAAGGCAAACGGCTGCAGTACCTGCAGGTCATCAAACGGAACACAACCCGCGCTTCGAAGCTTCTTCAAGACATGAACACCATGGCGGAGATCGAGAAGGTGTCTTTTCGGCTTCAGCCGCTTCCCGTGGATATCGAAGAATTGGCGGACGAAAAAACCGGGGAATACGCCGCTTTATGCAGGGGGAAGAACATCGCCTTCCAAACGGAAGTTTACGATAACCGAACGGCCAAGACTCCGGTCATGCTCGATCCTTATCGCATCATCCAGGTTCTGGACAATCTCGTTTCCAACAGCCTTCGCTACACCCCTGAAGCCGGACGGATTCTATGGCATATCGAGATCACCGAGCAGCAGGTAATGATGGCCGTCACGGATAACGGAACGGGCTTTGGGCAGCAGCGGCATCTGCAGCAGGTGTTTAAGCCTTTTTATCAGGGTCAGGTGCATTCCTCCAGGCAAAAAGGGCATTCCGGTCTGGGACTGTATATCGCCAAACTTCTCGTTCAGCACCATGGAGGACATATTGTTGCAGAGAACAACCCGCTTCGCGGGGCAACGGTGCGTTTTACGCTGCCGATCCAGGGAACATGAGCCGTCCTATGCCATAATGAAAAGGCATCCCCACGATCCAATGGATCGGGGAATGCCTTCATCGTCATACCTTCAACCGATAAATCGCTTTATTATCCAAGCCGCGGATCATCGGTGTCCACGGCTCGGTTTCAATCGTCGTATCCAGGGCGTCCTCTACCATCTGCAGCTTGGCATCCAGCAGATCGATATGATGCAGCGCGACGGCCTCGGCAGTTTGCGGCTGAACCGGGCTGCCCCACTCTCCAAGGTTATGATGGGATAGCACCAGATGCTGCAAGCCCAAAACCACTTCGGATTCAAGCGCGATGCCGTTCTCGATCGCCGCCTCCACGATCCAGTTGGACGCCAGGGCGATATGCCCTATCAGTTTTCCCTGGTTGCTGTAATCCGTTACGATGCCCATCTGTGCGATCATCTCTTCCGGCTTCGCGATATCATGCAGGATAATGCCCGCCCTGATCAAATCCGGCTTCAAAAACGGCCGCTGCTTGCAGATGAAATCGCCAATCTCCAGCATGCGGACGATATGGTAAGCCAGCCCGGCGTAATAGGCATGATGATAGGTTTTGGCAGCCGGATAATGCATCAGCTTCTCTTCCACCTTCGACACGCAATACTGTACGATGCTTCGTACCTGCGGCTCCGTAATCTCGTTCATCGTAAGTTTGATCGTATGCAGCAGATCCACGGGGCGAATGGGCGCGGCCCTCACAAAATCCGTTAACGAGACGCCATCCGCATCGGTGGCCTTGCGGATACGGCTGATCTTGACTTGAGGCTGGTCCCTGTAGCTCAGTACGGTTCCCTGGATTTTGACCAATTGCATCGGCAGGAACGTTTCTTTATCTTGTATGGTCACATCCCAATACTTGGCCGATATTTGACCGCTGGCATCCGCGAGAACAATATCGAAATAGTCTTTCGGCGGCGTGCCGTTGGTCTGTCTCATATTCAATTCTTTTAACAAATAAAAACCGACAAAATCATCTTGTATGCTGAGTTTATTGATAGGTTTCATCTGTTCCTCCCCAAAAAATCCCGTTACGTTTACTATAACAAAGTCCCGTACAGTCAGTCTATTCCCCTGTAATGGCTCTGCAGCATCGTCGAGTCTGCGTGGGCAAACTCGCAAATAAAAGCTTCAACCACATGCAGACAGGGATTCATCCAGATCTGGCCTTGCATAATTGATAATAGTTCTCGTCAACAATGAAGATCTTGACTTTGACACTAGTGTCATCGTTTAGCATTTGGTCAGACTTATTTGAAAGGAGCTATAATTCAATATGAGAAACAGTAATCCAAGTAGAAACTCCGTGACGATCATAGGCCTGGGGCCGATGGGCCAAGCGATGGCACGCACTTATCTGAGCCATGGTCATGAGGTCACTTTGTGGAATCGTACGGCCGGCAAAGCCGATGAGCTTGTCGAACTGGGTGCGGTCAGAGCCGTCACAATTGAGGAAGCACTGAACGCGAATGAGTTAGTAATTCTAAGCCTTACCGACTACGATGCGATGTACGCCATCCTGGAAAATGCCGCAGACATACTCGCGGGTAAAGTATTCGTCAATCTTAGCTCGGATACCCCGGAGAACGCCAGGAAAGCAGCCAAATGGCTGGCGGGCCACGGCGCCATGCACCTTACCGGCGGTGTGCAGGTTCCTCCTTCGGGTATCGGCAAGCCGGAGTCGTTCACTTTTTACAGTGGTCCCATCGAAGTTTTCGAGGCACATAAAAAAGTGCTTGAAGTGCTGACAAGTACGGACTACCGGGGTGAAGATCCAGGACTCGCCGCGCTTTATTATCAGATCGGAATGGATATGTTCTGGACGGGGATGCTCAGTTATCTTCACGCTGTTGCGGTCGGCCAAGCAAACGGCATCACGGCGGAGCAATTGAAGCCCCATGCGATCAGCACCATGGCTTCGCTGCCGGAATTCATTGAATTCTATACGCCGCGCATCGATGCAGGAGAATATCCGGGGGACGTGGATCGGCTCGCTATGGGTGCTGCCAGCGTTGAGCACATCGTTCATACCACACATGACGCAGGGGTGGACGTTTCATTGCCTGAGGCGGTTCTGCAGATCTTCAAGCGGGGGATGGCGAACGGCCGTGAAGGGGACAGCTTTACCAGCCTGATTGAAATGTTCAGGAAGACCGCGGCATCCACGCATTGAACCTATCCGGCCCTAATCAAGCGATTATTAATTTCCGGTTATGCCTGTTTAGAGAAGATTTAGAATAGAATTTCCAATACCTATGGAGGACACAAGAAAAAGCACCCGTATAGGTGCTTTTTCGATCCTCGCCCTATTAGCGGCTTATTGGCTCCAGGCTCCCGGATGGTCGTCCTGCACCAAATCCAGCTCCACGGCCTTCGCGTTCATCTCCACCTGTTCCACGCTCTTGCAGCCGGGAATGACGCAGCTGACGGCCGGATGCTTCAGGCACCAGGCCAAGGCCCACTCTGCCATATTCACGCCCTCCGGCACTTCATTCTGCTTGATCTCCTCCACAAGCTTCAGCTTGGCGTTGATCTCATCCTGATCACGGTTCTTCCGCACATTGTCGCTGAACACCGTTCCAGGCTTGTATTTTCCGCTTAAGTAGCCGCTCGCCAGCGGAACTCGCGCCAATACGCCAAGATCCTGCTTCAAACATGAAGGGAGAACCTCTTCCTCCGGCGCCTGATCGAGACGGTTATACACAACCTGGATGGCTTTGGCGTTCACCTCCGCCGCCTTGTCGGTTTGATAGATATTTCTGTTGCTTCCGATGGATATGCCCAGATTTCGGATGGTTCCCGCCTGAACCTGCTTGTCCAGCATCGTCCACATCTCATCATTGTTGAACACTTCATCCGAGCCGGAATGGAATTGATACAGGTCGATATAATCGGTACGAAGCGCTTTAAGTGATTCCTCCAGCTGAATTCGGATCTGCTTCGCATCCCAAGCATTCTCCCATTGCTCATGCCATCGATGGCCGAACTTGGAGGCAATGACCCAATCCTCGCGGCGGTCGCGTGCCAAGAAATCACCGATGAAGTTCTCGGACATATGATGAGGCCCGTAACATTCGGCTGTATCCAGCAAATTAATGCCCAGCTCCTTGGCATGCGTCAAGATGACATCGACTTCCTTTTGGTTGAAATCCTTCCCCCAATCACCGCCAAACTGCCAGGTTCCCACTCCGACTACCGATACTTTCAAATTGGTTTTCCCAAGACGCCTGTATTTCATATACTCACCCCTACTCATGAATTTGTGCGCCTATATCTTATTGTAAATTGCAAGCGTTTGCAACTTTTGCGGAGGATTCTTTTTTTCGTTCGCCAATCCTTTTTTCATGCACGCGCCGTATCCATGCTGTTTAACAACTAGTCGTTATGGTGAACCCTATAATACGTACATTTCGTTAGATGGATCGGAACAAGAAAGGAGGAGTCATGGCGTGAATTCCCGGACACTGGAGCAATGGATACCGGATATAACAGAGAGCCTAAAGGCAAAGACGTCAAATGATTTTCAGCGCATCATCGACGAATTTCTCCCTTATGACCTGGCAAGAATACATAGCCACCTGAGCGATATGGACCAAACCCGATTTCTGCAGTTTCTGAACGAGGAACAACTGGCGGACATGATTCAGGAAATGGAGCATGATCAGCAAATCGAAGTTCTGGGCAGGCTGGGCAAAGAAAGAACGGCCATCATTCTTGACCTGATGGATAATGACGATCTCGCCATTCTGCTGGACGAGCTCTCACCCGAGCAGAAGGACGAATTTCTTAAGGGAATGCGGGACGAGGAATCCCAATTTGTCCTGAACCTGATGAAATACCCGCCGGAAACCGCCGGCCGTATCATGACGAACCGTTATGTGTGGATCCCCCAGCATTACACCGTCTCGGAGGTGGTCCAGAAGCTGAAAACCTACGTCTCGATTTCGGAAACCATCAACTATCTCTACGTCATTGATCATGACAAGAAACTGATAGGCGTGGTGTCATACCGGGGACTCATCTTGGCCGAGCCGGAGGAATATATCGTGGACATCATGCACAGCCGGGTGCTGTCCGTGCCCGTGGATGCCGATCAGGAGGAGGTCGCGCACATGATCCAAAAATACGATTTGGTCGCCATCCCCGTCGTTGAACAGGACAACCGTCTTGTAGGAATCATTACGGTTGACGATATTCTGGACGTCGTCATTAAGGAAGCCGATGAGGACATCCGGAAAATGAACGCCACCGGAGGCAAAACCATCGACTTCAACACCAAAGCAACCGTTGCCGCCTACCGAAGATTGCCGTGGTTAATCCTCCTCTTATTCATCGGGCTGATCTCGGGAACAATCATTTCCCGATTTGAAGAGACGCTGGCACAGGTGGTGGCGCTCGCCTTCTTCATGCCCATGATTGCGGGAATGACCGGAAATACCGGAACGCAGTCGCTTGCTGTCATCGTAAGAGGCTTAACCACCAAAGAAATGACCAAATCGCTGGTGTTCCGGCTGTTAGCCAGGGAGCTGAAGGTCGGGCTGATGATCGGGGTGACGTGCGGCATTCTGATTTCGTTGATCGCTTACTTCTGGCAGGGCAACCTCTACTTGGGGTTTGTGGTCGGAAGCTCGTTGATTGCCACGCTCATCGTGGGCACGATGGCCGGCACCGTCATCCCCCTCATTCTGTTCAAATTCAAGATCGATCCGGCTGTGGCTTCCGGTCCACTGATTACAACCATTAACGATATTCTCTCGCTTGTTATCTACTTTGGCATCGCTACCCTGTTTCTTACCTATATCTAACCGAGCACTTGGGTTAACCATCCCTGTCGATAAAAAGACTTCCGCGTAATTACCGGAAGTCTTTTTTGGGATCCGCCTGTTTAAGGATATCATGATCTCAAATCGTCTGGATCTTATGGGATCATGAGGAAAAAGTTTGCAATGGATGCTATCCGCGTTATCATATACGTAAAAGAGGAGACATGGCGATGAGTAAAAATTTATTTCATCCTGAAGCAAGAGAGAAACTTATGTGGCTTAATGAACCTGGACATTGGGAGTTTACGACAGATGACGGGCTCATCATGGATGCTCCATCGAAAGCTGATTTTTTCAAAGACCCTGCAGGAAAACATATGGCTCATTCTGCACCCTATCTTCATCTTCAGGTTGAATCAACATTCCAGCTAATAACGCAGCTTCAAGTAGACATGCACCATTTATATGATTCCGGGTGCTTGATGTTGATGGCAGACGAGAACAATTGGGCCAAGCTATGTTATGAATTCAATGGTGAGCATGCTACCATCGTGTCCGTCGTTACTCGGAACGGTGTGTCGGATGACTGTAACTCTGAGCGTGTATTCGTCAGCAATCCTTATTTGAAAATGACGAAGAAAGACAAAACGATTTCCTTTTACTACTCATCCGATGGTGAAGTTTGGAAATTGATTCGATACTTCGGAATGGATGCCCCGCTTCCTTTTAATGCGGGTGTGGTCGCTCAATCACCGATGGGAGCAGGCTGTCGAGTCCAATTTCTGTCTTTGTTATTATCAGAATCTGATGAGGAAAGCAGGTTTTAGACATGCAGTTCAAATATTTCTTTAGTTAAAGGGCCGGTGCTGCTTAAACGTTACCAAAAAGTAATTACATCACTTCAAAGTGCGTACTTCTCAAGCCAAACCCTAACGTGCAAAATGACATTAATCAAGAACATGACGTTAGGAGATGAACTTATATGAATACAGATCAACGTTCACATCATTCGCAAAAAACGGCTTTGGTTGTAGGGGCCAACGGGGTGATCGGCCGCAACCTCATCGAGTATCTTGCGACGCTTCAAGGCTGGGATATCATCGGCGTATCGCGCCGAGGCGGGGAATCCACGAACCGCGTACGTTATATCTCCGCCGACCTCCTTGACCGCGAGGATACGATCGCCAAATTAAGCTCCTTGACCGAAGTGACGCATATCTTCTACGCAGCCTATCAGGACCGGCCAACATGGGCCGAACTCGTCGCGCCGAATTTGGCCATGCTCGTTCATGTCGTGGAAGCCATCGAGCCCATTGCCGACAATCTGCAGCATGTCAGCCTGATGCAGGGCTATAAGGTATACGGCGCGCATCTCGGTCCGTTCAAGACGCCGGCCCGGGAGACGGATGCGAATCCTATGCCGCCGGAATTCAATGTGGATCAGCAGAACTTCCTGGAGGAACGGCAGCAAGGCAAAGCCTGGACCTGGTCCGCGCTGCGCCCCTCCGTTGTCAGCGGATTCGCCCTTGGAAACCCGATGAATCTGGCGATGGTCATTGCCGTTTATGCCTCGATTTCGAAAGAGCTCGGCATTCCTCTGCGTTTTCCAGGTAAGCCGGGAGCCTATCACAGCCTGCTCGAGATGACCGATGCCGATCTGCTCGCGAAAGCGACCGTTTGGGCAGCGACCGATGAACGCTGCGCCAATCAAGCCTTCAATATTACGAACGGCGACCTGTTCCGCTGGAACGAATTGTGGCCGAAGATCGCATCGTATTTTGAGATGGAAACCGCACCGCCCCTGCAGATGAATCTGGAAACGGTCATGGCGGATAAAGAGCCGGTTTGGAATCGCATGGTCGAGAAGCATGGGCTTGCGAAGCACGATTATGAAGAGGTTTCATCCTGGAAGTTCGGTGATTTCGTGTTCTCCTGGGATTATGATTTCTTTGCAGACGGCTCGAAGGCCCGCCGCTTCGGGTTTCATGAGTATGTCGATACGGAGGCCATGTTCATGAACATCTTTGACGAGCTCCGGCGGCGTAAAGTCATTCCATAAGTGATCGCGCAACCTGCATGACGAAGAGCCGACTATTAGAGAAATAGCCGGCTCTTCTCCTGCAGGTTAATGCGTTTCTTCAAGCGCAGGCTTTTCCAGCACGGTTGCGGACTCGCCATATTTTCGCTCGATATGCGCATCTCCCCATCGGCACATCAGATGAAGAATCTCCTTCAGGCTCCAGCCATACTCGCTCAGTTCATACTCCACCTTGGGTGGAACCTGATTGTACGTTGTGCGTACTATCACGCCCTCCTCTTCCAGCTCCCGCAGATGCTGTGTCAGCATTTTCTGGGTGATCTGGGGAATCAGGCTTAAAAATTCGCTATTTCGTCTTTTACCGAAAGTAAGATGAAAGAGAATGACCGGTTTCCACTTTCCGCCAATGACCTCCAGCGTAGCTTCGACCGCCGTGTTGTACACTTTTTCTTTAGACTCCATGCAAGCCTCGCTCCTTCGTTACACGATATGGCATTACCACAGATTTCCGATCTCCCGCTTTACTTCTTCCACTATAACACGAACCCCTTCCTCGATCTGGTCCAATCGCGCTCTGGAAATGCTGATACGTATAAACTTCTCGCGCATCAGGTAGTCGGAGAGATAAAACAGCTTGCCGGACACCACATGAACGTTCCGTTTCTTCAGCCGTCTGATCAACCGTTCCAGGTTCACGGTCTGGGGCAGCTTAAACAGCTGATATATGCCGCCGTCGCCGGGCATGGCTTCAATGAACCCGGTCCCCTCGAACCGCCGCACCGCAGCGTTCAGCGCTTGCATACGAGTGTCGTACTGGCCGTAAATTTTCTGTTTATGCCGCTCGTACATCCCGTTGCTGATATAAATTTCGAGTGCCGCTTGGGACAGCAGCGACGTATCCCCGTAACTTTTGTAGGCATGGAACGTTTCGAGCAATCGTTCCGGCAGGGCGACGGCCCCTAATCGCAGTCCGGGAAAAATGATCTTCGAGAAGCTCTTCAGATACACCACGTGGGAGGACCTGTTGTAAGCATGGATTGGATCGTATCCCCGTTCTTCGCCTAAATCGGCCATATAGTCGTCTTCCACAATATAAACGTGATATCGGGTCGCCAGGTTTGCAATGGCCTTCCTCTGCTCGGCGCTGTAGGAAGTGCCCAGCGGATTATGATATCTCGGCATCGTATAGAAAAATTTAATGCGTCCCGTTCGGAATTGCTCCTCCAAAACCTGCAGATCGATGCCTGCTGACGTGCGCGCAATTCCGATAACGGGGAATCCCTCACTCTCCAGAAACTTCAGGTAGTTATTGTAGCTGGGCTGTTCCACCAGAATGATGGACTTTCCGCCAGGGAACGGCATTTTCGCCAAGATCTCGAGCGCCTGCTGAGCGCCTGCCGTGACCACGGTTCTCTCAGCGGTAGCGAACACCTGATTTCCGGCCAGGTGAGAGACCAGGGTATGGCGAAGCTTCTCCATCCCTTGCGTATCGCCATACGTAAACAACTCATATTTATAGGTATCAATCGCCTTGTTCAGGCAATGTTGAAAATCCAAATACGGGAATACATTCACGTCCGGGGAGGCCGAGGAAAAATCGATCATCGCATGTACGCTCCCGTCCTCCTCCGATTTCGGACGGTCGACCACATAATACCCGCTTTGGGATACGGAATAAATCGCATGCCGTTTCTCCAGCTCGGCGTATGCCCGCAGTACGGTGCTGATGCTGCATCCGTACATGGCTGCCGCACGCCGCACGGAAGGCAGCTTTTGTCCCGGACGATACTGTCCTTCCGAAATTTGGGTTTCCAGCTCCGAGAGAATGGACAAGTATTTTTGCATCATGCACCTCCTGTCTTTTCTATGCTTGATTATATCCGACTCCCTTATATCCCAAAAGATCTAATATTTTTAGGTGAAAAACCTAATTTTATTAGGTTTTTTGAGTGGAAAGCTTCTGATAAAATAAATACAAACGCTTACAACGCAACGATTCAAGGAGGACATGTGATGACCAAGCCCGTACAGCCTAACGAACCGATCGTAACCCATATCTATACCGCAGACCCTTCCGCCCACGTATTCGAGGGTAAAATTTATATTTATCCATCCCATGACCTGGATCACGAGAACACGTCCAATGATAACGGCGACCAGTATGACATGGAGGATTACCACGTTCTCTCGATGGAGGATGTGAATGCTCCATGCGTGGACCATGGCGAAGCCCTTCATGTGAAGGATGTTCCATGGGCAAAGAAGCAAATGTGGGCACCGGATGCTGCCTTCAAGAACGACACTTACTATTTATATTTCCCCGCCAGGGATCATGACGATATTTTCCGTCTTGGCGTAGCTACAAGCTCTTCGCCTTCCGGTCCATTCAAGCCGGAGCCCCACTACATTCCGGGCAGCTACAGCATCGATCCTGCCGTATTCGTGGACGACGATAACCGGGCCTATATTTACTTCGGCGGTCTCTGGGGCGGACAGCTGGAACAATGGCAGACCGGTTCACACATTCCGGATGCGGAGGGACCTGCGGCAGATGCGCCCGCCATCGGACCGCGGGTCGCTGAGCTGAGCGACGACATGCTTACTTTTAAGGAATCGCCCCAAGAAATATCCATCGTGGATGAGAAGGGCAATCCGATCGTTGCAGGGGATGAGGAGCGAAGATATTTTGAAGGGCCTTGGGTTCATAAATACAACGGCACCTACTATCTATCGTACTCCACCGGATCAACGCACAAAATCGTCTATGCCACGAGTGATAGTCCAACAGGCCCATTTGAGTTCAAGGGCACGATTCTGACACCCGTTATCGGCTGGACGACCCATCACTCCATCGTTCAGTTCCAGGACAAATGGTATCTCTTCTACCATGACAGCTCCCTGTCCGGCGGTGCAGACAACAAACGCAGCGTCAAATTCACCGAGCTGACCTACAACGAGGACGGCACCATCCAGACGATTGACCCGTACGGCAAATAAGCCGTCGCAAGCGCTCTCCCGTAAAATAAACAAGCTGACCCACATTATGGAGTCAGCTTGTTGCCGTTCGCGATATTGTTCATGCGTTGCAGCCCTGTCCGTTACACGCCCTTTTTAAACAAAGAAAAAGAGTAAATCGCCGGAGCCGCCGCGATCAGAATAATGACAGGGACGATGGCGATGACAAGGTTCACCTTCAGAAACGCCGTCAGGATCATGAACGCTCCGCCTGCCATCCACAGGTACCCGGCAAAACGATGCGTTTTATTCCAATTATCCTGGCTGTTCAGCGTCCAAGGCAGCTTGATGCCCACCGTATAGTTCTGTTTGCTCTTCGGCAAATAATTGCCGGTGATCACGAGCAGCATGCCCACTAGAGCCGGTGCAATCGTCTGGATCGGCAGCTCGGCCCCCAAAGCCTTAAACAGCGTGATTGGCATGAGAATGAGAGACAGTGCGGGGATGAGCCATAGACCCATTGTTCTTAAAACCGGGGCAGCGTTCATTTTCTTGGGATCGTTGTTAAGCCCCACATTGACAATGACGTTAATAACCGCCGTAATCAACGGAAGCACAAACGCCGCAACCGCCTTAGGCACATAATTATCCGGGTTGCCAGCCGCGTCCCAGTGAACCGCCACCTGATCAGGCAATTGATTGTACAGCGTCATCGATAAAATAATTGGCAGCAAGCATATCAGCGTTGTTATAACCAGCATCGAACTATTCTTTTTCCTCATCTTGTTTCCCCCCGTTAAATTGTGAAAACCACAGCATGATTTCTTCGAAGACGGACACGTTGATCTCATAATAAATATAATTTTTATATTTTGTTTCAAATATCAGTCCGGCCTTCTTCAGCTGCGACAGATGATACGAAATGGTCGCCCCGGTCATATCGAAATGCTGACCGATCTCTCCGGCAGACATTTTGCCGCGTTTGAGCATAACCAGGATGTCCCGTCTCACCGGATCAGATAACGCCTTGAATGTTTCCGGAAACCCCAATGTGCATCACCCATATTTCTATTTAGAATTTCATCTAAATACATTATCGCTTACATCTGCATTCAATTGCAATACCTATTTTGAAAAAAATCTAAATAGAGTGCTAAATGGGCAACCGGGCAAGCCTCATCACCGCGGCCGGCGTAATCGTTGGTTTGCCAATAAACAACAAAAGCCAGCCACGGACCCGCGTTACGCGCTGATCCATAGCAGGCTTACATCACGGCCTGTTTATCCAAGCACCTTCTCGAATACCGGAAAGCTTGCCGCTCTATCCGGGACATTCACTTCTCCCCGCAGGTCATAACCTAAGCCTTGATACAGCTTAAGCGCAGCCGTATTCTTGGCCTAAGTGTCCAGTCGTAGGCTCGGTAACCCTGGCGCGCGCCATACTCTTCGGAGAAAGCCATGATTTCCTGAAGGTCCTCTGTCCGTCCTGTCCGTATGTTCAAATTCATCGAAACACCTATTATTGTTTTTTTAGAACAGTTTACTATGGTTGGACGGCTGCAACAACTCGTAACGCATGACCCTCGAAAGCATCCTATTTAAGCAGTGTAAGAGTCATCTCTATCGTATTGTTTACGAAAGAGCGCTCCGGACGGGATTTCAACATCACGGTCAGCCCAATCAAGGATACGATGAGCGCTTGCGATAAAGCTTTGGCGTCTGTTCCCTTCGCAAGCTCGCCCGATTGTATGCCCCGCTCAATGGTTTCTTGGAATATGACCGCCAGATACATCTGATGCTCCCTTGTCAGAATTTCAAATTTCTCATCATGAGGCGCAAGCTCGACCATCGTGTTAATGCAAAAACATCCGCGGCTGCGGCTTTCGGCGTATTCCTCATCCACTACATTTTCAAAAAAGGCTCGGAACGCCTCCCTGACCGATCGATGATGTTGCAGCCTGGTTCGCACCTCAGAAGCATGCCCTCTCGTATATTTGCGCAGCGCGGTTTCGAACAACTCTTTTTTGTCTCCGAACGCAGAGTAAATACTGGGCCGCTGAATGCCCATTCTGGAGGTCAAATCGCTTAATGAAGTAGCCTCGTATCCCTTCTCCCAAAACAGCTGCATCGCGGCATCCAATACCTTCTCTTCATCAAATTCGCGGACTCGTCCCATCGTTAATTACCTCTCGTTACTTTAGATTTAAAGGAAGCTCGATGATCACAGGCGGTAAGCAATAGTTCAATTTCATTACCAATCAGTAAAATAATTTTAAAATCTACGAATGCTTTTGTCAAACACCGAATATCCGATTTTTGCATTTATATCAAAACCTCCAATCATAATTTTAAATCATTTCAATAAACGTATTGACATGAATTGTCACTGTGGGATATATTTATCGATGATTTTAATATACCGATCGGTACGAAAAAAAGAAAGGATTGGATGCATGAAAATGGAGGGAATGCCCGATAAAAAAGCGGCCCGTAACGAAACGGGGGCTGATACGTCACAGGGGGCGGCGAGTTCGTCTGAATGCGGTTATGCTGCTCCGATGGCTCGTTACGTGACGTTATTGTTTGCGATTGCCTGCGGCATGTCGGTTGCTAACATCTACTTTGCACAGCCGCTGCTCGATCAGCTGTCAAACGAGTTCAACATGGATTATTCCATCATCGGCATTGTGATTACCGTCACGCAGGTTTTCTACGCATTGGGACTGCTGCTGCTCGTGCCTCTCGGCGATCTGCTGAACCAGCGCCGATTGATTATCGGTCAGATGACGATCTCCGCAGCAGCTCTGGTTATCGTAGGTACTGCTTCTTCCGGTGCGATGCTCTTCGCAGGCTTGGCTTTGGTCGGACTGCTTGCCGTTGTAACGCAGACCATCGTGGCATTCGCGGCAACTATGGCTGCCCCTGCCGAAAGAGGGCGTGTCGTCGGCATGGTAACCAGCGGAATTGTGATTGGGATCCTTCTTGCGCGAACCGTTTCCGGAATCCTGAAGGACCTTGCAGGATGGCGCTTCGTTTATCTGGTTTCGGCTGCGTTGATGCTGCTCATGGTTTACGCATTATATATGGTGCTGCCAAATGCTGCGCGCAAGATAAAGACTCTTTCTTATGCTCAACTGCTTAAGTCGGTATGGATGTTGTTCCTGCAAGAACGGCTATTACGTATCCGCGCTGTGTTGGCTATGCTGATTTTTACGGCTTTCAGCATGTTGTGGACCCCATTGGTACTGCCTCTTAGCTCGCCGCCGCTATCCCTTTCGCACTCGGCTATCGGGGCGTTCGGCCTCGTGGGCGTCGTAGGGGCATTGGCTGCAGTAAAGGCCGGTAAGCTGGCCGATCGAGGTTATGGACAGCGAACGACGGGAATTGCATTGTTCCTGCTATTGCTGTCATGGCTGCCCATCGGCTACACGGAACGGTCGCTGTTCGCCTTGGTCATTGGCATCATTCTGTTGGACTTGGCGGTACAGGCCGTGCATGTCACGAATCAGAGCATGATTTTTGCATTGCGGCCGAAGGCGCGCAGTCGGATTGTTGGCGGCTACATGATGTTCTATTCCATCGGAAGTGCTGCCGGTTCCATTTCTTCAACCCATATTTACGCTCACTTCGGCTGGCATGGGGTATGCGTGCTCGGGGCCTCCGTCAGCGCTGTTGCTCTTATTTTTTGGGTCGTGACCAAAGGCGCTAATGGTGCCCACTGATAGTAATTCAAACTACAAAAGATCGCTTCCCTCGGAAACGGGGTGGCGATCTTTTAGAATATCCACGAACAGTGGCGAGCTTCCAGCCCATACGCCAATTATTTTGGAAGCTCTCTATTTATCGTTATGGATACAGTTCCTATGGATGCAGTTCCTCAAAATAACGAAAGACACGCCGTTTGGGCGTGCCTTCATCCTATTCTTATGGCGTTTTCCCCAGGATCACTTCCCCTGTCGTCTTATTCCAGGACATCGGAATGCCAAGCTTTGATGTGATCAACTCCAATGGAAACATGGTCGAATTCGCCAGGAATGGAACGCTGGCATTTTCTCGCGTCACCATCCCGTTCACCAATACAACGGCGGGATCGCTGGATTTAATGGATACGGTGTTCCCGCCATAAGAGAAAGACCATACCGGAATTCGCTGATTTCCGTGTTTCGGATCCGGATTGGACTGTCCGCGCTTCACTTTAATCCCGAGGGCTTCAAATACGCTAGTATGCGGTACATACAGCTTGCCTTTCACTATGGCGGAAGAACCGTAGAAGCTAACCGTTTGTCCGTTTACCGTCCAAGATAAAGGAGGCTGCACCCTGACCGGATTCCCATCGTTCTCGTTAGGCGAGCCGCTGCCTTGATATTTCTCTTCTCCCCAAGCCAGCACCTTGCCGTCCTGATTGGTTGCATAACCGGTATATCCCTTGCTTCCCCAAAGTGCCGTTATACCTGCCAGACCTTTCACTCGAAAAGGCTTTGCCGTCGGATCGTTGTAATTCCACTGCCAGACCGTGCCATCGTTTTTAAGCATAAATAAACGGTTGGCCCCTGTTCTTATCTCTTGGATATCGTTTAATCCCTTCACTGCAGCCGGCGTTTGCTGCTTCGTATTCACATTCCACCTCAGCACTGTTCCGTTCTCATGCAGCAGAAACACGTCATACCAATGCGCGGCGATTCCGGTAATGGAGGAAGCAACCAACGGTTCAACTTCGCGAAACTCGCGTTCCAGGCGGAACCGGTCGTAGAAACTGTTATATACCGTTAACATATCGACGCTGCCGTCTTTACCGAGAATCAGGGCCTCATGTCCGGCGACCACTATTGTTTTTGCATTCGTGACGCCCTTGATAGGAAAGTACTTTACCGTCATCTTCAAATGATCATTCGGATCAAACGTCGGACTCCATATCGTTGCAGACCCATCCTTATGCACTGCGACAGAACCATGGTTTGAAATGGCCAGGCTGGCTACATCCTTAAGTCCTTCCAGCTTGATCAGCCCTCCCCTTTTTTGGAAAGGCAACAACGGATCCCCGTTAATATAAGGCGAGTAATAATCGCCCCAAGCCCACACGTCCCCGTTCTTGTCCAAGGCAAATGAAGAATTGTCGCCTGCCGCCACCTGAACAATATCAGTCAGACCCGCGACTTGCTTGGGCACCAATTGATGAATGCTGGTCCCGTCACCTACTTGACCTGACTTGTTATAACCCCAGGCGGTCACGGAGCCGTCGCTCCATGCCGCAACACCATGTCCGCTGCCCCC
>Ga0209784_100325_pt1 | contig 24276 bp, 25 predicted proteins | sample AraplaCvi_mLB_r2_2_FD_184284 | JGI IMG/M metagenome (GOLD analysis project Ga0209784, IMG submission 184284) | Arabidopsis root microbial communities from North Carolina, USA - plate scrape CL_Cvi_mLB_r2 (SPAdes) (version 2) | ecosystem: Host-associated > Plants > Roots > Endosphere | place: USA...
GGAGAGTGTGAACACGAATCCGGTGGTCATCCGGCGGATTGTCGGCATGCTCAGCAAAGCGGGCCTGGTCGAGGTAAAACCCGGCGTAGCGGGAGCGAAGCTGGCTAAGCCTCCGTCCGGGATTACGTTGCTGGATATTTATCATGCCGTTCATGTCGTGCAGGAGGGTTCCCTGTTTGGCATTCACGAGAATTCGGACACGAAATGTCCTGTTGGCAAACATATTCAAACGGCGATCGTTCCGGTGTTCTCGGCCGCCCAGAAGGCCATGGAAGATACGCTGCATGAGGTGAATTTGGAGCAAATCGTCCGGAAAATCCATGCATCTGCTAACGGAATATCCAGTGAATAGATGATATATGATACATGATACGCTCAATCCTTGCAGGATGGGCGTTTTCTTTTGGGCCTGGTTGGTGTGCCTTTGTTCATATGTTAATTACTGGGTTTGACAACGGGATGGTCCTGTAACTATAATGATTACAAGTAAGATGTAACTGTTTCGATTACAAGTTAAGCCTGTCGCAGACCTGAATATATTTTTTGAAAAAAAAATCAAACAACAACATTCAAGGAGTGAGAATATGACAGCCATTATACATCCATCCACAAAGCTCGGACCCGTCTCTCTTCGGATTCGCAATCTGGCACAATCGGTACGCTTTTACACGGAAGTCGTTGGATTAAAAATGCTGCGCCAGCATGGCCGGGTGGCTGAATTGACGGCGGACGGCAAGCAGCCGCTGCTGATCATTGAGGAGGTTTCGGACCTGATAAGACCGCAGACCCGGACGGCGGGGCTGTACCACTTTGCGATCCTGGTACCGGATCGGGAATCGCTAGGGCTCGCGCTTGCCAATTTGATCGCCCATAACATTCCGGTCGGCCAAGGCGATCATCTTGTCAGCGAAGCGCTGTACATCAATGATCCGGACGGAAACGGCATCGAGATTTATGCCGACCGGCCACGGGATACCTGGAAGCGCGATGCCAAAGGGGAATATGTGATGGCCACCGACCCGGTCGATGTTGAAGGACTGCTGGCTCTCTCCAAAGACAAGGAATGGCTTGGACTTCCGGAAGGGACCGTCATCGGGCACGTGCATTTCCATGTGTCCAACCTGCAGGATGCCCGCGCATTTTATTGCGATGTGCTGGGTTTTGAGCTGACCGCCCATTATGGGGGAGCAGCGTTGTTTATATCTGCAGGAGGATACCATCACCATATCGGGCTCAATGTTTGGGCGGGACTCGGTGTACCGAATACGCCGCGGAACGCTGCGGGAATGGAGAATTATACGATCGAGCTTCCGAGCCATGAGGCGCTTGAGGCGGTAACCGGCCGTATTCGCGAAGCGGGGCTGCACCTGGAACAGCGGGACGGTGTTTGGGCCGTTCAAGATCCTTCGGACATTTGGATCCGGTTGGTTGTTGCATAATATCATACGAACGAAGAAGCCTGTCCGCTATATTAGCGGCAGGCTTTTTTTAATGAAACATCACCGTTAGGATGATCAGGCTAGACAGAAAGCAGGGTAGCTAGATCCGGTTTAATTCAACCAGCGTACGGAGCATGAACTCCGTGATATTCGGAATGTCTCCCATTTGCTCTTCGTTGATTTTGCGGGGAAAGCGAAGCTCGATCGTGTCATGGATGGGAACCGCATCGTCGCCGTAGGCGTAGCGTATCGTTTGCACCGGCGGGAGCTCGGGATTCCATATCTCTTTAATAATCTGCGCGATAACCGGGCACGAGTAGGCAGGATCGGCAATGTTTTTATGAAAGCGGAGCTTCAGCTCGCAGCCCGGCTGTTCTTCCGGAATTTCCAAAATTTCGGCCGCCAAATCCCGCAGCCCGGTCTCCAGGCAAATTTCGGCTGAAGCACCGGATTGCTGAACCAGCTCGAACCGGAGGCTAAAACTTCTGGACAAGGTCGCCATGTCCAGGAGGTCCTTCCGGTCGGTAACGCGGATGATGTCATCGAGATTGTCGAGGTCATATACCGCATTCTCGATGCCAACCTTTAGATTTTCGAATATAGTCGGGTCAAACATGGAGGCACATCCTTTGATGAACATAATGTCGTAATAGACGATTGTGGATACTATATCACAGCCGCCAGGCGAAGGGGAATGGCTCGTCTGATAAGCCGGAGACCTGCGTCAGAATTGACCGATAGATCAAAGTCATGGTAGGATGAAATCCAATAACAGTAAAAATTAATTTACCGGTAAAATATATGGAGGTGTTAAAATGAAAATGACTGGCGTCTATAAAATTCAAACCCATGAGCAGCTCAAAGCGATTGCGGATCCTCTCCGCACCAAAATGCTGATGAATCTGGTGAAGGATGCCTACACCGGACAGCAGCTGGCCGAGATGCTCGGCATCACGCGGAACAATATTTACTTTCATCTCAAGGAGCTGGAGAAGCATGGCATCATCCATGTGGTCAGGAAGGAAGAGAAGAACGGTATCGTGCAGAAATACTATCGTGCCGTTGCAAGCCGCTTCATTCCAGAGGATCATTTGCTGCCAAGCCTGGATTTGGTGGAAACCTCAAGACAGGTATTCATGGAGACGCTTGATGTAACGCGGGCCAAAATCGAGACTGCCCCGGCTTCTTCTTTTGCACTGGACAGTACGAGTGAGCACCACAGGAAAAATCTTGCGGAAACCTACCGCTTTCGTGCAACGCAGGAAAGCTTCCATGCTTTTGTGGAAGAATTCAAGGGGCTTCTGGATAAACACTTCACGATGGAAGGCGCCGAATCCGGCAGAAGCTCACTTTCTGAGGAGGAGAAGAGCTATTATATGTCGTTGATAGCATTCCAAGATGATCATGAGAATATCACCATTCGATAATCCTGGACGGGGGATACATACATATGGACAATAATCAATATACCATCGTGATCGATGATGCGTGGTTTACGGTATCGCAGCTGGATGAGGGCACGTTTGCCATCAGTGAGTACGGGCATTGGGAGAAGGTGCATTCGTTTCTGTTGATAGGGGACGAGCGTGCCGCATTGATCGATACGGGCCTTGGCATCGACGACATGCGGCGGATGACCGATCAGCTGACGGATTTGCCTATCATGGTACTGACCACGCATGTTCACGCAGATCATATCGGCAGTCACGGGCAGTACGGGGAGATCTATGTGCATGAGGCCGAAGAGGATTGGCTGGTCAGCGGCATTAAAAAGCTTTCGATTGAGCAAATCCGCAAGGATATATCGCGCGATATTACGAGACCCGTACCGGCTTCCTTCGATCCGGCAGCGTACACCCCTTATCGGGGGCAGCCGACCGGCCTGCTTCGGGATGGGGACGTCATCGAGCTTGGCGGGCGAAGTCTGGTCATCTACCATACGCCAGGCCATTCGCCCGGACATATTGCGGTATTTGAACCCAACCGCGGGTACTTGTTCACTGGCGATTTGCTGTATGATGAGACGCCGGTATATGCCTTCTACCCGACGACAAGTCCCGGAGATCTCGTTAATTCGCTGGAGCGGATCGCGAATATCGAAGGCGTAAATCGGATCTTCGGTTCTCATAATACGCTTGGACTGGACCCGGCATGGCAGGACGTGGTGAAAGAAGCCGTGCAGGAGCTCCGGGAAAAAGACCTTGTCCGATTTGGAACGGGCATTCACCGGTTCAACGGATTTTCGGTTCAATTCTAATATTGCCATGAAACAAAGCCGCCTCCGGATTAGCAACTGGCATCCGGAAGGCGGCTTTTAGGTTAGGAATTGTCTTTAGGCGATTAAGCTATTTCCACATGCTGATGAGCGTCCATGCCTGATAGGACAAGTTCATCCGGGCTCTATCCGATATCGCACCGGGTTTCTTATGCTCCTCCAGCTGAGAAACGAATGTATTTAAAAATTTGAGCGCCTGTTCCCTGGAGCCCTTGCTTATGTGATGCTCTGCCTGTTTCAAGGCATTACTCAACCGGGACAGCAGCGGGTTAGCCAGGTCCCCTGAGCGGGAATACTCGCTCACCAGTTGATCCAGCACGTTCAGCATGCCCGGGGATTGATAAACGGGGATAGGAACCTCCGAGAAATCCGTATCGGATGCGAAATAAAAGCTGGTGTAAGAGGGCTGGTTATACGTTGTATTTTGTCTGGCAACCTCGACCCGATACTGCGGATCATGCATGAGCGTATAGAGCTTACGGTCGGTGACCTCGGTGTTCAGGTAAATCCGGAGGGCCGAGCTGTCCGTGGTCCGGACCACCAGTTCCTCTCTCCAATCCCCGAAGAGATCGGCGACGAGGGCAGGATTTCCCTTCGTCCCGTTATTGGCGCGCGTGCCTTCTGCAGTTAGCAGCGTCCCGTTGCGCCAGCTTTCGATGACTGGTGTCTGATCCAAGTTACCATTCACGATCTGGGTGGTCATATCCGCAGACCATTTGATGTTCATGTTTGTGCCCGGCATGGTCGTAGAGAGCTGTTCTCCATCTGCAGACCACGTGCCGACGGCCCATGTTTCGAGTCCCCGCTGATCGGGATCGATATCGCCGATCATGCCGCGTCCGGTGTCTTTTCCGGTATAGCCGCCGTAGAGGAGCCCGCCTGTTGCCGCATCACGGAGGGAATAGCCGTAAGGGGCGTAGGCACCGCCTTCATGAACCATGAAAATCTCAAGACCCGGCCGATCCGGATCGATGTCGGTGACGTGCATGGCGTCCCCATGACCAAGGCGGGCCATCGCTCCAGGATCCGCGCTTTGAGGAGGGAGCACATCCATGGAGCTGTACAGCAGCGTGCCGTCATGGTCAATCGTTGCCGAACCGTAGACGATTTCCTGTTTACCTTCGCCGTCGACGTCAGCCGCGCTTAACGAGTGGGCCCCTTGCGTCGTTAACGTACCGAATGCGGCATCGGTCCCGTCCCGGCCATGCGGACTGTCGTTAAACGGATTGGTCATCGGGGTCCAGCCGCTGTCCACAACCCAATGCTCGCTTAAGCGCCGGCCATCCCACTTGTAGGATACGAGTGTGGATCGGGTGTAATAACCGCGGGCGAATACGGCAAAGGGTTGTTCCCCGTCAAGGTAAGCAACGGCGGCAAGGAAGCGATCCACGCGATTGCCGGGTTCGATCCGGGCCATGGCATAATCGCCCCACATGAGACCGTCGTCATGCCTGCCGGGTTTATACCGGATCGTCTCGAGCTCTTTGCCGGATGCGCCTTCAAATACGCTGAGATATTCCGGACCATCCAAGATGAACCCTTCGAATGACCGGAGATTGTTGCGGGCGCTTCGCTGCGGCGCATAGGTGTCCATGAAGTGATCGACCAGGCTTTCGGCATCGGTACGGGATAACGGATAATGGTACTTCTTATCGATGCCGAAGCTTTCTTCGAGCGTGGCCGGCCAGCGGCCGCTTACGACCTCTTCATGCTGATGCCAGTTCATGAACAGGTTTACCATGTGCTCGTAGTAGCCGGTTTTGCTCAGCCGGTAATCGTCCTGATTAGAATATCCGGCCTTCATATCCTCGGGCAGCAGCGTGATGTATCTCTGGGAGATCATGTTGCCGGCTGGATCATAGCGAAGAATCTTGGTGCCCGGTGCCGTTTTGAGCATCATTTCCGCTTTGCCGTCCCCGTCAAAGTCATACACCATGAACTGCGTATAGTGGGCGCCGGAACGGATGTTGACGCCGAGGTCGACCCGGTACAGCAGGATGCCCTCCAGTGTATAACAGTCAATGTACGTGTTGCCGGTATACCCGATTTGGGAAACGTCCTTGGAGTTGGAAGGGTCCCATTTGACAAAAAGCTCGTACTGCCCATCGCCGTCCACATCGCCGACGCTGGCGTCATTGGCAGAGTAAGTATAAGGCTCCCCGGCCGGGGTGACTCCGCCATCCGGCTTGTTTAGCTTCAGATCGTAATAGGGGGAGGACCAGGGAGTGGAGGTGAGGCTCTGGTCGACCTCTTTTCCATTCACGACGGCAGATACGTAATAGGAGGATGATGACTTGCCGGATCGGTCCAGGTAATTAGTGCTGTTCTCGACGACGGCAATCTGGGTGCCGTCCCGATAGACATGAAAGGTCGGACCGATAAGCCCCGTTTCGCCATATCCGGTTACTTCTCCGGCAAGCAATCGCCAGCTCAGAAAGTTGCCTTCTGAAGTGGAGACCGATACGATCCCCCTATCCAAATACTCCAGCTGAATCCGGCTGGCTTTAGTGGCACCTTGCTGCGTGCTGCTTGCCGCTTGATGCGAGGGCGCCGCTAACGACTCGATGCTCCCTGTGATGATCATGGGGAGCGTAAGAGCCGCTGCCAACAGCTTGCGATGCAAGCCGAGTTTACTTCCATTCTTCATGTTCAGCCACCTTTCTCCTTGTGGTTCGGATGCTGGCGTGCAGCATTCCGTATGCGATTTCACAAATGGCTGTGCGACTCCTCCTTTCTGGTTGGAATGGGGTAATAAGTAAATCACTTTCATTGTATGGAACCTGGGTGAATGACAACATACAAAAAACAGGCCATTTGATTTAAAAAACAGAGTGAATTCTAATCCCGAAAGTCGATTTCTAGGGTAAAGCTATAGAAGCCAAACAGGCCGGGCTCCTGGGAGCCCGGCCTGTTTGCTTGCTCGCATGAAGGACATGCAAGAAAAGAATGGCCGCCGCAGGGTAGCAAGCCATTCAGTAACTCCGGTCCATGTTCTTGCCGTAATAAATCTCGTCCATCTCCAGATTGATGCGTTCGGTGATTTCCTGCTGTTCGGCCTCGGACAGCTTATCCTTCGTGTAACCGAACAGATAGTTGTCCAGATCGAACTGCTTCAGCTTGCACTTGGTATGAAAGATGTTCTCCTGATATACGTTGACGTCGATCATATCGAACAGCTCCTTGGCTTCGTCCGGAATATAGTTCTGGATGGAGCTGATCTCATGGTCGATAAACAGCTTGTGTCCATGAATATCCCTCGTGAATCCCCGGATTTTATAGTCTATCGTCATAATATCCGTATCGAAGGAGTGGATCAGGTAGTTCAGGGCTTTGAGCGGTGAGATTTCCCCGCAGGTCGACACGTCGATATCGGCCCGGAAGGTGCTGATGCCCTCGTCCGGATGGAATTCCGGATACGTATGGACGGTAATATGGCTCTTGTCGAGCTGGAGGACCACGTTATCCGGCAGCGGCCCCGGCGATTCGTCATAGGATTCCTCCGGCACCTCCACGACGGGGCCCTCGGAGACTAGCACCGTCACGCTGGCGCCCTGCGGGATATAATCCTGCTTGGCAATGTTCAGGACATGCGCGCCGATGATTTCGGCCACATGGCTCAATATTTTCGTCAGCCGATCGGCGTTGTACTGCTCATCAATATATTCAAGGTACGCTTCCCGTTCTTCCCGGGTCTTCGTATAGCAGACGTCATACATATTAAAACTGAGCGATTTCGTCAAGTTGTTGAACCCATGCAGGGTCACGCGTTGTTCTGGTGTCATATCCATATGAATTTCCCCTTGTGTAGTTAATATATCAGTTCGAGTACCTATTATTTCCGAAACCGTCGATTCCTAATCTGTCCATGCTCCGCCTTCCGAAGCAGCATTACTATGTTCTTACCCGGATCGGGTTCAACGTTAACAGAGGCGGAGGAATGCCGGAGGGGAAGCAGCGGCGGCTCCCAAACCCCAAAAAGGCCAACCGGATTTCTCCGGCTGGCCTTATCTATCAGAACGACATCTGCTGCATGCAGCTTATCCCTCTGGCGTTTATATGGATTCACTTCATATGCTTGAACTTTGATGCTGCGAAACGGATGGATTACTCCGTAAATTCCAGCAGCTCGATCACATTGCCAAACGGGTCGCGGATGGCGCTGTACAGCCCGGGAGGGCAAGGCTTTGGCGTATCAAAGATGACGTCGACGCCCTTCGATTTGTAGTTCGCAATGGCTTCGTTTACATCCGGGGTCTCGATTCCGATGATCACCTGTGCCTCATGCGGGTATTCCGTATTCGTTGGACGGTCGCATTTCTGCAGAACGAGGGACATGCCTTCATGCTTCAAGCTGACGATCTGATCATCATAAACCCTGGAGATTTCGAATCCCAGAACGTCGCAGTAAAACTGTTTGGCTTGCTGTATATCGCTTACATTGATCGATAGAACGCATAGGTTTGGCATATGCTCGCACTCCTCCGCTCATGGTTTGTTTTACTTGCAGCACAGAATCCCGTTCCCGGATTCGATATTAGATTTCAAGCTGGCCAGCATCCCCTTCCACGCATCGATATGCCACGCCCGGGCTTGCCGGGACGCTTTGGAATCCTTCCAGCCTGTATGCTCCAGGGTAATTCTCGTGCCGTCCGCCTCAGGGAAAAAGGCAACCTTAACCGCTGTCAGCTCGCCTTGATTCATCGTTTCCGCGAAGGGATCGGGCCCTTTCCATTCAAAAACAAGCACGCGTGGCTCGTCATACTGCAAAATGGTACACCCGGCGGTGCACATCGATTCGCGATCGGCCGGGTTAAAATACAGCTCGAATTTCCCGCCCGCTCTCGGCTCGATTTCCGCAGCCGGCGCAAACCACTCGGTTATCCTTGCGGACTCGGTCCATGCCCGCCACAGGAGCTGCACATCGGCCTGAATCACGGTTTCTTGAATAATGGTCATGTTTATTCCCCCATCATATAGCGCTGATTGTTCCAGAAAACTCTTCTTGCCGTTCCATTATAAATGGACAAGTACATCGAAAATTCTTCTACCTTGCGCTGTTATTCCGATCCTTCTCAAACAAGAGCAGCGGCAGGTTAACCACAATCGGCGGGTCATGGGGCAGAGGCTCCCGTAAGGCAATCTTCACGTCAAGATCGGTTCCCCTGTCGATATGGACAGGCTCCTCCAGTTTGCCGCGCAGGGATTTGTCCAGCAGAAAATAATCCTTTGGATTGAGGCTCCAGGGGATGCCCGCGGCCAGCACGTAATACGTGCCGGCCGGCATGCCGGTTAAGGTGCAGGTCCGATTCTTGAGGTTGACGGCCGTACCGGTTACGGGCTTCTGATCGGGCACGGGTCTTGGGAACAGACCGACATAAATCATGCCGCGGAACGCCTCGGGAGCTTCGATCCGGCAGCGGATCCGGGGCAAAGCCTGCGATTCTTCCCCTGCCCAGGCTAACGGCTTATGCTCATATTGATTCACATAACGATGAAGGGACTCGGTGGTGGAGCGGAACCTCTTCGGAGACAGGCCGACAAGCTGCTTAAAACGGGTGTTGAAGGTGCCCGGACTTACCAAACCGATGTTCATTCCGATTTTCACAAGCAGGGAGGGGCTTTGAAGGAGCTCGGTTTTGCCCGATTCGACCCGGAGGGCGGACAGGTACTGCCTGACGGAAATGCCGGTTGCCCGCTTGAATATCCTGGAGAAATGGTAGGGGCTGTACCCCGCGAGATCGGCGAGCAGCTCGGTTGTCATCGGCTCGTCCAGATGCTCCTTCATATATTGAATGGTTTGCCGGACGGCTTCTGCATGTTCATCGTTCATTAGGGATCACCAACTTCGTTTTAATGGCTCTACAAGACAGGAGACATATTTCCACATTTATGAAATTCTGCTCGTCGAATGCAATTTCCTTCCCCGATTCGGTTGCCCATTCATGGAAAGGCCGTTAAACTTAAAGGATGAGAGCTTTCTAAAACGGAAAACCAAGGTGAAATAAGGAGTTTATATCCATGAATGTGGAAACAAATGATAGAGAATCGATGAATATGGACACAGCGCGGGAATACCTGCAAAAATATTACGGCTATCCCGATTTTCGGGACGGACAGAAGAAAATCGTCGCGAGCCTGCTAACCGGCCAGGATACGCTCGGGATTATGCCGACGGGCGGGGGCAAATCCATCTGTTATCAGATCCCGGCACTCCTCAGCCCGGGCTTGACGTTGGTCGTATCGCCTCTGATCTCCCTGATGAAGGATCAGGTGGACGCACTTACGACGGCGGGCGTGGCGGCGGCATATATCAACAGCACGCTCAGCGGCAAGGAAGTGAACGAGCGCATACGCGCGGCCAAGCGCGGTGACTTGAAGCTGTTATATGTCGCCCCGGAACGGCTTGAGCTGGATTGGTTCCGTGAGGAGATGGCAGGCCTCGACATTTCGATCGTTGCTGTCGACGAAGCGCACTGCGTATCCCAATGGGGTCATGATTTTCGGACCAGCTATCTCTCCGTGGCTCCTTTCGTGAAGGGGCTGCCGAACCGCCCGATTGTCGCGGCCTTTACGGCGACGGCTACGCCGGAGGTTATGGAGGACATGCAGCGCCTGCTTCGACTGGAGCAGCCGCAGGTATTCGTGACGGGACTTGGACGCGACAATCTGGAAATGTCGGTGCTTCGGGGCGAGAACAAACGGGAGTTTGTGCTGGATTATGCGGCCTCGCATACCCACCAGCCAGGCATCATCTATGCTGCCACCCGGAAAGAGGTGGATGATTTATGCCAGCGCCTGCAGGCGAAGGGGCTTCTTGCCGGACGTTATCATGCCGGCATGAGCGATGCGGAGCGAGCGGACAGCCAGGAGGCCTTCCTGTATGACGATATTCGCGTCATTGTCGCAACGAACGCGTTCGGCATGGGGATCGATAAATCCAACGTTCGGTACGTCATCCACTACAATATGCCGAAAAATATGGAGTCTTACGTCCAGGAAGCCGGCCGCGCCGGGCGGGACGGAGAGCCCAGCCAGTGCATCCTGCTGTTCAGCGCCCAGGATATCATGACGCAGAAATTTCTGATCGAACAGAACCCCCAGGAGGGCGAGCGGAAGCAGAATGACTATCGAAAGCTGCAGCAGATGATCGATTACTGTTACACCACAAGGTGCCTGCGCAGCGCGATGCTGGATTATTTCGGGGAAGAACACGAAGACAAGCCCTGCGGTACGTGCAGCTCCTGCACGGACGACCGGGAGCTGGTGGATATCACGGTGGATGCCCAGAAAATCTTCTCCTGCATTCACCGGATGCGCGAGCGCTTTGGCGTGTCGATGATCGCCTCCGTGCTGAAGGGCTCGCGGGCGAAAAAGGTACTGGAATATGGCTTTGACCGGCTTCCAACCTATGGCGTCATGTCGAACCGGACGGAGAAGGAAATATCCGAGACGATCAATGTGCTCATCTCGGAAGGGTTCCTGGGGCTGACCGAAGGCCAATATCCCGTCGTGAAACTTCAAAGCGAGGCGGCCGACGTGTTAAAAGGCCAGCGCGAAGTGATGCAGCGCGTTCCGCGGCCTTCCAAGGCTGCAGGCAGCCAGCGCAGCGGCAGCCGCCGCGACTACTCGCCGTCTGCCGTTAACGAGACGGTGTTCGAGCAGCTGCGCTTGATTCGGCGCGAGCTGGCAAGCAAGGAGCATGTGCCGTCCTACATCATTTTTAACGATGCAACGCTGCGCGAGATGAGCGTGGTCTGCCCGCAGAGCGAGGATGAGATGCTGAACGTCAAAGGGGTCGGCGAAGTGAAATTCCGTAAATACGGACGTCCGTTCCTTGAGTTTTTCCTGAATGGCCAGGGCGCGTCGAATGACGGTGACGATTTATATGATTATGAAGAATAGGCTTGCATGTCAGGCGGAACTTATGGCGTATTCCCGTTTTATCACTCAGGATAAAAGCGTTCGGTACCGTTAGGTAATAAATAACATTATGTAGAAGGAAAGTGGGCCCTACCATGAAAGTCATACTATCAACCTTGAATGCCAAGTACATTCATACCTCCTTGGCCATTCGCTGCCTGAAGGCATACAGCGAGAAGGATTTCGATATCGAACTGACGGAGTACACGATCAAGGACCCCGTGATGAATATCGTCTCCGACCTGTTCCAGCGCAAGCCGGATGTGATTGGATTCTCGTGTTATATATGGAATATCGAAGAAACGATTAAAGTGATCGATATTGTGAAGAAGATTATGCCGGAGGTCACGATCATACTGGGCGGGCCCGAGGTGTCCTACGACACGGAGTATTGGATGAAACGGCTGCACAATGTCGACTTTATCGTCATGGGCGAGGGCGAGGAGACCTTCCATCACTTGCTGCAAACGATCGAAGGGGACAGGAAATTCCATTTTGTGTATGGCGTGGCATACCGCAAGCAGGACGAAATTATCGTGAACCCGGGAAGACCGAAGAGCATCCTGGCCGAGCTGCCTTCCCCGCATCGTTTTCCGGAGGATATCCCACATCTCGGGAAGCGGGTCGTCTATTTCGAGACCAGCCGGGGCTGTCCCTTCAGCTGCCAGTTCTGCCTGTCGAGCATCGAGGTGGGGGTTCGCTATTACGACATTGAACGGACCAAGGCGGACATTCTCTACCTGATCGAGAACGGGGCCAAATTGATCAAATTCGTGGATCGGACGTTTAATATTAAGCGGGATTATGCGCTTGAAATGTTCGAATTTCTGATCGAGAACCATGGCGGCTGCGTATTCCAGTTTGAGATCACGGCGGATATCATGCGTCCGGAGGTCCTGGAATATTTGGCGAACCATGCGCCTCCCGGCATTTTCCGGTTTGAAATCGGCGTGCAGTCCACGAATGATCCGACCAACGAGCTGGTGAAGCGCCGCCAGAATTTCACCAAGCTGTCGCGCACGGTGACGATGATCAAGGAGAGCCGCAAGATCGACCAGCATTTGGATTTGATCGCAGGGCTTCCGGAGGAGGATTACAATACGTTCCGCAAAACGTTTAACGACGTGTTTGCCCTTGGACCCGAGGAGCTGCAGTTAGGCTTCCTGAAGATGCTGCGGGGAACCGGGCTGCGGATCGATGCGGACAAGTATAACTACACCTACATGGACCATGCTCCGTATGAGATCCTGGGCAGCGACGTGCTTCCGTTCTCGGATATCGTCCGGTTGAAGAGACTGGAGGACGTGCTGGAGAAGTATTGGAATGCCCACCGAATGGACCACACCCTCAATTATTTGATGAAGCATGAGTTTACGTCGCCGTTCGATTTCTTCCAAGAATTTGGCGACTACTGGGAAGGACAGGGCTGGCAAAAAATCGGCCATCAGCTCGAGGACCTGTTTACGCGGTTAACAGCCTTCCTGGAGTTTCGGAACACGCCGAACATGAACGTGGTCTCCGGGCTGATGAAGTTTGATTATTTCCTGGGCCATAAATACAAGCCGCGCAAAATATGGTGGGATCATGCCCAAGACAAAGCGCAGTGGAACGCCAATGTTCGCAAAATCGTGGAAGACCCCGCGGCACTATCCGCCGATTTCGCCGATCTTGGGATCACGGAGCGTGATCTTCAGAAGCATGCGATGATCGAGGTGCTGCCATTCAACCTCGACGATGCCATTCATGGTGGTACGGGCTATCCGGACCATGCGGTACACGCAACGATGCTGCTGGTATTGTACCAGCAGAACGAAACAGGGCAGCCCCAGTACTACACGATGCCTTTGGAGTTAGCGACGAAGGCATAATAGGGGAAACGAGGGACAAGTCTTTTCCGGGATTGGTTGTGACACGGACTGGTTGTTTTGGCGTAATTGCTTAATTTCCGCTGCCAGGAACCGGCGGCCCCGCTCTTTAGCGACCCTTTTGCGATCATAACGAGCCCTATCTAAAGGCATCCGGAATAAAACAGCCCCGGCATCGGTATTCTAATTGGCATCAACCGATGAGGAGGGGATGTTATGAACGACAATCGGAAGGGGCAAGAACAGCTTTCGTCTGACGAGCCGACCATCGCACCGGGCATGGAAACCAATGACGATCTGCGCGAAGAGGCTACCGAGGACGAGGTAGCGCAAGGAGAGTACACCGAGGTCACGCAATTGATCATCGATCGCACGCCGAGCGATGAAGAGTAAGGCGCTTCCCATAGAGCCTTGACGCTGCCAATTCCACTGATTCCTGTATATACTAACGAACTGCTTAGCAGCATAACAAAAGGGATGCCCTGGATTTCAAAAACCCGGGGCATCCCTTTTATGTGTCTCGGCATCACGCTTTGTTACATCACTCGTGTCGATTCTTGCGGTACGTTGCCCGAGCCGGATGTGTGCCGTTCGAGCCAGTCGAGCACATCGGCTGCCACTTCGGAACGGTTGGTCTCGTGCAGCATTTCGTGGCGGCCGCCCGGATACAAACGGTATTCGAGGTCCTGGACGCCATGCTTCCGATACAATTCGATCAACCGCCGCACGCCTTTGCCGCGGTGTCCGACCGGATCATCCTCGCCTGAGAAAATATAGACAGGCTTATCCTTCGGAAGACATTTCATCAATTGGGGCTGGTGGATCTGTGACAGCAGCTTGAAGAAATCGCGAAAGAAGCGAGCGGTGCACACCTTGCCGCAGTATGGGTCGTTGATATACTTATCCACTTCGGCTTCATCCCGGGATAGCCAATCGAACGGCGTGCGAATAGGACCGAATCCTTTGTTGTAAGGACCGAACACCAGGGCGTTCAGCATCAGGCTCCGGTGCGTGTTTCCTTGCAGGCGCATTTGTGCAGCGGCCAGGCTCATACCGAACGTCAGCAGTCCTTGGGGACCGTTGGTGCCTGACAGGATGAATCCGTCGAATAATTCACCGTCCGAACAGATGATTTTTTGCGTCAAAAAGGATCCCATGCTGTGCCCCATCAAATAATGCGGAACGCCGGCATGGCGCTTCTTGAGCTCGGAAGCAAGAAGAAGCTGGTCTTCAATCATTCCTTCAAAACCGTCTTCCCCGGCATCGCCGAGATGCGTAAGCCCGGCCGTTAGCCCATGGCCTCGATGGTCGTTGCAGTATACGGCATAGCCGTGCTCCGTGAGCAATTCGGCAAGCTCCTCGTAGCGCTTGCCGGTTTCGCACATGCCATGCGCGATTTGCACAATGGCACGAACGGGATCATCCGGGCCGGGCAGCCATTCATATACAAAAACATGCATACCCTGCGTATTCAGCATCGTAAACGTGTCGGTTTGCATCATTAGGGCTGGCACCTCCACAAGAACGAATGGTTTATATCATTTATTTATACCCTGTTTAAGGCAAATATGAACGCAGAACCGTGGATTGCCCGTCCAATGTATAGGCCCCCAGATTCGCAGGCAGTAGGAAGCACTGCCCTGACGTGTAATCGATGGAGCCGTTATCCCAGCTGAGGGTTCCTTGGCCGTCGCATACAACCACGATCGTGAAGCTTTCCGCGGAAGTGGACAAGGACCATGCACCGCTCACGACGCCTTTTTCCACGACGAAATACGGGGATTTGGCAAGCTCAAGCCATTCTCCCGGCGCCGTTCCTTCCGTGCTCATGGTGGTTGCGCCCGATCCTTCATAGGCCGTCACGTTCAAGGAATCTTCGATATGAAGCTCGCGCGGCTTACCGTCAAGGCCCGGTCGATTATAATCGAAAATCCGGTAGGTCGTATCCGAGTTTTGCTGGATTTCCGCCACCACAACGCCCGCGCAGAGCGCATGCACGGTTCCTGCAGGTATGTAGAACGTATCTCCGGCTTTTACGGGCACTTCTTGAAGCTGGTCCATAACGGTGCCGTTTTCCATGGCTTCCTTCAAGGTTTCCCGGTTCACGCCTTCTTTCAGGCCGTAGATGATTTTGGCGTCCGGTTTAGCATCCAGCACATACCACATTTCGGTCTTGCCAAGCTCACCCTTCGGAAGCCCTTCGTAGTCATCGGTCGGATGGACCTGAACGGAGAGGTTGTCATTACAGTCAAGCAGCTTGATCAGGAGCGGGAAACGTCCGTTAACCTCGGAGAATCCTTTTCTTCCGAACCATTCCCGCCCGAATTGATCCCGGACCTCATCCAGGCCGCGTCCGGCAAGCTCGCCGTTCACGATGCTGGTCGTGCCGTTTGGATGGTCAGCGATCATCCAGCCTTCCCCGATATGTCCTTCAGGAAGATCCAAGCCAAACTGCTCTAGTGCCCGGCCTCCCCACACGCGTTCTTTAAATTCAGGCTGGAACAACAATGGATATGGTTTTGTCATTGTAATCATCTACCTTTCATCATGTTTGGAATATTCTATGGATGTGAAGTGCGGTACCTCTCCTAGAACTTATATCATATCGGCTTCTTTCGTTCCAGTGCAATGAGATATGGAGCTTCGGAACGCTGAAGGCCGCGATACAAAATCGTTTGCACTTTGTGCTGGGGCAATTCACCGGCCCAAGCTTGGACCGCGTCCGCTTCGGCATCGCCGCCCTTGTGGCCTGGATACAGGACGATGGTGATAATGCCCCCGGGGCGGAGCAGCTCGATCGCAGCCTCCAGGGCCGTGAGCGTACTGGCGGTCTCCGTCATGATCCGTTTATCCGATGAATCTGCCGGAAGGTAACCGAGATTGAACATGATCGCACCCATGCGGCCGTGCTCCATCTCAGGTACGCACTCCCTCATAAGCGAATGGCTCTGAAGAAGAAGGCTAACCTCCGCAAGGGTGCCGGGCGGCTCCTTGTCCAGCCTTTCCCGAGTCAGCTGCAGCGCCTGCTCTTGAATATCGAAGGCATACACTTTGCCCTTGGAGCCCGTGCATTTGGCTAAATACAGCGTATCGGCCCCGGTTCCGGCGGTTGCATCCAGCGCGATGTCTCCGGGACGGAGCCTTTCGGATACCAGTTTGTGGGCAAAACTCAAAACCGAGAGAAAGCCCATCAGGATACCCCCCACAATTTACCCTGCCACGTATTCCGGCGCTTAAGCTCGGCGTCGATGCCGTTAAGCACTTCCCATTTTTTGAGACTCCACGTCGGTCCGATCAAGAGATCCCGTGGAGCGTCTCCGGTAAGGCGGTGGACGATCATTTCCGGAGGCAAAAACTCCAGGCTATCCACGATAAGGCTGATGTATTCGTCCTGCTCCAGGAATCGCAGCAGCCCGGCTTCGTATTGCTTCACCATCGGCGTCTTGCGCATAAGGTGCAGCAGATGGATTTTGATTCCCTGCACATCCATCTTGGAGACCGCCCGGCCGGTGGCAAGCATCATGTCATGATCCTCTTGCGGAAGCCCGTAAATGATATGTGTGCAGACCCGGATATGATGTTTGCGCAGCTTCTCGACGGCTTCCAGATAACATTCGGTATCATGGGCCCGGTTGATCAGCTCGGAAGTGGAATCATGGATCGTTTGCAGACCCATCTCCACCCACAGATAGGTTCGCTCGTTCAGCTCCGCCAAGTATTCCACGACATCGTCAGGCAGGCAATCGGGACGTGTGGCGATCGATAAACCGACAACCCCCGGCTGCTGCAGAATAACTTCATAATATTCGCGAAGTTCTTCGACCGGAGCATACGTGTTGGTATAGGCTTGGAAATAGCCGATATATTTGGCGTTCGGCCATTTCTGGTGCTGCCGGTCACGGATGGTGTTGAACTGGGTAACGAGATCATCCCGCCGCCTTCCCGCAAAATCGCCGGAGCCGCGGGCGCTGCAAAAGGTGCATCCGCCCTTGGCTATCGTGCCGTCACGGTTCGGACATGTAAAGCCGGCATCCAGCATAACCTTGAATACCTTCTCCTGGAATTGGCCGCGCATCTCGTAATTCCATGTATGAAAACGTTTGTCGCCCCATAAGGTCGGGGCAGGTATAAGTGGTGTGCTCATGTTTGCTCCTTTATAACCGCTTAAGTTGAATTGAGACAGGTTCAGCCAAGGCCCCTGGCAGCCCCTAATTTACTGGCCTTTTACTTAAATGAAACAGCTACGTCCATTGTAACAAAAAATAAAGGGTTGCGTTATATACAGGTCTTCAAGCCTAATTAAGACGTTGTTACTTGAATGGATTGCATATAATTGGTATATTTAAAATAGAAAAATAAAAAGATGTTTCAAGCAATTTTGGCATGGGTATATAACGGATAGGATTCATATTTGTGTGACGTCATGGATACAATAATACCGTGAGGTGATTACGAATGAATTCATCGACAGTAAAGAATGACAGTAAAGACAAAATCGCTGTGGAGCTTACCCCGAATGAAGCCCTAGCCCTTACCGGCGTGGAGTTTAACTCCGATCAGGGAGTCAAGGCTTCGGCACGTCGCAAGATTCGGGCCGCCTTTGAGAAGACGTTTGATTTTACGTCGGAAGAAAGGTAGACTATTCACAGTTTAACTATCGCGGAACCCCAATTCCAAATATAAGAAAAAGGAACCTAAAGCCTCTGCGTTGAGCAGAGCCTAGGTTCCTTTTTCTATGGGCTCTTTACTTTTGGGATCAACTTCGTCACAATAAATGCAGTATCGGGATATCATTCTAAATTTACTTGGAAAGTTTCGGAGGTATGACATGCGTTTACGCGGAAGAAAAGGTATACGGGAAAATCTGGAGCAGCAGGAAGACCTGGTCGTTTTGGACCCCGGTCAATATAGAGGGAAATGGGCTTCGTTATTTGGCAACGACCTTCCGATCCATGTCGAATTCGGCATGGGCAAGGGCCAATTTATAAGCCAGATGAGTTACAAGCATCAGCAAGTGAATTTCATCGGCGTCGACATGTACGACGAGCTGATTCGCCGCGCAAGCGAGAAGGGGCGCAACGTCTGGGCCCAGGAGGGAATCGATACTCCGCCGAATCTGAAGCTGGCGCTGTTTAATATCGAGAATGTCGAGGAGGTATTTGAGCCCGGCGAAATTGAACGGTTATATTTGAACTTCAGCGATCCGTGGCCAAAAACAAAGCATGCACGCCGTCGTCTGACGCATCCGCGTTTTCTGGACAAGTATTCCCGGATCCTGAACGAGCGGGGGGAGATCCATTTTAAGACCGATTCGGTCACGCTCTTCGAATTCTCCCTGAATGCATTTGCCGATTATGGTCTGCAAATGACGAACATTTCGCTGGATCTGCATCGCGACGGGTTGAACGAAGAGCATGTCATGACAGAATACGAAACGAAATTCGTCGGCCAGGGCATGCAAATTCATCGCTGCGAGGCGATTGTAGGCAAGGAAGCCCTTGCTTCATACCATCAGAATCGCCTTGAAAAATACGGAAAATAGCATCTAAATGTGATAGTTTCTCTCTATGATAACGTTTACAAGTATTATAATAGAAGAAAATCTATCCATTCGGGTGATACGCTCGCGATCGTACGCAGCAAAAAAGGTGTGCTCCTTATCAGGAGTACACCTTTTCGTTTTCCAGCATGTCGATGATGCTGCGGGCGCTTTGCATGGGATGAAAGCGTTCGATGTCCTGCAAGTTTTGCGCCCGTTGTTCTTGGATCAGGTCGTATTGATGAAGCAGCTTGTTCATCCATTTGCCCAGAACCTCCAGGGAATGGATGGGCTCTCCCAAGCCCTGCGCCGTGAAGTACTGGCAGTTTTCTTCTTCCTGTCCCGGAAGGGGCTGATGGAACAGCATCGGAATTCCTTTGGCCAGGCCTTCGGTGCATGTCATGCCGCCGGGCTTCGTAACGAGCAGATCCGACACCTCCATCAGCTTGTCGATCTCCCGCGTAAAGCCCAATATCCGGATATTCGGATGCTGGAACCTGGAATTGCTCTCCATCTCCTCGCGTCCCTTATCATTGTTGCCGAGGCAAAATATGATCTGGACTTCTTCTCGCCATCGGGTCAGAAATTCATGCACAACTTCGTCATTCATGATGCCCCAGCCTCCGCCCATCACCAGCACGGTAGGCATATCGGACAGGTTAAACCGCTCCCGGATTTCCTCTTTGCTCGGATGCGTCCAGAAGTCGGGATGGATCGGTATGCCGGTGACCTGAATTTTGGCTTGGGAAACCCCGCGATTGAGCAGCTTTCGCTTCACTTCCGGCGTGGACACGAAATATCGGTCGACCTCAGGGCTGATCCATGTATCGTGAGCATCATAATCGGTTATAACGGTACACAGGGGCACATTAGTGCCCAACCGTTTCAAACGCGAGATAACCGCACTTGGTATGAAATGGGTGCACACAATGATGTCGGGTCGGAGCTGCCTGACCACGTTCTTGGTACTTGTATAGAACATTCGGTGAAGCGCTAAAGCAGTAAAACGGTTAAAGGATTTTTGATGGCGGTACATGTACCCGACCAGTCTTGGGCGAGTCGTAATGGTCTTTCTGTAGGCCGAAATGATCAGTGGAGCGATTTTAGGGTTCAAGAAGCTCCCGAGCTCGAGAACTTTGGTCTGTACGCTAGGGGACAACTGGCGCAGGCTGCTGGAGAGTGCATGAGCGGCCTGTGTATGGCCTGCACCGAACCCTTCAGATAACAGCAAGACTCTTTTTTTAGCCACTACTTTTCACCCGTTCTGCAGCGTTATTCTTTAACTTTAACATATCGATTTTGGGAAGAGAAATCAACCACTTCCCCCTTGTAGGCAAGGGACTTTGGTCCCGGAAACGACCAATTGATTGGGCAAGCTTCTCGCTGGACCCTTGCTACTTAAGGAGTTAGCCAGCAGCGCGCATTTTGTAGAAAATCAGGGTCCGTGGTCTTTTGACTTGAGTAGGAGATGCCGCTACAATGATTCAAACGGACGTCAAAAAGTTTATTAGAGAGAGAGCACTGAAAAAACGAAAACTTTTTGGTTGTCTGTTGCGTTTATTTATTGGCGGACAAGTCGAAAAAGATAAAATGGGCAGCCAAGAGAAATAAAAAGCAAGAAAACGGATGAAAATAAGAACTAAAGCCGTTTGAAACGAAGCTTGCTGGCATACGGGAATGCAAGCTGAGCTCTTTTACGAAGTTTTTCCGTAAATTAGAGCATTCCACGGTTTTGACAAAAGATTCAAAAGTGTGGAAAATCGTGTATGACGTGCGAAGTTGCCCCGCGGCACCGAGGCTACTAGAAGGACAGACACAAGTCACAGGGTCATATCAACAACAAAAATGCGAAGAACTTAGAGAGAAAAAACAACAAACATTCTCGGGTTATAAAAAGGGGGTAACGGAGAATCATGACAGACGCCATCTTTATCGCGCTCCAACTATTCTTGGCCGCGGTGGGTGTGTACCAGTTCGTATTCTCTTTGTTTGGTCTGGTCAAAAGAAAGAAGAAACAACAGTTTGAACCCAATAAATCATTTGCAGTGTTAGTTGCTGCGCATAACGAAGAGCAGGTTGTCGGGGCATTAATGGAGAACCTGAAACAGCTTAATTATCCGAAACATCTGTACGACGTATTTGTCATTTGCGACAACTGTACAGACCGTACAGCAGAGATCGTCCGTGCCCACGGGATGAACGCCTGCGTGCGCACGAATCAGAATCTTCGAGGCAAAGGCTATGCCATCGAATGGATGCTGAAAGAGCTCTGGGCGATGCCGCGCCAGTATGACGCGGTCGTTATGTTTGATGCGGATAATCTGGCGGATCCGAATTTCTTGAATGAAATGAACAACGATCTTTGCTCTGGAGCGAGAGTTATCCAGGGATATATCGATACCAAGAACCCAGAGGATTCTTGGATCACCGCTTCTTACGGGGTTTCCTACTGGTATATCAACCGCTTATGGCAGCTGTCCCGCAGCAATCTGAACATGGCCAACTTCCTCGGCGGAACGGGAATGTGCTTCGAGACCAATCTCTTGAAGGAGATCGGCTGGGGCGCTACCAGTCTGGTGGAGGATTTGGAGTTCACCATGCGCAGCGTCATGCGCGGCGTGTATCCGAAGTTTAATTACGACGCGAAGGTATTCGACGAAAAGCCGCTTACGTTTAAGGCCTCCGCCAGACAACGTCTGCGCTGGATGCAGGGTCACTTTACGGTTGCCCGCCGTTATTTCTTCCCGCTGCTGTGGCGTGCCATTAAGGAACGCAGCCTTGTGAAGCTGGACTTGGCCCTTTACGGAGTCAACGTCTACATCGTGCTGCTGACTTTCTTGTTGACGGCCATCATCTGGGTTGACAGCTCGTTCTTCAATGGTCCGAACATCGCGAACCTGTACGGTTATTTACCGCTGTGGCTGAGCTTTACGGCGATTGCGGCGAATGTGTTCACGTTCATGATTGCGATGATTCTGGAGAAGGTGAAGTACAAGAAGGTATACATGTATCTGGTGCTGTTTCCGATTTATCTGCTGTCCTGGTATCCCATCACGGTATACGCGTTCTTCACGCAGAACAACAAGCAGTGGAGCCATACGGAGCATACCCGGGTAGTGCGCCTTGAAGAAGTGCAGAGCAAACAAGGCTAATCCAAAGTTTTTATTCCATTTGTGTTGACAGATGTTAGGATGACCTGTTATACTATCCTAGTCTGTTAAACAGAATATCTGATTGCAAGCAGAAGCGCCGCTTCTCACCTGACCGACATGCGTTGGCTGGTTTGATCACGAAATCAATGAATGGATTCAACTTCATTTGTGAGATGAGTATCAAATAGGGATGTCGGTGGTTAACCCGTCATCCCTTTATTTTTTTGCAAACAGGAACAACAAGTAATTTGGAGGTGGAGGACTATCAGTAAGGAACATATGATCAATGACGAGATTCGGGCCAAAGAAGTACGTTTGGTTGGTGCCGAAGGTGAGCAAATCGGGATCAAGCCGATTCGTGAAGCACTGCAAATGGCAATTGATCTCAATCTGGATCTGGTGAACGTGGCCCCTCAGGCGAAACCGCCGGTATGCCGCATCATGGACTACGGTAAATTCCGCTATGAGCAGCAGAAGAAAGAGAAGGAAGCACGGAAGAACCAGAAAATTGTGGACATCAAAGAAGTATGGTTCCGAGCCAACATTGAGGAGCATGATTATCAAACCAAGCTTCGCAATGTCGTTAAGTTTTTGAAAGACGGCGATAAAGTGAAATGCTCCGTGCGTTTCCGCGGCCGTGAAATCACCCATGCTAACATCGGTCAGAAGATTTTGGAGCGCGTGAAAACGGAAGTGGCGGATCTCTGCGTCATTGAGCGTCAGCCGAAATTGGAAGGCCGCAGCATGATTATGATTTTGGCTCCAAAAGCCTAAGAGAAATTAGAGGAGGAAGTACTACAATGCCTAAAATGAAAACACATAGCAGCCTGAAAGGCCGCTTCAAAATTACTGGTACTGGTAAAGTTAAACGTTATAAAGCTTACAAAAACCACTTGCTTTCCCACAAATCCAAGCGTGCGAAGCGTGTATTGTCCAATAGCCCTGTCATGGCGCCTGGAGATGTTAAACGTTTGAAGCAAGGTCTGGCTAACTTGAAATAGTAAACAACAATTATTGGGAGGTCTTTTGATATGGCACGAGTTAAAGGCGGATTTGTCGTTCGTCGTCGACATAAAAAAGTATTGAAGCTTGCGAAAGGTTATTTCGGTTCCAAACACCGCATTTTTAAAACAGCGAACGAGCAGGTTATGAAATCCCTCGTTTATGCATACCGCGATCGTCGCAATACGAAGCGTAACTTCCGCAAATTGTGGATCGTTCGTATCAACGCGGCTGCTCGTCAAAACGGTCTGTCCTACAGCAAATTGATGCATGGACTGAAGCTTGCTGGCGTGGACATCAACCGCAAAATGCTGGCTGATCTGGCTGTGAATGACTTGAACGCGTTCAATTCCTTGGCTACTGTAGCTAAAGAAAAAGTGAACGCTTAATTATACGTGTATGAAAAAACCGCCGTAATATTACGGCGGTTTTTTTTATTATGGCTTTAGCCAGTTGAGTGCGTGAAACGCGCGAAACAAAACACCACCCGCTATGCGGGTGGAGGGATTGAGGGTTTGACCACTAAGACCATTCCGATAAACTTGAGATGTTCAGGCTCAAAGAAAGGAATGGTCTTAGATGGCAACCAAGAGCTACAGCCTAGCTCACACAAAGTGGATGTGCAAATACCACATTGTATTCACCCCGAAGTATAGACGGAAAGAGATTTATAATCAAGTGAGAAGAGATCTGATTGAAATTTTCAAGCGCTTATGCAAGTACAAAGGTGTAGAGATCATAGAAGGTCATATGATGCCGGATCATGTACACATGTTGGTAGCGATCCCACCGAAAATTGCAGTCTCATCGTTCATGGGATATCTAAAAGGAAAAAGTTCGCTAATGATCTTTGAGAAGCATGCCCAGCTCAAATATAAATACGGGAATCGAAAATTCTGGGCAGAAGGATATTATGTGAGTACGGTAGGATTAAATGAAGCAACGGTAAGAAAGTACATTCGTGAACAAGAAGCACATGACCAAGCGGTAGATAAGCTGAGTGTAAAAGAGTACGAAGATCCGTTCAGTAGCAACAGGAGCAAGAAGAAATAAACCAGTTTAACTGGTAAGTGAAAGTGACAAA
>Ga0209784_100329_pt1 | contig 23985 bp, 31 predicted proteins | sample AraplaCvi_mLB_r2_2_FD_184284 | JGI IMG/M metagenome (GOLD analysis project Ga0209784, IMG submission 184284) | Arabidopsis root microbial communities from North Carolina, USA - plate scrape CL_Cvi_mLB_r2 (SPAdes) (version 2) | ecosystem: Host-associated > Plants > Roots > Endosphere | place: USA...
AAAGGAAATATCCAGGCAGTGGCCCCATTGCAAAGTGATTTTTTTGACCGGATACGACGACTTTTCTTATATCCAGGAGGCCACCCGGCAAGGAAGCGTCGATTACGTTCTCAAGGCCGAGGGAAACTATGCCGTGCTGAGCGCGATCGAGAAGACCGTGGAGCTGCTTGACCAGGAGATGGAAGCGGACATTCTGCTTGCCAAAGCGAGGGACAATATGCGCATGGCGCTGCCTTTTTTACAGCAACAGTACGTTCTGGAGCTGATGCAAAAAGCACCTGGTCACACTCGGCGGGAGGAACTGGAGCAGCGCTTTGCGGAGCTGGAGATGAAGCTGGATCCCCGCAAGCCATGCCTGCTGCTGTTATGCAGGCTGGACGGCTGGCAAAGGCAAGAAAGTCCATCGGCCCAGTCGCTGATGCTGTACGCAGTCCAGAATATCATCGGCGAGCTGCTCGGCCCGATGACCGACGGCATGGCCGTGGAGTTCGGCAGGGCCAAGATGATCTGGATTTTGCAGCGCAAAGAGGAGGGGGAGGAGCATCCGGAGGAGATTCAAAGTCCGGCGGCGGAACGGGTCCAGCGTTTTGTCCACGGGATGCTGGAACAAATTCAGGACGTTTGCAAAACGCTTCTGAAATTGAAGACGTCGTTTGCCATGGCTGGCGAGTGGGTCGATTGGGAACGGCTGCCGGACAAATTCGAAGGACTGAAGCAGCTGCTGGACAGCGGCCTCGGGATCGGCCACGAATCTCTGTTGACCGAAGCCGGTGAGCGCAACCGCCCGGATCGTATGGGGCATTTTCTGGGGCGCTCTCGCTCGCATCTGAAGCGGATGGAGCTGCTGCGCGGCTGTTTAGACAATGGAGACCGGGAGGAATTCATGGAGCTGTTCCATGAGGTGACCGATACCTCTTCCTTCCCGCCGGAGGTTGAATATTTGCTGAAGATGGAGGTGTATTACGGCCTGGTGTCCGTGATGATGCCGTCCCTGGTGGATATGGAAGCTCTCTGCCTGAACGTGGAAGGGGAAGGGGCGGTGGATTATATCACATTGACTCATCTAGAGGAGCATGATTCCTGGAGGGAGGCGGCCGAATATTTCGAAAGGCTGGCGGACATCATCTTCAACCGGAAAGAACAGGGGAAGCAGGATCAGCAGCATGAGGTGATTGCCAAAGTTCAACGGTATATCGAGGATCACTTAAGCGGCGACCTGTCCTTGACGCAAATCGGGGAGGCTGTGGGACACAACCCTTCGTATTTGTCCAGATTGTACAAACAAGTGACCGGTGAGGGCCTGTCCGAGTCGATTAATACGGCACGGCTGGCCAAAGCGAAGCAGCTGCTGAAGGAGACGACGGACAAAATCCATGTCATTGCCGCTGCGGTGGGTTTCAGTTCTCCGCCGTATTTTTACCGCTTTTTCAAAAAAACGACCCATTTGACGCCGCAGGAATACAGAGAACTGCACAACATGTAAAGAGAAGATATCAAAGTAAAGAGCTTGGAGTAGATAGCTCTTTTTTTGTTCCCTTATACTCTAAACAAACATCGAATTCAAGGAGGTCGCAAACATGAAGAGAAATAAGATCTTGTCCGTATTGTGGATCAGTATGCTGGCTTTCGTGTTTATTTTAAGCGCTTGCAGCAAAGGGGAAGGAGACGGAGGCAGCGCGGCTGGTTCATCCACCGATAGCGAAGCCTCAGCCATGGAGCCGGGCGATCCGTTCGGCAAGTATGATCCCCCCATTCAGCTGGATGCCGTCCGGTTTGTGGGAGAAGAAGTGAAGTTCCCGTCCGGACAGGATATTAAGAACAACGTGTGGACCGACCTGTATAAGGAAATGGGCATCAATCTCAACTATAAATGGGTGGTGACGGGCCAGGAGCAGTATGAATCCAAAATGAATATCGCGATTGCTTCGAATGACCTCCCGGATATCATGCAGGTGACGCCGGAGCAGCTGCGCCAGCTTGCGGACGCCGGGCAATTGGCGGACTTGACGCCCGCTTTCGAGAATTACGCCAGCGATGACCTGAAGAAGGTCATGGAGATCGAGAAAAACGCGCTCCCTTCCGCGACGTTTGACGGCAAGCTGTTGGCGATCCCGTCCACCCAGCCGGTAATCGGCGGCTCGGCTCCGCTGCTGTGGGTCAGGGAGGATTGGATGGAGAAGCTGAATCTGCCTGAACCGAACACGATGGATGACCTTGTAGCCATTGCGGAGGCGTTTGCCCAGCAGGATCCGGACGGTAACGGCAAGGCGGATACCTACGGACTTGCGCTGACCAAGGATATCGGATTAAACAGCTCTTCGGTAGGTTTCTTTAACGGCTTCGGCGGTTTCCCGCAAATTTGGATCGAGGACGCAGAGGGGCAACTGCAGTTTGGCAGCATTCAGCCGGAGATGAAGGAAGCGCTGGCCAAGCTGCAGGACATGTTCAAGAACAAGCTGATCGACCCGGAGTTCGGCGTAAAGGATACCGTCAAGGTCTTTGAATCCGTGACCACCCACAAAATCGGCATGCTGATCGGACCAAGCTGGTATCCGGCATGGCCTTTCTGGGACATGGTGAAAGAAGATGAGTCGGTGAATTGGAAGTCCTACCCTATCCCGTCTTTGGGGGGCGGTCCGGCGACGGTGCAGATGCCTTTTGCCGTATCCCAATATTACGTGGTCAAAAAGGGGTACGAGCATCCCGAGGTCATCGTCAAGCTGGCTAACCAGTACTACGAGAAGCTGTACAGCGACAATGCGGAATTCGACAAGTATGGCCAAATCATTGAGGACGGCGTATCCATCGGGGTCAACAAATATTCGCTGGTCGAGGTCGTCAATCCGAACAAAGACCTGATCCGGCAGGAGGAGCTGGCTAAAGCGCTGGAATCCGAAAGCGACGCAGACATCACCAGCGCCGAAACGAAGATCATGTTCAAGGAGTTTCAGGAATATCTCGCAGGCAACAATCCGATGGGCTGGTCCGGCTATGCCGCCAATGGGCCTGAAGGCTCCATGAAGCAGCTTCGCGATTTGAACGATGCGGGCAAAGTCATTTCGAACGGTTATGTCGGTGCTCCGACCGAGACCATGGCGGACAAAAAAGCGACGCTCGACCGGCTGGAGCAGGAAACGTTCATCAAAATCATTTTGGGTGAGGCAAGCATCGACGCCTTTGATGAGTTCGTAGCCAACTGGAAGAAGCTTGGCGGCGACAAGATTACGGAAGAAGTTAATGCATGGAAGGCCGCCAGATAAGAAGTTCGGCTAACGGGAACAGGGGGAGGGAGGTTTCTGACACCCGCCCCTGTTCTCTTTTCACCACCTGCTGAAGGCGAATGGGATAAACATTGACAGACAGGAGGATCGCCATGTTAAGCAAAAAGTTTCGGCGGCAGTGGCCGCTTCATCTGATGATCTTGCCCGGCATCGTCATCGTGCTGATCTACAGCTATTGGCCGATGATCGGCATCGCCATGGCCTTTCAGAAATTCGTTCCGTTCAAAGGCCTTTTCGGCTCGGATTGGATCGGGCTGGACAATTTCCGTTATGTGTTCGATCTGCCGGAAACCGGCCAAATCATTTGGAATACGGTGTTTATCGCCTTCATGAAAATCATCGGAGGATTGGTCGTGCCGATCCTGGTTTCGCTGCTGCTGAATGAGCTGAGGAACGAGCTGATCAAACGCGGCGTGCAGACGCTCGTCTATTTGCCGCATTTTTTATCGTGGGTCATTCTTGGCGGAATCTTTATCGACATTTTGTCGCCGACGAACGGGATCGCGAACCAAATTTTGGGCTGGTTCGGCATCGAGCCGATTTTTTTCCTGGGCAGCAACCAATGGTTTCCTTATACCCTCGTCATAACGGACATCTGGAAGGAATTCGGCTTTAGCACCATCGTCTATTTGGCTGCGTTAACCTCCATCAATCCTTCCTTGTATGAGGCGGCTACGGTCGACGGCGCAAACCGCTGGAAACAGACCTGGCATATCACGCTTCCCGGCATGATGCCGATCATCATTTTGCTGGCGACCCTCTCGCTTGGGAACGTGCTGAATGCCGGTTTTGACCAGGTGTTCAACTTGTACAGCCCGCAGGTGTATGAGAGCGGGGACATTCTGGATACGTTTATTTACCGGATCGGCATGCAGGGTGCCCAGTATGGGGTAGCCACGGCGATCGGCTTGTTCAAATCATTGATCTCGTTCGTCTTTATCGTGACGTCCTACGCCCTGGCATCCAAGTTCGCCAATTACAGAATATTTTAGGAAGGAAGGTGTCCCGTATGCATAAACCGTCACTCAGCCGCAAATTGTTTCTTGGCTTCAACTACGCTTTTCTGATCGGTCTGGGGCTGCTCTGCTTTCTTCCCATCGTTCATATTCTGGCGGTTTCTCTCAGCTCCAAAGGCGCGGCAACGGCGGGGATCGTGAAGCTGTGGCCCGTCGATTTTACGCTCAGCTCCTATCAGTACGTATTGAACAAGCCGCAATTTATGGTAGCGATGTGGGTCACCGTGCAGCGCGTCGTACTCGGGACCGGGATCAGCATGCTGCTGACCCTGCTCATTGCCTATCCGCTGTCGAAGGAACCGCGGGATTTTAAATTCCGCACGCAGTATGCCTGGTTCTTTGTATTCACGACCCTGTTCTCCGGAGGACTGATACCGAGGTATATGACAATCAGGGATACGGGGCTGATTGATACGATTTGGGCATTGGTTATCCCGGGTGCGGTAGCGGTGTTCAACGTGATTTTGCTGCTCAATTTTTTTCGCGGCCTGCCCAAGGAGCTGGAGGAATCCTGCTTCATTGACGGCGGGAGCTACATCACCAGCCTGTGGAAAATATACGCGCCGCTGTCGCTGCCGGCCATGGCTACCGTTACGCTGTTTACGATCGTCGGCCAATGGAACGAATGGTTTGACGGACTGTTATTGATGAATTCTCCGGAAAAATACCCGTTGTCGAGTTATCTTCAGACCGTTATCGTACAGACCAACCTGACGTCGATCAATGCAGACGATGCGGCGGCACTCTCCGAAGTGTCCAACCGAACGTTTAAAGCCGCGCAAATATTCATCGGCTCGCTGCCCATTCTGCTGCTGTATCCCTTCCTCCAGCGTTTTTTCGTCAAAGGCATCGTGCTTGGCAGCGTCAAAGAGTAATCCCGAATATGCGTTGTGTTTCGTTTGATCTCCGTGCTTTTTCGTTATATATGGTATAATTTTCTAGCGGGCTGCTAGGGGCTAGGTGCTATGGCTAGCAACCTAAATTCAGGCTTACCGATAAAGCGATCAAGAGAGGAGAGAGCACCATGAACGAAGCGTATCTTCCATTGTACGATTATCACATTTGGGCGAACGAAAGATTATTGGACCATTTGCAATCCTTGCCGGAAGGCGTGTTTCTCCAGGAAGTGAATCTGGGCTTTACATCCATCGCCGAAGTCTTCGGTCACCTTGCAGCTGCGGAGGAAGTTTGGTTTGCCCGGATCAAGGAGGAAAGTCCTCCGTCGCTTGCCGCCAGGCCGTTCGCGAATATGGCAGCAGCTCGTCAATACCTGAGCCAGCTCCAAACCGGGCACCATGAATATTTAGCGTCGGTTGGCGATATGGGGAAGGTTGTGACTTATCACAACACTGCGGGTGAGGCATTTCAGAATTCGATTTCGGAGATTCTCCAGCAGGTCGTAAATCATGGAACGTACCATAGAGGCAACATCACGACCATGCTTCGGCATTTGGGACACAAAGGAATCATAACGGATTATATTGCTTTTTTAAGAGTGTAGCTTAAACGCACCACACATAGGGGACTTCCTGCCGTCATGATCTCATGAGCCGGGGAGTTCTTTTGCTATTATTACCAAACAGAAATGAGGATGTAAAATAGAATAAGAATGCCAGGTTTACAAGAAGGATGATGGGGAGTCGTTTTTGGTAGAGAATGTTTATAAATATCGTTGGTATAGAGCTTCCTGCGGCTCTCTTATATGATCAAGGAAGCGTTGATTTATATCTAGAAAATCCAACCGGGTTTTACAGGGAACATTTAAGAGAGAAATATCAACGGGTGCCCGAGCATGAGCCGATGTACTTGGGCGATATGGATTCTAAAGATTGGGACTGTCCAAGAATCCTCTATCGGCCGAATGAGAAGCGGGAAGTGGAGGGCGTTATCATATCAGCTGGGTTGATGGGAAAAAAACATTTTTTAAAAAAGTGAGGTCATTTCAATGTATAGTTCGTACGGAGCGCTGTGTACGGAAGTGTATGATCTGAGCAAACCGTTAGGTTTCTCGTTTGGCGACGTGGAATATTATACAGAGCGCCTAAAAGACGTTAAAGGCAAGGTGCTGGAAGTTGGATGCGGATCGGGCCGGGTATTAATCCCGTTGCTCCAAGCGGGCATCAACATCGAAGGCGTGGATAATTCGGCTGCGATGCTGGATTCCTGCAGAAGAAGATTAGCGGAATTGAGCCTTGAGGCGAAGCTGTTTGAAGACGAGATGCATCACTTTTCGATGGCGGATGCCTATGACGCCATTATCATTCCAGCAGGATCTTTTCAGTTAGTGGAGGGGCGCGAGCGGGCTGAATCGGCTCTGGAACACTATGCTTCCAATTTGACCCCTGGGGGCAGATTGATCGTGGATCTGTATATTCCTACGGATTTCGACGCGAATCACACTTCGACTAGAAGCTGGGAAACTTCCGATGACGAAGTCATCGTTTTGGAGGAAAGACGTACGGAATGCAATCTGCTTGACCAGCGCATCGTATCGATCCTGAAATATGAAAAATGGAAGCAAGGCCATCTGGTTCAGACCGAGCTGCAGCGGTTTCCTCTAAGCTGGTATGGGATGCATGAGTTTGAACTCATGTTAGAGAAGCAGGGATACGAAGAGATTACGAAGTCGGCTGACTATCGCTGGATGAATCAACCTGTTAAGTCGGGTCAGATGATTACATACGAGGCCAGGAAGTCTTCAAGGGGGCTTTAATAGGCATCAGGGCGTTTATATGAAGTGCCATGGGTACCTTGCGCGATGACGAATCCAAATCAATGAGGTGACGGTATGCCTTATGACTCAGACTTAACAGCTTCAGATGTGGAGCGGTTGCTCCCATACCTCGAATATTTCCAAAATCCCGGGTCCGTTTTTTACCATGACGTTAATGGATATCGATGTGAAAGCAAAGAAATTGGAAGTTTTCGTAAAGCGTTGGATGATGCTGGCTTCCTCATGGTATTTAACTGGAGCGAATGGTTGGCTGTGAACGAGGTTTATCGAGATTTAGATAACCCTGTGGGGAGCAGCATTCGCAGCGCCGATCTGATAACCCTTAGAAAATTGATGACCAGTTATGTTCGCGGTGACCGATTCAATGAAGGGTTATTCCTCAGCGTATGCATGAAAGGACATGTAACTGAAATTTTATTGCGACTGAGAGCGTTGAAGAGCTCGCTGTGATGACGTTTTGACATTAAAATTTCAATAAAAAAAGGTGAAAGTAATCGCTCATAAACTTGTCATCTTTAGGCAAGTTAGAGTTCGGGGAGACGGCAATGACTACCAAAGCGATTTTTCTCGATTTTTATGGGACTGTAGTTCATGAAGATGATGAGATCATCCCGTTAATATGCCAAAAAATTAAAGAAAGTTCTTCTGAGAATTGTTCGATTCAGGAGATAGGACAATACTGGTGGGCATCATTCTCCAAGAAGGGATCATGTAGATATTTCAAAGGTGGATAATGATTAATGCTATAGGGAGAACATTATGCATATAAACCTGGTGCCCGTTGACCTAGGAAAAAAAGATATCCTGTTTAATTTGTATCAATTGTATTATTACGATTTTAGTGAGTATACGAATCAAGATTTAAATAAAGATGGAAAGTATGATTTGGATATTAATCTGTTTTGGGAGGGAGATCGAAGGTGGCATCCCTTTTTTATAGAAGTCTCGGGAATATTAGTTGGTTTTACAGTCATCCTACTTGAAAATATGGATACGGCCCCCCATCCGACACATGTTATTTATGATTTTATGATTATTAAGAAATTCAGAAGAAAAGGAATTGGGCATCAAGCAGCAATCAAAGCACTTAATATGTATAAAGCAAATTGGAAGATTGCCCAGATGCAAGTTAACACGCCTGCAATATCGTTTTGGAGAAAGGTAGTAAAACAATATACAAAAGACAATTATACTGAAGTGCTAAGAGAAGATTTAAAGAAATATGTTCAAACATTTTGTACGAAATAAAGCATGGTGGTTTATCTTAGAAATGTGATAATAGGAACGCTTGTACGTAGATGTGATAAGAGGTAAAATATAACTACAATTGAATCTTGGGTGGGCATGGTTTCCCTTCGAAAGGAGGCGAAGCCATGGAGGTAAAGGATGCATTAACGATTATGTTTCTATTTGGATCGTTCATTCTTGCTCTTTTAACATACATTAACAATAACAACAAGAAAAAGTAAAAACCCACCCAAAGGTTACGCGCCGAAGGTGGGTTTTTGATTCCTAATGACTTAGAAGGGAATAGACCATCCAAGCCAATTGTACTGACCAAGCGTTGCTGCACTTGGTCTTAATTACATTTATAATACCATAAAATAAATTATGTATCAAAGCTCTAGAAAAATCTGATGAAACATAGTAAGGACATGATACAATCCATTGTTCATATCGCGTTAGTCGTGAAGGACTATGACGAGGCCATTGCATTTTATACCGAGAAGCTGAATTTTACTTTGATCGAAGATACATATCAGCCCGAACAAGACAAACGCTGGGTGGTTGTTGCTCCTCCCGGGTCGGTTGGCACGACGATATTGCTTGCCAAAGCATCCAAGCCGGAACAAGAGCCGTTTATCGGCAACCAGTCGGGCGGCCGAGTGTTTCTGTTCCTGAATACCGATGACTTCTGGAGAGATTATCGCGAAATGGTGTCGCGGGGAATCGAGTTTGTAAGAGAGCCGAAAGAGCAGGATTACGGTATGGTAGCGGTATTCAAGGATGTATACGGGAACCTGTGGGATTTGTTGGAGCTGAAAGAAGATCATCCATTGATGAAACGTTTGAATTAATCGATACATCGATCCGTTTATTGAAGAAACGATAAGGAGGAGGCAACAGATGTCCACTATTCTCAATGTGATTGTCATTGCAGCGCATCCGGATGAGCCCGAAATCTATGCAGGAGCGATCTCCGCTGCTTACGCAGAGATGGGCCATCGGGTGAAGTTCGTTACGTTAACCGATGGATGCTGCGGTCATCATGAAATGAGCGGGCAGGACCTGGTCGACCGTCGTATACGGGAAGCCCATGAGGCTGCCCGGCATCTAGGGGTTCTGGAATATGTCGTTCTGCCCATACCCGATGGCGAGTTGATGCCGACACCGGACGTACGCAAGGAAGTGATCCGTCAAATCCGCGGCTGGGAGGCGGACATCGTCATCACGTTCCATCCGGACGGTCCCGGCCATGTAGATAGCCGAAATGCCGGGAAGGTCGTGCGGGATGCCGCAGATTTTGTGGCGAATGTACCTAATGCCATGCCCGAAGTACCGTCATTAAAAAAATCCCCGATCTATCTGCTGATGCCGGATTATGCGGCACGGGCGTCATATCAACCGGATCTGGTCATCGATGCCGGAGGCGTCATCGAGAAGAAATTGCTCGCCTGCGATGCCCATGCTTCCCAGTTTTACGAGTTTGCCCCTTGGCAGGGTGGTTTCTTGCATGCCGTACCGGGTACGTGGGAAGAGAAGCGGGATTTTATTCTTAAGTTTTGGAATCGGTTTCTGCGCGTGTCGGACGAAATGCTGCCTACGCTTGCCAAGCTGTATGGTCAAGAGTATGCAGCCGGCGTACAATATGCCGAGCCTTTCGAAATTGCGGATTATGGCCGAAGACCGAATGACGCTGAAATGAAGGTATTGTTCCCGATGCTAACGGGTACTCGCGTGTAATCGATTCTCGGTTAAGCCATAAAAGAGCGGATTTCCTCTTCAGGGAAATCCGCTTTCTTTATATGACCCTCCAACTGAGCTTACACCTTCTCTATTGGTAATTCTGTGACGGGACAGAACCCGGGATTCGTCGAATTTAAAAGCTCGGCAAATGGCGGCTGGAGCTTGGCAAGCTCCGCATAATAACTGCTGATTACATGATTGCCGCTAACCGACCCATTTTGGAAGGTCAACGGCCAGTGAGTATGGACGTGACTGTAATAGTATTTCTTTTCCCGTTTCGGCAGTTTGTAGATACTGGGCGGTGCATGAGTGACGACATCGAACAGATTGGCTATACGAAAGCTGCTTCGAACATATTTGGCAAAGGCCTTCGCAAAATCGGGATCGCCTACGCGCGGTGATCCGTAAGTGAATACATTGGGGGATTGGTGATCCGTGTTCGCGGCAACATCCACGGCGCACAAGGTGGCAAGTGCCCCTCCGAGACTGTGGCCTGTAATGAACAAGGTCTTGTCGACAGGCAATCTTGCAAGCGCCGACATGATCTGCCCGCGGGCTGAAGCATAGATGCTGGTGAAGCCGCGGTGCGTGAGAGCGGGATCTTTGATGTATTTGAAGTTCTTTTGGGAGGCGATGGCATCCGTGATCCAATCCGTGGAGGACATGGTACCCCGAAAGGCGATTATAATCTCCTCCGGCGATTCAAGGATAAACCCGAAGCGTTCCGACACGCGGATTAAGGAATTCGCTTCAATGGTGTCGAACAGCGAAAAGTTTAGCGGAAGGACAAATGAGCCGTCCGCGTTGGTGAATTGTGTATAGGTTTGTCCGCAGATCGCCGCCAGGAAAATGGCCCATTGTTCTTGCTCCATGCTCGCACCCATGTACATCCCACCCTTCTCTTCTCCTATACTATATTAGGGAGAGGAAGGAAAGGTGCCTATTGCCCGTTGGTTTGTTAAACGGTTATCAAGCGAAGAGTCCGCGGGATTTCCTCACTTCGAAGGTTTGGGAAGAACCAAGTTCTATGGTACCATTCTATAGACATGGATTGGTCTTTGGTCTAACCGTGTAAAAGCATTCGAGGTTTCAGATTGAACTTATACGATACATAGAGAGCAGGGTTAAATAGAAATGACGGATAATAATCAACAACGCTTCCGTTTCAGTGAAGCACCCATCTGGGAACTACAGCGGACATATTATGAAGAACTGGGGATGAAGGCGTGGAATAATGATCAGGTCCCGCAGTATATTACGAGCAACCCCATGATAGCTACGGCTTACGCCGAAATGATATTCGGATTCCTTCGAGATCGCGCGGATCGGGGCGATATCATCGAACCCGTGACGATTCTGGAATTGGGCGCCGGAGCCGGACGCCTCGGTTACCATGTGCTGCACAAGCTGTGCGAGCTGAGAGATGATACCGGGATAGCGCTGCCTCCTTTCCGCTATGTCATGACGGATTTGCCGATGAAAAATGTGACGGCATGGCAGCAGCATCCTGCCATGCAATCGTATATTGAGCAAGGACTGCTGGACTTCGGGAGGTTCGATGCCGTGCATGATACGGAATTGAACTTGGTCGTATCGAAGACCACGATACGTCCCGGAGATTTGAAGCAGCCGCTGCTGATCGTCGCCAATTATTTTTTTGACGGCATTCCGCAAGAATTGATCTACGTCGGGGAAGGCCAGATTTATGAGAGTGATGTGGTCATCGAATTTCCGGAGCAGCACCATAAGCTCAAGCCCGCTGAAGCGCTGGAACGCATGAAGCTGGCTTACGAGCACCGCCGGGCCCCAAGATACGAAGAAGATACTTACCCTTATCGCGATGTGATTGCTCATTACCAGCAAGAGCTGGAGGATTCGCATATCCTGTTTCCGGAGGTGGGCTTAACCTGCTTAGAACGTCTGAATCGGTTATCCACTTCAGGTTTCATGCTCCTCACGGCGGATAAAGGAGATCATCGCATCGATAATTGGAAATTCGCCGAGCCGCCGCAATTAATTTACCATGGGAGCTTTTCGCTAACGGCTAATTATCACGCACTGCAGCATGTGTTCGAACAGAGAGGCGCACTGGCCATGTTCCCTACGCAGCATTATAAGAATATTAACGTCGGCTGCATTCTCATGCTGGAAGCACCGGCAAGTTATGCCAATACCCGGCTCGCTTACCGTCAATTCATCGAACGCTTCGGACCGGATGAATTCTTCAGCATGAAGGAATGGGTCGACCGGAATATTGAAAGCATGGGCTTGCAGCAAATTTTGTCCTTCTGGCGATTGGGCGGGTATGACGCCGAGTTCTTCATTCAGAGCGCGAAGCGCATCTCGAATCTGCTGCCGGAGGCCAATGACGAAGAAATGCTGGATATCCGTGCAGGCATCTTCAAGATGTGGTCATCGTATTATGTGATGGAGCAGCGTTATGATCTGGCTCTGGACGCGGGACTGGTGCTGTTTGAGATGGATATGTACGAGGAGGCCAAGTTCTTCCTGAAGGAATCCGTGGACACGGATGAAGACGAGCCGGTGCCAACGGTATTATACTGTTTGGCGATCTGTTGTTACGAGCTTGGCCTGGACGAGGAGGCTCTGGAATATACGCGCGAGGCGCTCGTTCTGGAGCCCGATCATGAAGAGGCTTTGGCTTTGCTGAAATGCTTTGAATAAATGGATTGCGTTTTTTTCATGATCACGAAGGAAGTTAATCATTCTTCCCTATGCAAAAGAACAACACGTCAGACCCGGCCTCCCGAGATTCTTACTTGGCCGGGTCTGTTTATTTTGAAACGCTTAATGCTCAGATGGCTCTTTGCGTTTCCGGGAAGTGGAGTATAATGTATAAGGACATCGATTGCAATGATACGGACAGACCAACATATAACGACAGGTGAATAACAATGAGAATAGCTTTTTTTGATTCAGGTTTAGGCGGTTTAACCGTGTTAACGGCGGCTATGAAAAAGCTGCCCCATGAAGACTTTTTATTTTTTGCGGACACGCTCCATGTGCCATATGGTACCAAAGCCAAGGAAGACGTGAAAGCTTACATACATCACGCGATGGAAACCATCATGCAGGAAGAGGTCAAAGCCATTGTCGTTGCGTGCAACACGGCAACAAGCATGGCGATCTCCGATTTAAGGAAGGCCTATCCGATCCCGGTTATCGGGATGGAGCCTGCCGTAAAGCCGGCTGTTGAAATTAACCGCGCCAGCGGGAAGAGAATCCTGGTGCTTGCCACGCCGCTGACCCTGAAGGAGTCGAAGTATAAGGACCTGGTCCGGCGAGTCGATAGCATGCATATCGTGGATTCCCTGCCTTTACCGGAGCTGGTCGAGCACTGTGAGGCTTTGAATTTCGACCCCGAGATCATGAACGCATACTTCACGAAGAAGTTTGAAGCCTTTGATCTGAATGAGTATGGAACGATCGTTTTGGGCTGTACGCACTATCCTTTTTACAAAAGGATTTTGTCGGATTTGCTGCCGGATCATATCCGAATTATCGATGGCAGCGAAGGTACCGTAAACAGACTCATCCAAGTATTAAGCGACCAGGATTTGCTCAGCTCCAGCGGGAGTCAGGATGTTAAGCTGCTAAATTCAAGCCAATCCGCGGAGTATACTAAAAAGATGGAGAAAGCGCTCAGCATATACAGGGAGATTGAGGGATAAGGAAAATAGAGCATCGCCAAAGGAGGAGGGGATCATGAATCGCTATCTTTCCATTTTGATCATTATTTTTCTTTCCGTTGTAAGTACCGCTTGTGGCAATTCCTCGTCAGATTTGGTTCGGGGTGAAGGTTACATCTTAGAAAAAAATGATCATCAGATCCTAGTGCTGGATCGAAAATTTGAAGGTGAATCCTGGGATGATATTTTCCTCGAATACGAGGGACCGGCGATCTGGATAACGACCAAAGCTGCTTCGAAGTATGAACAAGGACAGAAAATACAATATTGGCTCAAGCCCGGGATAAACGATTCCTATCCTTCTCAGGCCAGTGCTCAGAAAATAAAAATCGTCGAGGAGTAACGATCCGCATTTCATCCTACAACGGTTAAGTTTGGATAAAAACAGGGGAAAGGACCGGAAAAATGAAATTAAAGTTACTAATCATCTGTGTGCTGGTGATTCTGGTTGGTTGTAATCGACAAGACGATGAGATTATCATGGAAACGCCTAAAGAACAACACGTTAAATTCCTCGAGGATTACGGATGGAACATTGACAGATTCGCATCCGAAACAAAGTATGCTCCTTCGACATTACCATCCTATCAAAAGCATGTGAAGGATTTGAAAGATTTGGGACATGTGGACTTAGCGTCATTTCTGGATAGCGAGGTTATAGAGACGGGCTATATTTTGCAAGAGAAAACAACGACGTATAATCAGATTGTAGGATATATACTGGAGTCAGATCATGAGATCATAGGCGGGTATCTGGTATTCAATCATGAACTTGAACAAAAGGACGGTACATTTACAATTGATCAAAGTGAGATGAATCCCATGCTTCATCGTAAGGATCTAGGAAGCAACATTCTGCCATAATCGGTTCGTCCGAAGACGAGACTTCGGATCGATTCGCGGATGAGTTTTATAAGAAAAGTCGAGCGAAGGTGTATTTAACCTGGAAGCATGAAGCGTAGGTTGATTGGCCGAAGACCTTGTTGCTCAGCAGCTTCGAAGACTGGGTGAATACATCGATGTTACCCGATAACAGGGATTATTAGTTCAATCATAGAATAAGAAAGGATGCACGCTATCCATGATCGGTTTCATTGTGATTATCTTGATTGTCGGCTTGGCCGGGATTATCAGCAATCAATATGCTGCCCTGAGAAGAATGGAGCGCATGCAGCGTTCTCTGGATGAGCTTAATATGAGAATACATGAAATGAAGAATGATGAATCCAAGCGATAACCTATCAATCGGCAGGTGTATGATATGAACCCTTACAATCAATCAAAAAAAGAAATCAGAACAACGTTTGAGATCGACTTGCTGCACTTTGCCCAAGCGAAAGAACCTACAAAACCGCCTCGCCCCTGGACAGCTGAGGTTATCATTCCGGCTTCCGGATGCATCGCTTGCGGTTGGGATGCCGATGAGAATCTGGTTCTGATCAGCAGCTCCGGTTACAGTTTGACGCAGGCCATTACCGGAACCGTCATTCGCAGAGACCGGGACTCCGACCTAACGGAAGACCATATGAGCGGAGACTACTTAAGTTTTCGCATTCCGCTTAGCGGACAGGACATTCCGATTTTTGGATTTGAGTCGGGGGATGGGATTCACGTGACAAACGATGGCTGGATGCTGGAAGTCATATACCCTTGGTGGCCAAGGGCTTCCGTTATATTGGACCAGGTGTTCGTCCCTAATTATGAGTATCTGAAGCAAGCCACGATGATCGATTTGAACCGGCTGGACGGAAAAATAAAATGTGGTTTTTCACCATCGGGCAAACACTTCGTTATCTTGGGGTCTGGCGGTGCGCTTTTGTATTCGAGGGAATAATCGAGATCCATCACCTGACTTTCTTGTTTCCAATTTACATAGTGAGGGACTGCTGTTCCGCTCAAGGAGAAATAAAATGACAAAGCCGCAAATAACCTATGGCATGTATACAATGTGTATGATTCGGAATGACGATAAAGTTTTGCTTATTAATCGTCCGGACCAGCTCGGTTTTCCCGGTTACCTTGGGCCTGGAGGAAAAGTGGAGTTCCCGGAGAGCCTATCGGAAGGTGCAATTCGTGAGGTTTATGAAGAAACCGGGTTGATTGTTAACAACCTGGAGTATAAAGGCATAGATGAGTATGTGGTTCCCCAGACGAATTATCGTTACATGGTATTTAACTATTTGACAGATTCTTACGAAGGTGAACTCTTAGCGAATCCGCCAGAAGGGGAGCTCGTTTGGGTACCGATTCAAGAAGCGATGGATTTACCTATGCAGCCCTGGTTCAAACGAAGATTTCCACTTTACTTTGAAGAGGGGACCTTTGAAATCTCTATTGTCTGGGATGAAGATGGACAGAAGCCGATCGAAGAGAAAATCAGAAATTTACGATGATATGATGGATTGCGGTATAACCAGTATGGGAGAAAACAATCGATGATGAAATACAATATTTGTTTCGTTCGACGTGGTGATGAGATTTTATTATTAAACCGTGATAGAGCGCCATGGATGGGATGTTGGAATGGAGTGGGGGGCAAGCTTGAAAGCAACGAGACGCCCAGAGACTCCATGATACGTGAGCTGTATGAGGAGACGAACATTCGGGATAAGGATTGCCGATTAACCTTCAAAGGCCTTGTCACTTGGACATCGGAAGGCAGGAATCTGGGAGGAATGTACCTCTATCTTGCCGAAGTACCTGAGGACTACATTTATGAGACCCCGATGAAGACGGACGAGGGCATTTTGGATTGGAAATCCACGCAATGGATTCTGACTGCGGGAAATGCCGGAATCGCAGCCAATATCCCTAAGTCGCTCGAGCTGATATTGAATGATCCGAATTGCTACGAACATCATTGTACGTATAAGGATGGTAAACTACTGCAGCACACATCGGTTGAGATAAGTTCTATGGTTGAAACGAACGAGGAAATAAGAGCCGAATTATTTAAGAAATATTTAGAAGAACAGGTTAGGTATTAACCTGGCATAAAATCTATCACACCACATGACCCGACTCGGATTGGAATGATCTTAGGCGGGTTTTGTTGTTATATGCGGGAGGAATCATGCGAATTAACAATATGTTTTTACTCGTTTTACTGCTTCTGGTTGCATGCTCTCCGGCCGAAGGATCCGTCTCGGCTAAAGCTTCAACACCCACAAACGAACAAGCGGACGCTGTAGACCTTCAGGCTAAGATATTAAAAGTATCAACTGATTTGCCATATGATTCGAATTGGTGGGTTGTATCTAGGGATACCCATACGATGACCATCCATGTTGAGGCAGAAAATATAGAGTCGGTTCTGTTCTGGGTAGCGCCTACGGGGACCGAAACTTGGAAGGAAAGGGAGCTTATCGGTTATGACATCGACGGTTCGGATGGGTGGTCGTTGTCCTGGGAGTTTGGCAATCGGAAATTCCACGATCATATCACTGTTCAAGCTTTAGGCATGGACGGCCGTACGCAGGCTAACGAGAGCATCAATGTACATACACTCGAAGAATGAAAAAATTTTGAAGGTGCTGAAAAAATTGATCGTTCCAACCATCATGGTTTTCTCGATTTTTTTGATTTTGTCTTATAAGTGGTATACACATCCCAGACAAATTGTTCAGAACATAGAAGCAGTAGAGTTTCATTTAGGAAAGAACGCGGACCAGGCGATCATGCCGGTTCGTATCGAAATCGATTGGTTATCTGACACGGTCCATCACTGGAGAGAAGCATTTTGACGGCTCAATCCAATTATTTAGCGATGACAAACGACTTACAGACGAGAAAAGTTATACCCAAATCGTATTTAATCTAAGTGGGGGAGGAGTCCTGGTCTATGATGAAACAGCCAATGGAGTTCCTAAACTGAATTCACATGGATTGATTTTCATCGATGAGGATTTTAGCAGCGTAGCTATAGCCAAACATGTAACCGAGAATGAAGGAACAAATACAAAGTCGTGGGAGGCCACTGGTGGGATGATGATTGCCGGACCGGCTAGCAGCAGAGAGGAGGGACTGCGTGCATCCAATACTTTGATGGCTGACTTTTTAAAGGGGGTAACATTAGATTAACGTTTATGAACGGGAGATCTGAACAGGATGGACAAATTGCTTCAAAAAGGGCTCGTTCCCGTATCATTCGGACTATTATTTGCGGCGATCTGGCTACCTATTGGCATTGTGACGTACATCAACATGTTGGCGGGTTGTTTTACTCTTGAATATATGCTGCATTTTTTACTCGGCTTGCCCCTGATATCGATCATAATTGGGGTCGTCTTAATACGAAGGTTCACAATAGCATTTACGGTCTTCACCGTTTTGATGACGGTGCTGATTCCAATCATTGCAGAATAAATCACTGGCAGATAGATCCAGCTTACCAAGGGAGGAGTAAAGATGGATACGTTACAATTCAAATCCTATATCCATGAGCTTTTCGGCTCGTTATTGAATGATTTTGAGGAGAACGACGAGTATGGCTACCATCTTTTTTCATCGAATCACTATCAACGGATAGGTTACGCCACCAATCTGACTCCGGAGGTTGTACAACAAGCAGCTGTCGAAAAGGTCGATCTGATTATCACGCATCATGATGCATGGAGCTTCGTGTACGGGATGAAGGAGCGCTGTTTAGAATTGCTGCAGGAGCATGACATCGCTCATTTCTATATCCATCTTCCTTTGGATTATGCCGAGTTCGGAACCTGCAATTCGTTGCTGCGTGTGTTGGGGGTGGAACATATTATCCAATCGTCCCGGCATATGGATGGGAATAGTTCGATAGGCATTGGAGAACTGGAGTCTCCGGTCTCGATGGAAGAGCTTGTAGAAACCATGTCCTCCGCTTTAGGTGAACACGTATTTTATCAGCAAAATAGCAACAAACCCATTCAAAGGATCGGAATGATAACCGGAGCAGGTAACGGCACGAATCAGTTGAAAGAGGCCTTGGACCATGGCTGCGATGTTTACATTACCGGGGAAAAAACACTCTATACGGTTCAATATGCCCGGTTCGTCGGATTGAATCTCATCGTGGGCAGTCATACGTTTACCGAAATTTTCGGCGTTCGATCGCTCGCCCAGAAGCTGCAGGAGAGGTTTCCAGATGTGGAAGTTATCCAGTTGTACGAGGAGCATATGGAAGTAGTGAACTAAGAACAGGTCATCGGAGGGATAACGGTTGAAGGATTCCAGCTTTGATTTTTACGAAGATCTTGCGGATACATATCATTTGATTTTTGAGGATTGGCATGAAGCGGTAAGATGGCAGGGTGAATTCTTCAATCGGTTTATTCGTTCGTTACATGACGAGAACCCTGAGGCTCTGTTCCATCTCCTGGACGCATCATGCGGAATAGGGACGCAGGCTTTGGGATTGGCACGGCATGATTTTGTCGTAACGGCTACGGATTTGAGTCCCAAGTCGGTGGAGCGGGCCAGAAAGGAAGCCGAGAAGCTGGGGATTCCCGTTGATTTTGGAATCGCCGATCTTCGGTCTCTAGGGCAAGATATCGCTGGGCAATTCGATGTCGTATTGTCTGCTGACAATGCGATCCCCCATTTATTGTCAGATGGGGAGCTTAGACAGGCATGCCGCAACCTGTATGCCAAACTTCGTAACGAGGGTCTGCTTGTCGTGTCCATTCGGGACTATGACGCTATTATTCAGAACCGCCAGCGTGCAACGGTTCCACGAATCTTGGACGAAGGAAAACGTATGGTTTTTCAAGTTTGGGACTGGGCGGAAGGTGGATATTACTATGTGACGAACCAATTTATTATGCAAGAAATCGATGGAGCATGGCATACCCAAGTCAACAGCACATCGTATAGAACATTAATGCGATCAGAATTAAGCAGTTTGCTGGCGGAAGCGGGATTCATCGATATCCAGTGGCACATGCCTTCAGATTCGGGCTTTTATCAGCCGATCGTTACTGCAAGGAAGCCAGGAGCATAGACATAGACCAATAAGGCAGGATGGGTTAATCCAGTATAAAAGGAGGCGTTAAGGATGGCACAATGGCGGGGTCAAGAACAAGTCGAGGAGTATCTTCATCAACTTGAGCATCCCTTGAAAAAAGAAATCGAGGAGGTCCGAAATTTCATCCTGAGTGTTGATGATCGAATTACGGAGCATATCAAATGGAATGCACCCAGCTTTTGCGTTCAGGGTGAAGACCGGATCACTTTGAATTTGCAGGGGAAGGGTTTTATTCGTTTGATTTTTCATGGTGGAGCCAAGGTAAAGGACCATGATATAAAGGGAACGCTGACTGAGGATACGGCGGGTTTATTGGAATGGGCATCGCGTGATCGGGCCATCGTGAAAATCGTTGATACAGACGATTTGGAGCAAAAGAAGGAACAGTTAAAGGCCGTTATTGCTAGATGGATTGAAGTGACGAGTTGATGACTAGTAGAGTGTCGAAGTTTACTCTGGAAATTGTGTTCGAATCTAAAGAGATTGAGGCCGATTATAACAGAGGGTTGTCAAAGCAACATGGAATTACGTGCGTGGATACTGGATTAGAACATACAGTCGAAAGGCTCAAGAGGGAGATTGAACAACATGATCATCCATGAAGTTACCGATCTGGGTGCAGTAGACCTTACCGAACTCTTGACTGAAAGCCAGGAAGAAGGATTCAGGAATATCCATCGATTAGTGCATGAATATCATAAGGGTATCAATACCTTTCATCATGAACATGAAGCCTTGTTTGAATGTCGAGTTGGCCATAGAGTCATCGGCATTTGCGGGTTAAATCGGGATCCGTATGCGAACGGAAGCATAGGCAGGATCCGCAGATTATATGTACTAAAGGAATTCCGGAATCAAGGAGTCGGGAGAAGGCTGGTTGAAGCTGTAATTCGTAAAGCGAGCAGCCATTATACAAAACTCGTATTAAAAACAGACAATCCCAGGGCGTCTGCATTTTATAAGAAACTAGGTTTTCGGGAAATTGCAGAGGGTGGATTGGTCACGCATGAACTAGTGCTATGATGTAATCATGGATGCCCCGTCTCAAATGGATAGAACATTCAAACTTAAAAAAGGCTGCCATGAAGGCAGCCTTCCCTATCCCTCATAGGCTTGCTGTAGCGTTTGCATATCGATTTTTGATTTCGTCTGGAGTATGGCCTTCATCACGCGTTCCGATTTAGCCGGATCGGGATCGGTTATCATTTCGTTTAAGTTCGCCGGGACGATCTGCCACGATACGCCGAACTTGTCCTTCAGCCAACCGCATACTTGCGCTTTCTCGTCACCGCCTTCGGCCAGCTTCTCCCAATAGTAGTCGATTTCTTCTTGCGAATCGCAATGCACAATAAACGAAATAGCTTCGTTGAATTTGAAATGCGGACCGCCGTTGAGTGCAACAAAATGTTGTCCCTCTAATTGAAATTCCACCGTCATGATAGCACCCTCGGCGAATGGCGAGTGATCGTTGCGTTCTGCGCCGTATCGCGTAAATCGTTCGATCCGCGAGTTTTTGAAGATCGAAACGTAATGCTGCGCTGCCTCCTCGGCTTGGTGATCAAACCACAAGTTAGGGGATATCTTCTGGACTCTATTCTTCATCATCCCAACTCCTTCGTCACAGATAATAGAATGTAATATCATTGTATCAAATCACTCGGATCATGATTTCTTACCGATTGCGGTCTATCCCTGCCGATCATGGATTTCGGATAACAACGGGTCGATTCGCGTTCAGAGTAAAATAAGCCTTTTCCATTTGGATGAAGATAAAGGTAAAGCTCATACCCGTGGTGAAGAAGTAGAAGAATAGACTTATGAAGCGATCTTTCCAGGATACGCTAACGAATTCTAACGGGACTTGTCATAGTTTGTGGTATATCTTATCTATCGGAGGCTGTTGTCATGATGATGCCAACGCATATTGTTGCCGTAGGCGGCGTGGTTGAGAATGAACATGGAGAAATTCTATTGGTGAAGGATCGTAACGGATGGGTGTTTCCGGGAGGACAGGTGGAGTCCGGAGAGAATCTCATGGATGCGCTGATCAGGGAAATCAAAGAAGAGAGCGGGATCGAGACCCTCGTTTCTCATCTGATCGGCGTCTATTCCAATACTTCAACCTATCCGGGTCACAGCGGAGTTGCTGTGGTTCCAACGAAAGTGATGATGGATTTTGTATGTAAGCCTACGGGTGGCGAGCTAAGGACTTCGGAAGAAACGACGGACTGTCGTTGGATCCATAAGGATGACGTGCTTCAATACATTACGGCCCCGGCCATTCGTACGCGTTTCCAGTCTTATTTGGATTTTAACCGAGCCGTCGTCTATATGGAATATATCACGAAACCGGAGTTTGAAATGAAGCTGAGACGGAATATATAGGCATTCGAGCTGGCCTTTGGGAGTAGAGCTCAACCATATACTATCTGCTATCGAAAGGAAACGACCCATGGAAGAAGTGATTGTTACACCATACAACCCGGACTGGAAGGATGAGTACAACCGGGAAAAAGCGAAAATTGAGTCGGCACTGAAAGGACTCGACGTTCACATGGAACATATCGGGAGCACGTCCGTTTCGGGTTTAGGCTCAAAACCGACCATCGATATGATGGCTGGCGTTCTTAGTTTAGAAGAAGTCGATGAGTATTACATTGAGAATCTGGCTGGGATCGGCTACGAATATGTTGTTAAACCGGAGTTTCCGGAGCGGCTGTTCTTTCGAAGAGGGCAATGGCGGGCAGGAACGCATCATCTACATATTTACAAGTATCAGGGCCAACAGTGGATTGACCAGATTTTATTCAGGGAGTATTTAAAGAAACATCCGGAAATAAAGGATCGATATTATGCTTTGAAAAAAGCACTCGAAAATCAATATAAACACGACCGCGTAGCCTATACGAACGGCAAGGCTGATTTCATTCGTGAAGTGATCCGTAAGGCAAGGCTGGAACAGAGTTAGAATCCTGATGCAGAGAGGACGTAAAGAGAATGTCCGAATATTACTGGGATTCCAAAATCGAATACCTGAGGAATACCAGATGGTTATATTACAATGACGACTACCTGGAGTTTTTGGTTAAGAACGTCTGGAAAATGAATACGCCCATTAACATGGTGGACTACGGTTGTGGTTATGGGTATCTAGGATTAAAGCTTCTCCCGATGTTACCCGATGGGTCAACCTACACAGGTATAGACAAAGGTGAAGATTTGATCAAGGAAGCAAGGGGAATCTTTGACAAGCTGCCATATTCCGTTGAATTGATTCAAGGGGATATCGAAGAAATCCAGGTGCATCGGCAGTACGACATTGCGCTCTGTCACGCGTTTCTATTACATATGAAGAATCCCCAAGATATCCTTCAAAAAATGATCGACAGTGTGCGGAACGGCGGCCGAGTCATTTGTTTTGAGCCCCATTGGATCGCCAATGCGGCGAATTTTGGCTTCGATGATGGAATGTTGCATTCCGAAGTGGTCCGTCTAGGCGTATTACAGAAGCTGTATGAGGTGGACGCCAGCCGCAGCGGCAAAGACGGAAACATCGGCATGAAGCTCCCTATTCTTCTAAGTCAGCTGGGGTTACGGAATGTTGAATGTCGAGTAAGCGATAAAGTGAATTTTTTGGATCGGCATATGGACGATGATAGCAAAGAACGGCTGTATCGATCCCTAAGAGAAGAGGGGATTGGGCAAGAGCCCGATGAACCTTCAATGACAATGGAACAACTGGTACAAAGAGGTTTAACAGCGGAGGAAGCACAAGCCCAATATGCAGCTGAACTCAAGCTGTTCCAGAAGTTTGATAGCGATTCGTGGTTGACTTACGCGCCGAATATGAAGATTTCTTTTGGCACGGTTAGCCGAGAATAAAAGTACGTAAGGAGCCCTGTGATAATGGGCCGGGTAAGGCATCACAACGACTGCCTCCAATAATAGATCGCCAATTGGGTTCTGTCCCGGAGCTCCAGCTTATCCAGAATGATCGAGAGGGTATTGCGGACGGTTCCTTCGCTGATGAACAATTGCTCGGCAATTTCCCGATTCGAGCAGCCTAAGGCAACCAGCTCGAGAATATCGTTTTCCCGCGGGGTAAGGTCGGAACGATTCTCTTTTTCGGGCAGCATCAAGGTTTTCAGCACATTGGCATCCACAACGGAAGTGCCAGAAGCCAAAGCACGCAGCTGTTGTGCCATACTGGAGACCTGCGTCGACTTCAGCATATACCCTTCGGCTCCGGCTAGCAGCGCCAGGCGGATGCTATGCT
>Ga0209784_100331_pt1 | contig 23782 bp, 17 predicted proteins | sample AraplaCvi_mLB_r2_2_FD_184284 | JGI IMG/M metagenome (GOLD analysis project Ga0209784, IMG submission 184284) | Arabidopsis root microbial communities from North Carolina, USA - plate scrape CL_Cvi_mLB_r2 (SPAdes) (version 2) | ecosystem: Host-associated > Plants > Roots > Endosphere | place: USA...
GTCCGATTTGCGATAAACTTGTGACAGAATGACGGCAACAATCTCATACTCTTCCTTTTCGTAAAGCGTGCTGAACTGGAACGTAGCATGCTCTTTATAAAAGCTTTCGTTCTTGTACTTCATTAAATCTTTAAACATCCAGCCGCTTTTCATGTGATGTCCATGAATCAGCAAAATGTCCGAACCGTTGGTCCGGCTATGCGCGTCCAAAAAGGGGAGGCCGCCTTGGTTTTCCTTTTTATCGAAATCATGATTGAGATAGTACTCCACATCCTGTGGATTCTGCATGACCGGGTACTCAATTCGGGTGCCGTCCATCTTCAGCCAACCGACGATGTCCGAGTTCCTCTCGTAAAGCTCTCGAAATTCGGGAAGCATGACCAGCTCATTCGCCTTATGGAACAAAACGGAGGGGGATGCAGCCCCTCCGCCTTTGTGCGACCCTTCCTCCCAAGCTGTTGCCAGCTCTTCGATTTTCTGCTGCTCCGCATAATCCCGCAAGAGAGTTCTCGAAAAATTAACGAGCGAAAATACCAACACAAGGAAAGAAACGGCGATAAGAATTTTTTTGGTTTTGCTCATTTCTTACCGCCTTTCCGGTCATTGGATGTGCTTTTTCTTCTTGTTACCGAGCAGACAGAACCCGATCGTTATCAAGGACATTAGCGCCAAAGCCATATAGAAGATTGGCGATACGCTGTTGTCTCCGGTTTCCGGAGCATCGTCCAGCTCGTTATTTCCATTGCCCGCACCCTTATCGGCTAATTCGCTGACATCAGGCACGTTGTCGATGTTGCCAGGCTCCGAAGTGCCAGGTTGGTCAGGAGCAGGGCTGACAGGGCCTGGAGTTACTGGCTCTGGTGCTGGGTTAACTGGACCTGGATTCTCCGGCTCTGGAGTTGGGTTGACAGGACCTGGATTCTCCGGCTCTGGGGCTGGATTGACAGGACCTGGGTTCTCCGGCTCTGGGGCTGGATTGACAGGACCTGGGTTCTCCGGCTCTGGGGCTGGATTGACAGGACCTGGATTCTCTGGCTCTGGGGCTGGGTTGACAGGGCCTGGATTCTCCGGCTCTGGTTCTGGGTTGACAGGGCCTGGTCCGCCGCCGGTGTTTATCGGCTTCATTGGCACGTCGTATCTTACAATGTCAAAATCGACAGAAATCGTATCACTCCTGTGCATCTCGTATCCGTCCTTCGTTACGATCAGATAGTAATCCGCTTCAGGAAACACCATGTATGCATAGAAGCCATTGGCGTCGCTTTCCTGCTCCGGGCTCTTGTTGTCATGCGGCGCAAAATTCGGAACCGGAGGGAGCGTTACTTCCGTATCCGGAATGCGGCCGTTATCTCTATTCCGCTGCGTATCCGCATAATACAGCGTAACTTTGGCTCCAGCAATTTTCTTGCCAGTGGTGGCATTTCCTGTCGTTTCATCATAAACCGTACCGTAAGGGTCGACCAATGCCTCGGAAATATTCAGCTCTCCGTTAGCCTTCACGTCAAGCTGCGTCACTTTGAAGAGCAGTTCCTCGCCGTTTTCAGCTTGATAGCGAACTTCCATGGTGTACTGCTGCGCGCTCAGATCTTCGTCTTCTATGGAGAAGGTGCCGTTCGAAGCCAGCGGGAACGCCTTAGGACGACCGTTCTCCTGAATATAATTGCCGTCCTTGTCCTTCAAATAGATACGCATCTGGCTGGTGAACGAATCGTTGAATAGCTCTGTTGTCCCATCCAACTGCTTGAACAGAACGATCCCTACCGCCGTTATGACCGCCGGAACGGTCTCGTCTTTCACGTTGCCGTCCACATTTGCTTTTTGCGTGAACTCGATAGGCACATCTTTTCCGCCTACCGTATACACCTTCGTATACGTGATCGTATAATCGGTGTCCGCCTCGGCAGGGACGAAATATTCACCCTTCTCACTCGTCTGAATCGTCTGCTTCTCACCTGTCTTCAGATTGGTCACCGTGATGGATGCATTCGGAATGACTTCTCCTGTGTTGTTGTCACGCAGCACGCCTTCCAGATACGGGCGAGTATTTTCAAAGTGTGCCTCTGCCAATGTTTTCTCCGGAATGGTGCCTGTGTGTTCGAGACTCTCAGGATCCGTCACATAGCCGTTCTTCAAATAATCCTCCTGGGTCACCGTATACTTGAGATACGTCGGAAGACCTTCTATAACGAGCGTCTGGCCGTCGGTAAGCTCGAAGGTATCTCCGCTCGTGATTATTCCCTTGCTGCTGTCCGATTTCTCATAGGCGTAGGATTTGTCCGATCCCTCACCTGTGAAGGTGAGCGTGTACTGGAACGGCTTCGACTTGTCGTCGTCTTTGCCTTTAACCGTGTTGCTGATAAGCAGGCTGCCTTCGATAACTCGCACATTTGTGAACGGGGCAACTTCATCTTTCCCCACCATGACCCCGGTATACTGCCGTTCCTTAGGCGTGGTCACGTATTCGTCAGTTGTGTAGTCCTTCTGCGCCACCGTGTATTTCAGATCCTTAGGCAGTCCTACAATTTCCAGCGTCTCTCCATCCTTAAGTGTGAAGGATTCGCCGGACCTGAGCGTGCCCGGTGTACTCGTCGCGCCATCCGACTTCGTATACGCGTAGCTTCCATCCTTGCCTGCTTCTTCAAAGGTGACGGTGTACTCGAACGCCTTCGTCTTGTCGCCGCCGTTGCCCATGACCGTATTGCTGACGGTCAGCTTGTTGACGGTCCGTTCATTGATGAAGTCCGCCTTATGATCGCCTTTATTCTCGATTGTGCCGGACAGCTCTCTGGTCCCCGGCGTGGTGATATAACCGTCAACGGTCGTATAATCGGCCTCGGTTACGGTATAGACCAAATCCGCAGGCAATGTCGGGAGCGTCACAGATTCCCCGTGCTTGAGGGTAAACTTGCCTCCGCTCTTGATCGTGCCAAACGTATTATCCGACTTCTTATAGGTGTACTCTCCGTCCTTGCCTTCGCCGGTGAAGGTCACGGTGTATTCAAAATCCTTGGAAGCATCGCTGCCGTTGCCTTCCACCTTATTGCTGATGGTCAGCTTACCTTGGGCCGGCGTAGGCACGACCAACGGATTATCGGAGGTTACTTTTACGCCATCTACCCAGATAGGCTTTCCTGGCGTATTCCCTACATACACTTGATACACATGGGTGATCGGCAGCCAGGTATTCAGATCAATGTAGGTTTCCTTCAACTCGTAATAGCCCGGATCCGGGAACAGCAGATTAAGCTTCCCTCCACTATCGGTTGTTCCTTCTGCAACTTTCGTTCCATCGCTCTTCTTATACAGTGTAAACTGTACGCCCTGTAGCGGCTTATCATCGGGATCTACCTTTTTCAGGGGCAGCAGGGCATTGGAGCTTGAACTGCCGGCTACGTCTGAATTGTCCAGCGTGCTTTCACTTTTGGCACTGACCGTTTTCAGCTTATCATCGCCCATCAGTTTTACCTCGTTGCCCATTTTGTCGCCAGCTTTCGCTTTAGACGGATCAACCTCAGTTTGGTACACAAATTGGTAAAACTTATTAGGGTCTTTCATTTTGAATATGAGAACGGTGGTGCCTCCCACGCCTGGTGCAGCTTCTACTTGAACTTCACCATTCGGGTCGGTGAGGTCCAGGGCTGCGCCCTCTCGTTCCAGAGCACCGCTGGCAGACAGTTTAGCAGGATAGACTGCCATACTAGGCGCTGTCAGCACAAGCTTTCCGTTTTCTTCATAGCGCAGGTTCATACCTGCACCTAGGGTGTCCTGCAAATAAACGCCCTGCGTCATGTTGAATGGCGGGGTATAGTTCACCGTCCATTCCAGCACGCCTGGAACTGGCTTCGTTACCGACTTGCCCAGGGTCTGAATAGGTACAATAACTTTGCGCTGTTCGGTGAGGACCTTCTCCACGCCGCCCCATGTCATGTGCAGGTCGGCTTTGTTATACAGCACCTGCTTGTCTACGCCGTTGGTGGTGTATTCCTCCAAATATTTCTCCAGAGCCGCATTGGAAGGTCTAGCCTTTACTAAAATGACATATGGGCTTTCCAATTTAGAGAAGGAGAACGTTCCCTCGTTTCCATTATGAGAAAAGCTTACTACATGAGCACTGGTACCTGGTTCAATAAGTGTTTTGGCATCGTTTCTAACACCATATTCCGTACCCGAACCATTGTCCGAATACCCTTTCCAAAGCTCAAAATCCTTACCTTCAGAAAACGGGACGAATTCCCAGCCTTCGGGCAGTGTGTCCACTAGCTTGATATGGCTAATGACTCGATTACCGCCGTCCTTAGCCATTTCTTCTGTGTTATATCCAGGCATATTTACCCCTAGACGGAAAGTGACCGTTTTGGTTGTCCTGTCATAGGCAGAAATCGTCCATGCTTCATTGTTATCGTTTCTAATATAACTGCTAACGTTATTCGGGCTAACATTTTCAGGCGTACCATCTGCTTGCAATGGCTTTGACGCAAAGAGCATATCCTTGTTCAGCATACGCAGATGCAGGTTGGTGCTGTTTTGCGCTTGTTTTACGGTGTCGCCGTCAATGAGCAAAGCCCGATTCCAGCTTGTTTTCCCTGCGTTGATATCCTGCCTGAAGAGGATGTCTGGGTTGGTCTCAAGTGCACGGAAGCTGAAAGATGCAGCTTTATCGGTGTATCCGGTCACCTTGATCAAATCGGCCACCACTTTACCGTTCACGGTTAAAGAAATATCCTTCATGGTCAGGCCGGTTGCATTGGTCTTCAAGGTTCCTTTATGGTACTTTTTCCAAAGCTGCGCGGAATTTACATTTCCTTTGATCTTTGCTATCGTTTCCGCGCTCACCTCGCCGGTTTCGTCCACAGCGTTGTCCAAGACGCTCAAATCTCCGTCATGTACCAGCACATCGTATACCGCCGCATTTGGCAGGGCATACTGCGGCGTTAGATTAACGGTCCATGTGATGGCTCCCAGGTTATAATCCTCCATCGAAATAGAACCTGCTTTTGTAAACGTGTGCGCGCCGACGTTGACAATGGCCTCATCCGTCACTGCGCTAGGTCTTGAACCGGTGATGACATCGTTGTTCTGTATGCCATCTGGCGTATCCAAATTCCAGTTGGCACGGGGATCTATACTGAAGCTGGAACCGCTTGTTACCTTGCTCTTAATCACTAATTCTACTCTACCATTAATATGCCCAAAGGAATAAACGCCGTTCGAATCTGGTGTAATTGGTTTTATTCCAGATGAAGCGCCATCCTCCCATGTCTGCCATTCAGCTGATAAAAAGTCCAGCCCAGCAGGCAATACATTGGTGATAGTAAAGTCTTTTAACCCTTTTTTGTTATACTGGTTCACCGTGACCTTCCATGTAATGGTTTCATTCGGATGGTCATACGAACCGGATGCTTGAATCCAGTCGGGTGCAACCCACGTTTCCCGTACTGCACTGGCTTTAACGTCAGCACTCGTATCCCTCAGTTCAACTTTTGGGTCAAAACGTTGTCCGCCATTTCGACCGGGATCAATTGTCACGCCCCGATACTCTTTATAATACAGATCCTTATGAAACCATGCTTGATACTCGACCTTAGGGTCCACTCCCGTTCCTGCCGGGAAGATGTAGCTCAGACTGCCATCTACATCAATGGTTGGGTCTACCTTAGTGCCGTTTACCGTGAAGGATCCCGGGACATAGACCATACGGTAGTCGGAAGGCTTCGTATAGAACGTCAGCCCATCTACCGGCAACTTCATTGTTGCATCAAGCACATCAAAAGAGGATGGAGTAGCCTGGAAGGTCAAATAACCATCTTGATAGGCTGGGACGGTCACATACCACCAAGTCCAGCTCCCATTCTTAGGCCAGTTGTTTCCTGTCAAGTTGATACTATACGCCGGCGTAACATCCGGGTTCTTGAGCTCATACGCTCCCCCGAAAATCGAGATAGGCTTTGTATCACCGTAATTCATCCCCGTTACATCCGAATTGGCCGTGGTTTCAAAACCGAAGGTAACCGCACGTCCAATACCGTTAAAAAACCAATCGTCACCATTAAATACAATCTTGATGCTATCCGGGGTGAAATAAGCGATGCCAAGCTGCTTCTGACCCGTTTCAGTTGTTGCCATCAAAGGTTTGGTAGCTGTTGGCAATATCACTTCCGCGAAGTAGTCATCCCTTTTTAGTTCGATCCAGTCACCCTTCTGAATGTATAGGTTTGGATCCGCATTAGTCGGATCAGCGTCATCACCATTCACTGGCACCTTGAGGCCCTCAGATTTGAGGGTAAATGCCTGTCTGCCCTGGATTGTACCGCCGGGAGCAATGTCAGTTCCCTGCGTCACCTTCAGCGGAAAGGTTGAATTAGCATCCATGAACACCACCGTTTTGTCCGTCGGGGCTGCCATCATCACTATGGAATTGTTCGGCACATCGTACACCGCCTCAGTTACTGACGGCGGTTCGTCCGCGCTCGGCAAATCGGCTTCGCTAACAGCCGCTGCCCCAGAATCGCTTGGCGCGCTATCCGCATATCCAGTGACAGAGAACGCCACCGTCTGCAAGACAAGCATAATTGCCAGGCATAAAGAGAGTATTGCTTTACTTATGCTGCGTTTTCGTTTCAAGAAACATTTCTCCTCCATTCCCGAAACTGCTGAAATTTTTAGCGACAATAAGATCATCAACCCGATTACGCTCAACCGAATAGACATCTTCCGTTTATTTGATCCCAGCAGCCCTTTGCATCATCAAAATCTTGCGAAGTTCCCTCCTTTATACCTCCTCCCGTAGTCCGAATTTCCACACTTTCTTTTTCATAGTTTAAAAAACTAAGCTCTACAAAATCTCTACAATGCGAAGAATTGCAGACTACCTGCGTATTCATGATTACGGACTATAAGTAAAAGCAGGCCATCTGTAAACTTACAGATGACCTGCTTTAATAACCTAAATCCTTATGCCTTTTTCTTCAGTTCGGGAACAATCCTGCAAGCAACAAGATTGTATCAGCCAACAAATAGCTGTACATATTTGTAGCTGTATATGGTGGTACCTTGTTGTTCTTATATATAATGTCATTAAAGTACAGTAATCCCACTCTCAAAAATGACTTTCAAATCGTCACCTTCAACGTGAAACTCAATGCTCAAAGTCAAATCATTAGGTTCGCCATCGGTCGTCAATGCATATTCGTAAGCAATTCCGCTTCCATCGTTAAAGTGATAGAAAGATTCTTGTTGATAAACACTGCCATCTTTATAAACGGGCCTAAAGGTACACTCTACATCAAACCTATCGATCTGTTCCAACTCATTATCTTCCTTAAAACTCTCGATGACCTCTCTTAATAGCTCAACGTCCCAATTTTGCATATCATCAACGCTTCGGGCAATTTCCTCATATCGTCTGTCTGCGATGGAATCAACAATCTCTTTTGCGAATAACCGAATAACATCTTCCTCTTTGCCTAACACCCGTTTAAGCATACCCTGTGCTCCCTTATCTCCAGAATAATATGCATCTTACGGAGAGCGCCGCCCATTCACCGCTCCCTCATGACGTCTTACTCACCCTGCAGCAACTCGTCCCGAGCTTCGGGCAGCGCGAACCCCAGCAGGTTTCGGCCCCGCCATTTCACGGGGTTCTCCGCATCCGGATTGGACTGGCCCATGCCGATCCCCTATATGCGATCCCGCGGGCTGGCCTCGACGAGGATGCGATTCTTCGTCGACTTGAGATAATCGCCGAGCTCCGGATTCTGCGAAAACTTGGCCAAACTGGCTCTATTGACGATGCCGTAGCATTCCTTGTCCCAAGTATCCTTGTCAAAGTTTCGGACCGCGAATACGGGGAAAATAAAATCTCTGTCTTTGCCATGCAGCATGGCTAGAGAGGGAACTATAAAGGCGCCGCTCACAGATTGTGAGCAGCGCCTTTATTACGCTGTGCTTCTGCTAGGTCACATCTGCTTGTGACCCGAGCTTGCGGATAAATGCCTGTAAATTGTCTGTCAGAAACGTGTTGTTTGTTGAATCCATCTGAGCGATGATATCTTGTACTGTACTGGCAAACGAGCTCAAACCAGAAGTATCCACATGCTCAAATCTGTTCTGGGCAGGCAGGCTGCCTGAGGGCTGATTGGCTGCTTCATGATATTCCTTCAACCAATCCTGATTGGTTGAAGCCTTCTTCGCAAAATCCGTAAGAATGCGGCTCCAGTCTTTCCCGTTTACTATGGCGTCCTGAAGTTTGTTAAAGGTTTCGGGCTGGAACTTACGCATCATGTAATTGAGATCAACATAGTCTTCCGGTGCACCCACAGGTCTTTGCGGCGGAGTGTCGTATTGGATTTGTTTGGTTCCGGGATTGATCGTTCTTGTTGTGGAGATGGCCCCGATCTGACGAATTGTATTCATGAATGCTGCAGCCTGATCGCCCTTCATGTAGTTATCCGCTATGTATTTGGCTTGTGCAAGACCAAGTTCGAGTAAGACGGATCGTTGGCCTTCTTCTGTAATATCCGTTATGAAATTGGACTGTATGATGCTGTATACCGCCTCTTTCACCTCGGAAGATTGATCCTGGAGCGAGCGCTCAAGCGATTCATTGATCTGAACGGTGCCAAAGTAGCGTGCCGCATGATTTACGATATCAGACGTGGCCAGCTGTCTGGAAGCCGTGCTGATCTCTACGGTATCTGTGTTATGGGACAAGTCGAATTTCCCCGTGACCATTGTTGGTTGATCTGCGCGCTCTGTCGGTGGTTTGGATTGAGTGTATGCTTTGAGATCAAACAGAGTTGTATGTTGAACCTTCATTCATGAACACCCTTCGTAAAATGATTTTCGATACTTCATGTCCACATCATAGTTGTCTCTTCTTGTTATCGGAATAATATTCCATAATTTGAATAGATAAGGACTAAAATAAGCAACGAACGGTTTCTTCAACCGCTCGTTGCTCTGTTCGTTTCGATTTAACCGCCTTAGATACTTTATGCAAAGTGATAAACGATATCTGAATCATTGGCGCTTGGACGATCAGTGACCTTGGCGACTACAGCACAAAGATCAAAATAATGCGAAGCTTATTGCTCCTGGCAAGTATTGACTTAGGCTTCTATCATCCATTATTCCTCCAATTTTCTCCGATACAACCGGGATGGCCGATGTCCCGCATTTTCGGTGTAATGATCGGTCTCCGCCACGAGATCGGCCACCTTGCGCCGGAAGGCCGCCTTCAATAGCTCTTTATCCATAATGACCTCAAAAACCTGCTGCAGTTCCGTCAAGGTAAAAAGCTTTGGCATCAAGTGCAATGCAATATCGGTATAATTCACTTTTCCCCGCAGCCGTTCGATCGCGCATGCTATAATCTTTGCATGGTCGAAGGCCAACCCGTTATTCGACACGATCTTATACTCCGTGCTAGTCGATGTAGTCTTCACGGTCAACGTCCTCGCCACGACCGCCGAAAGCTCCTCTTCACTGCTTAGCTTGAGTTCATACTCCAGCGTCTTAACGTATCCGTCCTCCATCAGCTCTTTCTGCTCCCGCAGCAGCCGATAGGAGACCTTGAACCAAGAGGCGTCGGCCGCATCGTCTCCCGCTCTAAGCTCCAACTTATCACTGTTGATCAGAGCCATGTAGCTGCAGCTCATCACCCAGGTTCGGGGATCTCGCCCAATATCGCTGAACGTATACAACTGCTCTAAATAAACGTCGTCCACGCCGGTTTCCTCGCGCAATTCCCTTGCCGCGGCCTGCTCAGTCGTCTCGCTCGGCTGGACAAAGCCGCCAGGCAGCGCCCATTTATCCAGGAAGGGGTGACCTCCCCGGCGGATAAGCAGGATGCGGAGTTCTTTTTCCGGTAACTTGCGATAACTGTCAGCCTCCCCATCCGTAACCGTGAAGATCACCATATCGGCTGCCACCGAAGGCCGCTCGTAATCTCCTGCCCGGTACTGTTCCAAAAATTCGCGTTCCGTAAGTCCGTTCCGATCCAACAAATCCAATGGGGGCGCCTCCTTGTTTTTTAATTCAAAACGAGCTGTGGTTATGGGTTCATTTTACTCCCTGCCTGCATTGAATGCTAACCGTTCAGCTCCCCGAAATAGTTTCGATAGGGCTCGAACTTCGCCAGCACCTCGTCTACCTTGCGCATTCGCTCCTCCAGGCTCCCCCGCAGCGTAATGTAGGGAATGCGCCGCTCCTTCAAATCCGCGATGATCTGTTTATGAAAAACATGCCGCTTCTGATCCCCGCTTCGATCCCACGTATCGTCATAAGGAATATCGTCGTCGCACAAGAAGAATAGATCGTAGCGCTGCGCATTCTCCAGAGCAATCCGGGTCAATAGCTCCGGGGCGCGGCCGTGGTAATCGAGGGCGAACATATACGTCGTAATCGCATTGGTATCAACGAACAGAAATCGGTTCGCCGTAAGCAAAGCCTGCTCTTCGCGCTCGATATGACCCACAGCGATTTCATCGAACGCTTCCAGGTCGATTCTGCGGTCCACCTGATGCTCGGTCCAATAATCGCGTCCGTATTCGCTCGCGTAGGTCGTGTTATACCGCCGTGCCAGCGCTTCGGTGATCGTCGACTTCCCCGTCGACATCGCCCCAACGAATACCACCTTCGTGATTAAGTCCCGGTACACGATATCACTTAGGAACTCCCTATACTTATATGGATTGGAACGGATCATCGTTGCAGAGATCGGAACCCGCTCACGGGCTTCATCGACCCGCCGGTCGACCGAGCCCAAAGCGAGACTCATATGCCTGCCGTAAAACTCGCTCGAATAAAAATGCGTGACTTGCTCGCCGTTCAGTAAACGGAGGATATACTGTTCTTCCCGAATCTCATGCGCTCGGTCATCCGAATACCCGTCCGGCCCGTCCCAAGCTTCAATGACCCGGACCTCCGGATATAGTTGTCGAATCCAATTTGCCCGAATATGAAGCGGGATCGGCGTGACCGTCGTCTCGTACATGACCACGATCAACTCATCGACCTCTTGCAGCGCCGTTTCGATCATGAACTGATGCCCTTTATGCAGCGGGGCAAACTTCCCCAGCGTTAATCCGAGCGTTTTCATGCCGCCACCTCCTTGGCCCCTTTGTTCCAATTGTAATAGCCGTATACCGCATTGACCAAATATGCGCTCCACATGACGATCATCAGCATGCCTTCGCTGCTGCCCTCCAGCAATCGAATCGCCCACAACAGCACCGTAAACAAATTCAACACAATATAGACCAGCCATTGCTCTTTGAATCTGCGGACCATTAAGAAGGTGGCCACAACGGACAGCACCGTCGTAGTCGCATCGATGTAAGGCGAGTTCTGTCCCGGGATGAACGAAAGCCCATATCCCAGCAGCAAACAGCCTAATACGCAGACTGCCCCAACGAGAAGCAGACCTCTAAGCTCCATTTGACGCATGATCAGCTTGCCGTCTTGGCGGTGATTGCTCCACATGTAGAAGCCAATGACGTTCATCGGAACGAAGAATAGCAGATTCAGCATGACCTCTCCAAACAACCCGTTAATATAGGCGAGATAAGCGTAACCAATGGTATTATACATGCCAAAAACATAGCTCATCAGGTTGCCCTTCGCCGCAAGCACCACGCATAGCACCCCGGTAATAAAAACGGTAAATCCGAATAAAGAGTCCTTTGAAACCACCGTAAACCCTACAGCAATCGAGGTAAACAGCGCCAACCATGCGATTTCGAACAGGCTCCAGCCGCGCGCAACCATCTTCACAATACATCCCCTCCGTTTTCTCCACTGAGTTGAACGAAAACGCCAAATCAAACTTAGTATCATTTTGTTAATAACATTTTATTACTATCAAAAATAACAGAAAAGCCTGCGCAGGGCAAGTGAAATCTGCCCATTTATTACAGGCATGATTTTTTACCTTCTGCAGCCCCGTAGTAACAAATAGCGAAAATCATGGGAGAGGACGAACACCACTTGTTACAATGCGGAATATACAAATGAATAGGCACTTATCCCAATCATGCTTACTCTGTAAACTTTGCGAATCGGAATAGGCACAAAGGAGTGTTTCAGGTTGGTAGTAAAATCATCTCACTATTTTGCCCACGGCAACACTGCGCGCGGGGCTCACTACTTGTATGGATCCGCATTTGATGGGTTGAACAAGATCTTTGTCCTTACGGGGCCCCAAGGTACGGGGAAATCGACAGTCATGCAAAGCTTGGCGGATAGCCTGCTGGATCAAGGCTTGCATGTGCAATGCTTCCACTCCTCTCTCCGTCCCGACGAACTGGATGGCATCATTTGTACGGAATTGAAGGTTGGTATTGTCGACGGGCGGGTCTGCAAGGGGATTTCGGATAGCGGGGCCGGGGAAATCGTCTTTATCCATTTCGAGGAAGCGTTTGATGACAGCCTTATTTTACCGGGAGACTTCATCACGATAGAAGATCTTAGAGGCCAGCTTGAGAGAGCCTATTCAACTGTGTATGAAACATTCGCAACGGCATTGCGGATTCATGACGAGTGGGAAAAATATTATATCGATAACATGGATTTCGCGAAGGCCGATCAGATTGCACTGGAATTAATTCAAGAATTATACGCCGGTCATGAAAGCGATACGCCAACCGCTCCGCGTCACTTACTCTTTGGAGCTGCGACTCCGAGGGGGGCATTCGATTTTATTCAAAGCTTGACCGCTCAGCTGGAAAGACGGATTTTCATCAAAGGAAGGGCGGGATCCGGCAAATCGACGCTGCTGAAAAAGCTAGCCTCCGCTGCCGAACAGAAAGGAATCGACGTTCAAGTGTTTCATTGCGGCTTTGATCCGAACAGTTTGGATATGTTGATATTCCCGAAGCTGCGAACGGCGATCTTCGACAGTACCGCTCCGCATGAATACTTTCCCGATCGGGACGGGGATGAGATCCTAGATATGTATATACGGACGATAGCCCTTGGTACCGATGAAGCCCATGCTGACGAAATAGCCGGTATCAAAGCACGCTATTCGGCAAAAATGAAAGAGGCCACCTCCCATCTGGCCGAAGCCGAAGCCATCGATTCTCAAATTAAGGCCTATTATGTAGCGGCCACCGATTTTTCGATCGTAGAGAAACTCCGCCAGCAATTACAGTCCGAATTGAATGAACTGATCGGCTCCATTCAGCCTTCATAATAAGATACCACCCAAAAGCGTGCTATTTCAGACGGGGCCAGCTGTCTAATGCAAGCTGAGCTCCGTTTGAAATTGAATCTGCTTCCGCTTCTACTATGCTCCACGGTATGGCCTTCAAGCCAAGGCCGGCTTCAGTCGCAACTCAGCGCGCCATTCACCAATTCCAGGCATACCTCATTTCCCTATATCCGACATCCCATATTCCCTCGTTCCCCTCCAGGGTGATCGTGAACTCATTCACAGGAAGCCCCTCCGGATTACGGAGAGGCTTCCTGTGAATGAGTCTTAATCATCTCTATTTATTACTACTTCTCTAGAAGCTTTGCTAATTCAGATTATCCGGATCCACCTTGGCTTCAATTCGATTCAGTTTCAGTGTGGTGTACGAATGCTCTATCATAGAACGAATTGTTTCAGAGGCGGGCGTATCCCTTTCACCAAAATGATTGAGCGAGGTCGTAACCAATCTCTGCTCTATAATGATCAAAATCCAAGGGTTTGAATCCGCAAGTTATATAGGAGATAGGAGATTTCCACATTTAGAATTAATTCATCAATATTTTTGGTTGTTCATTGGCAGGCCCTACGATCGTGTTTCCGCCGAAACTGAGATGCTGACCATTCTTCTCTACGATAAAGCTGTTAAACGATCCATCTGCATTCATTGTGGCAATGACTGTAGGAGCCCCTTTTTTGGTGAACGTCATTTGATCCTTATCCCATGCATTTGCTCCTCTTACTCCCTTATATCCCTTCAAATCAAAATTGATCATCGTTTTTGCATCTTTCACTGCGTTCTTCATTAATGTATCCAACGTCAGCTTCTTGAGCTTTGCATCTTTTGCTTTTTCTTTCTTCTGGAATTCGTTGTAATCATCTATTCCTTCACCATTACTTTGAACATTTGCCTGGAGTAGTTCCAGCGTTTGATCCTCAATGGCAAAGCTCACATTGATCGTTTTTGATTTATACTTATATTGATACACATTCGGTTTGCCATCAAGGACAAACACACGATCCAGCTTTTCTCCTTTCTTGACCTTACCATTGGTAAGCTTGGATAATACCTGAGCAGCCTGTTTCTGCACGCTTGCCGGGGCATCGTCAGGTGCATAATTTACGCCATGTACACTCCCATCATCCTCCGTATAAACTTGTTTATTTTGTTTGGCATTCGATGAGATTGTACCCACTCGGTAGATAGACTCTGAAATACTCACGTATTTCGGTTCTTCCCCTGGGAACAACGTTTCCCATGTTTCCTTCAGTTTGCTTTGATATTTCCCACCGTTTAAATCTTCATAATTGATTGTGATACCGATATTATCTAGCTTTCCATTCTTTTTGTAGGAAATAGTATCATATTTGAAATTCTCTCTTTTAAAATTTATAACATCTTTCATGGCCGTTCCCTGAATTAACTTATAGGTATTGCCTGTTAACTCTTTCAGTTTATCCTGAGCCTGCTGCATAAGCTTCTGATCCGCCTTAACATTCTGTGAAGCATTGATACTTACCTTGTTAGCCGAATCTGCTTGAACAGGTGCCTGGCATCCCAGCAAACTTCCTGATAATAAAGCTACCCCGATCATAGGGAAAATTTTCTTTTTGTTTTTCATGTTTATAAACCCCTTTTCAGTCAATTAACAATTTGAGTTCTTCATTTGGTGGACCTTGGATGGTCATTCCGTAAAACTCGATTTTCTGATCATATTTATGAAGGGTAAAGCTGTTAAATGATCCGTCTTTGTTAAATCTGGCACTAACTGAAGGCGCCCCTTCTTTGGTGAACGTCATATAATCCTCATCCCATGCATTTGTACCTCTTTCTCCCTTATATCCTTTCAAATCCAGATCCAGCATCGTTTTTGCGTCTTTCACTGCGTTCTTCATTAAAGTGTCCAATGTCAACTTCTTCATCTCTGCACTCTTTTCATTTTCTCGCTTCTGGAATTCTTCATAACTGTCTACACCTTTACCATCCTTGTGATATACATCGGCTTGGAGCAGCTCCAGCGACTGTTCTTCAATAGCAAAGATTACATCCATCGTTTTTGATTTATACTTATATTGATACACATCTGGTTTACCATCGCGGACATACATCCGATCCAATTCAGCACCTTGCTTGACTTTTCCATCGGTGAGCTTGGAGAATACCTGAACAGCCTGCTTCTGTACGCTTGCCGGGGCTTCGTCAGGAGCATAATTCACGCCATAAATATTTCCATTCTCCTGCATATAAATTTGTTTGTTTTGCGCAGCATTCGAAGAGATTGTACCCTCATAGTTGATTGACTCTGAGATACTCACATATTTCGGTTCTTCCCCTGGGAACAAAGCTTCCCACGTTTCCTTCAGTTTGGTTTGATATTTCCCACCGTTTAAATCTTCATAATTGACTGAAATACCTATATTATCCAGTTCACCATTCTTTTTATAAGTAATAATGTCATATTTGAAATTCTCTCTTTTAAAACCCACAAAACCTTCCATAGCCGTTCCCTGAATTAACGTATACGTATTTCCTGTCAATTCTTTAAGCTTATCCTGAGCCTTTTGCATAGGGGTTTGCTCTGATTTAACACCCTGTTCAATATTTGAAATTACGTTGTTATATGCATTAGATTGATTCGATGTATCAAATCCAAGCAAACTCCCTGATAATAAGGCTGCTCCGACGATAGGAAAAATTATTTTTTTGTTCATATGAATAAACTCCTTTATTTTTTTATTTACTTACCCACAGTTTTTAACGGAACGCTTCAGCCACATTGAAATAAATCTATGAAATCAGCAGTCATCACCCCCTCTCATTGCATGAATTAGTCCGTTCCTTTCTCAGATAACTGCCTTAGATCAATTTTAATAGAATAGATCGTTCCTTTAGAGGTGTACACCGCCGTCACGTCTGGAGAACCTGCTTTGGTGAACGTTAAGGTATCGAACCGGTATTCAAGTTTGGATACGTTATAATCAGCCAAGTCCAGATTCATCCACACTTTAGCTTGTTTCACGGCTTCTTCACGAATCTTGCTCAGCTCAATCGCTTTTGTTTTCTCAACCAAGTCACGATATTTATTTTTATTATCCTGCAATTTATTGAGTTGATCCGACAACGGAAAAGCTACAATGCTTGTGATCTGATTCGTATTTTTTTGTACATCAATGAGGATTGAACCCTTGTCAGTGTTGTACACGAACTTATATACCGGGTTTTGATTGGGTCTTAGGATCATTCGACTCACTGACCGTTTACTCTGTTTAAAATCTCCCATTTTATTGAAAATGTGATCCGCTGCATCTTTTGCAGCATCTGGAACCTCGTTCTCTCCAATCGGTTGTGCCGCATAATACCAGTTACCTTTGTCAAATTGGATGGATCGGTTTTCGTTTCGCGCCTCTATGTGAAATTTGTCCTTCTCATATTCGTACATAATCACATCATGAATTGCTTCTCCTTGGGGAAAAATCTCATTCCAAACCCTCTGCAGCTGACTTTTAAAATCTTGATCCTCAATGTCATCAAAGCGAATCATCCCCGAATGAAATTTCTTATTCCCATCCGAACCTTGTACATAAAGGGTATCCGCCTTCTCATTTGGATTTACTTTCATTTCTTTGGCAAACGGATTAATATATTCAAGCAAGGACAGCCGCTCTATGGCTTGAGCCATGACAGGAGTTAGAGACACACAAAACGCAACCGATGCCGCTGCGATGATACCCACTCTTCTTGTGAAGAATGGCTTTTGTCTTGACGCTCTTTTGGATTCAAGTTTTTCTACAATCTGTTGACTCATGCTGTGCTCTGGCGTCTCCGTGTCCCGAATCATTTGCTCTACTTGGTGAATACTTACGGTTTTAGACGGATTTGGTGATCGACGCATTCACTGTCCCTCCTCCATTAACTTCCTTCGTCTGTAGTTTTTTGCGAAGGCGTTCATACTTTTTGCGCACAGTAGCGGGTTTCATATTCATAATTTCACTAATCTCGTTAAAGTGATATCGATGAATCGCACGGAGAACTAATATATGCCTCTCTTCGGCAGTCAGTAAATTTAGAAGATCCTTCAGTGTTGTTTGACTGTCTATTGGCTCAGTCGAGGTCTCAGGCTGATCATATTTATACCGATCTATAAAACGAAGCCACCTTTTTTTGCCCCGGATCTGATTCAGACTGTAATTGTAGGCAATTTTGTACAACCATGCCGAAAAAGTCATATTTGGACGATACTTATGTATTTGTTCATATACTCTAATAAATATTTCTTGGAGAGCATCCTCGGCTTCTTCCTTGCTTTTGAGCATATGGTAACAATAGATATACATTGGTTTTTCAAAGTTTCTTATAATGGAAGCGAAAGCTTCCTTATCACCAAGTTTAGTCCTTTCAACCAGCATCTCAATTTCTCCTGAGTTTGATTTATGCTCCCTGTATTGTCTATCCAAAAATCATCCCCCCCCTCCTGCCTACACTCTTAAAACACCAATGCAGCTCATTTTGTGACAGCAACTTCAAAAATAATACAAAGAAAAAAACACAGCCTATAAAGGAAATAGCACTCTTCTAGATAAACCTTTTCATAACTCAAATAACGAATAACGAGAGGTTTAAGTATAGAATGATGCTTATATCTCCATACAGATGTGTTTTCCTGTCTTACGATAAGATATGAATACGTTCTAAAGTATGAAGCTTTCGCTGCAGCTGCTTAACGAGTCTATCGGCGAAAAAAACAACCATTGACGACTCTAGATCATCAATGGTTGTTTGCATTACTTATCAATCAGGTCGGTTACTTTGAGCATTCTTGCGATCAAGGCAGTTACTTCAGCACGTGTCATTTGTGCTTTTGGACTAAGGGATTTAGGTCCATTATGTTTTATAAGGCCTGGATTAGTAAACATCTCTTTGGTGCTTTCAGTTGAAATGGGATGCTCAATCACCTTGATCGAGCAATTAGGATACATATTGTTCTACAAATACTCCTCATAGTGTTCAGGGATGAAGATCGAAATCATGCTCTCCGGTTTAAAGGGATTGACGAGGGTCTGCTCGCGCTCCGGGTCTATTTCCTCGAAACGGCCATATGTGCACGGGAGTAACAGCATCGGTACTCGTTATGGTTCTCTTTTGTGGCAACGAAACCTTAACAGAGATTATAATGATCGTATACGAAGTGCTCTGAGTCCATTTGGTTAATTACGATACATATTCTTCCATATAAGTAATTAGAGGTGAGCTGCTTGAAAACAAATCGTTTCTCATCCGCATTGGGTGAGTTCATAAAATCGCGCAGAGAACGCTTGCAGCCTTCAGAGGCAGGGATCCAGCCGCTGCCCGGACGAAGACGCACTCCGGGACTTCGAAGAGAAGAAGTCTCTTATCTTGCCAATATAAGCGTGACTTACTATGCCTGGCTGGAGCAAGGCAAGGAGGTGAATCCTTCGCCGGAAGTGCTGCTAAGCATCAGCAAAGCGCTTCAGCTTGACGAAGACGAGCAGAAGCATCTATTCGATCTGGCCAATGTAGATGTGGCGAGCGTCATCACAGTGCCAAATAACGGTGGGCCGGATGCGGGAGTTTTGCAGAAAATCGTAGATCAACTTTATTATCCTTCTTTTATCACGGACGAAGGTACGGATGTTATCGCTTGGAATCGGGCAGCGGAACTGATCGTAGCCGATTTCGGCAGTCTGCCGGACAACGAACGGAATATGATGGACATTATGTTTTTAAAGCCGGATTACCGCAACAGACTGGTGAACTGGGAAGCCGCTGCCCGTTACGCTGTAGCCGTTCTGCGGGCAGGCTTCGATCTTTACAAGAACAACCCGTTCTATATGGAACGGTTTGAACGCTTGACGCGGGAAAGCGTGGAGTTTGTACATTTCTGGGAGCTATATGAAATCAAACAAAAACGCGTAGCCACCGCTTTATTCCGGGTTCCTGACGCACAGGAGATGGAGTTCGAGCTCCGTTCCACGGCTGTAATCGATAATGACCCAGGACTGCACTGGTGTTTCTTTGTTCCGGTGCCCGGTTCAGGTACGGAGGAGAGATTATTACGTTTACTTGAGCAGGACAGGCAGCTCCCGTAGACTGTTACTCCCGTTAATAGTATAGATGTGCTGTGGCTAGCTCCTTCCAGTTGCTTGTATGATTCAGTGGATGACAACGAATGGAGGGTGTTTAGCATGCAAACTTGGTTCATTACAGGAGCATCAGGAGGCTTGGCTTCACGTATAACTCGCCGGTTGCTGGATAGAGGGGACCGTGTAGCCGCAACGGTACGCAAGCCGGGGGTGCTGGATGATCTGCAGGCAGAGTACGGCTCCCAACTATGGCTGGCTAATTTAGATCTGACAAACCCTCAGCAAATTGCTGAAGTCGTGGAACGTGCATTTTCAGAACTGGGCACGATCGATGTGTTTGTCAATAATGCAGCCTATGGCTTGTATGGCACAGTCGAAGAAGCAAGCGACAGACAAATTGAGCATCAGTTCATGACCAATGTGCTTGGCTCCCTGCGTGCAGCGCGTGCAGTCCTGCCCTTTTTCCGCAAGCAGGGCGGCGGTCACATGGTACAGATTTCGAGTATGGCGGGTCATTATTCTATTCCGGGTATGGGACTGTATTGCTCTTCGAAATGGGCGGTCGAAGGAGCCTTTGAAGCGCTAGCTAAGGAAGTGGCTCCGTTCAATATTAAGACCACTATGGTGGAGCCCGGCGGAATCCGAACGAATTTCATTACAAGCAACGCCATATTCGGCGAGCGGATGGACGAATACCGGGATACGGAGGCGGGCCAATTCGTTAGCCTGATGAAGGGAGAACTGCCTGGTATAGATATGAGCATGTTCAATCAAATGGTTGTCGGCGATCCGGATAAAATGGCGCAGCAGATTATTCGTCGTGTCGACCAGGGAGAGGGTCCGATACGTATGGCGTTGGGCAGTGACGCCTATGAGCAAATCCGGGCAGCCCTGCTGGACAGACTGGCCGCTCTGGAAGCACAGAAAGAGCTGGCTTACTCCACTGATTCAGATGATGTGATAAAACCATTTTAAAGGATACCAAAGCATTCGACATCCTCTACTTAAAGGGGAGCATATTTAAAACTTGCCCTTATTTGTGATACGGTTCACCTTAACGGGTCTATCTGCGAAAATAATGGCGGCCCTGTGGAAGCCAGACTTCGCTATGCCTGCTCACTTTAGCAGACTCATTTAATTAATACCGGTGCTTGGCCAGCAATGTGTCGACGTTACGCAACAAGCGATTGTATTAAAATTACGCTTGCCTTAAAGTGTACTTTAAGTCTTCTTAAGCTTATTGCTTGATGGTTAAGCCATAATCTGGTTGGCCACGGTCAGGTCCATATTTAGCTGTAAAATCCCTCTGACCTCGTCGCTTCGGCAATCGTATAGCTATGCCGAAGCGCTTTGGTGAGCGCTTCGGGCAAAATTTGAAAGTGGCATTTTCTCGGACGAGTTAAGGTGACATTTTCATAGACGATTGACAAACAGCCAAATTTTCACTTTACACCTCAGTCATTAGGTGGTAATATCATTTCTATAGTTCCATAAATATAGAAATGATGGCGGAAAGGAGAATTTAATGGCTGATGTCGATCACGATCTAGTGCAAGCTGTCAAAGTATACAAGGCTCTAGGTGAGCCTACACGACTAAAAATTGCCTTAATGCTAATAAAGCAAAAGAATCAATGCGTTACCGCGATCGGTGAACAGCTTGGACACGTAGCCGGTTCAACGTTATCCCATCATCTCAAGCAGCTGACGGAATCGGGTTTAATCCAGTCGCGAAAGAACGGTTCGTTTATTCACTACAGCGTTGATCAAGAAGTGGCAATGAAGTTTGCGCCATATTTACTGGCGTAAATTTTTTAAGCATCATTTCTATATCTTTAGAATTATAGAAAAGATAAAGGAGGGAAACCATTTTGGAAAATCGCGTGCCATTGGAACTTGGAATCTCTACATTTCTTCACACCAACCCCAAAAGAGGGGGCGTTCTGCCAGGCGAACGACTGCGACAAGCGATGGAAGAAATTCAGCTGGCTGATCAGGCCGGTCTTGATGTCTATGCGATCGGTGAACATCATCGCATGGACTACACAAGCTCATCGCCGGCAATTATTTTGGCTTCGGCTGCAGCTACTACAAACCATATTCGGTTGTCCAGTGCCGTTACGGTATTGTCTTCGTCGGATCCAGTCCGTGTTTATCAGGATTTCGCCACTCTGGATAACTTAACAAATGGGCGGGCCGAGATCATGGCCGGGCGCGGTTCTTTTGTCGAATCTTTTCCGCTCTTCGGATATAACCTGCAAAATTATGAGGAATTATTCGATGAGAAATTGGAGCTTTTACTCAAAATACGATCTTCAGAGAACGTATCATGGAGTGGCAACCATCGTGCACCGCTGCACAATATGGGCGTATACCCGCGAGCGCAACAATTCCCGCTTCCTGTATGGATTGCTAATGGCGGCAGTCCGGGGTCGGCCATTCGTGCCGGTCAGCTTGGTCTTCCTGTCATTTTCTCCATTATAGGCGGCATGCCGGAGCGTTTCGCTCCCTTAGTGCAGTTATATCTTAAAGCAGCCCAACAAGCAGGGCACGATCCTAATCAATTGCAAATCGCCTGTCATTCGCATGGTTTTATTGCCAACTCGTTTGCAGCAGCCAGAGAAAAGTATTATCCCATTATGGCCGAACAAATGAATCAAATTGGAAGGGAACGCGGTTGGGCGACTTATACACGAAGTGCATATGAGGAAGCACTGAGCCCTCGCGGCGCTCTTTATGTTGGAGATTCAGAATATGTAGCAGAAAAGATCGTGCGTGTAACCAAACAACTGGGCTTGACTCGTTTTCTTTTGTACGTTGACTTTAGTACGCTTCCGCATCGTGATTTGTTAAAAACGATCGAACGATTTGGAACAGATGTCGCCCCCCTTGTCCGCAAGGAGCTAGCTAGGCATTAAAGAAAGTAAGATGTTAAGAAATTGCAATCCTTCATTGTTATCATTTCTGTATTTTTAGATATATAGAATTATAAAGGGGAATAATTAAATGATTAAATCGTGGAAAGTTTATATTTTAGCGATTATAAGTTTTTTAGTAGGAACTTCGGAATTTGTAATTGCCGGGATATTGGATCTGGTTTCCAAAGATGTAGGCGTAACCATTGCTGCTGCCGGCCAACTCATTTCGGTTTATTCCATATCTTACGCGGTGGGTACTCCGATTCTTATTGCGGCTACCTCTAAACTAAGCCGGAGAACACTTATGCTGGCTGCTTTGGCGCTCTTTTTTATAGGGAATTTAATTACGGTGGTCTCGACGGGCTATCCGATGCTTGTTGGTGCGAGAGTGATCTTAGCTCTTAGTACAGGTGTATTTACGGTGGTTGCCTTAACTGTTTCTGCTCAAATTGCCGGACCTGGAAAACAAGGCACCGCCATAGCAACTATCATGATGGGATTTAATCTATCGCTTATTTTAGGCGTTCCTGTGGGAAGAGTCATTGCCAGCACCTACGACTGGAAAATAATTTTTTATGGAATCGGCCTTCTTAGTTTTATCGCGATGCTGGTCATTTTAATGGCGTTGCCAAAGTCGCAAGGAGAGACAAATGTGCCTCTTAAAGAACAACTCGCCCTGTTGAAAAGGCCGCAGCTATTATTAACCTTGTCGATTAGCTTCTTTTGGATGGTCGGTTATACGATCATTTACACGTTTATTACACCATTTCTGATGAACATTACGGGTATGAGCAATGGGATGGTGAGCATCGCGCTATTTTCATTCGGTATAGCAAGTTTGCTGGGCGCTCAGACTGGAGGTTATGGTGCGGATAAATTAGGTATTCCGCGTACGCTGAATGGAAGCTTAATGATCCACGCTGCTATTTTGATCCTTATGTCCCTCTTTGCCCATACATCAATAGCTGTCTTTCCGTTGCTGCTGTTATGGTCGTTTTTTGCTTGGTCTACGGGTCCCATTCAACAAGTTTATATGATTAGCTTGGCACCAAGCGCAGCGGGAATCCTTCTGAGCTTGAATACATCCTTCATCCAGTTGGGAATTGCTGTCGGAGCTGCCATTGGCGGTATTGTGGTGGAAAGCTTCTCCTTACAGTCAATCGGCGTGGCTGGCGCAATTGGTGTTGCAATCGCACTCCTTCCGGCTATATTATCGTTCTCGATGCGAAGTCAGTCTGCGAATGGCATACAATCCGTCACAAGCAAAGAATGAAACCATGCGTAAAATTACAAGAACAAGCAGCGGTATGTCGCTGCTTGTTCTTGTTTTCTATTTCCACTTCCTCCATCCAATGGACGCTTTGTAGAGCAAACGACTTCCCGTCTGTTGCGAAAACCAAATTGCATAGCTTTATAGCGGTTCGCTTGAGCGTATTGAATTGAGAGCCGAATGTCACTTATAACCGCAACCAGGCAGACCGGTTATACAAGAGTACGAATAACATCGACTCTAGCCTTATGTTCTGCTCCGATCTCAAAATGCACCTGAACTTCGCCCTACTTATGATACGGTTC
>Ga0209784_100334_pt1 | contig 23577 bp, 24 predicted proteins | sample AraplaCvi_mLB_r2_2_FD_184284 | JGI IMG/M metagenome (GOLD analysis project Ga0209784, IMG submission 184284) | Arabidopsis root microbial communities from North Carolina, USA - plate scrape CL_Cvi_mLB_r2 (SPAdes) (version 2) | ecosystem: Host-associated > Plants > Roots > Endosphere | place: USA...
GAATGTCACTTATAACCGCAACCAGGCAGACCGGTTATACAAGAGTACGAATAACATCGACTCTAGCCTTATGTTCTGCTCCGATCTCAAAATGCACCTGAACTTCGCCCTACTTATGATACGGTTCAGCTTAACGGGGCTATCGGCGAAAAAACAAAAGGAGCTGTAGCGGCGCATAGTTACGAACCTTTCAATATCCGAGTCTGCATTCTTAAATCTACACAGAGAGCCGCCGAAGTAATCGGCGGCCTTGCTTGTGTCTGAGTAAGACAATTGCCGTCATGGCCCCTGTTCCTAATTGATTCTTAAAGGTTTTTCGCGGCTAGGTCCTTTTTGGAGTTTCTCATCATAATTACACCCAGAAATACGGTTAGAATCACCACAGCTGCCATAGGGATTTGTTTATCGACTTGGTAGAGAGTGGTGCTTACAATAGGCGCGATAATTGCTGCAATTCCCTGCATCGCGGCAACCAGGCCGGCAACCCCGCCTTGTTGTTCATTACTGACGGAGAGAGACGCGCCTGCCATAAATCCGGGCATCATCCATCCCGCACCTAGACCGAACATAAAAAAAGCTAAGAAATAGAATGGAAGGCTAACTGTAAACAGGAATACGATCATACTGAGGACGAGAATCATAGAACCGAGCAGGATCATCGGCCGCGGCTCCCATTTAAGCCATTTCGCCTGAATCAGTTGTACGAGGAGCATAGCCAGACCTGTAAGCATCAGTCCTAAGGAAACCACTCTCGCCACACTTTCAGATGCGAGATTTAGCTGATCCTGCAAATAAAACCCGCCGATGACCTGAACCGTTACAATCCCCAGCATCGTGATTAAAGCGGCTAATAAATACATCCGCAATCCGGGTTGAAATGGACTGATTTTAACAGGTCTTTCCTTTACTACCGGTTTCGTTTTAGGCATTAGCAGTAGTGTGACTAAAAATGCGGCAGCTGCAATCACGATTCCAAAATATAATGGCCATAGCAAACCAATTAACGTAAACACGCCGGCAATGGCCGGTCCGAAAATAAGCCCCAGTCCGTTTGCGGAACTAATGATCGCCATGCCGCTCGCCCTTTCCTTTCCCTCCGTCACATCCCCCATATAAGCCTGTGAAGAGGATAAGACTGCGGGGATGAACATCCCGATTAAACTACGCGTTACGATTAACAGAAGCAGTAACACTCCACCGCTAATCCAATGTTTAAGTCCGCAATAAAAAGTAAGGGTCAGCAATAAACTGCTGATGCACATCCCAATAAACCCAATCAGAATAACGGGTTTCCGCCCCTTCGTATCACTTACATTCCCCCATACCGGCGCCATAACCGCCATCATGACAGAGCCAAGTGAAATAATAAGACCGGAATGAGTTTCCTTCAGTCCTAATTCCCGAATTAGCGGAGGCATTATGGGGGCAATCAGCATGAGCCCCAACATAGCTACAAAAACGCTTAAGAGAACGCTGTACTTCACTCTCTTCATTTCCCTACACTCCTCTTCATAACCTATCGTTTGATGAGGATTATAAGTGAACTTTGACTGCCTCCGCTCCCTTGAAAAGGAAATATTACGGTCAAACGGATTATTATTGATTTTTGATCGCTGATGGATTCACGCCATATCTTCGAAAAAACTGCTCGGAAAACGCACTCACGTTGCTGTACCCTACCCTCATTGCCGCTTCGGTTACATTAGCCTCACCGTCTTGCAGAAGCTTCATCGCATAGTCGAGACGAATGTGTCTCAAATATTCAAATACGGTCAGTCCGAAACATGCTTTAAACCCCGACTTCAGTTTAAAATCGTTTACCCCCGCCATTTTGGCAAGGGCCTGCAGCGAGGGGGGATCAGCCATGCAAGATTCAAGTACTTGTTTAACTCGATGCAATTTTTGAAGATCGCCTGTAGATAAGCCTCTTGGTCTTGGTATCAGGTCAAATAATTGAATCATATGCCTATTTAAAAGCTCCAATGCGAAAGCTTCCATCATGAGTGGGGATCGGTTGGCATTTGTAAAAACCGAAATCAATTGCTTGACTAGTGCCATGCTTCTGGTATCGATATCAAAATAATAAGCTCGAGAGGCCTGACCATCTAAGATCCTATTAAACTCAAATTTACGATTTAGCGAAGTCGCCAATTGATTGGCCGCATAGTCGAATAAAGTCACCGGTATGCCCAACGCGAGCGAAACGTACCTTTCCTGTGCAGGGGGATAAAACCGAGCTTTAAAGTTTTGCATAAAAGCAAGAGCTCCCTTTCCGGCCGGAAGCTCGTGAATCTGATCGGATACCATGACTTGACGTTGACCAGAGAGAGCAAACTGGAGTTCCACCATTCGCCCTTTTGAAGCGAAAACAAAAGGACAGGATGCATGATAGCAAATATCATAATATACAATTTCGATTCCACTGTAAGTCGTGATTCTATCAATGCTCCCGGTACCCACTTCAGGCCGAGGCATTAATGACACCTCATTTTTTGGGGAAAATAAGGATTCATCGAAATACCGTTTATACATCAATGTCAACGATTCCATAACCAATTCACCTCACATGAGGTATTATACGATTTTTGTAAAAATAAATAAATATTTTATTTATATATTTACATTTACCGTAGGGTTTATATAATGAACATGAGAGGTGATTGAATTGGCGCGTAAATTTACTGAACAAGAACTGGAAATGATTCAGGGGAAGCTTCTTCAGGAAGGAAGCCGATTGTTCGGCAGATTTGGTCTTAAGAAAACAAGCATCGAGCAACTGACAAAAGCTGCTGGCATCTCACCTGCGGCATTTTACAAGTTTTATGCTTCCAAGGAAGAGCTTTATTTCAAAATATTCGAAGATAAAGCCTACCACAATCAGGCCTTGCTTATCGAGGAAGTCACGAAACAGAATGAAGGCTCTCCCAGCACCGCAATCCGTCAAATGTTAACGAAAGGGATGGAGCAGATCCAGGAAGATCCATTTCTGGAGCACTCCGAAGATGATCTCAATCTCGTCATGCGATCGGTTTCCAAGGATGAGATTGCGGCACATGTCTTCCGAGACTATATGCAGTTCAGCCCGGTGTTTGAACAACTGCAAGCAAATGGCAAAGTGATTTCAGAAGATCCTGAAGTCTTAACAGCCATTGTTCAATTGTACTTTACGATGAACGAGCATCGGTCCAAATTTAAACCGCAAATATTCGACCAAGCCATGGCACTGCTGTCCGAATGGATTGCCAAAGGATTTACACAGGTTCAGGAGGTGCAAGAAAAACCATGAAGTCACCTTCTGTCGAGTCCCCCGCTGAGCAAATGCTGTCCCGATCGGGTATTTTCTCCGCATGTATCGTCTATGTGCTCTTCTTTGCCGTTTTGAACGAATCCGTATTTAATGTATCCATCCCTCAGATCGTGGAACAGTATCAGCTGCTCCCTTCTCAAGGAAGCTGGATTGTCACGGCATTTATCGTTACTTTCGGTATCGGACAAACGGTTTTTGCCAAATTGTCCGATCGCTTCGAAATCGGTCCCTTATTGGTCATTGGCATTCTTATTTACGTCATCTCCGGTGTATGCGGAGTTATCCTGCAGAAGTGGTATGCCTGGGTTCTCATTGTTCGAGCCATTCAAGGATTCGGAGCTTCCTCACTGAAAGCACTCACTCTAGTGGCTGTGGCCCGGTATTTCAATTCAGAACGCAGGGCGAAGCTTTTCGGTCTGTTTATTTCGGTCGAAGCCATGGCCGTAGCCGCGGGCCCGATGGCTGGTGGATATATCACCTCGACCCTGCATTGGTCGCTCTTGTTTCTGATCCCGCTGTTTCTGCTTCCGGCGCTCACCTTGTTTCTTAAACTTCCCAGAACGAGTCAGCTCAAGAATAAGGTTAAAGTTGACCTGTTCGGGGCAAGCTTGCTTTCGATTTTCATTGCATTTCTGATGCTTGCTTGCACTGAAGCGCAGTGGTATTACTTACTGCCCTGTTTGCTTACCTTGAGCATACTTATTATCCATGTGATCTTCGCCCGGAATCCGTTTGTGGAGCCGATATTATTCCGCAATCTTCCTTATCTAATTGGTATCAGTATTAGCTTTATTGTGTTCGGCATCATGATGGGCATCGTTTTTATCGTACCGGTTATGCTGGCCGGTTTGCATCAACTGCCGACGGATCGAATCGGCATCGTGCTGTTTCCAGGCGCCGTTTTCTCGGTGATCTTTGGCGTTATCGCCGGTCAATTGACCGCCAGGAAAGGTCATCGTTTCGTCTTTTACATTGGATATCTACTAATAGGTGCGGCGTTGCTGCTGTTTGCCGGTATGACGGATAGATCGCTCTGGTATATCAGTGGTTCGTTGGCTTTTATCTATATCGGGATGTCGTTTGTGCAAACTGCGCTTACGGAGACCGTCACCCGAACGCTACCCGCTTCGCAAATAGGAGCCGGAATTGGATTTTATGGGCTGGCGGTCGGTGTTTCAGGCGCTGTTGGAACGGCCGCCGTATCTTCCTTGTTAAACGTCAAAGCGCTCGCGGTACCCCTCCTTCCTTTTATTGAACAGGCCAACGCTCATATTTACAGCAACCTGTTTCTCCTCCTTTTTGTTATATCGCTAGTTTCCGGAATCATGTATTTGGGCGTATTCGGACTACGTCCAATAATTCGAAACGATTGATCTTGAAATGTTCACCACTCTCTCCTCCGCAAATAATAGACAGTGTAGCTGAGCCCAGCGCTAATCCCCAAATGAGCCAATAAAAGCCCAAGCTAGTAACCAGCTTGGGCTTTTATAGTCAGCAAATTGATGGAATCGTAAATACCGCCGGATTTCTGCTTCCAATTTAAATAAGCTCGGCGGTAACATAACAACGCCACTCCGAACAAAGGAGTGATTTCTTTGTATTGAACTTCTCTTTAATGAACTATTCTGCCCGTTAGCTTAATTTAACAGCGCAGCGATGGCATTCCGAGCTTCAAAGTGACAGTTTGTAAGCTCTGCAACGTAAAGCTTTCCAAACTACTGCCAAATACCACGAGAGCAGAAGCAACGGGGCAAGTTCTCCATAATCCCTCTCGAATCATTCACCGAAGTCAAGTTTGTAATTAGTCCCGCTCTCTTCTATGCTTTACTCGAATCCGAACATGTACAATATGGGGGAATGGGCTAATGGAATGGGATGAATTACGGAGCCGCTTCGATAGGCTCTATGGTATTCAAGCATCTGATGCTGGTTTAACCGGGGAATCGGTTGACGCTTATCAAGCTGAGTTGCTCAAATGGGCAGAGCACAAGAACGAGATGTGAAGATTTTGAATTCAACTTGGAGGCAATACTCTCGGGGGAACTGCGAAAATACGAAAAGAAGCTGCCGTAGCAGCTCCCCGTTCTTTTATCAGGTGATTTATTTTAGTTATGCTATAGAATAGGTTTGTTTAAAGTACGTCATCCCACGTGCATGGGGAAATTTCCCATAAACCCATGTGTCAGGTCTTTCAATCATGACTTGGTATAGAATTTGCCCATAGAACATGGCTGCTACCTTGTCGTTCCTGTTGCAGGCATGCCATATCGGCTCATATACTGTTCCCTTCCAATTTCGACCAGGTATCCAACTTGACGTGTGACATTCTCCGCCATCTATTACTTGATTTAGCTCATGCTTTATAGCTGCGAAATCCCTATCACTAAGATTATTCCTTCTTCGCTCAAAGTCTTTCCTGTATGCAACCTGAACCTTTGCCTTTCCATCGATTGAAAATAACATATTAATTTTCGCCCCTTCTATGAATGATACTCTTTCAATCTATCCAAGAACGGACTTATTTATGCATATCAATTTTTCACTTTGAATCAATAGCAGTAAAGATATCCCGATTTATCTTGGAGATCATTTCAATCTCCTCCGTGCTCCGGCGACTTATCATGGACATATGCTCATCAACAGCCTTGCGATGAGCTTTCGCTGTATCGTCCGCATCAAGCTCATCTCGAAACAGTTCCATTGGCGAGCTATCGGCGAAAAAAATGATAAGAGCTCGCCGGAGCAGTTCCTTTTCAATCATGACAATGAAGTTTATCTGTTCCCTAAGTACTACTATGATACGCCGTAGTCCGAAGCAAGAGGTCTTCCACCACTTCAAGAAAAACGGTCGTGGGATAGGGTTGTGCCCAAACAGTCTCGTGTTTTACCTTGAAATACAAAAAGATCTCAAGTTGGTATAGGATAAGTTTTAATCACAAAGTAACGTGTACTGGGATTAATCAATGAAATTGTGAAACTTATTTAAAGTCACTCTCAATTATTTTTGCTTTCATATATATCCTCTTCGTTAAATAAAAACTTAATATCAATCAATGGAACTTCAATAGGTCTAGATGAAAATACGTATCGTGTTGCGAAAAAGACTGTTCGAAAATTTATCGCTCGAATGAATCCCGAATCAGCTTTTATAAAATCCCTTCTTTTTCTTCCCCATGTAGCTAGTAGACACATTGACGAATCTAAAGGGAATGTTAACTGTATATTTGGATTATTCCATCCCATGAGTGATGGGGAAATTCCCTTTTGGGTAGGGTCATTTAATATTACTGGATTATCTGACGTTACAAAGTATTTATTCTTAGGGGCTAAATAAAACTGCCAGTTCATACTGTTTATCAACGGTACAAATATATCTGCCATTTCAATCATAAATTCAAGTGTGGTTACACCCTCATCTCTTATATAATCTTCTAATGGATCCTTTAAGGGGGTGGTATCCTGATTGTTAATTGCAGTATTTTTATAAAACCATGACATATAATTAAGAAAGTTAGGAACTCTAGCGAGCGAAAAATATATAAAATTAGAAAATTGCAATCTCTCTTCATCGTTTATGAGTGATTGTTTCAATATTTTTCTTAATACTGGAATAGATGGATCTTCTATTTTATACTTAAAAAAATCTTCAACAATCGTTGTGATTTGCCCATTTATTAATTTTAAATCATAGTAGCCATTTTGTGCCCCGACATTCCCCACACCTTTCTTCTTATGCTCTCCAGTTTTTTTATCATACACCCATAGACTGGGCTGAATAGGAGGCTCTACTCTGTTATCTAGGAAGCCCTTTAGGTAGAATCTAGGTACAAAATGATTGTTACGTTTTTGCAAAAATGATCACCCCTTACAAAGATTGCTGCTACTTATTATCTCCAACTTAATGGAACTTTTGATAAAAACAGGATGACCCATACTGATCATATGTAATTCATTCCCAAATGGTGGTACTAGCAGAGAGCATTATTAAATATATTCACTCCTTTACATTTGGGTAACTTTATTCACGAGAAACTTGAATATAGTACCTGTAGATGTTGAATAGTCAAACCACTTCATTCTATATCCGCCATCAAGGTATAAAGATTCTCCCAGTGACCGGATTGTGCTCTTTGCTGTGTCTTCTTTCCATTTAAGTTCTCCACTAAGAAATGCACCTTCATGAACCCTGAATGCTCTATCCTTGGTTTCTTTAGGGATTCTCCATTCTTGCCAATATTCATTATCGTTAGTTACGATAACAGCGTACCCGAGCGTATTCGGCACATGCTTTACAACATGTTGGAGACGTCCTATATCCTGAACTATTAAAAAGCGGTTATTAGCTGGCGCCCCATGTCGTGCCAATTCATATGTCTCTCCGTGATGTTGTAATTTCATTTCCTTTGTTTTGTATTTAAGTTCAATCGCAATATTTTGCCCGCTAGGAAAGCGAATCCAAATGTCAATGTAAGTCCTACTTTTAAATACTTGAGGGTTATACTCTAATCTAATTGATGCATCCAGATACAATAATTGAATTTTCCATGCAAGCGCAAATTGGAAGTCTGCTTCTGAATGAAAAACTGGACGATCTTTGGCTAATTCGTTAAGTATCACATGCATATCAAAGCTGCGATTCATCTAATTCCCTCCTTAAAGCGGAATCTTATTTCCTCCGACACAACATATATGATATCAACCGTAATTGCACACAATATATTGATACAATTGGCTTATTATGGTATCATTATTTTGGAAATAGAACAAGACTTGATATGGGGGCGGTCATATGCCAGACCAACACGTTGTACCCTACGGTGATAAATGGGCCGTTAGAGGGGCCGGTAATCAGAAGGTAACTCGGATTACAGATACAAAAAAAGAAGCCACCCAAATCGCCCGTGAAATCTCGCGAAATCAGGGGAGCGAATTGTTCATCCATGGTAAAGACGGGAAGATACAAGCTCGCGATAGCCATGGCAATGATCCTTACCCTCCCAAAGGATAAGGAATAAATTCAAACACCACAATTGTGGTGTATTTTCTTTATAGGGCTAACTTAAAGGATATTTGTATAAGGACAAGGAAAATATAGCAATCGCTCAATCCACCAAAATTTTTTCATAATCATTCAGATAAACCGAACTTGTCTAATGCTAACCCTGATCCGTATGATTCTCTGCAGAGTGAGACAAATCCAAATCATGCGGAGGTTGATTAAATGTTAGCCTGGGAAGATGCCTTACAATACTACGATTCAATGTATAAAGACAACATCGATAAACTCTCATCACATCCTGATAGCATCCCCATAGTTTCGTATCAATCAGGGATAAGTCATCTTTACGATTACTGGATTCAAAATCGTCATCTTCCGGGAGATCAATTTACACAAGCTCTGAATTCATCCATAATCAGAATCGAAAATCTTTAACGTCAAAATACTGTTTTCTAAGCTAAACGCCCCAGGGCTGTCTAACCTTTAAAAGTTAGCCCCGGGGCGTTTTTATGCGTCATCCTCTTTTAGCGTCAATTGCCTTGAAGATATCTCGATTAATCTTCGTAATCATCTCAAGCTCTTCGATGTCCCTACTGCCCATCAATGTCATCAGCTCATCCAGTGCCGTCTGGTGATCCCTTTCAGCATCAGTTCCAAGCTCAATCCGAAATATCTCCATAGGTGGAACTTGAAGTGCTCCAACAATTTTTTCAAGAGTGTCCAGGGAAATATTGCGTTCTCCACGCTCCACCCCACCAATATAACTATAATGAAGTGAAGATGCTTCAGCTAATTGCTCCTGAGTCCAGCCCTTCGCTTTTCGCAACGCCTTAATTCTTCCCCCGACTAGAGTCGATAATTTCACAAAACCACCTCTACTACAAGGTTAGAAGAGGTCTCAAAGCACTTACAGATAATCGAACTAAAAATAAAGTTGATGATTTCAGTACTTAATAGTACTATTTAATCATCGATCCTTGTAGTTAGAAATGTTATATGTCAAAAGGAGAACTAAAATCATGAACAAGAAAATAACCGTGTTTGATGAACTTTCAAAAGAACGAGAAGGATTTATAATGCGCAATGGCACCTCTGGCATAGAAATCAAATGCACAGAAAAGTTTGTGCAGCACTGGGAGAAACGGGGCTTTTCGGTTGTAAAAAAAGACCTGATACATCTTATTGAAGAGTAGCGGGAGGGCAACAATTAATGGACAACGATAAACTAGTTTTTGCGGATGAAAACATCCGTCTAATCAATATTGTAGCGGATAGGGAGATATCAAGCACTCAATCCATAAAAACCCTAATTATCGAAAAGGGCGGAAATCGGTACATAGCGTTTCAAAAATGGTGGAGGGAATCCAAGGATAAACCTTGGCGAGAGGGCAAAGGATTTCATCTAACAGAGGACGAAGCTACAAATGCCATAAATGCCTTGGAAAAGGCACAGGAATTCATGAATGAATAATGCTGTGTAAATTCTTACGGTGCTAAACCGAACATAGGGTGCAGGTGGTTCTAAATATTAGTTTTAAACTTATTTAGGTCGAATAGTATTGGATATCCGGCAATAGAAGGGGGCGTATACCTTTGAGTTACATTAAAAATCCTATCGTAACAGAGGAGCACTTACAGAATTTCGCCAGCAATGATTATTACATCGAAGCGTGGAACAAAAACTCAAAATGGAATTGGGGAGCTTTCTGGCTCGGAGGCATTTTCCTGCTTTACCGCAAGATGTACCTTGCATTTATCATCTTCTTAGTCGCAAACGTGTTTATGCTAGTCGTAACTTCAAGTTTGAATTTAAGCACATTAGAGTTTAGATTGGTGTTTATGCTTTTACTTAACGTCCCGCTTGGCTTTTTTATTAACAACATCTACCTTCGGCACGCTGAGAAGAAAATCGAAAAGATTATCAAAGATAATAAAGATGATCAAAAACTACAGGAATACCATATTCGTAAGGTCGGCGGATTCAATTTTTTCATTCCTTACACGGTATACTTTGTAGTTCCTCTTTGTTTAACCTTGGTCTATGTAAACTTGATTCAATAAACACAAGAAATGTTTATGGGATATTTAAATTGTTTCTCCCACACAAACCCTCGCGTTTTTGGATCATTCTACTTCCGAACCTTCGTCGAGCCCCTATAAGCCAATTCTCATCGTCTATTCACAAATTAAAGGATACAGGGGCTCCGCTTTCCTCCCCTATTTTAACCATCACTTGCGGTTCATGGTTAGACGGGATTTTAATAAATCACACCGACTTCTCTCGAACACCTAATCAGCTGGACCCCGCTTCCACGCTTAAATTAATGCATTAATGTCAGTTATGAAGCTAGCCGTTTCCCTGCTGTACTAACTGATTTCCTAACACTTTTAACTACGAGGTTCAATAACAAAGTATCCTGACGTTCTCCCTGCTGGTGAATAACGTTGAAAATAAACATCACTAAACACTCTTTCACCATCTTCATCAATAAAAAGTCCGGAATAAGTATCAGTTACTTTGAAAATTGGCCTATGTTCCTTATGGAGAGTGGTGTGGAAATTACAGGGTTCTCTCTGTAGCGGTATAAAAGTGCGATATTCGGAAGTGAATCTGAATTCACACTTAAACATCTGACACATCTGACTCTCCTCTGAAGACCGAAGGGACGGAGCGAAACGGAGTCTTCCGAGCGAAGTGAGGAGGTCACAGGCAGGAACGAACCAGAATATCCATGGATGTCCTATGCCCATTGAAGCCTGGCCGTTTTTCTGGTTCTAAAATTCAAGGGAGGGAAGTTGAATAGCCCGCTACCGCTGTCAGCCGTGGTGGTATAAACGAAAACAATAAATCAGAGGAAAGTTATAAAAAGTTTTTATGACTCCAATTTAAAAGCACCTGTGGGTCAGATGAACATTAATTAATAGGTCTTTCAGATGTTTGTAATCTTTCACGTGGGCGAAGCCCACTCACCATATGGAAACATTCCATACATCTCTCATAAGAATCCATAAACCACCCACCCCCTATGGGGGTGGGTGTGCTGCTTCGCAGCACATAAAGAATGGAAACCATCATCAGGCACACTTCATAGGCTATATAGAATTACTCCTCCCTTCCATCAGAACTGATCTGCATTCAAAATGGTCATACACCTGAGTTCAATAAAACACACCGACTTCTCTCGGCTGCTGAACGCTATAACCCGCTTCCACGTTCAAATCGAACGTTTCATATACGCGGTTCTCTTTTCTGTCTCGTTACCTGTATGGGCTACGCTGTTAAAATTCAACTCAGCAGCCCGTTCCCGACTCCACTAAGCAATTACCTGTCGATTGATGAGAATGGCAGTATGCCACACCTGCCTGCCCTGTCTCCATATCTCTCCCCTGCCCCACCAGCGATAAACGGGACGTTAATCGTCCATCGTATCGATGGTGGGGCTTTTTGCTTTCAGTGGATGATGAACCTTGCTCCGATCTACCTATTCCCCCATGTGAAGCGAACGGCATAAACTTTCCACTCCCGGGTTTATTTAGACCAAAGCCCCACTGGGGCCACATAAACCAAGGAGGCTGATGAAGATGAGCATGGGCGGCTATAACTCCCGGATGACCATTATTAGGAACTGCGCAAAGATAAGGCACTATGGAAGAACAATTTACTCCGCTGGAATTAATTCCCACACGAAGAACAAACAGCGTCTAACTGAGATCGATGCGATCAATGCCAGCGAGTCGCTCTCCAACGTGGCGAAACAAGTTCTCACCATTATCCAAGAGCCTATGAGCATGGATGAGCGCAGGGCGGCTAGAATCCCGAATTCGAGACCCTTAACGCTTTCCGAGCGTGAGGGATTCAAAGACCTGATGGATATGAATTTCACCACAGGCCACAAGTACATTACCCTGACGTATGGGAAAGAGGACGTAACGTTGGATGAAGCGGGTCGCGATTTCGAGAATTGGATCAAGCGAATGCGGGAACGGTATGGGGATTTCAAGTATTTAGGAGTTCGCTCATTCCAGCGCCGCAGTACGCCCCACTTTCACTTGCTGGCTGATCTGCCGCGTATTCCAGCTCATGAATTGAAAGATGGGACGTTCCAGCACATTTGGGGGCATGGCATTGTGCATGTGAAACGAATCTACAATGTGCCGATGGGCACCGGACACAACAAGCTTCAGCAGTATCTGCTAAAAAACTTAGCTGAATTCAAAGCCGACCCGCGTTCGTATGGCAAGCGGCTATACCTCCGGAGCAGGAACTTAATTGAGCCTGAAGTCGTGAAAGGTGACTACGAGGCGCTAAAAGCTGAGTTATCCGCATCCGGGCACACGTTGAAGCTGTTGGAGTCGCGTCGGTTCGATGTAGAGTACCTGAACTATATTGAACTCGAAACTTACCAAGTATCTGAAAAGTAAAACTTCAATCTAAAAAATATTTTTTCGAGATAGCTGAGGCAAACGGAGAAGTGTCATGACGCTAGTTATCCACAAGTCTCTAAGAAGCCTAAGTGGAGAGGGGGTGTATAGAAACAAGCAAACATGGGTGTAATAGATAAGGCAAAACACAATTGATGAGGGAAGGATTGCAGTGCTAATGATCTTGCGGGAAACTGGGCCACCAAAATAACTATTATTCATATTCCGTAATTTCTAAAAACAGGAATATCACAAAACATAATTGGAGGTATTAGAATGTCTATTAAATTTGGTAAATATGTTGTTTTTGAAGAAACGATGCATTATGTAGGTGTAGATGATATCGATAAAACATTTCCAGAGGCAGATCGATACTGCTATGTAACCTTTGGACGCGGAGAAGGTAGTCACTTCGTGGTTTTTGATGATGAGAAAGTTAGTCGCGAACAAGTAATGGAATTGACTTGTGATCTGTACCATCCTTTCGATGGCCCCAATGACAAAAGATACGAAGATCAATTTCGGGAGCAATATATGTATAAAATTCCTTATTGCGAGGTTGATAAAATGCTAGAAAAAGTGATTATTTCATTCACGAAGAATGGAAGTGACTACATCCCCTTAGAAAAGCTGAATAAAGTATTTGATAAATACGGAGATAACTTCAGCATAGTCCCTCTTAAACGTAACTGGGAGTTCCTGGTTTTATTTGGAAATACAAACAAAGTATTGAGAGATACTGACTTTACAGCCTTTGATGCCGACTCCTTTATTGACGCAATGTGTGATCGAGGAGGTGATTATTGGAGGTATAGCACTTATTTTCGATTGGTGTTAAGTGTAATAGACGACCTCAGGAAAATCGGGTTTGATGATAGCTATTACGAGCTAACCCCTTCCAATAAGAGTATCCAAATTCCAAAACGAGACGTATTTGATTATCTGAAAAAGTTTGAAGACCGCGCTAAGCAACATAAAGAACCAAAAAATCACAAAATGCTTACAGAAGGGGCAAAGCTTTATACTTAAATACTCATTTAAGATTAATAGCTGCCTCGCATATAAGGCATGGCACCTGAAAAGATGTAGCTAGACGACGGTTTAAAATTACTGCATACCTTGTATCCTAAAACCGAAAGCACTCCAATCGCTTAACCACATGCACTAAGAGTAAGCATGCACGGAGGGTGTTGCATAATGGAGACGACAACCAAAGAAAAACAAGAGTTCGAACGAATCCTCGATCTACTCACGGACTTACTCCTTCCTTACATACACCGTCATCAATCCCCAAGGAAGCCCTAAATCACTAAAGCATGAGAATGCCACCCGCTCCAAAAAAGCGGGTGGTATCTCAAAAAATTTGAACTATTTCTGTAAAAAGCTCATGAAAATGCGGTTTGAAGGTCGTTTGAACTGCACTTATGATTGACCGTATTGACTATTGTTTCCTTTTTCTGGAGGTGGTTAATACGAACCTAGTCGCAATTTACGTCCGAGTTTCCTCGGAAGACCAAGCCGAGCAAGGCTATAGCATCCCCGGACAGCTTGAAGAACTGCGTGCCTATGCCGCTGACCACAATCTTTCCATATACCGCGAATATGTGGACGATGGATACTCCGGCAAGTCCATAGACGGAAGACCCGCGCTGCTCGAACTGCTAGCTGACGCGAAGCAAGGCCGATTCCAAACCGTCATCACATGGAAGCTGAATCGATTGGCGCGAAATCTAGTCGATCAGCTCAAGATGTTGGAATTGTTCAAACAGCACAATATCGGATATATGAGCCTGACCGAGCGATTCGACTCCAATACGCCACAAGGGAGCCTGACGGCGAAAATGCTTGGAGCTATCGCCCAAATGGAGCGAGAGCAGATTGCCCAAAACACACGCCTTGGAATGCAGAAACGGAGCGCGGCGGGAAACTGGAACAGCGGCAATAACGTTCTCGGGTACGAATGGGTAACGAGAGGCGATGCGGAGCCGCACGTTAGAGTGATTCCGCATGAGGCAGAACTTGTCCGAATGATCTTCGAGCAGTATCAGAGCGGAAGCGGGTTTAAAGCCATCACGAGCCATTTAAATAGGGCTGGATACATGACGAAGCGGAACAAGCCGTTCAGCATCGCTGCCGTTCGAGGTATCCTGACCAACATCAACTATATCGGCCACATTCAGTACACCGTTCACGAGAAGTTTACCGGAGCTTCCGGTGACCGTTCAAAGGGAGTAGTGCAGGGCAAACACGAGCCAATCATCAGCAGCGAGCTATGGAACGAAGTTCAAACGCTTCTGAATCAGCGTTCCCGAACGCCGAGCAAACAGATTAGCCGACATTATCCACTGGCTGGCTTGTTAAAATGCCCGGTATGCAGAGGTAGCATGGTTCCAGCGCATAAGAAAGCCGTTCGAAAAGACAGTAGCGTGAGGCTGGACCACTATTACGTATGTGGAAATTACAGAAATAAGGGGGCGGTGGTGTGTAAAGCAAATATGATTCCCGCTTCACCTGCTGAAAACGAAACGCTGTCCCGTTTCCAGCACATGCTCACAGAAGAGGGCTTGCTGAGCCTGATCGTTACCCGGATTAATCTTAGGAACAAAGAGGTCGAGAAGCAACTACGGGAACAATTAGCTCAGACCACCATGAGTTTAAGGCAACTGGAAAAGCAGCAGCGGCGCTGCTACGAGCAATTCGAGAGTGAATGTATCGAGCTTGTCGAACTTGTAGAGCAACTCGAATCCATGAAACAAGCTACAGCGATGCTGAACGAGAGCAAGTACCAGTTGGAATCAAAGCTCGCTGAACTGAAGCGTAGCGCTGTATCACTAAAAGAAGTCCGCAGCGCATTAAAAAAGCTGTTCAAATCATTCCATACCATCGAAGCGGGGAAACGAAATGCATTGCTCCGTGGATTTATCCTGAGCGTTCATGTTCCCCCTGACCGGGATGTAACCGGAATACAGATTCAAGGCACTGCCACGCTTAAACATCTAATCTTTTGAAGAAGATTTTTCACCATAGAACTAGGGCTGAAAGAGAGCATGCTTGGAGATCAGCAATAACAGGAAGGACGATCACCATGACCAACAAACCGATTAAAGTGGCTATTTATGCCCGCGTGAGTACCCGAGAGCAGGCATTATTGGGATACAGTATTGGCGCACAACTTAAGACACTTCGTGACTACTGCAAGTTATATGGCAAGGAAGTCTATGAAGAGTACGTGGATGCTGGTATTAGTGGTACTAGCATTGAAGGACGGTTGGCATTTCAGAAGCTACTGAAAGATGCAGAAAAAGGGTTGTTTGATGAGGTTTTAGTTTGGAAGATAAATCGGCTGGCTAGGAATACGCTGGATCTACTCAACACTATTGAAGATTGGAAAAGGTTGAACATATCGTTCCGCTCATTTACAGAAAACTTCGAAACGGAAACACCAACCGGGAAGCTCACTGTAAAAATGATGGGCGCCATTGGAGATTTCGAACGTGATACAATTGTCGAAAACGTCAAAATGGGAATGAAGCAACGTGCCGAAAAGGGCAAGCATAATGGAAAATTGCCGCTGGGGTATCAGATTATCGCTGACCCCAGCGAATCTTACGAACGGTCTAAGGCTGTTGCTGTTGTGCCGGAAGAAGCCATCATCGTCCGAAAAATATTCGAACTCTACGCTACCGGGCGTGGATTAAAGAGCATCGCCAACGAGCTAAACCACAGTGGATACAATACTAAGACCGGCAACACCTTCTCTACGACAGCTATAAAGGAAATCCTGAACAATCCGTTCTACAACGGTAAAATCCGCTACAACCGCTACGAAAACTGGAGTAACAAGCGAAGACGAGGCAAGAGCGCTGAGCCTATCATTGCTGATGGAAAGCATGAAGCCATTATTTCAGATGCATTATGGGAGAAAGTCCAATTCCTTTTGCAGAAGAAATCTTTCACGCCGTCTCGCATCTTCGACGGTGAGTTCTTGCTATCCGGATTGATTCGCTGTCCGAAGTGTGGAGCGGCGATGGTCGCCAGCCGTACCCGGAGCAAAACGAAGACGGGAGAAGTCGTTAATCGCTTGTATTACTCGTGTGGAGCATTTCGGAGTAAAGGAAGTAGTGTGTGCTCTGCCAATAGCATTCGGAAGCAGGAGGCCGAAGAAGAGGTAATGAACCGGTTAGCGGAGGTACTGTCCAAAGATCGCATTCTAAAGGCCATCGTGTACAAAATGAACCACCGACTCGCGACCCGAACATTACCGCTCCAATCGGAGCTAGATCACATTAAAAGCCAATTAGAACAGGCTGAGTCCAAAAAGCAGAAATACCTCGATCTATTCGAGCATAGGAACGTGGACAAATCGTTCTTTACTGGGAGAATGCAGGAGATTCAGGCCGATTTAATCAAATTCCGAGCGGAGAAATCCCGGCTGGAGCTTGAACTAACCGAAGACAATACCTCCCCTGTCGTTTTCGAGCAGGTACGAGAGTTGATTTATGGATTCCATCAGGGACTCACAGCCGCGCCATTCGAACAGCGAAAAACGTTGCTTCACCTGTTCATCAAGCGAATCACAATGGACACAAGCAAGAAGATCGACACGATTGAACTGAGCTTTGATGAAAACGTGGATTCCTACTTCTCCGATTCTCCTGTTGCAGTAACGGCGGGGGATTCCCTCCAGCGAAAACAAGCACGGAAGCGGGAGAAAATCGAAATCGCCATCTGAATTTATGAAAGCACTTTCAACTGCTCATCTTAACGATTATGGGGTGAGCAGTTGTTTTATGAAAGCAAGACCGTCCTTCCACAGCCTGTATGACGCATGCCGAGTTAAAGTTCAGTCACCTTTAATTCGTAGCCAAATCGTTATATTACATTTATATAGCTTAACGATACGGGGGGAGCATGATGAGCAAAAAGCAAGATCGACTCAAAAACGGAACGAACAAATTCATGCCCGGCAAGGAAGCGGCACTGGCCAAATGGAATAACAAGCCGCTTCTGGACAAGATGATTGATGACAGTACACCTGTGAAGGAATTGGTGGCATGGTGTAATGATAACGGCTTCCCGATCAGCATTCCTACCATGTACTCTTACATCAGGCAGCGCCGGGAAGCGATTGTAAATGGACTCACGATTGAACTTCTACACGCGAAGGTAGACCCGCTCAAAAAGGCGTTGGAAGATTCAGCGCGGGATAAGGCAAGAGAAAAGGGCAATACACAGTATAAGGAGAACCGCGCCGAAGAACGTGCCAAGGCCAAAGCCACGCTGGAGAAAGAACTGGTCGATCAAGACAGTGCGAAACGCATTCGACACGATCTGGAGCTACTGGATGAAGTCATTCAGAAGGGATTCGACACGTTGAGCAAGATGGAAGTAGTCAGTCCGGTCACCGCCATCAAGGCTATCGAGATGAAGCACAAGCTCACCAATGGAAGCAATGGCGGCTATATGCACTATGGGCTTGAAGAGATTAAGATCCGAGAAGCAGCGCGGGAACAGGCAATCACAGCGGCGATTCTGAAATTTGGCCCGGTGGAGCAACATGGTGCTGTGATTAAACGTTTGGAGCAAGTGACACGCGAATAGAATATTATCGCTCGATTGGCCTTGGCGAAGCGTATGCGCAGATGGAAGCGCGGGAGGGCATGGACGAATAATACGTAAGCCGCACGGGTGAATGCCATAGTTGATCATGCTAATTGAATTTTATACATGAGTGTCAACGTGGGACTGTTTTGGAGCGATTGGAACAAGTAACTCCGTGAGTACTACAGGTCTACAGGTCGCTTGGAAGAAGAATATGTGAAAGAGAATGAATCACATTTAAAATTGTTCCGTAACTTGGAAACAACCTATTCATACAGCGATTGAAAAAATCACTGGCAAGTTGATACAATTGGGTTAAAGTTGAATTCATTTTTACAATTAGAAACCCTAATATGATATAATCTGAGTCTAGGTTTTGCTTTCGTTTGGAGGTCTATTAAATGAATAATTCTTTGAATATGATTAGTCTTTTTAGCGGTGCTGGCGGTATGGACTACGGTTTTGAAGCAGCAGGTTTTAAGACAAAAGTAGCTGTAGAGTTTGATCATGACTGCTGTGAGACACTTAGAACCAATAGAGATTGGGCAGTTATTGAGAAAGATATACACACAGTCACAAGTGAAGAAATTTTGGAAACCGGGGGCCTAGCTAAAGGAAATGTTGACCTACTTATCGGTGGACCTCCCTGTCAGCCTTTCTCAAAGGCTGGCTACTGGTTTAAAGGTGGGCCTAAAAGGTTGGAAGATTCAAGGTCTGATACCCTTTATGCTTATATGAGATGTATCAGGGATACATTACCTTTAGTTTTCGTGTTCGAAAATGTACATGGAATAAACTATTCTGGAAAAGAAGAAGGATTTAAGTTACTTCAAGAACTTGCAAAAGAAATTAATGCAGAAAAAGGAACAAACTACAATCTTTCTTGGAAAGTCATAAATACTGCAGATTATGGGGTGCCGCAAATAAGGAAAAGGCTTTTCATCGTTGCCCATAGAGAAGGACTCGAGTTTAAATTTCCTGAACCCACACATTTTCCAATCGAGGTAATAAATAGCAGTTTACAGTTTGAAGAAATGTTACCATATACAACTGCTTGGGATGCAATTGGCAATCTAATTCCTAGCGAGCCAATTGAAACCTTGAATATGAGAGGGCGCTGGGCTGAACTGCTTCCTTCAATTCCGGAGGGTGAGAATTATCTTTGGCACACCAATAGAAAAGGAGGACTTCCCCTATTCGGATGGAGAACAAGATACTGGAGTTTCCTGTTAAAGCTTGCTAAAGATAAACCTTCTTGGACTATTCAAGCTCAACCAGGGCCTTCAATAGGACCCTTTCATTGGCAAAATCGAATCCTTGCAAAAAATGAATTGGCAGCTATTCAAACCTTTCCAAAAGGTATTCATTTTTTCGGTTCACGACAATCCGTACAAAAACAAATTGGTAATGCTGTACCATCTCTAATAGCAGAGATTCTTGGGCGTGCAATTATCGAACAATTTTTTCACAATATGTATTTGCCTAACAATCCTACATTAGCTGTGCCTTTTTTGAGGCCAATTCCAGAAGCTGAAGAAATTAGCGATGTCCCAGATAAATTCCACCATTTACTTGGTGAGCATCCAGACTATTCTGCTAAAACTTAAAGATAAGGTATCCTGCATTTTCAGGATACCTTATCTTCTTTCTTCCAAGTATCTGTCCATAAGTTCAATGTCTGTTCCTTTACTTCTAGTTCAGATAATCTATTCAACATATTCTCTGGAAAGTCTGTAATAAGCCCAGTCTTTATATGATTATTCCATGCTAACACGTACGTCAACATTTCTTCTACACTTTCTACTATTGTAACTAAAATATCATATTCACTCATTACACGCTTCATTATTTCCCGTCTCGGGAGTAGCTCTCCGTTTTGTGCCAAAGCTACTATCATTGCGTGCTGGATACCTTGTTCAGCGCATCCCCTAGAGAACTGGATAGCTTCCGACTCACTTACTTTTTTGGCTCTTACTTCCGCAGCTAAAACCGGTTTTTCATCAGAAATAACTTGTACGTCACCTGGAAAACGCCAAGAAGGGTCATTTATCCTTATCGTTCTAACGGACTCAAAAATTAAGTCTAATGCTGCTGCAACAAAAGCTTGTGCTCGTTTGCCACCTTCAACTTCCTCGAATATGAATCGCTCAGTTACCTCCAAAACCCTTTTAATATTTAGGGAGTCTATAACATCTGAAGGAATAATAAACTTAGTCTTTTCTGCCGCTAATAATCTATTTTTTAGAAAAGCAACTAATGCGAGGAATGCATCTTCCTTTTTCAAGGTATTTATCTCTTTCAAACAACTTAAAAAATATTCATAATGAGATATAATATTTCCTCGAAACTTATCAAATTGGTCAACTCTATCATGTGAGAAGAATGGCTGATTATTAAGTGGTTCTCTCCCCTTAGCAATTAAATCAAAGCCATGAACAACTGAAGCTGGTACTAATACCCCATGACCAAGACTCCTAGCCGAATAACCATTTGGGCCTGAAGATTTCTTTATTGATAAAGCATCGACTCTATCATCTACAGATTTTGCCAACAAAGCAGTTCCTAGAAAGGTAATGTAAGTTTTACTTGGGGATTTAGCAACTTCTGTCGTATGTGTCATCCACCTATTCCAAAATCTTTGACCCTCTTGTGCCTCAATAATAGCCTCTTCCAATACTTTTGCTGCTTCAGAATTTATTATCTTCACATTTTGTGTTATATCTTTCAAAATTGCCCTCCCTCTAGTACATTCAGCATATATGGGCTTAATGAAAGTGTACCATAGCAGCTTAGTGTATACCACATTTTTCCACGGTGTTGGAGTGAGGGCTTTCTCATTTAAAATAGGTTATCTTTAAATATTTAAAGATTTTTTAATAGCTCTCTAGCCTTTGTTATAATGATTCGATCGAGAAAATGATGCCTGTATAGTTTATTCGCGTTAATTGTGCACCTATCGACGTGGATTTGGGATTCGAATCCAACAACATTTGAGCAAGTTGATTTTTGCCTAAAACAGATGATCACTCATAGTACTGACGGTAATACTCGTAAGATAGTGTCAATGCGGTTCAAATAGCTTCTAGACCGAACCACACGCAATAACATCCCCCACACCCTAAATTTCGCCGTCACTTATGATACGGTTCTCCGCGTTGTCTATAACGGCAAGGTTAAATCCAGTATTCAACAACCATTTAATTTTTGTTAATATATAACTATCATATTAGGGAAGTAGCGTGATTACCACGAGTACGCAGTTATATCTTTTAAATAGTATAATAGAAGAATATAAGAATACTGGAGCCTTCAAAAGCATTGATATAGCATTTGAATTTTTCTCTGCCGAACAAATACTAAAGGATAAAGATATTGGTTCCGAGGAAATCGAGTCTGGTCTTATCGGGGCTTCACGAGATGGTGGAGTTGATGGCTTTTTTGTATTCTTGAACGGTGAATTCATCTATGATCCAGATGAAATTAAAGCTACTAATCAACCAACGCTTGAACTTCACCTTATGCAATATAAAAATTCTAATTCCGTGGAAGAACTTGTCGTAGACCGCTTTATCGCATCAGCAGATCATATTTTTCAACTCGGTACCGATTTTGATACTCTTAGTGAATTTTTCAATCCTGCACTAATTGAAAAAATAAAACTATTTCACAGTACATGGATGAAGATTGCTGGACGACATCCAAAGATTCTCGTGAACTATTATCACGTGTGTAAAGGCAATAAAACCAAAACATTAGGTCCTGACACACAGAACGATGCATATCTAAGAAAAATGGTTCTGCTATCGCAAAAAGTTAAAAACACTGGTGGAAACATTATTGAGTACTCATACCATATTGTAGATGCCGAGTCTTTGATGGAATTATCTCGAAAAAATCCAACATACTCTTTACCATTAAAATTAAATGAAACACCGATTACAATCGATTACCAGCAAGAACAAGGTGGATATATAGCATCGACAACACTTTTTGAGTATTATAAATTCCTCTCTGACTCAGACGGAACACTTCGTAAATATTTATTTGAATCAAACGTAAGGGATTATCAAAACAATACTGATGTAAATCAAGAAATTGGAGAAACAGTTACTGAAAAACCTGAGTTTGATTTCTGGTGGCTTAATAATGGGGTAACAATTATTGCTGAAAAAGGCACCTTGGCCGGAAAAACACTCCACTTAGACAACATTCAGATCGTTAATGGTCTACAAACTTCTTACACTATTTTTAATGCATTATCCAACGGCTCCTTTGAGGACGATAAAAGGTCTCTACTACTTAAAATAGTTATCACAGGACAAAAGGAAACTTCAGACGCAATAATTAAATCCACTAACTCACAAAATTATGTTCCTCCTTCCACTTTAAGAGCAACTGACACAGTACAGAGGAATATTGAGGAGTACTTACTTTCTAAAGGTTTCTACTATGATAGAAGGAAAAATTTCTACAAGAATCAAGGAAAGCCAAGAAGTAAAATAATATCAATTAAATATTTATCCCAATGCTTAACCGCACTTGTACAAAAAAATCCATCGAAAGCAAGATCTAATCCAACCACTCTTACAAAAAACGAAAAAGACTATAGACGTCTTTTTCCTGCAACCAGACAACCAGAAATTTACTTAATAAGCATTGAAGTTATGAAACAGGTTGAGCGTACATTAAGGAGCATGGTTACAACTACTGCTCAAGAGGATGCAATTGCGACTAACTATCCTTTCCACGTTGGAAGAATTTTGGTGTCGGTAATACTTAATAAAGCAGATTATAATGATCGAGAGTTTGCTGGAATTGATACTGATAATGTCAACGAAGAAAATATTACTATCGCTTTTTCTATTCTAAAAGAGATTCTCTCTGATTATCAAAAAACGAGTTCCCAACAAGAGTTAATAAACATTGCAAAAAACATTACTTTTAGTGATCATTTGACTGAAGAGCTAAAAAATAGACCTGAATTAGTTTCTCCAAAGTACTAAGCAAGCACAATAAGCTGAACTATCTAGCTTCTCCACTGATTTTGTGGGAGGAGCTTATTTTTTATCCTATTAATACCTGCCTTGCATTCCACAAATTTTTCGTCGTCACTTATGGTAAGGTTCCCCCCGATTGATCTTCACCGCTCGATAAATTTGCTCCACCAGCACCAGACGCATCAGCTGGTGCGGCAAGGTCATGCGCCCGAAGCTGAGCTTCGTCTGTGCGCGCTTCAGGACGTCCTCGG
>Ga0209784_100335_pt1 | contig 23545 bp, 21 predicted proteins | sample AraplaCvi_mLB_r2_2_FD_184284 | JGI IMG/M metagenome (GOLD analysis project Ga0209784, IMG submission 184284) | Arabidopsis root microbial communities from North Carolina, USA - plate scrape CL_Cvi_mLB_r2 (SPAdes) (version 2) | ecosystem: Host-associated > Plants > Roots > Endosphere | place: USA...
CGTGTACAGATACACGTCGCGAAAAATACCGGAAAAGCGCCAAAAGTCCTGATCCTCCAGCCAGCTTCCGGTGCTGCGTTGATAGACCTCAACAGCCAGCTTATTCTCGCCTTCCGCCAAGTACGGCGTGAGGTCGAATTCGCTCGGTGTAAAGCTGTCTTCGCTGTAACCGACAAACTCCCCGTTCAGCCAAACATAGAAGGCCGATTCAACTCCCTGAAAAGAGATGTACAGCGGACGCTTCGACCAGCTTACAGGAACGTTGAAAAACTTCACATAGCTGCCCACGGGATTGTGGTCCTCTGAGATCATCGGGGGTCTAAGAAACTCCACGCCGTCCCATGGGTACATCGTGTTCACGTACTGCGGCTGCCCATACCCCTGAAGCTGGATATGTCCGGGAACCTCAATATCATCCCATCCTCTGCAGGAAACGTCCATTTTATAAAAATCCGCTTGGCGTTCCTTGGCATTATGCGCATAACTAAACTTCCAGCTTCCATTCAGACTCCGGCGCCAAGGCATCTCTCCAAGCTGTTCGGCTTCAAGTATCGTTTCGTAATACCGATGATCGGAGTGCGCAGGCATCCTGCCTACCGCGAATATGCCGGGGTCGGACAACCATGCAAGGCTTGGCGCGACTCCCCGTTCAACCTGCTGCTTCATCTGTTTCCCTCCATTTACTTTATTTCACTGAACCTGTCATTCCGGCAACAAATTGCTTCTGCATCATGAAGAACACCAGTGCCGTCGGCAGCGTCGTAATGACAATCGCAGACATGATCAAACCGTAGTCGGGAGCATAGCCTGATCCCAGATTCGATATCAGCAGGGGCACGGTCATATTCTCCGGCGATTGCAGCACGATCAACGGCCACAAATAGTTGTTCCAGCTGTTCAGGAACGTAATAATCGCGGCGGCGGCATAGGTCGATTTCATCGTCGGCATATAGATGCGGAAGAATAGGCCCAACTCCGAGAGTCCGTCGATGCGACCGGCTTCCATCATGTCCTTCGGAAACATTTTTGTGCTTTGGCGGAAGAAGAAGATAAGGAAGGCCGTCGTGAATGTCGGCAGGATGACAGCTCCCGCCGTATCAATCCCTAGAAAGGGTACCACCCCCGATACCTTGGCAAACATCTGAAATAAAGGCACCATGATCGCCGCGAACGGAATCATCATCGAGGCCAGGAGGATATTAAATACGATATCTTTGCCGCGGCTGCGGTACATCTCAAATCCGTAACCAGCGGCTGATGCAACCAGCAGTGAAAGCACGGTAGTCACCACCGAGATTTTTGCGGAATTCCACAGAGCTTGCCACATGTCCACGGAGCTGAACAGATTGTTGATATTCTTGACCAGGTGTGAACCCGGCAGCAGCGTTCCTTTCGTTACGTCCACGGACGGATTGGTGGCACTGACAACCATCCAGATAAACGGAAAGATGGAGATCAGGGCAGCGATAATTAAAAACAGGTAAGTAAACACGCGTTTCGTTCTCATGATCTCTTGTCACCTCCAACTTTGTTCTGGATCATCGTCAATATGACCACCATGAGTACGATCGAATAAGAAACGGTAGCTGCGTACCCAAAGTCAGGCGTGTATTCAAAGGAAAGATTGTAAATATATTGCGATATCGACATGGTTGCGTTTCCGGGGCCGCCTTTGGTGATGTTAACCACCTCGTCAAACAACTGGAGCGTTCCAATGGTCGATGTGATCGTCGTAAACAAGATGATTGGTTTCAAGAGCGGAATCGTAATTTTGAAAAATTGCGTGAAGGCATTCGCACCATCGATGCGTGCAGCTTCATATACGGATTTATCGATATTTTGCAGTGACGATAAATAGAAAATCATATTATAGCCTGTAAAACGCCAGGTGATTGCGATGATAATCGTGACTTTGGCCCAGAACGGGTCGGTAATCCATTGAATCGGTTCCCGGATGAGATGAAGATTCACCAGAAATTTATTGACGATGCCGTCAGCTCCGAACATGTACTTAAAAACGACGGAGTACGCTACAAGCGACGTTACCGTCGGCAGGAAAATAGCCGTTCTGAAAAAACCTTTGAACTTCAATCGATCGTCATTGAGCAGCACAGCGATAAAGAGTGCCAGCACCAGCATGACCGGAACCTGAATGAGTAAGTAAATAAACGTGTTCTTGACGGCCGTAAGGAAGGTGGTATCGCTGAACAGGCGAATATAGTTGTCTAGTCCGACAAACTGAAGATTGCTGCCCCTGCCCGATTTGAAGGATAGGATTAACGCTTGAACCATCGGATAGAAATAAAAAATACCAATCATGACGACCGGCACAAGGACGAAGAACCAGCCTGTCAAACGTATCCGCCTTTGACTGTTAAGGTCCTTGTGAATTTGCGGGCTTTGCCTGGCTTTTTCTGCATTCACACCACTCCACACCCTTCTGTTGGTCACAATTCTTACGGATAGAGAACATAAAGCCCTTGCTCCCCTTCCTTCAGCAGATGTCCACTTTACAGGAGAAGAAGGAGCAAGGGCATAGATCGTACTGCCTAAGTGTTTTTAACGGATTTGCGTATCGGCTTGCGCCTGCGCATCTTTCAGAACGGTTTCCACGTCTTTACCGCCGAGATATGCCTGCATGGCAACGACCATAATGTCCTCGATGGCGTACGTGTTCATGCCGTAGTTCACGTTAGGAATTTGTTCGGTCCAAGCGGCAAAGTCCGAAACGACCTTCTGCCCTTGGAAATACTCATCCGCTGCCGCGTAAGCTTCTCCGCTTGCGGCGGCTTTCAGGGTGCCGATCACCCCGACTTTTGTATTCAATGTCTGATACAGCTCAGCATCGGAAGCAAACGTCTTCGCGAGGAACTCCGCAGCTGCTTCTTTGCCATCTACGTTCATCACATACCAGGAGCTGCCGCCCAGGTTGGATGCATGGACAGAGCCTTCTGTTGCCGCAAGCTTAGGCAGCGGGGCTACCGCCCATTTACCGGATTGGGAAGCTTCGGCTTTGATCGAAGGCGTGATCCAGTTCCCCGTCGGCACGGTAGCCACATCACCACTGTTGAATGCTCCGACGAATTGGCTCCAGTCCGAGTTCACCTTCACGATGCCGGAATCCATCATTTCTTTGTACAATTCAAAGGCTTCCTTCAATGGAGCATTGCCTGCAATTGTCGGCGTATGGCCGTCTTCCGCCGTATACCACGCCCCCGCGGATTGGATCATCATGCGGATAAGTCCCAGATCATTAGGATCCAGCGTAATCATGCTTTTGCCGGTTTTCTCTTTGACGGCTTTGCCAATCTCGATGTACTGCTTCCAGTCGATGTCCTGCAGGTCGTCCAGACTGTAGCCTGCCTGCTCGAGATAATCCGTTCGTACGTACATTCCCGTCACGCCGGAGTCAAACGGAACGCCGTACTGCTTGCCGTCGACGCTGGTCGGGCCAATCTTGTAATCCGCGAAATCGTCCACTTTCACGACGTCCGTCAATTCGTAGAAGGAATCCGGATACGCTTGCAAGAAGCTCTGTGCACGGTAATCCTCAATGAGCACGATGTTAGGCAACCCTTTCGTGGAACCGGAATTCAACCCGGTGTTCAGCTTTTGGACGATATCGGCCTGTGCATTCTCTACCACATTAATCGTGACATCCGGATTCACTTGAGCGTAGGCTTCCTTGGCAACATTCATGGCCGCAATGTTAAATGCCGGGTCCCAAGCCCAAACCGTAATCTCTTTTGTCCCGGTACTGCCTTCATTGCCGGAATTGCCGTTGCTGTCTGTTCCGCCTTCCTTACCGCCCGAAGAACATGCCGACAAGAGTACAACGCCAGCCAGCAGTAAGCTCATTAATTTTTTCAATGCGTAAACCCCCTTTTAATCTAAAAAATAATAAAAGATGGAAGCGTTTTCTCTGTTACGCATCCATCTTATCACTTTGTATTCGTTTTCATTGGCACTATCTTTGTCAGCTTTGGTGCTATTATTGGATCCTGTTTTCGCTTTCATACAGGCTCTGGTACTATCTTTAGATTCTTGTAATATCTTTAGCTTTGGTCAATGGAAGCGTAAGGATGATTTTTGTTCCTTCACCGCGTTTGCTTGTAATGTGGACCCCGTATTTCTCGCCGTACATCAATTTAATTCGATCATCCACATTGCGTATCCCAATGCCAGAGAACAATTGGCGTTTGCTCATCGGTGCAGGCAACGAGTCTTCTTTGGGCGGGTTCTGCTCAAGATTCATACCGTCCCCGTCATCTACGACTTCACACACAAGCTGGTCTTCCTGAACGGCAATCATGATCAAAATTCTTCCCTCTCCCTTGATGTTGAATGCGTGGAAGAATGCATTCTCAATAAAAGGCTGAAGAATGAGCTTGGGCATATGATAATCCAGGCTATCCGGCTCCACGAAGTAATGGACGCGGATTTTCTCTCCGTACCGCACATGATTAATATACACATAATGCTTGAGCGTCTCGAGTTCCTGCCGCACAGGAATGGTGGAATGAATATCGCTGACCGTATTTTGCAGAAGCGATATGAGCGCGTTAATCGTACCTGCGGCTTTATCCTTGTTGCCCTGCTGCACCAGAAATTTGACCGAAGCCAGCGTGTTATACAAAAAATGCGGATTGATCTGCATTTGAAGCGCGGCCAGCTCCGCATTTCGCTGCTGCTTCTGGGTTTCCATCAATCGGTCTACATAATCATGCAGCGCATCCTGCATAAAGTTGAAGGCGTTCCCCAGCTCCTTCACTTCATAACTGCTGTTTGCAACATCTACATGATGATCGAACCCGCTCGTCGGAATGCTCGACATCTGTTCGACGAGTACGCGGAGCGACTGTGTCATTCGTCGGGTGATCAGAAAAACAATGACAAGCGATATCGCAACGATAGCCATGATTGTCAACGTGACGGCTTTGGCATTCACCATCTGTCCGGTCACGGCTTTCTTGTCGATCATATTCACTAAATAAAATTCGAATTCGGGCAAATATTCCGAGAACACAATTCGTTCGTTCCCCATTACATAGGCAGACTGATCTTCTTCTCCCTCGTCTTGATCCGTTACGACCTCCTGAAGCAGTCCCTTATCCGACATCCCGATCAATTCGGTCCTGTTGCTGGAAACAATGACCCCTTCCTTGTTCAACAGCACGACGTCATTGCCTTCGCTTGTAAAATTCGCATAGAAGGGCTTAAAATTACGGTCGCGAATGACTACGTACAAGGTGCCGTAAATTCTGCCGGTAGACTGGTCAAAGAGAGCTTTGGAGGCGACGAGCATGGGCTCCTGTGCGTTATTAGGATCATCGCCGCGATAGAGCTGGTACAGGATTTGCGCAGGATGGGCCTTCGTTGTCTTGGTAATCGGGTGATCCTTCAGTTCCTCGGCCGAGACCGACCAATACCAAGGATCGGTGGAATAACTTCTGCCGTTCGCTCCAACGATCATGATGCCGACGTCATAGGCGCTAAAGTTGGACTGAATCGACTTCATGCCCTCTGTCATCCGGTACGTTTTCATCGCCAGAGCCACGGCCTCCGTTTCTCCGCCCGATAAATAGCTACGGATCGCCGCATTCTGGGCGATCATGGTGGCACCGGTGGCTATGGCGTTATTATAGGACTCCAGGTTTGACTTCATCTGGTTCAACAGCTTGCCGTTCGTGATGCTGAAGGTCTGCAGAAATAACTTCTCCGACATGCTGATGGTAATGGACAGCGTCAGGAGGGAAACGGTAACGATGCTGATGAGGGTCACAAGAAACAGCTTAAGGAATAAGCCCTGTTTTCGCAGCTTGGTTATAACATTTCCGATCATGATTCCCGTATCTCCCGCGCGTCTTGTCTCCTAAACTGACTCGGAGAGATGCCTGTCTGCTTCTTGAACACCTTAGTGAAGTAACTCTGATCGGAGTACCCTACGCTGGCGCTGATTTCGGAAATCGTAAGTTCCGTTGTCAGAAGCAGCTCCATGGCTTTTTCCAAACGGATTTTATTGAGGTATTCGCTGAATCCCTCCCCATTATACGAAGCAAAATAACTCGACAGATAAGAAGCATTAAAGTGGAACTGCCTGGCCACTCCGGTAAGTGTGATGGGGTCGGCATAATGGTCCTGAATATATTCAAGCAGCCGGTCCATATTGGGATTAACGGATGTATTCGTCTCGCCTATCGCACGTTCCGCTTCGCGGATGAACGCTTCGACAACGGCGATAGCTTCGCCGGCATACCTGGCTTCGTCTATTTTTCGGAAATAGTCGTATTTGGCATTCTCCAGGCTTCCGGTCTCGACCTTCATTTTTCCAAGCGTGGTCGCCACGTTAAATATGAAATTCCCCAACGACGATTTGAATTCGAAAATATCGGTACGATAATCCATAGAGCGCAGGCAGGCGTATTCCAAAAAGCCGGTGAAGGCCTTCCGGTACTGCTTGCGTTTCAACTGTTCCAAGAGCTCGCCCATGTCGTATTCGAGAGGCGAATCCGGAATGCCCGGCAAATGTTCGTATTCAATCAGCGTTCGATCCTTAAGGAAGAAGCCATATCGCATGAGTTTCAGATAATGGTCATGGTATACCTGGCCGAGACTGTTAAAGTCGGTGAAAAACTGGCTGATAACAAAATGCGTCTCGCTCGTATCATGAGCCAGTTTGGGGATCAGTTGCCGGAGTTCAATGACAAGTTCGTTCCTCCGCTCGGGATTCACGTTCAGCAAAAAAAGAGCCGTATCGTTGACAAACTTCAACCGCATAAACACCATGTCGGCCATCGCTATCTTTCGAAGTTCGCTTTCCAATTCGTTTCCGAAACTCCATCTGTCCCCGGATTCTTTCATATGCTTCAGATCCGCACCAAAAAACAAATACTGTCCGAAAGGAAACCTCGAATGCAGCAGCAAGGGATCCGGCGCGGACTCGTACCCCGTCATGAGTTTCTCGATGGCTTGCAGGATCTGCGCTTCCCCTTGATCCGCACGTGGATCGGCGACCGGCTTCATGGCGACCATTTTGGCCGTAACCTTATTGAGGATGGACAACAGATAATCAGCTTCCAGCTTCGGCTTCAGGATATAGTCCGCTACGCCGCTCTGAAAAGTAGACCGAACATAATCGAATTCGCTGAAACTGCTAAGAACGATGATTTCAATGTGGGGATACTTCTCCTTAACGACCTTGACCAGCTTCTCCCCGCCCATGACAGGCATTACGATGTCGGTAAGAATGACATGAGGGCTCACCTCATTCATCAAATTCAGTGCTTCCTGACCGTTAGAAGCCTCGCCTACGATTCGGTACCCCTCCTGTTCCCAATCCAGAAGGTGCTTAATCCCCTGCCTGACAAGCATTTCGTCGTCTACGATCATGATCTTGAATACGGGTTTCATATCGGCTCCCCCCTTGCAGCTTGCAACCTTTCACAGTCATACACGGTATGAATACAATTTAAAAAAAGCCCTGAATTACCAGGGCACACCCCTTCCATCCCAGCCTTGATTCCTAATGTAACCGTTTACGATTCACTGGATATGGCTTAACCTCATCCGTTAAATGGAAGAGAACCTCGAGTGGAAGGAATTAAGACATACTGTTATCATACACTGCAAAATGCAATTAAGAAATATGCTGTCCATTTCCATCTGCCGTATGAGCTTCAATGATCCTCTTCATCCGAACCATGTTCAATCAATTCAAGAGAATGGTTCAAAATTCCACCATCGCCTTAATGACCTTGGCGGAAGGAGGGAGCCAGCCCTGGAATTCTTGGATCAAATCGTCAAACCCGCATCGATGGGTGATGTACGTATCTACATCAATGCCGCCCTCCGAGATCCGCTGCATCACATCATGGAAATCATCCCTGGTCGCGTTACGGCTGCCCATCAGCGTCAATTCCCGCTTATGGAATTCGGGATCCCGGAATGAAATGTCCCCCTGGATCAAACCGACATACACCAAGGTCCCCCCGTGTGCAACCATGTTAAAAGCGTTGGTCATGGAGGGTTGGTTTCCCGTTGCGTCCAAAACGATGGAGGGATATTCTTCATCCGTTAGAGCCGAAAGCTCGGACAGTTCATCTCCAACCTGGATGATATGATCCACTTTCGCCCAGGTTTTGCAGAAGTCCAACCGATCGGCGTTCATATCCATGGCAATAACGGTTGCCCCCAGCGCTTTGGCAAAAACCATGATCCCGAGTCCTATCGGACCGGCTCCGATGACTAAAACTGTATCCTTCGGGGTCACATTCGCTCGTTTAACGCCATGCGCGCCAATGGCAAGCGGTTCTACCAAGGCAGCCTGATCCAAGGTCAGCCCTTCCGCCCGCATCAAATGGCGAGTCGGAACGGAGATGCGCTCACGCATGCCGCCGTCGATATGCACACCCATCACCTTCAACGATCTACAACAGTTTGTTTTGCCTCTAAGGCAAGGCATACATTCCCCGCAGTGAATGTAAGGAATGACGCAGACGGTGTCTCCGGGCTTCAATCCCTCTTCGTTAGCTCCGACTTTTTCAATGATGCCGGATAGCTCATGGCCGAGAATACGCGGGTACGTAAAAAAGGGCTGATTCCCGCGAAAGGCATGCAGATCCGTGCCGCAAATCCCGACCCGCTTGATGCTGACGATGGCTTCTCCTTCGAGCAATGGAGGCTCGGGCAAATCCCCCCTGTATTGAAATTTCCCGATCTCTTGACATACGATACCCTTCATCTCAGCCGCCTCCTCTTCATCATCGGATGCCTTCATTGTATTCCGGGCGTCCACTTGTCCAAGTCCGCCCTTGTACGGGCTCCAAAATCTTCAATACTTCCGCTAAGAGGGTCTGATCCAGCGGCTCTTCACTCCAAGCGGCATTACGTTGTATATTGGCGGGATTGGCTGTACTGACCAGCGTTGTCGGGATCTGTTCATTCGAAGTCGAGAATTGCACGGCTAGCTTCGCGATATCCGTTCCAGCTTTAGCGCAATACTCGGCCGCACGTCTGCAGGCTTCCCTGATTTCCGTTGAAGCCGGATGCCAAGACGGCGCTCCTCGGGAGCCGAGAAGGCCCATGGATAAGGGAGAGGCGTTAATAAGCCCAATTCCCTCCTCGTCAAGCAGCGGCAGCAAACCGATAAGCGTCTGATCGTTCAACGAATAATGGCAGTAAGAAATGATGGCGTCGACTTCGATTTGGGGCAGCAATTTATCGAACAGCTGCAGAGGCAGACCGCAAATCCCTCCAAAACGGATTTTCCCCTTTTCCTTTAAAAGCTGGAGTGCAGGAAGAGCCTCCTCCATTACAACGGATGCGGGAACGAACTCAATATCATGCAAAAAGAGAATGTCCACGTAATCGGTTTGGAGTCGCTTCAAGCTCTCATCGATACTGGCGATAATCCGCTTGGACGTGAAATCAAAGTCATTCTCGCCATAGCGGCCTGCTTTCGTTGACAGGATGCATTGGTCCCGGGGTAATTGTCGGATCGCTTCGCCCAGCACGGTTTCCGCCTTCGTCAATCCGTAATAAGGGGATACATCGATCAAATTGATGCCCGCATCCATGGCTGCGTGCACGGTACGGATTCCCTCGTTGTCGTCGGTTTCCCGAAAGACGGAGCCTAGGGAAGACGCTCCGAAGCCTAAGACCGAAACATCCAGACCGGTTCGGCCTAACTTACGGTATTTCATGATGAACACCACCCTTTTCCAACTTATAGAACGCCTTGGCATTCAGACCGAACAAACGCGCATGTTCTCGTTCTCCCCAATGCTTCGGCAGCGCTTCTGCCAATACGTCAACCACTTGATCATATTCCGCCGATAGCAGGCACACGGGCCAATCGCTGCCGAACATGACCCGATCGGGACCGAACATCGCGACCACTTTATGTGCATACTCATTAAAGTCTTCCTGGCTCCACCGGCGATGCTCCGCCTCGGTCACCATACCGGATAGCTTGCAGTAGAGGCGCGGAAAACGGGCGATTTGCTTCATGAAGCTCTCCCAAGGTTCCATCTGCCCGCTTCGGATCGACGGCTTGCCCAGATGATCGATGACGCCGCGGATGCCGGGGACCATCTCAATCAGCTTCAACAACGGCTCCAGCTGATGACTCCGAACAAGAAGATCGATCGGAACGTCTTCCTTGGCATATTCATTCAATGCTTGGATAAAAGCCGGCTCCAGGATCACATTGGCATCCGGCATATCCTGAATCATGATGCGAAAGCCGATAAATTTCGGATGTTCGCGAAATCGCTCATAATGCCGGCGGTGCTCCGGATCGAACAGGTCGATCCATCCTACCACTCCGACAATGGAAGCATGGCGATCCGCCAACGATAACAGATAGTCCGTCTCTTCCAAGGTCGGTGCCGCCTGAACCGTTATGCTGCCGTCCAATTGATGCGAATCCAAATGCGGCTTAAGATCGGAGGGCAGGAAATTTCGGTAAAGCTCCGGAACCTCCGGCGTGATCCATTCGTAATCCCCTCGCTCAATCCGCCAATAATGCTGGTGGGCATCCAATCTCATATGCATCCCTGCCTTTTAGATGTTATGTTCGCTATCTTTATTGTACGTTCATAATCTGTGTACAAAAATAGCCACGGATTGCATTTTTATAACCTATTTTGATATTGTTGTCCTTAATAGAGAATAAGGAGTGGTGTAAACATGACTCCCCTGCGTAAACCCTTTCAAGGGGACCCCCTGTTTCCGATGGAATTGGTTTATCGGACTAAAAAAAGCCCCCAACTGGAGCTGCCTCATCACTTGCATGATCTTTACGAATTGGTTTATGTATACCAGGGAAAAGGCACTTTTTTTATTGAAAACAAGCTGATGGAGAAAAAAGAAGGGGACCTTTTCATCATACCCGGGAACACGATTCACAGCTCTTTCCCTGACCCGGACCAGCCCATTGTTTCGAGTGCTTTATTCTTTGCGCCTTCGCTTGTACTCGGTGCAAACGGAAGCGATTTGCAATACTCCGTTCTCAGCTGTTTTGAATATGCTCAAAAAACAGGGGCTTATCGTTATCAATTGCCCAAATCGGACCAAGCCTATATCGAGGACATGCTGAATGGAATCTCGGAAGAAACCCGGCTTGCCCAGCTAGGATTCCGCGAGGCGCTCGTCCTTCAGCTGCGCTCCTTGCTACTGCATATCAATCGTTATATCAGCACCCTGTCCGCAGAACAGACGGCCCACTCCCAGATTGGCCCGGCCTGGCTGATGGATTCCATCCTATGGATTCACGAACACCTGGATCAGCCTATCGGACTAGCAGCTCTGTCGGCCAAAGCTGCGGTGGCCCCTGCCCATTTCTCCCGCATGTTCAAGAAATACACCGGTTTGCATGTGACAGGTTACATGCATGCTAAACGGATTGCCCGTGCCAAAGAGCTCCTACGAAACCATGAGGAGTCTGTCGGGCAAATCGCTGAAATCTGCGGATACGCCACGCTGACGCACTTTCATCGCAATTTCAAAAAATTGACGGGCATGACCCCGGGAGCGTACAGGAAGCAAGCTGTTTCCCATCGTTAAGACACGTCAACAAGCACTTGCGTTCGTCGCAAGTGCTTGCTGCTTGCCTGGAGCGAACGAATTCAAGAAATTCGACCGTTGACAATGGCTCCCTCTAGAATTACATTGAATATAGTTAAGGACTTAACTATATAGGAGGCATGATCACTTTGAATGACCTTCAGCAATACGTGCTGGATTTGCCGCTGCCTGCCCTTGCTTTTTTCTCATTGGTGGAGACAACAGCAAAGCTGGTCGACGTATCCGAAAGTTATTGGAAATCGCAAGGGTTGAACGGAGCCAGAATCCGGATTCTAGTTGAGCTTATGAAAGAGGGGGGCACGATGCTTCCTTCCAAGCTGGCACAAACAATCGGTGTAACCAAATCCAATATCAGTCTGCTGCTTACCCCCTTGGAGCATGAAGGCTTGATTCGCCGGGATTCCCATCCCGGGGACGGTCGAAAGTCGGTCATCACCATTACAAGCGAAGGTCAGCGTCTATTGATTCACAACCTGCCAGCGAACAGGCAGCGGATATCCGAAAAAATGAACGTGCTGACTGAACATGAATTAAAGCAACTCTTGGGCCTTCTCCAAAAATTAAAGGAAGCGTAACGGTATTTTTACGACAATTTAGTTAAGCACTTAACCAAATAAGGAAAGGATGACATTCGATGTCTATCGTCATTACTGGAGCCAGCGGCCGGCTCGGCCGGCTCATTATTAAAGAGCTTCTACACCATGTTCAGCCCAATCAAATCGTTGCTTGCATTCGCCAGATGCACTCTGCAGCAGCATTGGAGGAGCAGGGAATTGCGGTCCGCTACTGCGACTACGACGAACCCTCTTCCCTGAAGGAGGCATTCGCCGGCGCTTCTCGCCTGTTGTTCATTTCCAGCCCCTACCCCGATGACACCGTTCGTTTGCGACAGCATGCCCATGTGATCGAAGCTGCAAAAAAAGCGAACGTCAGCCATATTTTATACACCGGTTTCGCCTTTCCTGAACATAGCGATATGTCGATGACCCATTTGCATTTGGCTACCGAGCATGCCATTCGCACTACCGGAATTCCTTATACTTTTCTTCGCAGCGGTTTGTATATGGACTTTGTTGAAGCACTGGATTTGCAAGCCGCCATGTCGACAGGCAACCTTCTCGTCCATCCGGGATCGTGGCAGTTCAACGCGGTTACGCGCACCGATCTGGCGGCCGCCATAGCGGGAGCATTATCCGGTGAGGGCCATTCGAATAAATCTTATGAGCTTGTTGCGCCGTCCGTTTGGACCTTCAATGATTTGGTCTCCGCTCTTTCAGAGCTATCAGGCAATCCGATATCCCTATGTCCTACCACTGAGGTGCAGCATTGGATATTTAGCTTTTTAAGAAAAATCGATACGGCTTCCACTTCTGGCGATCTGGAGAATTTAATATGCCGCCCGGTAACAACGCTGAAAGAAAGCCTCCAATCTTATATCGGAAGTAGATCCAACTAACGATTCACTATTCCCGCTTCATTTCAGTACTGTGAAGATGACGTATCCAATATAATCTAGAAAGAAACACGGGAATACGAGGCTTCTTCTAATTCAAGGCAGGAGGAAGGAATATGCCGATACGTCCGCCAATCCTACAGAGAGGCGATACCATTGGAATCGTTACCTTGGGCAGCCCGCTCGCTGCCAGCATCATTGATGCACGGATCGAATTTTTGAGAGCAATGGGGTTCAATATTGTATTGGGTCAATATGTTTATGCGCAAAACGGGTTTCTGGCTGGCACCGACGAACAGCGGGCATCCGATTTAATGATGATGTTCCAAAACGAGCAGGTTAAAATGATACTGCCTACCAGAGGCGGCACAGGCGTAGCCGGAATCCTCCCGTACCTGGATTATCAGGTTATCCGGAATCACCCGAAAATCTTGACGGGCTACAGCGATATCACGGTTCTATTAAACGCCCTGCATCAACTGGTCGATTTAATTACCTTCCATAGTCTATTGCTTATTGACTTCAAACCCGAAACGCCAGCCTATAATTTCGATCAGTTTTTTGCGGCAACGTCCCTGTATTCATTAACGCGTCCCATCCTGAACCCGCCTGGAATGCCCCTGATCGGCCGGATTCCGGGCAACGTTACGGGGCCGCTTGTAGGCGGTAATTTAACGTCATTTGTTGATACGCTGGGGACTCCCTTCGAAATCGATACACGGGGGAAAATCATTGTTCTTGAAGAAACGCATGAACCTACCAATACCGTCTACAGATACTTCAACGATTTGAAGCTCGCCGGAAAATTTCGTGACTGCATCGGCATCATCATGGGGGAATGTACAGGCTGCCAGACGGCTTACGGCAAAGCCTATGAGGATGTCATCAACGAGTTCATCGTGCCTCTCGGCAAGCCGTTGATCACGAATCTTGCCACGGGCCATGGTATGTATAAAGCAGCTCTGCCGATTGGCGCAACCGTTAATCTCGATTCCATCCGTAATGCCATCACGGTGGTCGAACCCACGATCAGCGTATAAAGTTCGTTTCCTAATGCCAGATGAATCAGCTGGAGCGGCTTCTGGCGGCCTAGCCTAAACATGATTGGAGGATATGGCGATGACTACTTTTCCAACGATCCCGGCAAGCCAATGGGTGCAGCGTCTGGAGCATCCGGGACGTAAAATCCGCCTGGTGCTGGATACCGACGCGTTCAATGAAATCGACGATCCGTTTGCGATCGCTTACGCGCCCGAGCGCTCTGGTTCACAGTCCGCGCATATCCGAGGATTTCCGATGGATGCATGATCCGTTCCGGCACATGATTCGCTGCGTTCATTTCATTCGTCGTGACGAGGTATTCCGGGATCTTTTCTTGAGGATTGCCCGATAGCCATGGATAACCTATAAGAAACCACTTCATAAAGGATACATCCCATAAAAAACAGCCCCTTCTACTGGATACAGAAGGGGCTGCCGGCGCTGCAGAAAAGCTATATGTAAACCACATACAAATGCCGATGATTTGGAATGACATCCGTTTGGGTTATCACCACTCCGCAATGCTTCCATCCGTATGCCGCCAAACGGGGTTTCTCCAATTGTGTCCGATATCGGCCATTTTACGCACATGGTCTTCGTTGATTTCAATTCCCAAGCCAGGACCCTCCGGTATTTTTACGTAACCGTTCTCATACTCGAACACAAGATTATCCACAATGTAATCGAGTAAATCGCTCCCCTGATTATAGTGAATGCCAAGGCTCTGTTCTTGAATAAATGCATTGTGGCAAGTGGCATCGACTTGAAGGCAGGAGGCTAATGCAATCGGTCCTAGTGGACAATGCGGAGCTGCCGCCACATCAAACGCTTCAGCCATGGAGATGATTTTTTTGCATTCTGTAATACCGCCTGCATGGGATAGATCCGGCTGAATAATATCAACATATCCATCCATCAATATACGTTTAAACTCCCATTTGGAGAACATTCGTTCACCGGTTGCGATAGGGATGGCTACATGATTAGCAATGTCGCGCAGCGCTTCATTATTTTCGGGCAAAACTGGTTCTTCGATAAACATCGGGCGAAAAGGTTCCAGCTCTTTGGCTAAGATTTTGGCCATGGGCTTATGCACGCGACCGTGAAAATCAATGCCGATTCCAACATACGGACCCACCGCTTCCCTGACGGCTGCAATGCGTTCAATGACCTGGTCTATTTTCTCATAGGAATCGACATATTGAAGTTCTTCCGTACCGTTCATTTTTACGGCCGTAAATCCTCGGGAGACCACTTCTTTTGCCGAGTTGCCGACATCTGATGGACGATCTCCCCCAATCCATGAATAGACCTTGATGGACTCCCTTGCTTTTCCCCCAAGCAATTGATGCACGGGCGCGTTATAATATTTCCCTTTGATGTCCCATAGGGCTTGATCAATGCCCGAAATTGCACTCATTAAGATGGGGCCGCCCCGATAAAAGCCTGATCGATACATGAGATTCCAATGGTCCTCTATTCTTAATGGGTCTTTCCCTATTAAATTCTCCATTAACTCTTCTACTGCGGTTCCTACCGTTCTCGCCTTTCCTTCAATGACAGGTTCGCCCCAGCCGATAATCCCTTCATCCGTCTCCATCTTTAAAAACAACCAGCGGGGCGGCACCAGGAATAATTCGTAACCCGTAATTTTCATTATGAATACCCTCCTTAATCCTCGTTAGATTTTACGGCTGAAGCAAATTGTCTCGCTTTTTCTGTTAATTGCACGAAATACTCATCTGTTATCTCCAGCTGCGTATTCACGAGCGCGCTTCCAATGCCACAACCAATGGCGCCCGCTTTCATAAATTCCTGAATATTGTTTAAATCTATGCCGCCAGTCGGCAGCAACGGAATTTGCGGAAGCGGTCCGCGTATATCTTTAATGAAGCTTGGTCCCAACGTCGCAGGAAACACTTTGATAATATCGCCGCCATTTTCATAGGCTGATAGAATTTCCGTCGGAGTAAAGGCACCCGGGATGCTTACTGCTCCGTATCGTTTTGCCATTTGTATCGTTTCTATGTCAACCGTAGGAGACAGAATGAATTTGGCGCCTGCTAAGATAGCGGCTCGCGCAGTTTCAGAATCCAGAACGGTACCCGCCCCCACCACCACTCGATCTCCAAGTTCAACGGTTATCTCTTCGATGGCAGACAATGCGTTTGGTGAATTCATGGTGATTTCTAGAATGTTCACCCCGCCTTCGTGCAGCGCCTTTGCCATGTTCAAGACGTCTTTTGAATTGGCGCCGCGAATAATCGCTATTATTTTGTTATCTAGAATGCTGGACATGGTATTCATGAAGTTTATGCTCCCTCCTTACAATTAACCCGTGGCATCTTCTGTACCTACCCGGCCGACAGGACCCGCTGCATGTCCACTTAAAAACCGGATTCATTCCTGTTATATAAAAGTATTTCGTATTCGCAATAAAAGAACGGATAGCGGAATGTTAAATGTTGCAAGAAAAGAAGGCAGCCGATCGCCTGATCAGCTGTCTTCTCTCGTTAATTATGTTGCAGAAGGCTTATTCCTCCATATGAATCACTTCACGTAAAATGTTGCATCCTTCTGATCCAATGTAGTCGTGATCGGCGAGATCTCCAGCACGCCGTCCCGGTGCCTCATAAATGTTCCGGATATGTTATAAGACTCGAAGGAGGCCGCCCATGGACTTGAAAATCCGGTACGCAACTTCCATGTCGCATCCTGTTTAAACAGAGCGGTATCATTATTGGACTCCAGCCAAATCTTGCCGTCACGATGTCTGAGATATTGACCTGGAAAGGACACCGATTCGATGGAGACGGCGGATGGATCGGCTAGTCCCGGAACCATTCTCCATTGCGATTCAGCGCTGTACTGCCCCCCGTCAATCTTCCCTCGGCCCTCATGATAACGAACAAAACTGTTGGCGATGTTATAGCTTTCCAGCTGGTTGACCGGAATTTCCGCATCCACTCGCACCGCTTTCCAATTCTGCGTATCCAAACCATTGGCCGTCCATTGAATGACCTTGGTACCTGCCGGCGAACCGGCACCCGCATTGTCCAGCATCAATCCGCTGCGCTCGTTCATGCTGGTATAGTATCCGTTGCCCTTGTGCGTAAATTTCCACCTCTGAGTATCCCATTCATTATTCGTCCACATGATCACGTTTGTACCCGGTGTCGTGGCTCCATTGGGATTATCCAGGATCAGGTTGTTGTTTACATTCATTGCCCGGAAAGAGCCGCCGTTTCTGTAATCCAACCGCCACCACTGGGTATCTGCCCCGAGATCGTTCCACTGGATGACGTTTGTCCCGGCCGGCGAACCGCCGCCGGCATTATCCAGCAGAAGCTGGTTATTCTGATTGACCAGCTTATAAGTCCCCCCGGAAACAATGGAGAATTCCTTGTCCACCTGGGCTACATTGGCACGGATTTCATTCCGACTCCCCACTTGTACGGTATTGACCTCCAGGAGCAATGACGGACCCAGCGGCAGCAGCGTTCCGCTCCAGGCTGCCGGCGTGCTCTGATTTGACCCTTTTACGGTCAGCGGCGCGTCCATTTGCGTCCAGGTCGCTCCATAATCGGCGCTCGTAAACATTTTGTTAGCGGAAGAAACCACATCCGTCATGCCCCGAACGTAAAAGCGGCCATTCGCGGTTCCGTCATCGATGTAAGCAACCTCCGGTGTCTGGGATGCGCGATATATTCCTGTGCCTACAACCTCCCCCAGATCCGTCGGGCTTCCCCAATTGATGCCATCAGGCGAGGTTTTGAACCGCACCGCAAAGTTAGGGGCTGCCCCCAGCATCTCAAAAAACATGAAATAGCTTCCGTTCTTCGCTTGTATGACCCGCGGCATCCCCGGCCGCCAATTCCAATCTGCCTGATTACCCACAATGATGCTGTAATTTCCCCAGGTCAGTCCACCGTCACTGGAAATCTCCTGCGCGATGGCCTGGTTATACCCCGGTTTCCGCTCATCCGAGTAATAGCAGATCAACCGGCCATCGGCCGTGATCGCAAACTCCGGCTCCCATGTACGCTTTGTCCCCTCGGTTCCCCTTGCAGCCAGGTTGCTGTGAAACTGCCAAGTGGCGCCGTTGTCCGTGCTTCTCCAGATATGAATCGTATACGGTGCCGAGTTGTCCCAATCCGTGGATGCAAACAATAAGGTTCCTGCCGGATAATCCCCAACCTGCTGAGGCAGTACATACAGCGTTGTCATGCCTTGCTGATTCCGGTTCAATCCGTAATCATTCGGATCAATTTCACTGAATAAGGACCAGGTTGCCCCGTTGTCCGTGCTCTTGTAAAAGGGAAAGGGCTGCATGCCGCTCCATCCTGCGTTGCCGGGAAACCGCGGGGTGAAGGTGGTCAGAATATCCCCATGTTCAAGCTTGACCGCCCTTACATAATAAGGCTCCGATTCAGCCGGATTACTGTAAACAACCGTTCCGATAGCAGCCGCCTGCGCCGTTGGCGCGGCTAAGGTTGACATGAACAGCATAACGATGACTGCAAGCAGCGCAAAACGTTTCAGCCTGGTATTCATCTCGATCCCTCCATAATAGATAATGGATCATTTCATATGCAAACCTGTTTAAAGGCATTCATTGATTACTCCCCCGATGGCACGGGCTGATGATGCGCATCGCTCCAAGGAACCCCGAAATCAGGCGTACCATCAAGTTTCCAGCCGAATTTCTGTATGCGCGTCGAGCGGATGCTCGCATCGGCGTCAGCTGAAGGAAGCGCATGGAAGACGATCCAGTCCTCTTGATCATCCGGAGACCTCGTAAAGCTGTTGTGGCCGGTCGCATAGACTCCGTTCTCTATACTTTTGCGAAATACAGGCTCCATCGACTTTTGCCATGAAGCTGGATCCATCGGATCGGCATCTTCATCCATCGTCAACATTCCCAGGGCATAATCCTCGGACCAGGTCGTGCTCGCGGAATAAACCAGAAAAATGCGGCCGTTCCTATGCAGCGTGACGGGACCTTCATTAATGGCCATTCCGCCTTGTTTTTCCCACGTAAGCGTTGGAGCCGTTAGCAAGCGGTGTTCCCCGGTCAATGTCCAGGGATTAGCCATTTGCGCAATATAAATAGCAGATCCGTATTCGGGAAAATGTCCGTATCCGGCATATAGAAAATAAAGCCGGTTCCGTACCGTCATCACGGTGCCGTCCAAGCCCGGAACGGGAGTCTTCATCGCCCCTTTCCAAACCCATTCGCCTTCGAGCGGATCGCTATGTTCGTTCTCCAGCACGCATAGCCCCCGCGATTCGTCTCCTCCGCCATCGTTAGCCGTATAGTAGATGTACCATTTGTCATTCAGGTAGTGTATTTCCGGTGCCCACAAGTTATAGCTGTAGGGGCCTCCCGGTTCCGGAGACCATATAGTCTTCCTTCGGCCCTCTGCAAGTCCGGTCAAGGTGAAGGATCGGGTAAGTTCCAGGCGACCCGGCTGCGTGGACATAAAGTAATAATAGCCATCCGTGTGCTTCAGCACCCAAGGATCGGCTGCGTTTGCTACGATTGGATTGCTAAACGTCGTTGCGCGATTTGACATGCTCTCTCTCTCCTTTTATCCCTTCATTCCAGTCAAGGTAAAGCCTTCAGCGAAGCCCCCCTTCGGTTTATTTCTTACTTTCATTAATTATCGGGGACGAATTCCGGGCAAACAATTATGAAAACGCTTTAGTATATATGCAAAATTAAGCAATACCGAATCGTTTTCGACGGTCGAAAAAGAAAAGGGCCTCCTTGACGGACGCTCCTTATAAATGATTCGATTCATGGATTCTGCTTGCGCCATTCAAGCGGCGTGGCTCCATTCGCTTTCGTAAAGAACTCATAAAACCGACTGGAAGAGGTAAAGCCCACCTCGGCGGAGATCGATTCGATCGCCTTATCAGTTTGTCGCAACAGCCGTTTAGCCTCCATCAAACGAAGGTTGATGATATACTGCTTGGGCGAGACGCCGAAGGATTCTGAGAACTTCCTGCGAAGATTGCTTTCGGAAATAAAATGGCGGGCTGCGAGCTCGTTCACCGTAATTTGCGTATGATAGCTGCTATGAATTTCTTTTAATATCGCTTCCAATACGACTTGATCGGTACCTGCCGCCCTTATCGACGTTTCCCTGTTACGCTGGAATATCAGCAGGGCTGTCTCAAAGGCAATCCGCATCATGTTGTAGGCATCGATGTCTTGCCTCTTGGAATTCCATTCTTTCTCCAGCTGAAAAAAACTGATTTCCGCCCACCGCATATCATCTTCGTGAAGATGGGCGCACCGGATCCGATGTGGTTCGGACTCTATTTCATGAAAGAGGTATTGGCAATGGACCGGAAGCCTATCGTGGAAGAAATGAACGGATATCCCCTGCCAAGGCCTCGTACAAACGAAGCCGTGATGAAGCCGGGCAGGTATCAGGATAAGATCGCCGGCAGCTACCTTGATATTCTGTTCAGAAGAGCTGTAGTACCCTTCCCCATCCGATACCAGCGTCATCTCATCGTATTCATGGGCATGTGACTGGAAGAGGCCCTCTCCCTGCTCGGCCTGAAAGGTGTGAGGCTTAAAGCGCTCCATACTGATCACAAAGCTCTTTTCACTGTTTTCCATGTTCCATCCTCTTTCTATGAGGCTTCTAATACGCAGTCCTTCTCTATTCATTCTATGGAGTCCTCCGAACCTGGTCAATAAATATCGAGGTCCCCTGGTTGTTCTGATATGGCTTGGTGTGAAACATTGATATGAATAAGACTAAAAACCCTTGATGATCATCAAGGGTTTTCCTCTTGCGGAGCCGCGAACGGAATCGCTTCGCTATGAAATTCTCGAAGACCAATCAGCAGGGAATCGTAGCGCCGCAAAATGCCTCCAGCTCCTGTCGAACGGCTTGGGGCGTGTCCAGGCGAAGAATGCGTTCCGCCAGATCGCGGCATTCCGCTCGATCCAATCCTTCGAGCCTTTCCTTGATCGAGCTGAGTCTGCCAGCCTCCATGCTCCATTCGTCAAGTCCCAGACCGAGCAAGAGCGGTGCAGCCAACGGGTCGCCCGCCATGCTGCCGCACATGCCGGTCCATTTACCGACCTTATGGGAAGCATCGATCACCGTCCGGATGAGCTGAAGCACGGCGGGATGGAAATAATCGTACAGGTGCGATACGTGTTCGTTCATGCGATCCGCGGCAACCGTGTACTGAACGAGATCATTCGTACCGATGCTGAAGAAATCGACTTCGTCCGCGAAAAGTCCTGCCAACACGGCCGTGGAGGGAATCTCGACCATAATGCCGACTTCCATCTTCTCGTCGAACGGTACGCCCTCCTCCCTCAATTCACCCTGCACTTCCGCCAGGATGGATCTCGCCTGCCTCCATTCTTGCAAACCGGAGATCATCGGGAACATGACCTTCACCCCACCGAAGGCGCTGGCCCGCAGCACGGCCCGCAGCTGCGTGCGCAGCAGCTCCTGGCGGACAAGTCCTACCCGTATTGCACGGTAGCCCAGGAAGGGATTCGTTTCCTTTGGCAGCTGCAGGTACGGAAGCTCCTTATCCCCGCCGATGTCCATCGTGCGGATGATCACGGGGCGGCCCACCATCAGCCGGGCCGCTTCCTGGTAAGCACGGAACTGCTCCTCCTCGCCCGGCATGGCCGTGGCGTTCATGAACAGGAATTCCGTGCGGAACAGCCCTACGCCGTCCGCGCCCTGCCGGACGGCGGCCTCGGCTTCCGCGGCGCTGCCGATGTTCGCCGCGAGCTCCACGCGCGTACCGTCGGCGGTCACCGCCGGACGCGCAGTGTAGTCCTCGAGCGATTGCCTGCGCTCGAGGTCCTGCTGCATGCGGAGCCGATGCTGCTCCGCCTCCGCCGCTTCCGGCCGAGCGATGCACAGCCCGGCTGATCCGTCGAGGACGAGCAGATCGCCGTCCCCGATGCCGTCAATCCCGTCTCCCGCGCCGACGACAGCGGCAATGCCGAGCGACCGCGCGAGTATCGCAGTATGCGAGGTTGCTCCCCCGGTACGGGTGATAAAGCCGACCACCAAGGCAGGGTCCAGCTGCACCGTATCCGAAGGCGTCAAATCGTCGGCAACGAGAATCACCGGCTCGGTGATTCCGGCAAGTCCCTGCGATTGTCCAGGCGACAGACAGGCGAGAAGACGGCCGCCGATATCGCGGATGTCGGTTGCGCGCTCCTTCATATAATCATTGCTCATGCCTTCAATCATGGAGGCGACTTGGTTGACCACCTCGGCAACGGCCCTCGGGGCCGTCTCCAATTTCTCCCGGATCCGCGCCTCCATTTTCGGGTAGAAAGCCGGATCGTCCAGCAGCTTTCGGTGTCCCGCAAGAATGCCGGCTTGCTCTTCGCCTACCGCTTCCTTCGCTTTTTCAATCAGCTTCTCCATTTGCTCGGCGCAGCCCGCTTTGGCTTCGCGAAGCTTATGAAGCTCGTCTTGGACCGCAGCCGAGGTATCGGGAATATAATTCCCTTCGGGGCTGCTTTCGCCGCTGGCCCCCACCGAAGATTTGTAGATATAGGCCTTTGCAATCCGGACACCCTCCGATACGCCGATTCCTTGAATATCCAGCCTATTCATCAGGCTTCACCAAACTTGCTTTCGACGAGCTGTATCAGGGCTTCGACGACTTCTTGTTCACCGTCTCCGTTTGCTTCGATGGTCACGACGGCTCCTTGTTCAATGCCAAGCGTCATCAGCTCCAGCATGCTCTTGCCATCCGCCGATCGACCTTCGTTTGTCTTCAGACGAACCTCTCCTCCAAATTGTCCTGCTTTTTCCGAGAATAGCTGAGCCGGACGTACATGAAAGCCCTGCTCATTCTGTATGGTTACCGTTTGTGTGAACATGTCTTTCCTCCTCATCCTGTAACCGCCAGCCCGGGGCTGTTACTTACTGAAACGTAAAGTTGCGGTTTCTCTGTTGTTTCCTGCCGTTCATCCGCTCGACCCTTGTCAGGCCAGCAAGGTTATCCGGCCTTTATACGCCTCGACCAGCGCTTGGTTATGCTCATCGGAGCCGTCGATATTTCCGCTAAGAAATACAGGGGGGTTAAAGCCTTGTTCAATCATAATCTCAATGGATTCGGCGAACAGGGCGTTCAAAATCAAGGCTCCGATCACTGTCGAGCTCGGGGTAAAGGGGACCTGAAGGCCGGGATGGCTCAATACCGCATCGCCCTTGACCGAGAAATTGTCGATCACCAGATCCACGGCATCCGCCAGATGCTTGCCGCTGCTGTGCCGGGACGGCATGCTTTTGGAATATTCCAGTGAGGTAATGCCTACGGTGAAGGCTCCCTTCTCCTTCGCCATCAAAGCGACATCCACGGGAACCGGATTGCGGCCCGAGGTGGACAGGACGAATACGACCTCTCCCTTGCGGATGTCCTGCTTGCTCATGAATTCGACGGCAAGATCGTTTT
>Ga0209784_100338_pt1 | contig 23182 bp, 18 predicted proteins | sample AraplaCvi_mLB_r2_2_FD_184284 | JGI IMG/M metagenome (GOLD analysis project Ga0209784, IMG submission 184284) | Arabidopsis root microbial communities from North Carolina, USA - plate scrape CL_Cvi_mLB_r2 (SPAdes) (version 2) | ecosystem: Host-associated > Plants > Roots > Endosphere | place: USA...
TCTTCCGATCCTCTGCCGAACACGGAAATCGAGCCGGAGCAGTTGATTCTTGAAAAGGAAATGCCAGAAATTAAGGGAGCCTTTATATTTACAGAGGACATAGGGGAGTATGCCATAACCGAGAACCGGATCGCCTCCAAATCGGTTACGGCTTCCAAGCTTGCTCGTGGAGCGGTCGGTCCCGAAGCGCTGCAAGACTATAGCGTTTCCAGCCTTCATCTTGCAGACGAAGCCGTGACCTCAAGCAAAATTGCTCCATTGTCAATCACGGGCGAACATCTCATGGATGGAATCTTATCGACGCGCAAATTCAGGGACGGCTCGGTCAACGCAAGCAAAATCAAGGATGGCAGCATAACCACCCAAAAGCTGGCGGACCATGCCGTTGAAGGGAAGAAAATAGCCGACGGAGCTATTACAGCAAGGCATCTCGAGCAACTGCTCGTATCGACGGAGCTGCTGGACGACCAATCTGTCATTGGGGAAAAAATCGCATCAAGCGCCGTAGAAACCCGGCATATATCCAATGAGGCGATTCACACTTCCAAGCTTGCCGACAATGCCGTCACGTCATCCAAAATTCGCGATGGCGCCATCACCGGAAACAAAATAGCGGATAGCGCCGTAGACGGCTCCCATATACAGCAGAAATCCATTAACAGCGACCATATCGTCAGCAGGGCCGTGACATCGGAGCATATTGCCAAGGGAAGCATCGGCCCCGACCAAATTGCTGTTAGAGGCATTGGCGCCGACCATATTCAGAATGGATCGCTGGGCGCCCGCCATCTGGAAGACGGTGCAATAGGGCCTGATCAAATTCAGCCTGGTTCCATCGGTCCCGAGCAGATCGACGTAAGCGCCGTGTCCACCCGTCACTTGAGCGATTCCAGTATAACGAGCTCCAAACTTGCCGATCAGTCAGTCCATACAGCCAAACTGGTCGAGCAGGCTGTTACGGCCTCAAAAATTGCCGATCAGAGTGTTCTCCCGAGTAAGATTGCCAATGAAGCTGTACAAACCCGTCATTTGGCTAAAGGAGCAGTAGAATCATCCCAAATCGCTTCGGAGGCTGTTCAAGCCCGGCATCTCTCTCAAGATGCAGTGAAAGCAAAACATATCGCAATCGGCAGCATCTTGCCACAGCACTTTGCTCCTGAAAGCGTGCTGGGTGCGGCAATCCATTCCAGAACGATTGGAGAGCAGCACATGGCGGACCGTTCCATCGCAAGACAGCATCTTCAGCGAGAATCGGTTGGGGAAGAACAGCTCGCACCCGAAAGTGTAACGGGCAGCAAGCTGGCGTTGGGCTCGGTTGGCGGCAGCATCATTAGGCAGAGTGGCGTGACTTCCAGCAATATCGCAAGCCAATCCATTCTGCAGCAACATCTGGCTGCGGACAGCGTCGGAGCACATGCCATACAAGACGGGGCGATCCAATCATCGCATTTGACCAACGGCTCGGTTGCCAGCTGCCATTTACAGACCGAGAGCGTAGGAACAGAAGCGCTTGGACGCGGAGCGGTAACGAGCGACAAAATTGCCGAAGGCAGCGTAATCGAATCCTCTATCGGCGAAGGGGTTATTGCACCTCGGCATCTGGCAGACCATGCTGTAACATCCCTGAAACTGTCACCGGAAAGCGTGTCGACCGACAAGCTGGTGGATCTTTCCGTTACGTCGTCCAAACTTGCCGAAGGCAGCATCACTGGTGACAAAATAGCATCCCAAGCCATCCGTTCCACCCACCTGTCAACCCATTCCGTCGCCAAGGAAGCCATTCAGAATGGAGCCGTTACCTCAGACAAAATTGCCCAGCAGGCGGTTGAGGGAGTGCATCTTGGACTGGAATCCATTTTGGGCAAACATATCACCCAGGAAGCCATCCACGGCTACCACTTGAAAAAGAAGTCCATTACGTTAAACCATTTGGCTGACGAGAGCCGATCGCCCGATATGCTGTTTGCCGACGGAAGCATTCCAGGAGCGAAGCTTGAATCGCAATCGATTACGGAAGACCACCTCACCCCTTCATCTGTGTCGGGGACCGCATTGAAAACAAACGCCGTTAGCGGAGAAAAAATCAAACCGCTCTCCATCTCGGCAGTTCATCTGCAAGAAGCGAGCGTCCTTTCGGACCATCTTGGTTTGGAAGTGGTCAAATCACAGCATATTGAGGATATCGCTGTAACCGATCGGCATATTGCGTCAGGCTCGATCAGCGCAAAGCATATCCAGAACGAAAGCATTGAATCGTCGCACATCGAGAACGGTGCCGTTCTTTCCGAGCATATTGCCGGAGAATCGATCCATGGAAACCATCTCAGTGAAGGGGCTGTGGCATCCAAGCATATAGAATTATTCTCTATTCAAAGTCACCATCTCGCCCCTTACTCCGTCAACATGGCCCATCTGGCGGATCAGTCTGTCGGCCATGTCCACTTGCAACCGGATAGTGTGGGAGTCGATCAGCTGCAGCCAGGGTCCGTCAAATCAAGACAATTGGCAGAAGGTGCCGTGCTTCCCCATCATTTGCAGACGCACAGCATTAACGCGAAGCATATTGAAGCCGGTGCGATTACAACGGAGCTTATTCAGGATCACGGGGTTACGGGAGCAAAAATTGCCCATGGAACGATCACCGGCTCAAACATTGCGGCAGGTTCTCTGAACGGCTCCAAAATAGCCGAGGGCTCTATTGAAAGCCGGCATCTCGGACCGGACGCCTTTGATAACTTCAACCTGGCTAACGGCTCCGTTACGGGGAGCCAAATCGCTAAGGAAACCATTACGGGCGCGAACATTGCAGCCGATGCTTTGAACGGTTCCAAGATTGCCAAGGGCTCTATCGAAAGCAGGCACCTTGCACCGGACGCTTTTGAAAACTTCACACTAGCCGAAAGCTCTGTAACAGGAAGTCAAATTGCTGAGGGAACCATCACGGGGGCGAACGTCGCCGATGGGTCCTTGAACGGATCGAAGATTGCCGAAGGCTCCATTGAGAGCAAGCATCTTGGACCCGATGCCTTTGATAACTTCACCCTAGATAAGGGTTCTGTTACGGGCAGTCAAATTGCTGAAGGAACCATCACCGGCGCGAACGTCGCCGATGGGTCCCTGAAAGGTTCGAAGATCGCCGAAGGCTCCATTGAAAGCCGCCACCTCGGTCCGGACGCTTTTGATAACTTCACCCTGGCCGGCGGATCTGTATCCGGAAGGCAAATCGCTAAGGGGACCATCACGGGGGCGAACGTAGCCGACGGCTCCTTGAACGGGGCGCAGATTGCCGAGGGCTCCATCGAAAGCAAGCACCTTGCACCGAATGCTTTTGACAACTTCACCTTAGCCGAGGGCTCTGTTACGGGAAATCAAATCGCTGAGGGGACCATCACCGGCGCGAACGTCGCCGACGGCTCCTTGAACGGGACGCAGATTGCCGAGGGCTCCATCGAAAGCAAACACCTTGGACCCAACGCTTTTGACAACTTCACCCTGGCCGGCGGATCTGTATCCGGAAGACAAATCGCTAAGGGAACCATCACTGGCGCGAACGTCGCCTACGGCTCCTTGAACGGGGCGCAGATTGCCGAGGGCTCCATCGAAAGCAAGCACCTTGCACCGAATGCTTTTGACGACTTCATTCTGGCCGAGGGCTCTGTTTCAGGAAATCAAATCGCTGAAGGGACCATCACTGGCGCGAATGTCGCCGAAGGCTCACTGAACGGGGCGCAGATTGCCGAGGGCTCCATCGAAAGCAAGCACCTTGCACCGGATGCCTTTGATAACTTTACCCTGGCTGACGGCTCTGTTAGGGGAAGCCAGATCGCTGAAGGGACCATCACCGGCGTGAACGTGGCCGAAGGCTCCTTAAACGGCTCCCTGATCGCCGAAGGTTCCATCGAGAGCCGGCACCTTGCACCGAATGCTTTTGACGACTTCACCCTGGCTGACGGCTCTGTTACGGGAAGCCAGATCGCTGAAGGGACTATCACTGGCGCGAATGTCGCCGACGGTTCACTGAACGGGGCGCAGATTGCCGAGGGCTCTATTGAAAGCAAGCACCTTGCACCGGATGCTTTTAACGACTTCATTCTGGCCGAGGGCTCTGTTACAGGAAGCCAAATCGCTGAAGGGACTATCACTGGCACGAACGTGGCCGAGGGATCCTTGAACGGTTCCCTGATCGCAGAGGGCTCCATCGAGAGCCGGCACCTTGCACCAAATGCTTTTGACGACTTCACCCTGGCTGACGGCTCTGTTACCGGAAACCAAATCGCTGAAGGGACCATCACCGGTGCGAACGTGGCCGAGGGATCTTTGAACGGTTCCCAGATTGCAGAGGGCTCCATTGAGAGCAAACACCTTGCACTGGATGCTTTCGATAACTTCACCCTGGCTGACGGCTCTGTTACAGGAAGCCAAATCGCTGAAGGGACTATCACTGGCGCCAACGTGGCCGAGGGATCTTTGAACGGTTCCCTGATCGCCGAGGGCTCCATCGAGAGCCGGCACCTTGGACCGCATGCCTTTGATAACTTCACTCTGGCCGAGGGCTCTGTTACCGGAAACCAAATCGCTGAAGGGACCATCACCGGCACGAACGTGGCCGAGGGGTCCATTGAGAGTAAACATCTTGCACCGGATGCCTTTGATAACTTTACCCTGGCTGACGGTTCTGTTACCGGAAGCCAGATCGCTGAAGGGACTATCACTGGCGCCAACGTGGCCGACGGCTCCTTGAACGGCTCATTGATTGCCGAGGGCTCCATCGAAAGCAAACACCTCGCACCGGATGCCTTTGATAACTTCACCTTGGCTGACGGCTCTGTTACCGGAAACCAAATCGCTGAAGGTACTATCACTGGCACGAACGTGGCCGAGGGCTCCTTGAACGGTTCCCTGATCGCCGAGGGATCCATTGAGAGCCGGCACCTTGGACCGGATGCCTTTGATAACTTCACCCTGGCCGAGGGGTCCATTGAGAGTAAACACCTCGCTCCGGGTGCCTTTGATAACTTTACCCTGGCTGACGGTTCTGTTACAGGGAGCCAGATCGCTGAAGGGACTATCACTGGTGCGAACGTGGCCGAGGGCTCCTTGAACGGTTCCCAGATTGCAGAGGGCTCCATCGAGAGTAAACACCTCGCACCGGATGCCTTTGATAACTTCGCCTTGGCCGAGGGTTCTGTTACCGGAAACCAAATCGCTGACGGGACCATCGAGAGAAGACATCTTAGACCGGACGCTTTTGATACCTTTACCCTCGCTGACGGAAGCATTGACGGCGACAAATTAGGCAAGTCGGCTGTCGCTAGCGTTCATATTTCCAACGGGGCTGTTACCGGCCAGCAATTGGCTGAATCAGCAGTCACTGCACAGCATCTGGCCTTCACGCCGGTGCGCAGCTCAAGCGGGAAGCCGAAACTTCAGCAATTTGGAATGACCCCCTTTGTATTGACAGGGGCCGACACTCAGACCGAGGTGACCGTCCTATTCGATGAACCTTATGCCGGCATTAACTATGTTATCGTGGGGATGAGCAACAACCAGGGCTTTCAGATTTCACTGAAGTCCCAGCGCGAAGATGCAGCAGTTCTGGAAGTGATCCGCCAACCGAATTGCAACCTTTCCTACGGCTTCGTGTCCTGGATTGCCCTTGGCCCTTCACTGTAACCAGAATATCAAGCCCAAAAGCGGCTCTCCTATAGCGATAGGAGAGCCGCTTACACGTTATTCATGCCATCGTCATTCTAATGAATCGTATGCTCTGCCAGCCTATGTTTCCGCAGGAAAAGGGCATGGATTGTTTCAATACGGCTCACGAAATTAAAGCCTTGCATAAGGATATGGATGAAACGCCTGCTCATAACGCGAGTCCCCGTAGTATTCAAAAATAAAAAAGGCGAGCTTCACGCTCGCCTTTTTTTATTTTGAAATCGCCTGCATGTATGAAACTTGCAGTCATCAAGTCCGGCGGGAGGATGAACCTATATGCCGATTAATCCGCGCATCCTTCCCCCTGGGCTGCCCTCTCCCCTGCCTCCAGCCACCTCGTTCGTATGATTGCAGCGTAACAGCCCGAGATGAACAACACCGCAGCTGCAATGATATACGTAGTCCGGACGCCGTATTCGTCGGTGATGAACCCGAACAGCAGCGTGGATAGGCCAAATACCAGCGAAACCATCGCGCTTTGAGCCGCATACACCTTCGGCAACAGATGAACGGATACGCTCCGCTGCAGCGTGGTCTGCAGCGAGACGGATTTCAGCTGTTCAAAAACGCCGAAGCCTGCCGAGAACATAAGGGCCAGCCAAGGCACCGAGGTCAATCCAAAACCGAGCGTCATCAGACTGATGCCGAAGGAAGAGCAGATGACGAACTTGCGAATATTGCGGTCGATCAGCCCCGCGCCTCTCATTCCAAACAGTCCGCCCAGCATGAGTCCCAGGAAAAAGCTTGCGTTGATGTATCCCCACCACGCCTCCTCCCTGTGCAGCACATCAGCCACGTACACGTAGATGATCGCTGCAATCCAGATCACGCCCGCCATCGTCTCCAATATATAAATCACATGAATCGCCCGAAGGGAAGGCTGCTTCCAAATGAGTGCCCAGCCTTCTTGAATGGAGCGCCCTTTCGAAACGCGCGTCTTCTCTTTCGATTCCGGGGCGGCTTCATGCCGATCCTCTATAAGTTTCATGAAGACTGCCCCTACCAGGGATAGGGCAAAGGGCAGTCCTATCACGCTGCTTCCGCCCAGGACTGCGACCAGCAGTCCCCCAACGGCCCAGCCACCCAGTTGGATCATCTGATCCACGATGGCAACAAAGCTGTTTGCTTTCGTTAACTCGGCGGCATCCACCAAACGCGGCAGCATGGCATGGCTGGCAGGTGCAGCCCAGCCATCGAGCAAGGAGATGAGAAATACGAATCCGAGAATCGCATAAACCGTCGCCTCCTGCTCTCCCAGTGCATAGCAGGTTACCATCAACAGGAACAACACGGCGGTTTTTCCGGTCTGAGACGAAACAAGCAGCGACTTGAGGCTGTACTTGTCCATTAAAACGGGCGCAAAGCTCCCGCTTATAAACCGTGCCGTCGTCGTAATGAAAGGGATCATGGCCATCAACATGGCGGATCCCGTAATCCCATGGATCATAGCCATCAGGCCGACAATGTAAAATAAATCGCCGCTATTGGCGAGCGCCTGGCCTATCCAGAGATATCGAAAGGATTTCCGTTTCATCTTTTCTACCCCAATTCTGTATTTAGTTGTGCGGGTTGGGTAGAAAAACCTACATGTTCTGGCCTCCGTTCATTTCATATGACTCATATAGTAGCATCCTTCATGTCTTTTGTTAAGCTGCTCGGTATTTTTCAATCCCTCCTTATTTCAGCCTTGGATTCGCACATACGGCGTAATCGGCCTGGTATATCCCTCCATTCGTCTATTTTTTATCCCGTGCTAAAACTATTTGGCCCTCTCCACGGTCTAATGATCAGTCAAGCGCACTCAAGTACTTGAGTTGATCCCATCATTCCGGCCAATGAATGAACAGATCAACGAATTCGTGCCATGACATGTATACTAGTGCTAGTAGTTAGGAGTGAGTGAACTGAGAGCGAAAGAATCGAAGCAACAACAGTTCAGCGAACATATCCAGAAATGCAAGAACAAGTTGTACCGGGTGGCCTTTTGCTATGTCAAAAACGAGCAGGAGGCACTGGACATCGTCTCGGAAGCGACCTATAAGGGATACCTCGCTTATGAGCGGATGAACGCGCCGCAGTATTTTGATTCTTGGATGACCCGGATCGTCATTAACGCTGCCATCGACCATCTCGGTCGCAAGAAGCGGTTTACCTATATGGAAGACCAGGATCAGGACTACGCGGCCGCAGAGCATGCAGTCCCGCTGGAGGAGAAAATGGATCTGTACGATGCGCTGGACAAACTGCCGCCGGAGGAGAAGACCTACATGATTTTGAAGTTTTTTGAGGACCTGCGCTTTAGGGAAATGGCGGATGTGCTGTCCTTGTCCGAGAACACCGTCAAGACCAGGTTTTATCGCATTATCGGAAAATTGAAATCTTATTTAATCGAGGGAGAGGTCGATAGCCTATGACAGGAAAAGAACGCTACGAACACATTGAAATTCCCGCTCAGTTAACAGGCGTCATAGATGCTGCGCAGAAAAAGGCGGCCGCCCGTAAACGATCCAAACGCATGATGAGGTATTCTTCCGTTGTTGCAGCGGCCGCTGCCCTGCTCTTCGTGGTCAATATCCCAACGGTAGCCAATGCCTTATCCAAAGTACCCGTGGTGGGCAGCATCGTTCAGGTGCTGCAATTCGGGAGCGGCGGCGAGCGGACCGACGGCGTTACCGTAGGAACGGAAGCTTCAGAGGATGTATTCAAGATTCATTTTGATCAGGAAGGCGAGTCCGTTTCCAGCGTGCCTGCCTATACCGTCGACCATAGAGATGCCCCGAACCGCCTTATTTTCACGTTTAACGGGGTTCGAAATTTTGACTATGATACCATCAAGAAAGACATGCTGGCCCTTCCGCTGGTGAAGGATGTTTATGAAAATGTGATTCTGGACGATTCGGCCATGCGTTTTGTCGTTGAGCTGAAGGACGGCGTGAAGCATTCCGTATCGGAATATAAAGATCCCGGCTATTTGGAGCTGAAGCTTACTTCCACCGGCGAGCCGGTAACTCCGCACGAAGTCTTCTATATCCGCAGTGAGACGATGCCGCAAGGGGAATCCCTTGCCATTCTTGAAGAGATTTACTTGGAAGACGAGGTGACCTTCATTAAGGCGGCCGGCGGGGACTTTATCGCGGTCATCGGCGGATTCGATACCCGCGAAGCTGCCGAGCAGAAGCTCGGCGAAATTTCGTCGCGCGAGACCTACGGCGATGATCTTCGCATCGACAGCTGGATGAGCAATGAGCGCCCGGACTAACCGGTAACACATGAAAAAAGCACCGCTCCAACAAGTGTTGGGGCGGTGCTTTTTGATGATCACATTATTCAGGTTCGATTGTACCGCCAGCTCCGGAGCAGCTCTTCCTGCCGCAAAGAACGTTATGCGTTCTGATGAGGATAGATCATGACTTTGACGCTGGTATCCTTTTGCGTGCGGGCAAGCTCCACGGCCTCCTCGATCTGATCCAAAGAATACTGGTGGGTGATGATGTCCCGTATGCGGCTGCCCTTGTTCTGCAGCATCTGAATAGCGGCCGGATACGTATTTGCATAGCGGAACACGCCGTATACATCCAACTCGGCGTCAACCAAAGCGCCGATATCCACCGGAATGGCATCCTTTGCAGGCAAGCCTACAAACACGATGCGCCCCCCGCGGTTCACATAACCGATGGAATCCGCGATGGCCTTTGCGTTGCCCGATGTTTCGATGATGAGATCGATTCCCAAGCCGCCCGTAAGTTGCTCCAATCGCTGCGGAACGGATTCGTCCATGGGATTGATCACGCCGGAGGCTCCCATCTGAAGGGCCAGATGGCGCCGGTATTCCACGACGTCGCTGCCGAATACCTGTGAGGCTCCGGACATTTTGGCTGCCTCCATGGCAAGCAGGCCAATCGGGCCCAAACCGAGCACCAGCACCCTGTCCTCCGGCCGGATACGACCGCGGCGTACGGCATGAAGGCCAACGGACAGCGGCTCAAGCAATGCGCCCTCCTCGAAGGACATGTCATCCGGCAGCCGGAACAGGAAGTCGCTGCGAACCGCAACGTATTCGGCCCAGGCACCGTCAACCGGAGGAGTCGCCATGAACACCACGTCCGGGCACAGGTTGTAGCGTCCGCTTTTGCAATAGGCACATCGCCCGCACGTAACGCCTGGTTCCACGGCCACGCGGTCACCGACGGAGACATTCGTTACCTTCTCCCCCGTTTTCACAACGACTCCAGCCAGCTCATGTCCCAGTATCAACGGCTCCTTCACCTCATACCTTCCGATCCGTCCATGCTCATAATAATGCACGTCCGAACCGCAGATGCCGATGCAATACACCTGAATCAAGGCTTCATCCGGCTTCGGCTCCGGAATGGGCACCTGCTTCACTCCAATGGATAAAGGACGATCAAGAACGGCGGCAGACATCATATTAGGCTGCGACAAGCTGCATTCACCTCTCATCTCAAGAAATCGCTTACCCACTTAGTTTACACGATAAACTATCGCTTCATAAGGGTTTAAGGTAAATTGGCCGAAACTCCGGCCCGACCGCTCGTAATTGGTGAGCACCACTTCCGGATGACGGCCGCTCCATTCCGCGGGAAACTGAAATTCCGGCGTCCTGCCGTAAAAGTTCAATACGATCAGATATACCTCGTTCCCTAATGTCCTGGAATAAGCGAAGATTTCCGGATGCTCCTCCAGCACGGCTTCGTATTTCCCGTAGATCAGCACCTCGGTGGACTTGCGCAGACGGATCAAGGCCTTATAGTAATTCAGAATGGAATCCGGATCGGCCAGCTGATGCTCCACGTTGATCTCATGATAATTCGGATTGGACCGAATCCATGGCACGACGGATGAGAAACCGCCATAAAGCGTGTCATCCCACTGCATCGGCGTTCTTGCATTGTCCCGGGCCCGGTACGCGATTCTGCGCATCGTCTCAGGCACGTCTTTTCCGTCCAACAGACGCTCGCGGTAATAATTGTAGATCTCCACGTCCCGATAATCGCTCAGCTCCGGAAACTCGACATTCGTCATCCCGATTTCCTGCCCCTGGTAAATAAACGGCGTCCCTTGCATCAGCATAAAAAAAGTAGCCAGCATCTTAGCCGATTCCTTATGATAGTGGACCGGATCGCCAAAACGGGATACGGAGCGCGGCTGATCATGGTTCTCCATATAGAGAGCGTTCCAGCCTGTCCCTTCCAGGCCCGTCTGCCATTTATACATGATCTGCTTCAATTCGGCCAAGTCCCAGACGGCGTAATCCCAGCGCCCTTCGAGTCCGAAATCGAGATTGACGTGCTCAAATTGAAAAATCATGTTCAGCGTCCCGTTCTCCTCCCCGATCCAGCGGTCTGCTTCGGCGATCGGAATGCCGCTGGCTTCGCCCACCGTCATAATGTCATAATCGGCGAACGCTTCGCGTTTGAATTGCTGAAGAAATTCATGGATTCCCGCGATATTCCGGTGACCGGGATTTGAATCGACATATCGAAGGTTGTTTGGATTCGGCATGTCGGGCAAACCCGGCAGCTTCTTAATATGGGTGATCGCGTCCACGCGAAAGCCGTCGATCCCTTTATCCAGCCACCAGCGGATCATCCGCACCAGCTCTTCCCGGACCGCCGGATTCTCCATATTTAGATCAGGCTGCTTTTTTGAATAGAGATGAAGATAATACTGACCCGTTAACTCGTCGTACTCCCAAGCGGAACCGGTGAACACCGATTCCCAATTGTTCGGCTCGGCCCCGTCCCTCGGGTCCCGCCAGATGTAATAATCCCGCTTCGGATTCGTTCGGGAGGAGCGGGCTTCCATAAACCACGGGTGTTCATCCGAGGTATGATTAAGCACCAGATCCATGATAAGGCGCATGCCGCGCTTATGGATTTCGGCCAGCAGCCGGTCGAAGTCGGCCATCGAGCCGAATTCCGTCATAATATCCTGATAATCGCTGATATCATAGCCGTTGTCGTTATTGGACGATCGATAGATAGGGCATACCCATATAACGTCAATCCCGAGATCCTTCAAATAATCCAGACGGGATATCACCCCTTGCAGATCCCCGATGCCGTCTTCATTCGAATCCATGAAACTGCGCGGATAGATCTCATACGCAACGGCTTCTTTCCACCATGCTTTCCGCATTGCCTGATCCCCCGTTTACAATCAAAATGCCGCCCATCGCGGTATGCGGACATTAGTCGTTTATACATTCTTATTAACCGACTCCTGCCGAAGCCGCAGTCTGTGGCAGCATACAGTATTGCCGTTTAAACGATCATATAAGCCTGATAACCATAGAATGGCCATGCCGCGGAGATATGCGGCACAGCCATTCTAAGTCTATCCTCTCACGTATTTACCGGTCAGGGAGTGTTCCGCCGCGATCAGTTCGGCGGGCGTTCCTTCGAATATGACACTCCCTCCCCTGCTGCCGCCTTCGGGCCCGAGATCGATGATCCAGTCCGCCTGACGAATCACGTCCAGATTGTGCTCGATCACGATCACCGAGCTGCCGTTATCGACGAGCCGATTCATCATGTCCAGCAGATGCCCGACATCCGACATATGCAGCCCCGTCGTCGGCTCGTCCATGACGTAAATCTGCCCCTGCTTGTGCAGCTCGCTGGCCAGCTTGATGCGCTGGCTCTCGCCCCCGGACAGGGTGCTCAGCGGCTGTCCGAGAGTCAGATAGTGCAGGCCCACGTCATGCAATGCTTCCAGCCGCCGCCTGATTTCTTTTTTCTCGAAAAAATCCAGCGCCTGCAGCACCGTCATGTCCAGCACCTCGGTGATCATTTTTCCCTGGAGCTTGTACTGGAGCACATCATCCTTAAAACGTCTGCCGTCACAGGTATCACACAGCGACTTGATGCCTTCCATGAAAGCCAGGTCCGTATAGATGAAACCGAGCCCATGGCAGTCGGGGCAGGCCCCTTTGGAATTGAAGCTGAACAGGGAGGGACTCTGATCGTTCGCCTTGGCGAACATGCTCCGGATGTCATCCATGATCCCCGTGTAGGTGGCAGGATTGGAACGGATCGAGGCGCTGACGGCGGACTGGTCGATGACAACAGCCTCGGGATGCCGGGACAGGAAGGCATGGTGAATGAGCGAGCTCTTTCCTGATCCCGCTACGCCCGTGACCACGGTCAATACGCCTACCGGGATATCCACCGTCACATTGTTCAGGTTATGATCATTCGCATTGGCGATGCGCATATGCCCTGTAGGTACGCGAAACCGTTCCTTCATCGGCATCCACCGCTTCATATACTGACCTGTTAAGGTGGAAGCTTGGTCGCACAGCTGCTCGACCGTCCCTTCAAAGACAATTTCCCCTCCCCGGGTACCGGCATTCGGGCCCACATCCACCACATGGTCGGCAATTTCAATCACGTCACGGTCATGCTCCACGACCAGCACGGTGTTGCCCTTGTCGCGAAGCTTCCTCAGCATGCCGTTCAGACGGTGAACATCCCGCGGATGCAAGCCCACGCTCGGCTCATCAAAAACATACATCATGTCCGTCAGGCTGCTGCCCAGATGCCGAACCATCTTGACCCGCTGCGACTCGCCTCCTGAAAGCGTGGTCGTCTCCCGGTTCAGCGTCAGGTAATCCAGTCCCATATCCATCAAATGCTGCAGCCGCTCCGCTAAGCTGGCTACCATGCCGGCAGCGATCGGCTCCTTGATATTCAGGATGAACGCTCTTAGGTCCCCGATCTCCATGGCCGCACACTCGGCGATGTTATATCCGTTGATCCTGCAGCTTAACGCAGCTTGGCTGAGCCGTGTTCCCTCGCATAACGGGCATGTGCCGTGCGTAATGAAATTTTTCACGTGATTGAAGGTTCGTTCGGACAATTCGCTGCTGTCTCGCTGAATATACAGCCGGTTGAACTTCAGCACGAGGCCTTCAAAGTCGGACTGCACCGGTCCGCCTTTGGACGGGAACGTCACTTTTCCCTCCTTGCCGTACAGGAAGAGATTCCATTCCGCTTCGGAATAATCGGCCAGCTTCTTGTCGTTATCAAAGAAACCGGACATGGTGTAGTTCTTCATATACCAGCTGTCCACCGAGAAAATCGGAAACCGGACCGCCCCCTCGTTCAAGGATTTGGTCGTATCCAGCAGCTTTGTCAGATCGAGCTCCACCTTCTTCCCGATTCCCTGGCATTCCGGGCACATGCCCTGCGGATCGTTAAAAGAAAACGCATTGGAGTAACCCACGAATGGCTGCCCCACCCTCGAAAACAGCAGTCGAAGAACGGCGTACAGATCGGTGATCGTGCCGAGCGTGGAACGCGAGTTCCCTCCCAGCCGCTTCTGGTCGATGACGATGGCGGTCGACAAATTCTCGAGCGAGTCCACGTCCGGGCGGCTATGCCGGGGAAGCCGGTTCCGGACAAAAGCGGTGAACGTCTCGTTCAGCAATCGCTGGGCTTCGGAACTGATGGTATCAAACACGATGGACGATTTGCCCGAGCCGGATACGCCGGTAAAGACGGTGATTTTTCGTTTTGGAATTTGGAGCGAAACATTCTTTAGATTATTCTCCCTGGCACCGCGAATGCGGATATATTCTTGCGGCATGGCCGTTCCTCCTTTGTGCCCTGTAGTGCTCCTATTATAAAAGGGCATTCATGACATGTACTGTCATAATGAAGGAAATCTGCTGTGATTCCGGTAGAACCCGCGCCGGGAAAATATCAGAAGGGTTGCTGGCCTATTAATGTTATACTTAGTTTATAATGAGTCAGGGGAAAGAAATGCAACATCCTTCCATTTTTGATTTCGGTTTGCCAATATGCATCCTGTCCATTACAATTTACGGAACATCATCTTTCGAAGATTTCATGATTACAGGAGAGTAATGACGATATGAGCAAAAAAATAGTCGCCATCGATATGGATGATACGATCTGCCATCTGATTCCCAAAGCCATCCATTATCACAATTTGCAGTACAAGGATCCCCAGCTTACGCTCGATCAGATTACCGATTACAACCTGCACCAAATCTGGCATCCTGAATGCTCGGAAGAATTTTTCTTCGGAAAGCCCGGCTTGTATGAAGAGCTCGAACTATTTGACGAATATACGATTGACGAGGTTCACAGAATGACACATGATTATGATGTCATTGTCGTTACAGCAGCCCGCCCCTCCTCGGTGCCCGAGAAATGGAGATGGCTGCAGAGGCATATGCCTTTTATTCCGTTCGAGAATTTTTTCGTGGCCAAGCGCAAGGATTTGGTGGAGTTTGACCTTCTGATTGACGATGGTCCCCATAATGCGATTGCCGCGAGAAAAGCCGGAAAACAGACCATCCTGATTCCGCGCCCATGGAATGCGCATATTCAGCATGAATTTATTCTGAAGGATTCCTGGAAGGGAATGAACGAGTTAGTAGACCGCATGTTATCCGATTCTAATCATCAAGGGGAAATGAAATGAATATAGACCGCAATAGCCGGTACCTATCGCAAGACATCCATTTTTTCGCTGCCGCGCTGTCGGAAACGCTGGTTTCCGTGTGGGAGGAAGACCCCGCAAGCGTATACGTGGAGATCGAGCGAGGTTACATTGAATGCTACACGCCGGATGTCGTCCGCATCCGCAACGAAGAAACAGGTTATTTGACGCACTACAGCCGTGATACCGCGATGTTTCAGCGGATGTAAACTACGATAAGAGCCGCTTCCCTTGCCGGGAGGCGGCTCTTTTTATTGCCCGATTTACCTTTTAGCTGACAAGACAAGAAACAGGGTTGCGAGCGGGCCTAACAACAGTGACAACAGAAACCAGTTTAATCCCGTTCTGTTCTTTCCTTGGGCCAGCCCGGCATTGATCAGTGCCAGCGTTCCCCATCCCACGTAAAATTCGTTATTCATCGTATCCCCTCCGAACCGCATTCTATCTGGCTTAATACGTATGGCGGAATGAATCGTTGCAGGATATGCGCAAAAAGAACAAGGAATGCTCCCTGCCCTGCGTGGTTATAAATATTATAGGCACATTCGCTTAAAATGCCGCGATGCGCGGCTCCGGGAAGAAGCCGAAGCTTCCCAGCGTCGGGACGATGCTCACGCTTGCTCCAATTCCCTTAACAGCTGAAACATCTGTCCCCTGTGATGGGACTCATGCTCAATCAGATGATAGATGACCCATTCGGGCGTCACATCGTACGCCTCCAGTCGTCTGGGTCTTCTCCAGTCCGAAAGGTCCATGCCTCGGAAATGGGCAACCAATTCCTGACGAACCATGTGCATACGGTGGAGATGCTCAGCGAGCGGCTGATCCGGCACTTCGGAAAGACGGTTATCCTCCGTACGGTGATCCCAGGGGAAACATGCCTTTATTTTTGGATTCCAATCGGATTCAAGCACCTCGACGTACAGCCAGTCCGCTTCGATTAAGGCAATATGGTATAGCAGTGAACCGATGGATTGCCGGCCGGCCGCCTTATGATTCAGATGCTCATATGGGATCCCGGCCAGCCGTTTCAATATCGTCCGCCGCACGTCCTCAAGTCCCCATATCCAGCGGCCGATCTCCGGCTCAAACCCAGGCAGCGCCTCAACGGTCAACGTTTTCCTTTGCAAGTCTTTCACGCTCCCTCTCATGATCTCATGAACTTTAGGATAACAGGCGGGAGTCGCAGGCTACAAGGTAACGTTCGGTTTAGACCAAAATGATCCTGGGACCTATTGCAGCCGTTCTTACTTCTTTCTGGTCGCAATCGCCTCTGCCGTTTGTTTAACGGCCTGATGCCCGAATACGGCGAACGCCCCCGCAAGGATGCCTTGGATGATATTCTCCACGCTCCAGCCGATCAATCCGGTTGTCAACAGGATGGATACGACCATAACCACATATACGATGCTCCAATTCGGAACCTTAGGCGTTTGCTTGAGCACGTATCCGATCACCCAACAAGCGGCAACGACCATGAACAGCCGCGGATCGATCAGTTGAAAAATGACGCTCCATTCCATGACAAACCCACCCTTCCCATTCATTTTCTACATCCTATTCCTAGAGCCTATCGATCGGCTTGTACTTATATCCTTATTCCCGCAGGCAAAATAATAGAATCTGCCGATGGAATTCATGATAGGTTCATGGAAGGGCAGACGAAGACGGGAAAGGCGATCTGACACCAGATCATCCATGTTGCTATGGTCCAGGTGATGACCGAAAGTAATCAAGAACTTGCGATTCTTCATGCAGAACTTTCCCTTATATAACCGATACAACCCCAGTATATTCCACCTATTATTATACAAAACAAGGCAGCCTCCTTTACCAACGGAAGCTGCCTTGCTCTTAAACCTGTTCAAACATCCCCAATTTCCAAACCACATTGAATGTTATACCTTGCTGACCTCGGTTTCATCCGCTACGGCGGCCTCCGTCTCGGTCGTGGACTCGCCCTGCCATAACAACTGCATCTCTTCGCTCGTGGCGAGCAGCTCCGCCAAGCTTCCCTCCGCTTCGATCCGTCCATCCTTCATGACGATGATATGATCGGCCTTGGACAGAGCCGCCCTGCGGTGCGATACCGCAATGCAGGTGACGTCACGCTCCTTGAACAGTCCCTCCCATACCAGCTGCTCCGTCTCCACGTCCAGCGCGCTGGACAGATCGTCGAAGATGTACAGATCCGCGCCGGTCATCAGCATGCGCGCCGTGGCCGCGCGCTGGATCTGTCCCCCCGACAGCATGACGCCTCTCGGGCCGACAAACGTCTCCAGCCCTTGATCCAGATTCTCGATATCCTTCTCCATGACGGCCAGCCGGACGGCCCGTTCCAGCGCTTCCTCGGCCCGATCTTTCTTCCCTTGCACGATGTTCTCTCTCAAAGGATCGCTGAACAGCCTTGGAACCTGCGGGGTATAAGCCGCCCGAGGGGGCATCAGGAAGGTAGCCGGATCGACTTCTTCCCCGTTCCAGCGAATCGTGCCCGCCTGCTTGGGCAGCAGCCCCAGCAGGGTCCGGACAAGCGTCGATTTCCCGGCCCCGATTCGGCCGGTCACCACCAGAAACTTGCCACGCTCCAGGCGGAGGTTGATATTCGATATCCCATTCTCCGAATTCGGATAATGATAGGATAAATTCTTTACCTCCAGCTCCTTGAGCTTCTCCCCCGGCTCCCTCCGAATGAGAGGCAGTTCCGGAGGATCTTCGTTCAGATACGTTTCCCTCGCTTCAATAATCCGGTCCTCCTCGCCGGGGCGGAACAGCGAGCGCATACGGTCAAAGGAAACCTTCAGCCGTTTGTGCTGGAACACCATATATCCGAACAAGGAAATGCTGAACCCGATATTGGCCAGGTACGTCGTAAACAACGCAAAATCCCCGACGGTGAAATGCCCGGCCTGCATTTCGGCTGCGCACATCAACAGGATCAGCCCCGTACAAATGCTCAGCACATGCTGGTTCAGGGACCGCATCCATTGTTTGAACAGATTATCCTTCAGCGCTGCCTGCCGGCGGTCCTCATTCAGCTTCGTGAAGCGTTCATGGACATGATCCTCGGCCTGCCCGAGCTTCAAGGCTTGAACCGCGCCGAAGGTTTCGGCAATGAAGCTGGTGATGCGCCCCGTAGCTTCCCGGTTCTTCAGGCCGTAACGCCGCGCGCGGTTGCCGGATAAATTGTTCAACAGCGTGACCACTACGAGCGGCAGCACGGCCACCAGCATAATTTTCCAGTTAATGCTTGCCATGATGACAACGGATACGAGCGCAAAAACAAGGCGTCCCCAAAAATCCACCCAGGATTCCACGTATTCCACAACTTCATCCACGTCATCGCGGAAGCGGCTCATCGCCTCCCCTGGAGAAGCCGGCAAATTCCGTCCCGGCCAGCGCATGATCCCCGCCAGCATGTTGGTGCGCAAGATAGCCTGGATATGATAAATATACGTTACCCATTGATAGAAAGCCGCAAAAAACGTCCCAACTCGCACGACCCTTACAACGGCAATAAAAATCAAAGGAACGGCCAGCCATACATAATCCGTGGAATTCGATGTGGCCCGGTCGAAAAACCACTGCATCCCGAGCCCGATCAATAACGGCAGCGAATGAAAGATGCACCACAACAAACCGTTGATTAAAAACAATGAGGGCCTGAATCGAAACAGCCGCCCTATAAAACCTGTGATGGTCACGCCAGCTCCTCCTCTCTGCCTGTGCTAAGCAGTCTCGCATAATGCGATACCGGATCTAACGCAAGCGCTTCTCGTGCGCCGAATTCCAGAATTCGCCCGTCACCCAGCACCATGATTTTATCCACCTGCTCCAGAGTAGCCAGCCGATGCGCGATGATGATGCCCGTACAACTGCTCATCAGCTGATCGACGGCTGCCTGCAGCATGGTCTCCGTAGCGGCGTCCAATCGTGAAGACGGTTCATCCAGAATCACCAAGCTCGGCTGCGTCAAAAATACCCGGGTTAACGCAAACAGCTGCGCTTCCCCGGCGGACAACGAAGCCCCGCCTGTGGTCAAATGCGTATCCAGACCTTCCGGCTGCGCATCGATCCACTGCCGAAGCCCGAGACGCTCCGTCGTTTCCAGGATGAATTCATCCGACACGCCGTGATCGAACAGCGTCAGGTTGTCGCGCAGCGAGCCGTCGAACAGCTGCACATCCTGCGTAACCATCCCCACCCGGCGGTAAAGCGCGGGCAGCTTCAGCTTCGTGATATCCGTGCCTCCGACGCGGATGACCCCGCTGTCGATGTTATACAGCCGAAGCAGAATGCGGCTGAGACTCGACTTCCCGCTGCCGGTACGTCCGATGATCCCCAGGCGTTCTCCCGGCTTCACTTCAAAGTTAATGTCCTTTAATACCGGTTTATCCGCGTTGTAACTGAAGTTGACGCCCTCAAACTCCAAGCCGAGCGCGCCTTCGGGCAGCTCTTCCTGCTCTCCGTCCACGATCTCGCTCTTGTTGGACAGCAGCTCTCTGGAACGCAGCATGCCGGATTTCGCTTTCTGGAACTCCTGCACCTGGTCGCCCAGCATCTCGATCGGATCGTTTAACATCTGCGTATATTGATAGATCAGGAACAGGGTTCCCAGCGTAATTTCATCGATCAAATAATAGCGTACCCCCAGTAACAGGACTGCGGTAACCGCCAGGGCAAACAGGATCACCGTGGTGTTCCAGGGTACGACTCGGAGCATCCAGGCTTTTCTTCCCTTCAGGAACACGCTGCGCATCATGCGGTGAAACCGGTTCATGACGTACGGCACGTTGCCGTTCGCCTGAACATCCTCGATGCCGGCGATGCGTTCCTCAATCAATCCGAACAGCGAAGCACTGGCTTCCCGTTCGTTCTTGGAGGAATTGACGCCCATATTCCGGATGAACACCATGAACAGAATGGACAGCAGCGTGAACACCGTCATCACGATCGCGATGGGCAAATTGACCGTAAACATGAATCCCAATATGCCGGCAAGCAGCACGAAGCTGCCGATCACCTGCACGATGAACATCGCAAAGAAATTCGAGATATTCGTCACGTCTCCGTCAATCCGCTCAATCATCTCGCCGGGCGTTTTCACATTATGAAACCGCATATCCAGCCGTAAGCAATGCTTCAAGAGATCGCCGCGGAGCCGGTTCGTCGCGCGCCATGAAATATCGTTCCCCAGATAACTGACAGCTACGGTAATTAGCTGGTTCAGCACAGCCACGACCAGGAATAATCCCGCAAGCTGGATCAGCGTGGCTATCACGCCTCCGCCGGCTGCCGTGTCGATAAAGCGTTTGACAATCTGCGGATTCAGCAGCTGCAAGCCGGTCGACGTCAGCAGCATGGCCAGCAGCAGGATCAGCCGTCCTTTTACCGGTTTCAAATACCGCAGCAGCCATGACATGGATACCTTTTCTTTTTTGGGCACAGTGCCCACCCCCATATGCAAGCAAGTATGTACGGACCGTCATCCCCCAAACACAGGCATGCCCGGCAGTAAATCATAACCAGTCTACATGAAAACCACGATCATTCCTAGGTAAAGAATAATTATAATGTGATGATCGTTTATTCTTAAGTGCATAAAGAATAAACCGCACAACTGCACGGCCTCTCTGCGATTATATACAATGGAAGGAGCCGCTTCCGTCTTTTCTTCCTATATAAATCTAGCGAGTCAATACCCGCTTCAAAAAAAAGCGAATCCGATAATTCAGCATACTCGTATATGTATAATAGAGTGACGTGCAACTTTTTGGAGGTGGGCATAATGAATACTGGGATCAGTGGATTAGACGGACTGGATGAAGAGAAGCTATCAGAAATTCGCGAAAATGCCGCAAGGCTCTCGGACATGAAACAAGAGGTGCCCGTGGAAGAACTGTTCTCGGAATCATTTATTCAAAGACATACGAAGTTCTCTTCCATCGATCACTTGCTGAAGGCCGCTGGATACGAGGGAAGCACCGATGAAGATTTTGACGAGTTCATACAAGGTCGCACGATTAACCCGTTTATCGTTGAGCACACCCCATTTCGCAGCTGGCAGGATTTTCAGGAATTAGCCGTATCCGCTTATATTACGAAATGGCTGGGATTGTAAATATTCCATCAGTACCTTGCCTTGGGTCTTTCCTCCAATAAGGGAAGACAACCAAAGAAGCCCCTCTAACCGATGTTAGAGGGGCTTCTGATATATTTTTTTAAAAGGGGTGCTTTTATCTTATGCGCGAAATATTAAGGGGAGCTTAAATTACGATTAAAGAGACATAAATTGTTCATCATGAACGCATCCTTGTGCATCTGCATCAAGGTTCGGCTCCATTCGTTTGTGGGAGACACGTCATTCTAAAATCCCCGAACCATAGTCTATTCGGTCGTTACCGTAGCCGTCTTGGTCTTGTTATCCCATCCCACCTTGGCGCCTAATGCCTCACCGATGGCCCGGAGCGGTACATAGGTCACGCCATTCTCCAGCTTGCCATCTTCGATCTGCTTGCCGTTTACAATGACATTGACTTTATCGCTCACCGCAGCAGCCCCCTCTTTCTTCTGAAGCCCCAGGTATTTGGCAATGCCGTTGACATGGCCACTCGCCAGAGCGTCCATCACGTCCTGCCGTTTCAGCTTGGCTGCATCCGCTGCCACATCGATAAACAGGTTCTCGGTCAACACCGCAGGCATTTTAGATTCACGGACCATATGCAGGTTAGCCGCCTTCTGTCCTCGATCGCTTGCTCCGTAGGATGCAATCGCGCTCATGACCTCCGAATGAATAACATTCTGGAGTTTTACCGAACCCGAGCTTGCGGAGGTATATCGATATGACTCGAAGCCCCCTGCACCGCCGCCTGCATTACAGTGGATGCTTACCAGGATATCGGCACCGGCGGCGTTTGCCTTATGGGTCCGTTCCGCCAATTCCAGAAACACGTCGGAAGAGCGGGAGAGGTATACCTGAACGCCGTCGTATTCGGCTTCCAATCGTTTTTTAACGGCCAAGGACAGCGCTAATACGATATCCTTTTCCTGCAGTCCGTTTCCGGTGGCTCCGGCATCCTTTCCGCCATGTCCTGCGTCAATCCAAACCTTTTTCACGATCATTCACCGCCTTTGTAGGTTGTTGAATAGCCTGGTGGCTAAATACAGCGAAGTAGGCCGCATCCCTTCCTTCCGCTCATGCTTCCACGTTTACTAGGCAAGCAACTATAGATCCTACTGCAAGGACGAGTATAATATATAAGATACTCCAAAGGGGTGCGTTCGGTGTTTGCTGGAGCCTATATCGAATGGCCCGGTTACGGTTATGAGTTGACCTCTTGTGCTCAGTCCCAAGCCTTCAATTCATCCGGAGTCCCTGATATTATGCATACAATGGAACTTTCCCGTAGATTGCCGTCATGTTAGGCAAGGCGGTGATTTCATCTGTGTTACTTCTATTCTAACCGATCGGAGACGGGTTATATGTCTGGATTCGTACTTATCGTGTTCGCTGCAGCTCTTATCATTCGTGGTGTCATGAGGATATGCAAACCCACATGGGGGTCCTTATATAAAATGTGGAACATAAAGTATGGGTCGGAGCCTGATTCCGACTACATTCGCTATATAAAATCCAGCGGGATTCTTCTTGTGGTTCTGGGATCGATCGTTCTCGTATCGGGGGTTCTGATGGTTATATTTTGAGCCCCGATACTTTCATCCCTTTAGGATTTAAAAAGCCCTGCCGACATGAGTCGACAGGGCTTTTTGTTACGCGAAAGAAACGAAATTATACCCAGAAAGAAGCAGTAATGATGACCAACAAGATGAAGAGAACAAGAATCGCTCCGACAGAGTTATAGCCGCCGTATCCAACTTCGCCCATGAGATTCCCTCCTTTGCTTACGATACGATATAACGTATTCAAAATTTCATGAAGTGTCAGGGCGCATGGACTGCTCATAGACAAAAAATACCT
>Ga0209784_100340_pt1 | contig 23116 bp, 21 predicted proteins | sample AraplaCvi_mLB_r2_2_FD_184284 | JGI IMG/M metagenome (GOLD analysis project Ga0209784, IMG submission 184284) | Arabidopsis root microbial communities from North Carolina, USA - plate scrape CL_Cvi_mLB_r2 (SPAdes) (version 2) | ecosystem: Host-associated > Plants > Roots > Endosphere | place: USA...
CTATGGGGATAGCCCCACACATATTAGTATGCTCGCGTGATTGATAATAAAAGGCTCCCTCTCGGGAGCCTATTAAATAGCGGTATTATAAGGTTTTTTAAGGCCTTACTTACATCATGCCGCCCATTCCACCCATGCCGCCCATGTCAGGCATAGCTGGTTTTTCTGGTTCTGGCTTGTCAGCGATAACCGCTTCGGTTGTCAGGAACATGGCCGCAACGGAAGCAGCGTTTTGAAGAGCGGAACGCGTTACTTTCGCAGGGTCAACGATACCTGCTTCGAACATGTTCACCCAAGTATCAGTAGCCGCGTTGTAACCAATGCCGATCTCTTCTTTTTTCAGACGCTCTACGATGACGGAACCTTCTTGGCCAGCGTTCGCTGCGATCGTGCGGATTGGCTCTTCCAGAGCACGCAGAACGATGTTCACGCCTGTTTTCTCGTCGCCTTCAACTTGAACAGCAGCAACAGCGTTGTATACGTTAACGAGCGCTGTACCGCCACCGGATACCATACCTTCTTCAACCGCAGCGCGTGTTGCGTTCAGGGCATCTTCGATGCGCAGTTTGCGTTCTTTCAATTCCGTTTCCGTAGCCGCACCGACTTTGATAACCGCTACGCCGCCAGCCAATTTAGCCAGACGCTCTTGCAGTTTCTCTTTGTCGAAATCGGAAGTCGTTTCTTCCAATTGGTTGCGGATTTGCTTCACGCGAGCATCGATGTCTTCCTTGTTGCCAGCGCCATCCACGATGATCGTGTTCTCTTTGGTTACGCGCACTTGACGAGCGGTACCCAATTGATCGATGGAAGCTGTTTTCAGATCGAGTCCGAGCTCTTCCGTAATCACTTGGCCGCCAGTCAATGCAGCGATATCTTGCAGCATGGCTTTGCGACGGTCGCCGAAGCCAGGAGCTTTAACAGCAACAGCGTTGAACGTTCCGCGCAGTTTGTTCACGATCAGCATGGCTTGCGCTTCGCCTTCGATGTCTTCTGCGATCAGTACGAGCGGTTTGCCTTGCTGTACGATTTTTTCAAGGATCGGCAGGATCTCTTGCGTGTTGGTTACTTTTTTATCGGTAATCAGGATGTATGGATTCTCAAGAACGGCTTCCATTTTATCCGTATCGGTGATCATGTATGGAGAGATGTAGCCGCGGTCGAATTGCATACCTTCTACTACTTCAAGCTCCGTCAAGAAGCCGCGGGATTCTTCAACGGTGATAACGCCGTCTTTACCCACTTTGTCCATTGCTTCTGCAATCAGTTGACCTACTTCTTCGTCAGCTGCGGATACGGAAGCGACTTGAGCGATCTCCTGATGGTTTTTCACTTCTTTCGCGATATTTGCAAGCTCGGTTACGGCTGCTTTAACCGCTTTGTCGATACCCTTGCGGATGATCATTGGGTTTGCGCCAGCCGTTACGTTCTTCAGACCTTCACGGATCATGGCTTGTGCCAGAACCGTTGCCGTTGTTGTTCCGTCACCGGCAACATCGTTGGTTTTGGTAGCTACTTCTTTTACAAGCTGAGCACCCATGTTCTCGAATGCATCTTCCAGCTCGATTTCTTTAGCGATGGTTACGCCGTCATTCGTGATGAGCGGGCTTCCGAATTTTTTCTCAAGAACCACGTTACGGCCTTTCGGTCCGAGTGTTACTTTAACTGCATTTGCCAAAGCATCTACACCGCGAAGCATGGAGCGACGGGCGTCTTCACTGAACTTAATGTCTTTTGCCATGGTATTACATACCTCCCTAGTGGATTATAGAATGGTAAAACAGGATATATTCAGGCATTCATTAGCCTAAGATCGCGTGGATGTCGCTTTCTTTCATAATCAAATATTCTTTACCTTCGTATTTGATTTCTGTTCCAGCGTATTTGGAGAAAATAACGCGGTCGCCTTCTTTAACTTCCAAAGGTACACGTGCGCCGTCTTTCAGGGAGCCGCTGCCTACAGCAATAACTTTACCTTCTTGCGGCTTTTCTTTAGCAGAGTCAGGAAGTACAATCCCGAATGCCGTAGTTTCTTCTTGTTCGATCGGTTCTACCAATACGCGTTCACCTAAAGGTCTGATCATGAAAAAATAGCCTCCTTTAAATATGTTGTGATGCTTTTTTCAAAGCTTTATGTATTAGCACTCGACAACCCTCAGTGCTAACAACCAATTTTATGATACTCAAGTTGTCTTAAAATTTCAAGTCCTTTGCATGAATTTTTGATCATTTTTTTGCAATCCGTACTTTGGGAGAGGTTGTCCCTAAACCCCCTTCACCATTGTATCCATGACCAGCCAAAATATGCCTGAGACTTTAGGAACACTGCAGGAATAGAACCATAGATCTAGTCATCATTCGGCAAAAAAAACAGCCCGAAGCATGCCCTTCCGCAGAAAGGTTTCATCTTTCAGGCTGTTTAACGTTCAGTTAAATGTCCGTCCCCCATCGGCTAAAGCCTAGGGTCGATTTCCTTTTCTTTTTCCATCTCGAACAGCAGCTGCATTGCAATCTCCTGGTAGTCCCCATTGTCCGGGGAAATCTCGTCATACTTTACCTTAAGCATGCTCTTTCCAAGCCGATGCTCCGCCATTGAGGTGCGAAGCTTCTTCTGTGTGTTCTTCTGCTTCATCAGCTTCGCGTATTTGTGCGGGAACCGGTAATCGTAACCGTAAATAATCGAGAGATATTCCGGATTCCGCACCTTCAGATAAGGAGCAGCGTTCTCCTGCTCCTCTTCCGGTTTGATCACAACGCCTTCCATTTGGTTCCGGGTCGTCAGTGCTGAAAAGAAAGCCGCCGCCTGTTCATAGCTCTCCTGATCACGCAAGTCCAGAACCAGAATCTCGTCGTCATTCAGGAAACGGAACATGGCCGCGATGTTCATACCCGGCATAACTTCTTCTCCGGTATCCCGAATTTCTTTCAGGATGGCAAACGGCTTGTAGTCTAATTCCGCGTCCCCCGCATAAAGTTCGAGCTGCTTCTTGTACATGCGATAAGCTTCCTCATGCTTCCCGAGCGGCACATAAGCTTTCCGAACATCCCGTATATTTTTATAGGATTGATAGCTGCTCGACCCGTGCTTCTCTATAAGAGCGGATTTGGATAGTCGAAACTGTTCATGCTCAAAGCCGCTTGCTTCATAGGCTGTGAGGAGCTGAGCGTAAGTCTCCTCACAGCCCGTCTCTTTAAGAAACCTTGTTTCCGACTCAAGCGCAGCCGCGATCGGTTGAAATTGTCTGTCAATTAAGCCTTTGCCGAGTGCCTTCCATGGCAGCAGTTCCCCATCCAGCATCATCATTTCGATGCCTTCGGTCTGCATATGAGACGAGAATCTCTCCAGCAGCCGTTCGTACACCGAAGTTAAATCAATCCCGCTGATTCGGTAACCGTTACGGCTGACGGCATAGCAGCGCTCCAGATCCCGGAACAGATATATACTGCATCTGGAGCCCATATATTTAGGCTGCAGCACTACATGTTCAATCCCCTGATTCTTGTAATATTCTAATCCTTTTGAGAGGGACTCCAGTTCCCCCTTTGCTAAATCCTTATCTGCCGGCGACATCGTTCCGGAAATAAAATTGATCTTATGCTCCGCACAATACAACAATCTTCGCTGGGCTTTGCGGTCTAAATCCCGGAGATCCATACTGTTACGCTCTGATCTTGCAAACAAAACCGGTAATGTTTGAAGAAGGAACGCAGGGTCTTGCTCCCTAAGCGGCGACTTAAAGCTCCGATAGATCGGTTTTTGGCTGATTTGAACAGCCGTCAGCATATGCCCATGCACACTTCCCGTATCGATGTGAATTTTGTTCTTGATCCGAAACGGTCTCACGGCGGCGACATGACCGAACACATGATAAGGATGATTACTGACCGCTTCTTCGCTTAAAAATTGAAGCTGCTGCTCTGTTGTGAGTTCCGGATTGCTCCGTTCCAGACGGAAGGAACGCTGATGGCGCCGGGAGTTCGAGTCGAGTTTACCGACATATTTATTCCGGCAGGGAGCATGGGTAACGTAATATGAAGGTCCCTGCCGGCCCACAAATCGATAAAATGGCTTAGCCCGGCCTACAAGTTCATCGAAGCGCTCCCGTAGCGCTTCATCCTGACCTAACGTTTCCGTAGAATCAAAATAGGAATGCAGCAGCCCTGGCTCAACGCCTCTGATCTCTCCCTTCAGGTACTTATAAACGAAGTTCTCATGATTCCCCAAAACGAGAAGGAAATGCTCCATATTATTGTAAAGGAAATCGATCATGGCCCGAGTTTGCTTCCCTTTATCGATCCAATCCCCGCCCAGAATGATCCTGGTGTTTCGCTGTTTCTCCGGAACAATTAACTTTCCGTCAGTCACCCCGTAACCATAACTCCTCAAAAGCCCCTGAAGTGCGTCCACGCGCTCGTGCACGTCACCGATTACAATGTATTCCATCTCTTGACTCAGGATCGAAGACAGATACTCCTCTCTATTGTCCACGATCACTTCGTAAGCAGGTTTCGCCGTTTCCTTCTTCGTGTTAAGAAAATCCTTAGCTCGCACTTTATGAATGGCATCATATCCTTCCCGGGCAAGGACGGGGAGCACCTCTTTTTTCAAGCGGCTAATATGCGTGGATATCAGCTTCTTGGAACGATCGGAGGCGTAGTAATCTTCCCGTTTCCGATAATCAAACAAAATAACTTCTACTCGGTAATTGTTCTCATGCGCGATTTCAAGAACCTTGCTCCGGAAATCTTCGGCCAAGGCCGTTGTGTCCACCACAACAAAGTCAGCCTGGATCGGAAAAGAAGTCGTCAATTTTAGCCGCTCAAACAATAACTGAAACGCATGAGAGCTCGCCTCCAGCATCACCTGATCGTATTTATCATAATCATGGCCGAGCAGCTCCTGACGTATAGTGTCCGATGATAGATATTGGACATTGCTCCTATAATTGCGATCAGGATAATTCCATTGCAATGACGGTATCAGGAATTCCTTCGCAAACGTCGTCTTTCCGCACTCCGTTGGGCCAACCATCATAAAAATCGTGTGCATTTGGGTATGCAGTTCCACAGCCTTACTCCCCCTTCCGCGTAACAATCATTCCCTGCGTTGTATGCAATCCGTCCACACTGTCTCCGACCATCACGTACTCATATTGAACGTCCAGATTCTGCAGGATATCATCACACCATGCTATAAACTCCTTCTGCCCCATTTCCCACTTATGGTCTTCATGTCTGAAACCTTCGAGTTCATAATACGGGTTGAAATCGGCATTCGGCGTCGTAAGAATGAGCTTCCCAAAGCGGATCTCCTGCACGACTTGGCGAATAAGGTCTGCCGCTTCCGCTTCCGGCATATGCTCAATCACTTCGGTCAAAATAACGTCCACGCTTTCATCGTCATACCCCTCCAGAAAGTGAGCAACCGACGGAAAGGTCACCAGATTATCCAACCCCTTCGCTTCCGCTTTACGCTCTACCACTTCCAACAAAGCTTCATTAATATCGACCGCATAATAGGTCTCCTCTATTTTTCCGGCAAAAGATAGGGCGTAAAATCCTTCGCCGCAGCCGATATCCAGGATCGGCTTGTCGAATGGCAGCACTTGAGCAATGTAACTTCTGCGCTGCATTGCCGTGTTGCCATAAGCAAAGTCGATGCTGTATCTAGGTGTACACTCAAGCTCCTGCTTGAACTGCATGAATCGATCCCGGCTATTCAGAAAATTGCGCACGAACAGGCTTCGTATGTAGTAAGGGGCATCGATGACATTGAGGCTTCGAATATGCTTCTCAAGCACTTTCTCCGAGGCATCAAGATACTCGTTCCCGAACATCCCCAGGAACAGGCACAACACATTGACCGTATGGAGCAGATGGTAAAGACTCTTCTGGGTCGTTATGGTGAGCGCATAGCTTTTATGGGCAGCATGCCGAAGAGAGAATGAATATTCCTCAAGATGCTTCTGAAAAAATTCAATATAACGCGTTTTCTCGATATGAATGAGATTGATATAAAAAACATGCTCGTGTCCCTCCGTATCCCGTTCATCGTGATTTTTGAAGGGATCTGCAAAAAATTCGCCAATGGCAGCCAGCGGAAACAATGGCGTGTTATATCGGGAAACGTTCAAATACTCGAAGCTCTCCCCTTGATGCTGTTTAAAGGATATTTCGTTATCCGCATCCTTGAAATACACGTTAAACGCAGATGACTCGGAATACCAACCGTAAGCCATCCCTTGCCTCACGCTCCGAAGCTGCATACCGGAGTTCGGGTTCTTCTTAATGAGAAATGAAAACTGCGGATTCGTTGATGTGAGCTGTAAAATTGCCAAATTAACCCTCTCCTTTCGTCAAACCGTGAATAACTGCCGTCCTCCGGCTCCCCAGGCTTCAACCAGCGCGTTCCGAAACAAAGCATCCAGTCTTTGGTCCAGATCCGTATCTTGATGCTTCTTACCCTTGGCCAGCAACTCATATTCGTTCAATTTCTCTTCAATGAATGCGTTAATGATAGGAAGCTTCGGTTCAATATTCATCTCTTCACCCGAACGTTTGCGAAGAAGCAATTGATCAATCTCCTGTTTCAGCGCACTTCCCTGATCTAATAAGCGATCCGCAAGCAGCTCGAATTCCATCGGAGGCATCTCGTTGTAGGCTTGAATCCAGTCGCATGCCAGGATCGGACGCAGTACATAGAAGTATTTTTTGATCTTAACGTCTCCCCCTTGCAAATACATCCGGTAGTTGCCTTTGGCCATGTTCAGGTAGTGGTGCATGCAAGATTTGGGCGAGAACGCAAGCGGAGATATGCTGCGGATTTGCTGGGCGATGCCAAGCGTCTCCTTATACTTGATGGGGGACTCCAGCCATTCAAGCAGGGGCGGATTCGACTTGCGAAAAAGCCCCAATGCTTTTTTCAAATCCCAACCGCTCATATCCAGCCTGTCGCTGATGGGCCGCTCAATCACATCCCGCTTGTCGAAGATCGATAAATACCACTCCACGGGCCTGATATAGATAAACCTTACGTCGTAATCGCTATCTGCGGACGGGAAGCCCCAGGCCCTGCTGCCTGATTCGCAGGCATACAGGACAAGGACCCCTTCCTCCCGTTCAATTCGCTCAAGTTCTTGCTGAATCGTCGATTTCATTTCCTGCGTTATCTTCATATCCGGAATCCCTCCTTCTGTAGTTGCCGTGTGATTTCCGATAGCCTTATTGTCTTCCATGCGTTCCTATTTCAACAGGGCAAAAGTATGGCGATAACAAAAAGATGTCATCGTTTCCTTCCTTTATTCGGTTCCCTATCCTTGCTACAATAGTTACAGACTGGATCACGTACGATCTAATATATGATTTGAAGGAGGGCGCCATGGCACGGGAAAGCTTTGATAAAGAAATCCAATTTCTTCGTATTCTGGCGCTGGCCGGCGGCGCATACAACCGGCAACAACTGGCCGATCGACTCGGCATTTCGGTACATACCTATGATAAAACCCTCCGAAATTTAAAAAACAGGATTGAATCGCTACAGCCGCAGCTCTCGGAAGAACAAAGCGTCGCCCTATTCGAAGGCTTGCGCTATTCATACTATGAAACCGCTGATCCGCTCTTGCTGCTATTGTTCCGCGGTAAATCGCTCAAAGCATCGGAAAGCTTAAGGCTGTCCATGATCCTCACCCAGCTGCAGCATCAGCAGTTAACCGCAAAAGAGCTGATCGACCTATGCGGCGAGCACTTCCCCGATGGAGAATCCCTGCCCGATGAGAAGACGATACGGGGGGATCTCAAATACCTGGAAGAAGTCGGAGTGATCGTGAAGACAGGCTCAGAACGGCCGTACCGTTACAGGAGCGCCCGTGATCTCATCGATTCGTTGTCGGACGACGAGCTACTTGATCTCTACGATTATGTGGACGTCATGTCGAACACGCAGCTCCCGTCCGTGCAGGGGTATATGCTTCGAGACAATTTAAAAAGGGCCTTGCGCAATCGTGACATCGCCGCACACTCGGCCCCGGCCTATATTTATAAGTATCATTACCCTTCACGCATATTGGATGAGGCGCATCTGCACACCATTTTTCAGGCCATCACCAAAAGAGCGAGAATCCGTTTCCTGTATTTATCGCCCAAAAGCACTTCACGCTATGCTTCCCAAAACACGAATCCGCTGTTCCATAGGGAATCCAAAGGGCTTCGGGAAACGGTGCTGCCGCTGCGCGTGATCTATGACCATCAATACGGACGTTGGTACCTGATCGGTCATAACGGCAGACAGGGCCTCATGAAATTTCGCATGGAAGGATTGACTCAAATCGAAGAAGGTGAAGTGGTTGAAGAAGAAGTATTCCAGCAGCGACTCATGGAAACGCTGGCCGAATTCGAGCACAGCTGGGTAACCGATACCCGGAATCCCACCAAAGTCGTAGCCAGATTCTTTAACCCGGAGGACAGCAAAGTAAATTTCGTGCTGAACCGGGTTACGGCGCAAGGGCAATGGGGGACCGTTACCATGGAATCCGAGAGTTCGTTCTTATACGAAATTGAAGTGAACGGCACAAGCGAAATTAAGCCTTGGCTCCGCAGCTTCGGCTCCAGCTGCGAGGTGCTCAAGCCACGCTCCCTTCGACAGGAGTTCATTAAGGAATGGAAGGAGATTGCCGCTTATTATGAGCCAGAATCCATTCGAGAAGATATTTAACTACCAGATCATCACTAGGCTTGAGGAAACCGACTCGATTGCCATTACCGCTCAGGAACGGGGATGGCTGAAAATGATGCTGGTGCACCCCGAGGCCGCAAACGCCTTTACGCCCGGTACCTTGGAACGGCTCAAAGAGCTCCTCCACTTGGAGCATAGCGGTGCCGAGATGAAAGGAATCATTCTGGAGAAAGCCAAGGGACAGGAACGAAGCGTATACCATCCGCATCTTCGAACCTTGCGTAGAATGATCATGCAGGATCAGGGCTTTCGCCTAAGCTACCGCACGAAGCTTGGAGAAACGCGCAGCAATCAGTCCGGTTTCCCATACAAACTGGAGTATTCCATGATCAAACGGGAATGGATGCTGATCTGGTACAGCAAAAGCCGTAGAGGACTCATGTACACGAAACTCGATCATATTTTATATATACAAGCGACTTCGCTCCCCTCCTTCCGGATCGATCGCATAAAGGAACGGCTGCAGCGGCTGATGGAAAACCGGGAGAAGCAAGCGATCATTGAAATCCACCGGCGGTACAACGGGGAATTGTCACGGATCCTTTACGCCTTTTCCTGCTTTGACAAAACGGTGCATTATGAGGAACCTTCCGATACCTACCGCATTCAGGTCTGCTATTTGGAGGATGAGTGCGAATTTCTGCTTTCGCGGATTCGTTTTCTCGGCCTGAGGGTGAAAGTCGTGGAAGGAAGCACGCTGCAGGCCCGAATGCAAGAAACCGCAGCACTGGCTCTGGCGAGATATGCGCACGATGAAGGTAAGACGCAGCCATGACATGATTCCCATGAAGAAGACTAAGGCAATGATGCACATTGATTTCTAATCCATCATTCTTTCGACAAAAAAACAACCCGCAAACCATACTCCCCGAGGAGTGAAGTTCGCGGGTGTTTTTATTCTTAGAGGATCTCTTATTTTGCAAAAAAACAATACGGTCAATCCTCTTCGTCAGCCCTTACGTAGCGGCTGTCCCGTTCCATGTCCGCTTCTAATTGCTTGCGATAGATCACGGAAGACAGAAACACGCTGAATTCGTACAGAAGCAGCAGCGGAATCGTGACCAGGAAATCCGATATAAAGTCCGGCGGCGTGATGACGACCGCGATAAAGACCAGCGCGAAATACGCGACCTTGCGCATCTTGCGAAGCCGCAGCGGATTCAGAATGCGAATTCTCGTTAAGAACATCACCACAAGCGGAAGCTCAAACAGCAAGGCCAGCGGCAATACGAGATTGAACATGAAATTCAAGTAATTGGTAATCCCGTAGGTTTCCTGAAGCCCCATGCTCTGCGTAATCGCCGTGGTAAACGACAGCGTCATCGGAAATACGATGTAATAACCAAACGTGATCCCGACGAGGAACAGAATAAACGCATACGGAACGTAACGTATGGCCGCTTTCTGTTCTTCTTTGCGCAGCCCCGGCTTGACGAACGCCCAGAGCTGATAGAAGATCAGCGGTACGGAAATGACGAGCGAGAAAATGGCGGCAATTTTCATGTAGATTCCGATACCATCCCAGAATGAGAAGGCATGCAGCTCAAAGTTCTTGGCTTCTTCGGCCGCCGTCAAATAATGATAGATCGGCTCCGCAACGAAAAGCCCCCCGATCAGGCCCGCTACGAATACCACGAGCACAATAATAATTCGTTTGCGAAGCTCGCCCAAATGCTCCACAAGCGCCATATCTTTCACTTGCTCCGACAAGTTAACCACCACCCTGTATGTGACCCTGACAAAACAAAATCCCTCCCGAAGGAAGGGACTTCAAGCCTTGCTTTAATTCTATTCCGGAAGACGCTTGTCTTCAATCTTGGCTGGCTCCGCGGCAACGGCTTGCTGGGGAGCCTCTTCTTTCTTCTTCGCCGGTGCATCGTCAGCGATAATCTCCCGCGCACCGTCCTTAAACTCACGGAATGTTCTTCCAACCGCACGTCCAAGTTCAGGAAGTTTGTTCGGTCCGAACAAGAGCAGCGCCAAAATAACGAGCAAAATAATGCCCGGCACTCCAATTGTACTCATATCTGTTCTCCTCCTCGTCCTGCTTAATGCCTTCAAAAGGACTTCAGGATGACATTAATCCATCGTGCCCTGCAGCTGCAACAGGTTATTAACTAAAGAAAATCATCCGACTTCAGCAGTATATATCGCCATCATACCATAATGTAAATCACATATACAGTCCAGAAACGTGACAGTTTATTTACATAATTATCTAATAGGTTACTGTTAGAGCTGTTCGCGATACTGACCCGTTACCATCAACAGTGCCTCCGGAAGCTGATCCATGACCGCGGCCAGATTCTCGTGCACGCCTTTGGGAGAGCCCGGCAGATTGACAATCAAGGTACGGCCGCGGACGCCGCATACGCCCCGAAACAGCATGGCGCTCCGATTCTTCTGCATGACGGTAGCACGCATCGCTTCGGCAATGCCGGGCACTTCGCGTTCGATGACCCGCTTGGTCGCCTCGGGCGTAACATCCCGCACCGCCAGCTCCGTACCGCCTGTCGTGAGAACAAGGTCCACTTGATAATAATCCGTAAGCTCGATCAATGCCGCGATAATTTCGTCCTGCTCGTCCGGTACGATCCGGTATTCGATGATTTCACCGCTCAGCTCTTCCTCCACCAATTCCCGGATCACTTGAGCGCTCGTATCCTCGCGTTCCCCCCGCGAGCCTTTATCGCTCGCCGTCAGGATCGCCGTTTTCCACACCATCTGCCCTCTCTCCTTCCCACTCGTCCGAATCTCCTGGATCTATGCTATGTCGTTTCTTGTATGTAATCCCCGCTCTTGCCGCCGGTTTTGCTTACCAGCAGGGTCGGGCCGATGATCATGTCTTTCTGCAGGGCCTTGCACATGTCATAGACCGTCAGCGCAGCGGCTGAAGCAGCTGTCAAAGCTTCCATTTCAACACCGGTTTTGCCTGTGGTTTTCACGGTCGTTTCAATATATAACTCGTCTTGGGCGTTATCGCTGAACGCCACATTCACGCCGGTCAACGGCAGCGAATGACACATCGGAATCCAGTTCGACGTGTTCTTGGCCGCCATAATGGCCGCAACCTGTGCCACGGCAAGCACATCTCCCTTGCCGATCTTCCCCTCCTGGATGCGGGCCAGCGTATCCGGATGCATACGGACCGTTGTCTTCGCTACCGCTGTCCGGGCGGTCACATCCTTATCACTGACATCCACCATTCGTGCTCTGCCTTGGTCATTAAAATGACTCAGTTCCATCTCTTATCCCTCCGCTGCAGGTCTGGTCTTCACGTTATGCCCCTGTTCCGTAACCAAACCGTCCAATACCCTATCATGTTCTTCCATAGGAACTTGTTCCAAGACCTGAACCTCGTAACCGATCCCCACCCACAAAGGCTTCTTGATCCGACGAGCGTCGGCTTGTGCTCCCTGGTTAAGCCTGTCCGACAGCCGGTCATAATAACCGCCTCCGTATCCAAGCCTTCCGCCCATTCTATCAAACGCAAGCCCGGGTACCCAGACGATATCCGGTCCCGGATGATTCCATTTTTGCGACCGCAACGGATCGGGCTCCGAAATGCCGTAAGCGCCGACAACCAGCTCGTCCCATGCCTGAAGCTTATACAATTCCATCGAACGGTCTTGGGGCAAGCTCCGTGGAACGATAACCTGGATCCCCTGTTTCCATGCCCATTCGATAAGAGGCCGGGAATCCAGCTCGGAACGAAAGGGAACATAAATCATCATGCTCTGAAGATGGAGACGATCCATGACCTCCGCAGCAAACGCGCAGGCTTGCTTCGACCGCTTGGTCCGCTCTTCCTCTGATAACTCGTTCCGTCGCAATGCCATCGTTTTGCGCAGGGCGGCTTTTACGGATGCCCGCTTCAAATCTTCCTCAGGGTTCACACGTGATCTTTCCTCTCACGCTTATAATTAAGTTTAGTTTACCACTGTTCCTTCCTTTAGCCAAGAATGACGGAAGTCGCCAATCAAGGTCGATTGTTCGGTCATTTTCATGTACACTTGATTTAAGATAGAAGAAACGCATAAACTCCAAAGCACGCGATCATTCAGATTGCCATAAAACAGCGTCTACGCGCGTTCTGTCGGAGCATGTACGTCGGAAGTCGTTTTTCTTATAATGAAGAATTAATGGAAGAATCATATAGGAAGATGGAGGTTTCACATAACATGCTGCTGCAAGCCAATGGCATTACGAAATTATATGGCGTTACGCCCGTCCTGGACGGGATCAATCTGCAAGTCCTTGAACGCGAAAGAATCGGCCTCGTCGGAGTCAATGGAGCCGGGAAATCGACGCTGCTTAAAATTTTGGCCGGCGAGATGTCCTATGATGGCGGACAAATCTTCAAAGCCAAGGAAACCACCGTCGGTTATCTTGCCCAGAACAGCGGGCTTCAGTCCGATTCCTCCATATGGAACGAGATGCTGGATGTCTTTACTCCCTTGCTGGCGATGGAGCGTGAGCTTCGTCAGATGGAGGAGCAAATCGCCGACCCCAAGTCGAGCGAAGATCCGAAGAAATACCAGGAGCTTCTGGATCGATATGCGATCCGCTCGGACTGGTTCAAGGATCAAGGCGGATACGAGATCGAAACACGCATCCGCAGCGTGCTGCACGGCATGGGATTCGGCAGCTTTTCGCCGGATACGTCCATTGCCACGTTAAGCGGCGGGCAGAAGACAAGGCTGGCTCTTGCGAAAATACTGCTGCAGGCACCCGACCTGCTGATGCTGGACGAACCGACCAACCATCTGGATATCGCAACCCTCACCTGGCTGGAGGATTATTTGCGCAGTTATTCCGGCTCGCTGCTCGTCGTTTCCCATGACCGGTATTTCCTGGATCGGCTCGTGACCACCATCGTGGAGATCGAACGCCGCCATTCCAAAAAATATACAGGCAACTACAGCCGGTACATTGAGCTGAAAGCAGCTGAATACGAATCCCAGCTGAAGCAATACGAGAAGCAGCAGGACGAGATCTCCCGCATGGAGAACTTCATTCAGCGAAACCTGGTACGGGCCTCTACGACCAAGCGTGCGCAGAGCCGCCGCAAAGCGCTGGATAAAATGGAGCGGCTTGACAAACCGCTGGGCGATCTTAAGAAAGCTCATTTTTCTTTTGAAGCCGAGTATATGTCAGGGAAAGACGTCCTTCATGTACGTGATCTGTCCCTTGCGTTCGAGCAGGGCAAACCGCTGTTTCGGCAAGTTTCCTTTGATCTCAGCCGCGGGGAAACCGTTGCTTTGATCGGACCCAACGGGGTGGGCAAATCGACGCTCCTGAAATGCTTGATCGGTACCATGAAGCCGACGGCGGGGTCGCTGCAATGGGGTACAAAAGTAAAGATCGGCTATTACGATCAGGAGCAATCGGAGCTGAATCCAAGCAACACCGTCCTGGAAGAGCTGTGGGGCACCTATCCGCATATGGAGGAAGCCCGCATTCGTACCGTTCTGGGAAATTTCCTCTTCAGCGGGGAAGATGTGCTCAAGAAGATCAGCTCCTTAAGCGGCGGGGAAAAAGCACGCGTCTCGCTTGCCAAGCTCATGCTTCTGGAAGCCAACATGCTCATCTTGGACGAGCCGACGAACCATCTAGACTTGTTTGCAAAAGAGGTGCTGGAATCGGCACTCATGGATTACGAGGGCACTTTATTGTTCATATCCCATGACCGTTACTTCCTTAATAAGATGGCGGAACGCATCATCGAGCTTCATCCGGACGGTATTCAACATTTCCTGGGTAATTATGACGACTATACGGAGAAAAAACAGGAAATTCTTGATATGAACAACGAGCCTTCCGAGCCGTTTGCCCGCCACACCCTGAAACAGGAAGGGAAAGCCGAGGCTATGCCCGAGAAGCAAGGGGCCGTTTCCTTCGAAGCCGAGAAGCAGGCGAAACGGGAGGAACGAAACCGTCAGCGCAGGCTTGCCAGCCTGGAGGAGCAAATTCATGTCCTGGAATCGGACATTGCCCAATTGGAAAGCGAAATGACCTTGCCGGAGATCTATCAGGATTATATGGCACTCCAAGAACGGCAGCAGTCGTTAGAGGAGAAAAAGAGTCAGCTTGAGCAAATTTTTGCCGAATGGGAGTCATTGCTGGAAGCCTAAAAAAATTCACAAAAGTGTTTCAAATGAAGAGTTGCGTTTATACACAAACTTATCCCCAGGAATGGTGCATAAGTTTACCATGAAAATGGCCGAAACGGCCATTTTTTTGTTGTTATATGCGGATCTCCGGTCCTATATCCAGCTTTATCCACTAAGTTATTCACATTATCCACAGTTTCCACCGGGAAATTTGAAAATCCTGTCCCCTCTTTTCAGCGTCTTGCAAAAGACCGATTTATCGACAATTTTCTCGGTTATGCACATTTTTTGGCGAATATGTGGATAACGTTGTTCACAACTTGACAGAGTTTGATGTTCTATATAATTAGCTCCTATATAGGGCCTACTTTTTATTATTATGGAAAAAAGCGACCTTCCCCGTTCCGGGTTGAAGGTCGCTTGTGCCAATCTTAAGCAAATAAAACCTAGGCACGCTGAAGTCCCTTATTCGCTTCCCTGCCTAAACCGACATCAACGCCGAGTTGCATGCCGCAACGTATGCCAAGCCCGCGGCCATGACGATATCCTGGTGCACGGCCGTGCCGCGGAAGATCTTGCCGGCCTTCTCCACCGTTACCGCCGCTTCGGCATGCGCGTCCTCGCCGCTGCTTAAAGAATGGAGCTCCAGATCGCCAAACCGGATGTCGCTGCTGATTCCTTGGCTGATCGCCGATATGACGGCTTGCACGGGACCGTCCGCCACGCTGGAGTAGGCAGCTTCCGTCTGGTCGCTCCATTGGCGAAGCGTAACCGCGGCAACCCTGCTGCTTCCCGTGCCGGAAATGACCTGCACCTCGGCCAGTTCGTACACCTGTGCCGGCTTGCCCAATGTGCTGCTGACCATCTGCAGCAGCTGATCATCGCTGACCACCTTTTGACGGTCAGCCGCTTCCTTGAAGGTATCGTACAAGGATTCCATCTCAGCTCCCTCGAGCCGGACGCCGTAACGGGCCAAGCGATCCTTCAGGGCATGCCGTCCGGAGTGCTTGCCCAGTACGATCATGCTTCGCGGAATACCCAGCTTCTCCGGATCCATAATCTCGTAGGTGCTTCGATCCTTCAGAAGACCGTCCTGGTGAATGCCGGATTCATGCTGGAAGGCGTTCCGGCCGACCACGGGCTTATTGAAGGCGATCGGAAAATGCATCGCGCCGCTGACGAGGCGGGATACCTCGTACAGCTTCTCGGCCGTAATGCCCGTCTCTGCCCGCAGCATGTCACCCCGGGTAGATAGAGCCATGACAAGCTCTTCCAGCGCGCAGTTGCCTGTACGTTCGCCCACCCCGTTCACGGTGACCTCAATTTGACTCGCGCCGTTCTCGATCGCGGCCAGGCTGTTGGCCACGGCTAAACCGAGATCGTTATGGCAGTGGGCACTGTAGGCAACCGTCTTCCCGCCTCGGGCGCCTTCCCGCACGCGCCGGAACATCTCGCCGTATTCGTTCGGAAGCGCATATCCGACCGTATCCGGCAGATTGATGATCGTGGCTCCCTCTTCGATAACGGCCTCCACCATCTCGATCAGGTCGTCCATGCCCGTTCGTGAAGCATCCATCGCCGTGAATTCCACCACATCGCTGAATTGCCTCGCATAAGCTGTCATTTCACGCGCCCTTGCCACGACTTCCGAACGGCTCATGCGCAGCTGGTGGCGAAGATGGATGTCGGAAGAGGATATAAACAGGTGAATCCGCCTTCTGGCCGCATCCTGGGTTGCCTTGACGGCCGCATCAATATCCCCTTTTACCGCTCGCGCGAACCCGCAAATCTCCACCTGCTGCAGCTGCCTTGAAATGGCCTGCACAGCGGCGAACTCTCCGGGACTGGATACCGGAAACCCGGGCTCCATCACGTCAACGCCCAATTCCGCCAGCTTTCCGGCCAGCACCATCTTCTGCTCGGGCTGGAGACTTGCCCCTGGTGCCTGTTCTCCGTCCCGCAATGTCGTATCGAAAATTCGGATCGTTCTCTTGGATTCATTCATCTTCCGATATTCCTCCTTCGTTAGGGTATAACCCTGATTTTCATTCGATTGGATTCCGTTGTTCTATCCTACTGGTTATGTTCAAATGCACGTCCGCACGTCGACTTGCGTCCGCTTCCCACCCTGCTGCTGCCGGCAGCAAAAAAGCCCGCCATCTCTTATATCATAAGAGACGACGGGCTAAAGACCCTCCGTGGTACCACTCTAATTGACACGCCATGCTGTGCAGCGATGCTGCCGCACGTACGTGTCCACTCACTGTCCATGATCTCCTCATGCCGGCCGGGTCATGATGAGAAAGGACTTCCCGATGACGGAGGAACGCCGTAAGAGAGTCCTATCTGCATTCTTGGCAGCCGATCCGGATGGATCAAATCATCCAACCTGCAGACGTTCCCTCTTCCGCTCCCGGGCGAGATTCAAAGCTTGCTGCCGCTGCGTTGCACCAAAACCGCAGCTCTCTGTAGACAGCTCCCTTCTACTGCTCCCGTTCATCGCGTTTATACGATATGCTGTTATCCAAATACATATCCGGCTCCCCTTCACCGGGTAGCTTTGCCTCTTCAACATGGCTTCGTTGTTATATGCTTTCTGCCTGATCCGAGCCTCCCGCTGCCTAAGCATGCAAAAAAGCCTGCCATCTCTTATGCAAGAGACGACAGGCTATCCTATCGCGGTACCACTCTTGTTGACTCTAATCCTAGGTCATTGCAACCCGGACCTTAAAGCCCCCTCCATCGCCAAATCACAAAGGATTTGTGCGCAGCCGTTCTCACGGAGGCCATCCCGTAGCAAGGTCAAACTCCGCAGTTTCATCTATGCCTAGAGGCATTTCATTGCGCGAGGTTCCCCTGCTCCGCTCCCAGGTGAGTTCAGGCTCCTGTCGTCTGCGTTGCACCGTCCCGCAGCTCTCTTCATCCAAGGTTTACCTTACTGGTCCTGTTCTTTGCGTTTCAACATTCTGGAATTTGATCATGATTATACGTTCTGGACAGAGACGTGTCAAGAAGCTTTAGCTTAATGTTCCGCCCAAAATTCCAGCGACATTTGAGGATCAGCCTTCATATCCAGCGGCGTAAAGCTCTCCCTCTTCCATTTCAAATGCGCGGCGGCCGCAATCATCGCTCCGTTATCGGTGCAATATTGATATGGCGGGATCGTCAGCGGAATTCCTTCCTGCCCGCACCGCTCGGACAATGCTTGACGAAGTCCGCGATTGGCGGCTACGCCTCCGCACAGCAGCAGCTGTTTGGCATCGTATGCTTTGACGGCGCGAACCGCCTTCTCCACAAGCACCTCCACGACGGATTCCTGAAAGCCCCGGGCTATCGCTTCCGTCCGAACGTCCTCTCCACGCATTTTGCTCTGATTGACGACATTTAATACAGCCGATTTCAAACCGCTGAAGCTAAAGTCATAAGAATCCGGCTCCAGCCATACGCGGGGAAGATCCACGACTTCCTCGGCTTCCAAGGCCATATGGTCGACATGAGGGCCTCCGGGATAAGGGAAGCCAAGCGCCCTTGCCACCTTGTCGTATGCTTCGCCAACCGCATCATCCCGCGTCCTGCCGATTAACTCAAAGCTGCCCTCGTCTTTCATGTAGACCAGCTCGGTATGGCCGCCGGAAACAACCAGCGCCATGCAAGGATAGGTGATGTCGCCCACGAAGCGGTTTGCGTAAATATGACCCGCAATATGATGCGTGCCGATCAGCGGCTTGCCCAGCGCAAAGGCCAGGCTTTTGGCGGCCATGACGCCCACGAGAAGCGCTCCGACCAAACCGGGACCCTGCGTGACGGCGATCGCCGACAAATCCTTCATTTCGATCCCGGCCTCGGCTACGGCCTGCTCAATAATTAACGTAATGCTCTCCACATGCTTGCGGGAGGCCACCTCGGGCACCACCCCGCCGAATGCTTTATGCGTTTCAATCTGGCTGGCAATGACGCTGGACAATACCTCGCAGCCATCCTTTACGACGGCAACCGAGGTTTCATCGCAGCTCGTTTCTATCGCCAATATGCAGCTGTGCTGATGGTCTATTTTTTCATCCTTCATGATAGCCTTTGACTTCCTTCCTCGCCATCGTCCTCTCGATAAGGGGGCAGATCTGCCCACATGATGAGTGCGTCTTCTTGGTTATCGGAATAATACCCCTTCCGGACACCGGCTGGTTTAAACCCTTTTTTGATATATAAACGCTGGGCAACGTGATTGGACACCCGAACCTCGAGCGTCATTTTCTCCATCCCCATATAGGCAGCGGTCTTCATCAGTTCCGTCAGCAGCCGATCGCCCCACTTGCGTCCGCGATACTGCTCCAGCAGGGCAATATTCGTGACGTGCGCTTCATCCACGATCGTCCACATGCCGGCATACCCTACGGTTCGGCCTTCGTATTCCATAATCATATAACGCGCAAAATGATTCAGTTTCAGCTCATTATGAAAAGCTTCCTCGGTCCAGGGCACGGTAAACGCTTCGCGCTCCACCTCGAGAACCTCCGGTATATCCTCCAGGGTCATCAGCCGGAAGGACAAACCTTCTTCACCGTCCGCCGGCTTCTTCTGCTCGTCCATTACGAATCCTACGCTCCCTTCACCGCTTGCGCAGCAGGTTCGCTTCCGCTTCGGAAAGCTGTGTATAATTGGGCACCAAGGTATGCACATCATCCGCTTCCCCGGCGAGTAATCTGGCCGCTCCCAGATACCCCATCCAGCGGCCCTCCAGCGAGTACGGATGAATCCGGAGCCTGTCTCCAAACCACGGCACCAGACCTCGGGCGGCCTCCGCATGAAGGTCCACTTCCCCGATAAACCAAATGCAGACCGGGCGCTCCTCTTCAGGCAGCTTGCTGATGCGTTCCTTTATGGCTTCCACCCAGGAATGCATCAGACGGATGCCGTCCGTTTCCATACGTACCGGCGCTTCCGCTTGGCGTTCGGAATCGGCAGCGAATAATGCCGTATACACTTGTCCCCGTCTGGCATCCAGCAGCGGAACGACCCAGTGGACTCCCTTTTCTGCTGCCGTCTCGCTGCATCCGGATTTCAAGCCCCCCCATGCCAAAGCATGCAGGCTGGATATCCCGACGACCGGAAGCTGATTGGCCCATGCCAATGTTTTGGCTGCGGTCACCGCTATGCGAATGCCCGTATAGGAACCTGGCCCCAATCCTACGGCAATGCCGTCTACCCGGTCCATGCCGATGCCGGCTTCCGCAAGCGCCTGATCCAATACGGGGTGCAGGTGCACCGAGTGGTTGCGGTCCGCATTCGTGTTAACTTCTGACAGCAGCTTGTCCTGCTCCATCACGGATACCGCTAGCGAAGCCGTTGACGTATCCAGCGCCAAAAACCGCTGCTGCGGCTTTTTGTCATTGTTGTTCATTCATGCTACCCCATTTTTCATTCAAATCCCGGCACCACTCGCCATAAGGCCCGCCCTGGCTTGAAAGCGTGATGATCCGGTTCGTTTCGCCCGTCGTTTCCAGCTGGATATGAAGATACTGCTCAGGCATAAGCTCGGTGATCAGGCTGCTCCATTCCACGAGACAAACCCCGTCACCATAAAAATATTCGTCCAGCCCAAGCTCATCCGCCTCATCGACCGACAAACGGTATACATCCATATGGTAGAGTGGCAGACGCCCCTCATATTCTTTAATAATGGTAAACGTCGGGCTATTCACAACCCCGTTCACCCCAAGATGCCGTGCAAATTGTTGGGAGAATGCCGTTTTTCCTGCTCCAAGATCCCCGTCCAGACCGATGACGGTCCCCGCCTCCGCCCTCGCGGCCAGCCAAGCAGCAAGCTGCTCCGTCTCCTCCAGACTGCTTGAAGTCATTCGAAACCGGCCCTCCGTACGGCCATTATTCACTGATAACCCACCCTTTATTTAGTTTGCCCATATCTCAAAATACTTGATCTTCATTATATCGGTCCTCCCAATCCGCTGCAAGAACCGGGGCGGCCATTTCGCCGCATTGGAAGCTCCTGATCTGCTGATGGATGATATCCAATTATTTTTCAGAGGGCTGCGTTAACGGCTAAATATACGCAAACCAAACACACCTTATCCGGTTTCCGACAGTACGGAACCCCGAACAAGGTGTGTTTTCATGCCATTTCAAGCTTCTGTAAGGAAGCTAAGCCCCTTTAATCAGGCTATTCGCCTTCCTTCAGCCGGTCCACATTCACCGTCAGCGTATTGGTCGGACGGGAACCAACCTGAACGGTAGCCATCCCGTTCTGCGCATCGATCTGCTCGATCCAGACAGGCTCCCCTTCCAGGTTCACCTTGTAGGTATCCTTGGAGTTAAAAATCTCCACGGCGCGCTGCATCTCCATACGTTATGATCCTCCTTCTTCCGTTTCTCTTGGCGATTCGTCCACGACCTCCATCGTGTCGGTGGTGGTTGGGCCGATCAGTCCGTTATCCATCGTGACATTGCCTCCGCCAAGGCCTTCGTTAATCATCCGGTCAATATCGAACATGGTAGATTCCCGAGAGATCTCGCTCTCCTCCGAGGTCAGGCTGTTCCAATCCACCATGTCGCCGTTCACCGGTACGGATGCGGAATGGTCCGAGGCTCTGTCCTTCTGTATTTCTTCCGACGTTTCGGTTTCTCTAGACTCCATCATGAGAAGATTACCTCCTTTTACAGGCAGCGTTCATCGTCAATATGCCACAAACAGGTTCTAATTATGCAATCCTGAGCTATAACTCATACTAGAGTCTTTTTTTGGGCACACTACTAGAGGTAGTTCAAAAAGTCCGCTTTTGATCACGAAGCGAATCAGGAAGCAGCTCGGCATCGAATCTTGAATTCAGCCGGGCCTTCCGGTGCTCACGTACCCAAAACGTACGCTCCGCTCCTGACGTCCCTAGCTTCATCCAACTGAAGCGTTTTGAAAAAACGCTCATCGGAAGCATAAGCCTCGGTGCTGAAAACCGACCTTTTTGAACACGCACTACTAGAGGTAGTTCAAAAATTTATAGTCGTCGTTCATTGCGCTTACTACATGGTCATACCCAAAACATATTAGAACTTGATAGGAGGTTTCATAGAATGCATACGGTTTGGAAGGGCGCGATCAGCTTTGGTCTGGTGCACGTGCCGGTGAAGATGTTCTCGGCTACGGAAGACAAGGATATTTCGATGCGGTACATTCACAAGGAGTGCGGCAGCCCGCTCTCCTACATCCGCAAATGTCCGGTATGTGAAGAGGAGGTTGCCTGGGAGGAGATTACGAAGGGCTATGAGTACGAGAAGGGGAAATTCGTGTTGTTCGAAAAAGAGGAGCTTGATCAGCTCGCCGAAGCAAACAGCAAAAACATCACCATTCTGGACTTTGTCGATCTGACCGAGATCGATCCGATCTACTTCCAGAAGACCTACTATCTCTCGCCGGATCAAGCAGGTGCCAATGCATACCGGCTGCTGCTGGAAGCGATGAAGCAGTCCGGCAAAATCGGCATCGCCAAAATTGCCATTCGCTCCAAGAGCAGTTTGGCTGCGATTCGCGTGCTGGATGAATGCCTGTCGATCGAGACGATTTTCTACCCGGATGAAATCCGGCCGATTTCGCAGGTCCCGAATTTGCCTGAGCGAACCGAGGTCAACGCCAAGGAGCTGGATATGGCCAAACTGCTGATTGACCAGTTGTCGACTCCCTTCGACCCTGAAAAATATACGGATGATTATCGCGAACGCCTGCTGGACCTGATCAACAGCAAAGTGTCCGGCGAAGAGATCAAGATTGCCCCTGCCCGTCAGGAGACCAACGTCGTGGATCTGATGGCGGCCCTTCAGGCCAGCATCGAGGCCGTAAAGCCGATCGGAACGGACCCGGGCACCAAGCCGAAGCCGCGTAAAACGACCCGGAAGACCGCTGCCAAAGAGCCTGCAGCCAAGGTCAGCGGCGGGGAAGCTGACGCGGATGCACCGAAACCGAAACGCCGGACGACCAAATCCAAGAAAACCGATTCCCCATCCTAAAGCCGCATGGGACAGATGCAGAATTTGCTGCCGAAAGAGCCGATGGCTCCGATCTCGACGGATCAGATTACGACCGGCGAAGATTGGGGTTATCAGCTGAAATGGGATGGCGTACGCATTCTGGCCGGGCTTGACCAGAATCGCGTATCCCTGTATTCCCGCAAGCTGCTCGACAAAACATCCCTGTACCCCGAAGTCGTTCAGGCATTATCCGTCCTGCAGGATCGGCGTCTTCTCCTGGATGGCGAGGTCGTGTATTTTCATC